>Ga0210393_10003419_pt1 | contig 12766 bp, 11 predicted proteins | sample IncBWC27OmetaG_FD_160068 | JGI IMG/M metagenome (GOLD analysis project Ga0210393, IMG submission 160068) | Forest soil microbial communities from Barre Woods Harvard Forest LTER site, Petersham, Massachusetts, United States - Inc-BW-C-27-O ... | reverse complement strand
ATCACCACTTCGGCGATGTTGGCTGCGGGCTCGGAGATTTCATTCAGGTCCTTTGACAGGAAAGCCAGTTTGGTGTCGTGCGCAACTCGATCGGGTTCTTTTGCCATCGAGGTGAGCTTCGCGAACACCGCGCCATAGAGCGCATCCAACTCCTTGTCCTTCTCAAATACTCGTTTGGCGATCGAACTGTCCACTCGGCGGTATCCGTCGGCGAATGGATACGCAGATCTGCCGTAAGTTGGGAACGCCGCCGTCCGCGGGGGCTAGAGTCAGGCGCACCTCCGCAGGCGAATCCATGGCGTTGCGGATCGGCCGTTCAGAATTGCGGGCGAGTGAATAGCCGTGATCCACGGACCCAGGGTAAATCGCGCCCGGATAGGTTCGACAAATACAGCTGCGCATTCATTGGGTGATCCGCTCTTCCGATCCTTAAGAACGGACTTGAGGCTGGACTCTCGTCTTGCACCGGCGGCTGATCTAAGACGACGACCGTCGCTTGGCTACGTCGCATAGAAGAGGGTAGAAGACTCGTTGATGGGCAGTTCGACATGAAAACAGCAATCGCTACGGTCCTCATGATCGTGTCTGTTGGAGTACTGTCGGCCAGACGAGTCGTCGCGCTGGCGCCCGAAGAGACAAATACGAAATCCATCAGCTGGGCGAGGTTTTTCAGCGGTCCGTTCGAACCCGATCCGTCTCTGGACCTTCCCGAGAATCCGACCATCGACCAGCAGATCGCGGCCGGCAAGCAGCAATTGACGCGCCTCGAGGAGGAGGATCAGACGATTGATCGCGATCAGGACTTTAGCGCCTACATGAAGGAGATCGTGGCCAAGCTGCTTGCGGCTCAGGACATGAAGCCGCCTTACACTATCGTGGTACACGTTTCGAGCGCTCCGGTGCTCAACGCCTATGCGGAAGCGGGTGGGCAGATAGTGTTTTACAGCGAGATAGTCGATCAGGCGGACACCGAGGCGCAGATGGTCGCGATAGTGTCGCACGAAATATCACATGAGCTGCACAACGACTTCGCGTTTTTCTGGACGGCTGCGAAGAAGCAGCAGGATTCCTATGGCAGCGGAGGTCTCCTGGAACAATCGCGTGCGATCGAGCAGCGGGCAGATTTTGAAGGGGCACGGATGATGTACAACGCAGGATGGGATCCCAAGGCGCAAATCGAGCTGATGACGCGGATCGCGAAGCTGTCGCTAGTCGCGCGCGGGGGCCATCGCGTGTTCTATTCGACGCACCCTGACGATCCTGACCGCATCGCGTCGGACGAAAAGGAAATCGACAAGCTGCCGCCGAAGGCGGGGCTGATCGAAGATTCGCCTCGATTCCAGGAACTGAAAAAGAAGCTCTAGCTGCTAGCGCGTTCCCAAGACTGCGCTGTAGTCAAGCATCGGCATAGACTGCCGCCCTTGGCAGCCCGCACGCCACCTCGGCTCGGAGCGATCACAAAGGGTATCCCGGTCGCTAAAGACTAGTTGTGCGCATCCCCCTTTACCCGCCGGCGGAAACGGGTGATGCGCGGACCGCGCGCTCGAACGCCCAGGTACGAATGTGATTGATCTGTTCTTTCATGGTGCGCGCCAGCGGAACCAGCTCGCCGGCGGCTCGAAGGAGATCCTGCTCGGTAACCTCCTGGTCGTTCAGCCGCGCCTTGGTCATCGCCGATACGACCGTTTGCTCGATCTCGGCGCCGGTCCAGCCTTTCGTGTAAGCTGCCAATCGTTCCAAATCGAACCCGACCGAGTCTATTCCCCTGCGTCCGAGATGAATTTTCAAAATATCGATCCGTTCGGCAGCCAGCGGCAGGTCAACGAAGAAGACCTCGTCGAAACGTCCTTTGCGAATCATTTCGGCGGGGAGAAGGTCGATTCGGTTCGCGGTGGCGGCGACGAACAGCCCGCGCGCCTTCTCCTGCATCCAGGTCAGAAAGAAGGCAAAGATTCTGCCCTGCTCGCCGCCCGGGTCCGCCGAGGTAATTCCCATCTCAATCTCGTCGAACCAAACCACTGCGGGCGCCATATCCTCCAGCGCCTTGCAGGCCCGGACGAATGCTCCCTCGGGCTCCCCGTGCCTGCCGGAAAAGACCTCGATCATGTCGATTCGGTACAATGGAAGCTCGAAGTGCGAAGAGATCGCTTTAACGCATAGGCTCTTGCCGCAGCCCGGCACCCCCATAATAAGGACACCCTTGGGCACTATGTCGGTGCTCAGGCTCTCACGGAGCTGAAATAACTTACGACGCTCAAGCAGCCATTCCTTAAGCTTCTCCAGGCCGCCGACCTGCCCGATACTGGTAGCGTCAGCAACGAACTCGATGACGCCGCCGCGGTTCACCAGCAACCGCTTCTCCTCGAGCAGGGCTGGTAAGGACTCGGCGCTGAGGCTTGGGCTCCTGGCCAGAGCGCGGCGCACGGCGTAGCGCGCCTCCTGCAGCGTGACTCCCAGCAGGGCGCGCGCGAGCTGATAAAGAATTTCCTCGGGCACCTCGGGCGCTGAGAGTTGCAGCGCCTCGCTGCGCAGCAGCTCGGCCAGCTCGACGAGATCTGGCGGCCGCAGCTCGATATACAAAATGTCGCGCTCGACTTCCTCAGGAACAAACCGCACCGGCGAGCTGATCACTGCGAACTTCTGTTGATCGAGACAGCTTTCGTACAAGTCTCGAAGACGACGCCTGATCTCCGGCGATTCACGCAGCGGCTCGTGAAAGTCCTTGAGATGGAAGATGGCGGCGTGCTGGTGAGCAATGATGAAGTCCAGCGCTCCGCGAGGCTCCAGCGTGCCGGCCTGCACCGTTCCGTCATCGCCAAGCAAGCCTTGGGTAAGACTCCAGGTCCAGACGGGCACCGTGGCGGACGCCTGCAGCGTCCGGCTGACCTCGCGCAGCAGCTTTCCGATCCGCTGCTCTTCGGCAGTGCGGACGTAGGTGAGCGGCCGGCCTGACTGGAAGATTTCGCGCAGCATCTTGGCCGCGCGGCTTTCAGCCGGTTGATGTTTTACAGAATCGTTCATCGAGAAATCGCCAGAGCTGTGAACTTGCCCGATACTCATTGAAATGATTCTAACGCGCGATGAGGTGGCCGAGCGAACCGCCGCGTCAACCGGGTCCGCGCCTGATCGAAAATCGCGCGCACACGCGCGCTTTTCGATCGATTCTCCGAGATGTCCGAAAATCGAGAGACTGAAATATGGACCAGAGTGGATTTGAACCGCCGGCCCCTACTTCGCCTTGTCATCGCAAAATTGTCCGTGTATTTGGCGACAAATTTCCGGAAGATTAAAGCAGCGGTGCTGGAGAGATAACAATCGCCGGCTGTTCGCCTCGTCCTTTTTCGTCGACGTAGTCCGCGTAGCCGATTATCTCGCCCGGTCCGGCCTACCGGACCAGGGATCGGTTTCCGTCGCCCACCGGACAGTAAATGTTAACGTATCCACTAAGGATGCAAGCGAGCATTCCGTCGGTGTTGCCCTCGCAGAACGCCATGGCGTCTTTCTCGAAGGAGACGGCTATGTGGCGATCGATCAATTCCTCTATCAGGTCGACCGGCAGATTCAGGTTGCTCAAACTTGTTCTGAGGATCGTGAAAGATTCTTCATGTAGGGGGCTCACGTTGTGTGTCTTCGTACTCCGCTTGTACTTCTTCATTCGCGGGGTTTGGGTTGAACTGGTTAACTGCTCGTCCCTAACGAAGACCTTTTGTTTTTCCAAGAAAGCCATTCGGATCGTGAGTGGCAAGTGTTTTTTTGAGGCGCGCCTCCTTTCGAATTGGGTGTGGTTAAACTCTTACGAAAGTGGCATGCCTTTCGGATATACAGTTTGTACCGTTCCGCGTCTGCATTCCGTGCAACGCCACGTTTCCTCGCGAGCACCGAACTTGCTGTATAGCGAGCGCGATCTTTCGCTGGTTTCAAGGCGCATCGCTAGCGCTCCGCAGTACGGACACACTTCTCCAGGGCAGCGCGCCAGCTTTGATTCCAAATCCGCGACGCGCTTTTCTAGCGCGGCGATTCTCTCTGGAGCAATTTTCAACTGCTCCCATATGTGGCGATCAAAATATTCCATGATCGGCAATTCAACTTTCGCATCGCCCATATAGATACTCCTTTTGAGAATAAAGGACCGGCGAATGGGATTGTTGTGCGCTTCCCGAATGCGTCTACGTGGCGTCGAAGAGCGCCAATATCCCGGCAATGCCCACAGAGACCAGCGTCGCGCTGAAAGAAACGGGCAAGCAGGACCAATTTTCCGCTAGCCCGATGCCGACTGGGAAGAGGGAGCCCAGTCCGCACAGTACTGTTTGTTACTAAATTATCGTGTGCGCGTCTACCTGTAGTTACTAAAAACTCCGAACGCGCGGAAAAGCCGGCGTTTTGTTTCACCGACGCGACATCGCCGGCATGCTTACGCTCGTCCGCCAGGCTGTCTCTCGACTACTCGGCACCAACTTGACGATCTGCAGCGGGAATTGAGCGGGTGCGAGCATATTCCGGGGTCAGCCCTTCACTTGTCCGGAAGTTTTCCACTTTACGATTGCATCTCTTTCCAAACGATAGTCGCTGCTGCCGATCTTTAAAGCTGGAATCCGATGCTGGCGAATCAGTTTGTACAGTGTGCTCCGATGCACCTCTAGATACTTGGCTGCTTCGGCAACCGTCATGAATCTGGGGGGCTCGGCAGCGTGGCGAGACTTCCTCATATCAGTGTTCTCGCCGTCAGCCGATGTCGCTAGCTCCAATCGCGGCGGTCGAATGCATCGACGCGAGACTGGCGAAGCGAGCGTAAGCGCCACCGAGGTTGCCGCGTACGCATGGTTTGGTGAACCTCCGTCACCATAGACAGGACAGCGGCAGAATTTCGGCGAGGGTATGTTGACGCCGAAGTAACCTCCTCTTGTCAGGAATAGCAGCGCGTGACGACTGTCGCTGTATACACCGGAGGAGACGGTACGGCGTGTCTTGTTTTGGGAGCGGCGTGAAATGAAAGCACTGAGTCTACTCGTCCCTGCCATTCTGAGTTTCCTGCTCGCGTGTTCCGGTGCAGCAGCCCAGGAGCCCGCGGATCTTCAACCATATGGCACGTTCTGGGACGGAAGCGTCGCGACTGATTACACTCTGGACGCCGACCCGGACGGCGCTGCGACCTGCTGTCCCTCATACTTCGCAACGTCCAAATCGACTTTCGTGTCGCATTCACTGACGGGTGAAGGGGTTGCGGGCTCTGATCTCGACAACTCCACTGCGACGATCGACGGCTCCGCTGCACTCGAAGGCGCGATCGATGTGTCAGGCAATGTTTTCGCCCTTGCAGCTGACGGTTTTGGCAGCGGTGATGTCTCGTTAGGGTGGTTCGATACTGTTAATGTGATTTCGTCAGCACTGCCGAAAGGCACGCCGGTGAATTTCCAAGAAACTCTGTCCCTGAACTTCACAGATACTTTATCCTCCGACTCCCTTGCGTCGCAGCAAGTCGAAGTGTCGTGGATTCCACTGCAGGATGAACCGGACGTTCCGCTATTCTCGATAGGTTTTGACGAGCCCGGTTGCGATTGCACGCAACGTCAAAACCTTACACAAGACTCTCTGGTTAATTTGGCCGTCGGCGGCAAGTATCAGGTGATCGTCACTGTCCAACTCACCTTCGCAGGCATACCATTCGCGAATCTAGAGGACGGCTTCGCGCAGGCTTCCGCAACCGCAGCATTTGCACTTGCTTCGCTCAGTTCAGATGCAAGCTTTACGACAGCCAAAGTTGGCAAAGGCAAGTCCCACTCGCGCAAAGAGAGTAAACAGGGGTCATAAGTGCCTGCGCGCACGCTCAATCGAAGGCATCGAGGGCAGCCACATGACGGACCTACGCTTCAGGCTTGAATCCAAGCACAAACCAGCGTCCTCTTCGATCAGTTCTACGCTGCGTGATAGCCGGCCCGGTCAGCACGAGTATTCAGAGGCAAGAAGGCTCCGCAAGCGGGATTGGCGTCTCCAAAATACCGCACCATGTCCTCAGGCGAATCTTTGGCGATGATCCGCGGACCTAGGTAAATTGCGCCCAGATAGGTTTTGCCCGATTCTGCCGGTCTGCGCCGACCAACGCGCTCTCCGGGTCCGCGCGTGATCGCAAATCGCGCGCACACGCGCCGAGATCGATTCTCTGAGATATCCGAAAATCGAGGGACTGGATGGTTGAGCAGAGTGGATTTGAACCGTCGGCCCCTCTTCGCCTCTTCATCGCAAAATTGCCCGAGAATTTGGCGGGATATTCTGGGTTGATTAAAGCAGCACAGCTGCAGAGAGCATTGTCGCCACGAATTCGCCCTCCGGTGATCCTCTCTGGCCCCTCGCAATGAATTCGAACGTCCCGGGGGCTCAGTGCGAGTCTGTTCGCTCCCAGACTGAGATCTGGCCGCCGATGTTGTCGTCAAAGTTTTCGATTTTTCGATAGTGAGAACGAATGTAATTTCTGCCCGGGTCAAGATAATCATTCACCGGCCAGTCCAGATCGCCGCCCCAAACGATCAGTCGCGGCTTGCGCTGTTCCAGTTCGCGCAATGAGGCATTCAATTGAACCGGCGTGGTGAACTCGGTCGCATACCACCGTTGCAGTTCCGTTGGATTGCGAAGCTCGAACCAGAAATAAATGTCCCAGCCGCTGGTCTCAAATACGTATTCTCCGGGATGCGTGTTAGCAGCCAGCCATTGATAGAAGGACACCGGATCGTTACGGGTCAACGCGACCCGTCCCGCGGGGGTTTCGAGCAGGGTCGTCCAGCTCGTCTGCAAAACCTGGATATCCCTGGCCATAAAGCCCAGCGTGAGCGCCCACACCGCGAGCATGCCTTTGACTCCGGGTTTTCGCTCGAAAAGCCATACCACGATGAGATACGCAGGAAGTGAAACAGTTGCCACACGCCAATCGACTGCGGAATTCGCGACCGACCCGAACATCGCCAGTCCCACCACGCTCAGCAAGATGATGCAGCGCCACTGCATGGTGGGCGAGGTTGTTGCCTGGCGCAGATATACGACGATTGCCACCAGGTAAATTCCCGGGACCAGCAGCACCTGCAGCAACGGTCGAAAACCAGGCCACTGAAGTTGCTGGACCTGCGATCCGATTTCGAACGCGGCGTATGCGCGCCAACTGTTGGACCCAAGATAGGTCCAGTATTTGAAGAGGAACAGAAACGTCGAAAAGAAAAATGGCTGGAACCCTGCTGCGCAAACAGCATAGCCAACGCACAAAGCGACGACTGATCCAAAGGGAATTAGAAAGCACAGTTCCCGGCGTGAGACATTACGCCATCCGTCACCGTCTCTGGTTCCCTCCCAGAGGAGAAACGCGGCAACGCCCGCGGCAGCGAATGCTCCGTGACTTTGCGTGAAGCAGGTCGCCAATCCAGTCAACATTCCTGCGATCATCAAGCGCATCGACGATCGCTCCTCGATCAACACCGCGGTCGCAATCATGATCAGCAGGGTGCTGAACCAATGTGGAGAGGCATCGAGGTAACGCCTGTAGGAAATCGAAAGGAACAGCAGGCCCGGAAGAAATGCGCTGGCGCCCTCGAGCAACCTTCGTGACAAAACTATGCTCGTCCAGAAGAAGCCGATTCCGATGCCCAATACGCAGACGTTGGGAATCCAGGCTCTGACTCCGAATATCCGGAAGAGCAACGCATAAAAAAGGTCCACGCCCGGAAGATAGAGCTCGAAGAAGTCTCGATAGATCGCCTGGCCGTCGATGATTCGCCCGGCCTCGCCAAGAAAAAGCCGGTCGTCGCCGACACCTACGTTGATCGGGATGAGGAGCGGAACAAAAAGTAGAAGATAGAGGTAGGCGGACGCCAGCACGAGCAGCAGAGCGAGTCTCGCGCGCTCCGAATCAAGTGACTGACCTAGACTGAGACGGCCGAGCAATTCGTAGTTAGCCTCAGCACGGCCTCCTGGCGTTCGTCCCACGGCGTTTCCCCAGTCCGTCAGGGTAAAGTGCCTTGGAACTCTCCATCCTTCAGAGCGCCGGCTGCTGAAGCATAGTACGCGGGCATGACCAAGATCATCTATGCGAAAATCACAGTTTCGGAAAAAACAGTCACATCCCGGCCTAGCCAGCACTTACGAGTCTGCACTAGACATGCGAGAAAGATGGTGAGACTCTTTGCCGGTTCAAGCGGAGACACGATCTTCCTCATCAACTCTGTTTTACGACCATGCTCGCTCGTCTGACACGACTCGGCTTTTCATCCGACGCGACGCCCGCGCAAATGCGGTCCGCCCGCGAGCATTTCGAGCAGCATGACTACCTGCGACTCCCAGGCTTCGTCGAACCGGCGTTCTTTCGGGTAATTCAGCGTTACCTGCGCAGCGCCAGGTGGGAAGAAACAGAATGGAACGTGGGGCAGGATCTTACACTCAGGAATAACCCCTTGGCCGATGTCTTCTATGTGATGCTCAATGATCCGAAACTGTTCCGCCTGCTTGAGCGGGTCACCGGATGCGGTCCGCTCCGATGTTTCAAAGGCCGGCTCTACCGAGTGGTCGAGCGCAAGGGGACGCTCAATTGGCACACCGATATCAAGAACAATCGGAAGCTCGCGATCTCGGTCAACATGAGCGACGCGTCGTATTGCGGTGGCACCTTGCAGATTCGCGAGGATTCCGGCGACGTGCGCGAGGAAGTTCCAAATCTTGGACTCGGCGACGCGATCGTTTTCCGGGTTGCCGAGCATCTGCAACATCGCCTGACTCCGGTGGTGGGAAAGACGCCCAGGACCGCCGTCGCCGGATGGTTCTGCTCGCAACCGAAGTATGTTTCGGTACATCGGATCCTGGGTGCAAGGGCCGAATCCGCGCTCAGCAACTGCGGCGCGCGAAAACGCAAAGGTCCGGCGTTCCCGTCGCTACAGGATGTCGTGAAGATTCCAGGCGCAGTGGTATCTCAAACCGCGGACGGCGAGACCTTCGTGGCCAATATAGCTACCTCGATGTGCTACGCTCTGGATGAAACCGGCGGCCGAATCTGGCAACTACTGGCCGAGGGCCGCGCAGTGCGCTCGGTTTCAGCGGCCCTGGCTCGCGAGTACGGAGTTCCGCGCCGCACGGTCGAGCGCGACGTTCTGACTCTTACCCACCAGCTAGCTCAGCGGAGTCTCGTCAAGGTAGTTCACCGACCGGATCTGCGAGCACATGAATCGCGCGCTCGTGCGACCGACTAATGACGAATGAGAGGTCGGCGCTGTCCTGAGTCCGAATCACCGGCCCGCCCCTGCGGTTAAAAAGCAGACATGCGTACATGCACACGCCGCCAAGCCTGAAAATCTCTAGCTGAGATCTTCGTCAAGCGCCCCATTGGCGGAAACCGATCGGCGGCGTGACGCTGCCGGTGCAGGCTGAGAGCGAAATTGCACTTAGTGTGCAAACTCTCGCACGCGATATACGAAATTTTTGAAACGGCAAAGATCGCGAAGGGGAAGCTCCGTTGCGTCGTAAGGCGTGGAAGCATCGAGCGCAGAGCAACGCCCGGGTTTAGTTCTTGAATAGGGACGAGGCGGATTCCGACGGCGCCGGATCTCTCTCTGCATCGCAACCGGATGACTTTCAGTGTGGCTGACTCGACTTGACGTGCGTGTGAGGATCTATCGGGCCGCTCTCCACGAGAGTTCCGGGTCTGTTTCTTGGTCTTAAGCTACAGCGCGCAGATTGCCATTCGTTCGCAAGCCAGACTAAAGCGGGAACCTTATCCAGCTTCATCTGCAAACTTTCCTCTTGTATTCAAATTAAAAAGAAGGTACAAAATCGGCCATACAATGCTTAAACTGAACAAAACGTCATTTGTCGTGCTGTCGGTTTGCATTCAAATAAAAAAGGAAGGTAGAAAATCGGCCATACAATGCTTAAACTGAACAAAACATCATTTGTCGTGCTATCGGTCTCGGTCTTCGTGATGTCTGCCACCATCGTCGGAGCGCAGAACTTGAATCCGAAACCGACCCCGTGCTCACAGACCATCGAACAATGCGGATGCACATTGACGCAGCCGGGCACGACCTACACGGTCGCGGCGGATCTCAATGCGACGGACGGTCTGACTAAGGCAGGCAATTGTCTCGAGATGAGGGCCGACCATGACATTCTCGACCTCGTCGGGCATGCGATCATCGGCAACGGCAGCGGCATCGGGATTCTGATTCAAGGCAGTGCTCATGACTCGACGGTCCAAGGAACCGATACCAGCGAAGCTGGCCAGGCGGTCGTGAATCACTGGGGCACCGGGATTGAAGTGGATGCGAGCAACGTGGTGATCGAATTGTTCAATGGAATCGGCTCAGTCCATATGTTCGATCAAACCGGCAACACGGGAGACGGCATTCTTCTCAGGAACGCAAGTTCGGTGACCGTCGACAATTTTCATGCGAGCTTTAACGGCGGTTCGGGCGTAGATGTTCAGGGCGGTAGCAACAATCGCATTATGAATTGCGACTCGCTCAACAATGCGGGTAACGGAATGGTGTTTGCGTCTTCCAACGGAAACACGATCACCAATTGCACCATCACCGCGAACATGGGTTACGGCATCTGGCTTAACACGTCGGATCAGAACCAGATTTTCACTTCCGCGGTTAACGGCAACAAGAAGACCGGAATTCTTGTCGGATGCCAGAAAGAAGGAAAGTGCCTTGGCAGCAAGGGTAGCAACCTGAACCATCTTTCGAGCACCGGAGCAAACGGGAACAGCAGCGCGGGAATCGCAGTTGAGCAGGGAAGCTCAAACAATCAAATCACGAGCATGACCGCATCGGGGAACGGCGGCGGCAACGATTTGATCGATAACAACCCGAACTGCGACGGCAATTTGTGGTTCAACAATGCGTTTGGTGCCGCGAATCAAACCTGTATCCACTGATGGCGAGTTATTCCAGGCGGCCTGCCTGCATCGAAGTGATGCCGAATAGTCCCAAAGATTTGTCCGAAGGAACCGCTCCCACATCCAACACAGGCATCTGCCAACAAATGAAAGGTCGCTAACTGGAATAGGGACGGGCAGCAGGGAGTTTTTTTCGCCCGCCGTCCTTGCGTTTACCGATTTTACCGAAGGTCATTTCGAGGGACGAGGGAACAAAACAAATGCAGTCGAATCAGACGAGTGTTAGGCTCAAACGCCTGTTGCTAACAATGCTAAGCTTCGCGCTCGTTTTAACTTTCGTTCAACAAGCTCACGCATACACCTTCACCATTCTAGATATTGGGGCGCAGGCCTTCACTCAGGCCAACGGGATCAACGAATCGGACGAAGTCGTAGGAACCTTTATTACCGTGAAGGGCCTGCTTAAAGGCTTTCGGCGGGACACCAAGGGCGCCATCGCAGAGTTTAGCGTCCCGGATGCGTCCGCCACTTCTGCCAATGGGATCAACAATTCGGGCCAAATCGTCGGGTTCTTCGTCGATGCGAGCGGCCACACCAGAGGCTTTCTGCGGCACACGAACGGCACCTTCACCACAATTGACGTACCGGGCGCGATCCAAACTCAGGCCTTTGGGATTAACGCTTTGGGCGAAATCGTCGGAACTTTCAAAGACGGGAGCGGCTTCCATGGCTTTAAGCGGGACACGAAGGGCGACTTTGCCGCGATTAACGGCCCGGGTGGGTTCGGCAACACTGAGGTCCATGGGATCAATGATTCAGGCGAAATCGCGGGAAGCTTCACTACACAGACGGACGGGCAACGAGGCTTTCTGCTCAAACCGAATGGCGAATTAACCCCCTTTAAAGTGCCGGGACTGCCCACTGATGCCTGGGGGATCAACAATTCGGGCCAAATCGTCGGATTTATCACCGTGACGGCTATCGGCCCGCCCTTCATCACCCAAGGCTTTCGGCGGGACAAGAACGGCACTGTCACCTTTATTACTAACGCGGGTGGGGTGCTGGCGGTGCTTCAGGGCTTGGGGATCAACGCTTCGGGCAAAATCGTGGGACTCTACACAATCGGGACTGGTTTTCTGGCAACTCCTTGAACTGACTTCGACGACCCTCAGCATGTTTGTCTCGAGAGAAGTTATGAAAACCAACTACCTCACATGAAATCTGATGGGATGCTAGGACGATTCTTGAGTTTGCTGGTTTCTATAGTGGCTTGACATAGGAGTGAGAGAAATGCGCGTACGCTTCATCGCCTTTTTGGCTCTGACAAGTGCTGTGATCTGGCTTCGACCATCAACTCCGGAAGCTAGCGTCTTAAATGTCTGTCCGAGTGGATGTCCATACAGCAGCATTCAAAGCGCGATTAACGCAGCTCAGACCAGAGACACCATCACAATCGCTTCCGCGACCTACACCGAGAACCTCAAAATCCTCCCGCCAGTGTCCGCAACGACGCTGACCTTGACCGGAGCGGGGGCGCCGCAAACGATCGTCGACGGCAACCAACTGACCTCCGTGCTCAAGATCGCAAAGGGTTATACCGTCAGCGTTACCAACATCAGCTTCATCAACGGCAATAGTTCGATTGCGGGTGGCATCGCCAACGACGGTGGATTGACGCTGACCCGGGTCACGATCAGTAACAACGACGGGGACGTGGCTGGCGGGGTCGCCAACGATACGGATGGCACGCTGACGATGGTTGACAGCATTGTAAATGACAACACGACCGCCGGTGGCATTATCAACGACGGAACCATGACGCTCAGCAAGGTAACGGTCAGAAACAATCAGGGGGTCCAGTTCGGCGGCATTGCGAACGACAGAGACGGCACCCTGGTG
>Ga0210393_10003418_pt1 | contig 12768 bp, 10 predicted proteins | sample IncBWC27OmetaG_FD_160068 | JGI IMG/M metagenome (GOLD analysis project Ga0210393, IMG submission 160068) | Forest soil microbial communities from Barre Woods Harvard Forest LTER site, Petersham, Massachusetts, United States - Inc-BW-C-27-O ... | reverse complement strand
ATGGGGGACGAAACACGCGAATTTCGTGAAGGTTACGCCGAGATCGGCGATCAGCGGCTGCATTACGTGGAGGCAGGCGACGGGCCGCTGATCGTCCTGCTGCACGGCTTCCCCGAGTTCTGGTACGGCTGGCGGCAGCAGATCAAGCCGCTGGCGGACGCGGGATTCCGGGTCGTCGCGCCCGACATGCGCGGCTACAACCTGTCGTCGAAGCCGGACGGTGTCGCCGCTTACGACACTGACCAGCTGACCGCTGACGTCCGCGGGCTGATCCATGAACGCGGTGCCGAGTCCGCGCTGCTGGCTGGTCACGACTGGGGCGGAAGCGTCGCCTGGGCCACCGCGATGAAGTACCCGGAACTCGTAGACCGGCTGGCCATCCTCAACGCAGCGCACCCACGGAAGCTATCGCAGGGGCTGCACCATCCAGGCCAGCTGAAGAGGTCCTGGTACTTCTTCTTCTTCGACCTCCCGGAACTGCCCGAAGGCGTTGTCCGTGCGGACCACTGGCGGTTCTTCCGGCACTTCCTGCGGGACGCGCGCCCGGGTGCCTTCACGCCGCAGGACATGGAACGCTACGTCGAGGCCTGGTCACAGCCGGGTGCAGCATCCGGGATGATCAACTATTACCGGTCCTCGGTGCGGCAGTCGCCGAAGCGCGCCGAGGCACAGATTCGCCCAGTCCAGGCGCCCACACTGGTCATCTGGGGAGAAGACGACCGCTACCTAGGCCCGGAGCTCGCCGAGCCCGACCACGATGACGTGCCCAACCTCGACCACGTCGAGCGCCTGCCGGACGCGTCGCACTGGGTGCATCACGACGAACCTGAACGCGTCACCCAACTGCTCACCGGATTCTTCGCCCTCGCAGCACCGACCAAGATCCGCTGAACGTCGACTTCCATTCTTTCGCTTCCGGATTTGGCTCCGAGGCGGCTTGATTGTGCGGCCGGGAGGGGGAGCAGGATTACCGCTGCTGGCACGTAGACCAAGCCGACCGCTCTACAGCCGCGTATAGGAGGTGACGAACATTGCAGCACCGAGCGGGGTGATCACACGGTTCCGAAGGCCTTTGCCCACCCCGCCGAGTTTGATGCTGAGTCAGCGGAGTGGCTCCAGGCGCTGGGCGGTACGGGCCCACGCCGGGAAGCCACGCTGGCGAGGCTGCATGAGCAGTTGCTGCGGATCGCGCGTAGGGAGGCCGGTCGGCGCGGGACGCGGCTGGCGATCAGCGGCCCGGAACTCGATGACATTGCCCACCAGGCCGCAGCCGACGCCCTGCTGGCCATCACCGCCAAGCTGGGGCAGTTCCGGGGCGAGAGCCGGTTCACCACGTGGGCGTACAGATTCGTTATCTTCGAGGTCTCGGCCAAGATCGGGCGGCACTTCTGGCGGCACCCTGCCGTGCCGCTGGGCGCGGAGGAGTGGGACCGGCTGCCTGACCGGTTCGGCTTCGACCCGGCGCACCAGGCCGAGTGGCGAGATCTGCTCGCCGCGCTCCGCCGAGCGGTGGACACCGAACTCACCCCGCGACAGCGCGAGGTGTTCGTCGCGATCGTGCTTAACGGCACACCGCTGGATACGCTGGTTGCATCGTCAGCTTCTAGCCGTAATGCGATCTACAAGATGTTGTTCGACGCCCGGCGTAAGCTTCGGGCCGCGCTGGCTGCTAACGGGTATCTAACCGATGACCTTTCGAGGCGCCCATGAATGGCTGGTCGGCGCTGGACCGGTTCTTGCGGACTGATCCGCGCGACGTCGGCTGCGCGGAGGCCATGCGGATGCTGCACGTCTATGCCGACCTAGTCGCGTCGGGAACCCCGGCGGAGCAGCGGTACCCCGGCATCGCGGCGCACTTTCGAGCGTGTGGGCCGTGCGCAGACGACTTCGCGGGGCTGCTAGCCGCGGTCTGCGACGACGCGCAATAACCGGGCCGGTGTCTGGTGCGCTGGCCAGCACTCGAGCCCGGCGCTTCGGCCAGGAAAACAGTCATCGTTTCACCCGAACGGAGTAAGACTCCGGCTGCTCCCGACGCCAACGAATGGTGAACGGCATCTTGGCGGCACCCGCGCCGCCATTCCAGGCGTCACCAAACGAAAGGTCAGCCAGATGAACTTCGCGGCACATCACCGGGACCGGACGAGACTGCGTTCCCAGGATGCCACCCCGGCAACAAGGCTTCTGAAACGCGGCGGGGCGGGTGCCCTGACCCTTGGCCTGGCGGCGGCCGCAGCAGTGGCCCTGCCCGTGGCCGCCTCGGCAGCATCCCGCCCCTCACCGGTGGTCGGGCACGTCTATGTCAACGACAACACGGCCGGCGCCAACACGATCGCCGCGTTCAACCGGCACGCCGACGGCACCCTGACAGCTGAAGTCGGCTCCCCGTTCCCGGCTGGTGGCGCTGGAACCGGCGCCGGGCTCGCCTCGCAAGGCGCCATCCAGATCACGCCGGACGGCCGCTTCCTGCTTGCCGTTGATGCGGGCAGCAGCCAGATCTCCGTGCTACGGATCCATCACGACGGCTCGATCAGCCTCGTGCCCGGTGGCGTCGTCTCGTCCGGAGGTCTGCTGCCAGACAGCATCGCCGTCCACGGCAACCTCGTGTACGTCGCCAATTCCGGTACCGGCGGCAGCAACTACACCGGCTTCCGGCTCGGCTTCTTCGGCCAGCTCCGTCCGATCCCTGGGTCGACGGTCGCGCTGGCCGCGGGCGCCGCGCCCGCCGACGTGCTGTTCAACGGCGATGGCACCAAGGTGGTCGGCACCGAGGTAGGCACTTCGGTGATCGACAGTTTCGCCGTCGGCTTCAACGGGCGACTGACCGCCGCCCCAAGCTCGCCGTTCCCTGCCCAGGGCCTTGGCCCGTTCGGCAGCGAGTTCCGGCCGACCAACCCCAGCCAGCTTTTCGTGTCCAACGCGCACAACGTCGGCCCTGGCACGGGAACGATCTCCGCATACAGCGACTCCTCTAATGGCACGCTGACCCCGGTCGCGAGCTCCCCGTTCGCCGATGACCAGACCGCGCCGTGCTGGGTGGAGATCACCCATGACGGCCAGTTCCTGTTCACCGTGAACACCGGATCCGGCGATATCTCCCGGTACCAGATCGCCGCCAACGGCACGCTGACGCTTCTGGGCAGCACCCCGGTCGGTCAGACCGGCGGGGTCGGCGCCGTCGACGCCCGGCTGAGCCCCGATGGCCGCTTCCTGTATGTCGATGAGAGCAGGATCGGCGCGGTCGGTACGTTCGCCGTCAGCGGCGGCAGCCTGACCGAGCTGGCCACTTCACCGACATCGCTGCCCGCGGGCGCCACACCCGCCGGCGTCGTCGTCAATTAGTCCTGCCCAGCCTTAAAGGCCGGTCGGCGCCGCGGGTAAGAACCCGCGGCGCCGACCGCGCTCGAACTACGTCAGCCAGCACCCGCGCGATGGGTAGGTAGCCAGATAGCTAGACGGTTAGCAGCACCGAGCGGGCCTCAGTGCCGAGCACAAGGGGGATTTACATGCACTACGTCGTTCTTGCCAGCCACTCTCCGGACATATGCCCTTCGAGTAACGCGAAGACGAAAGGGCTGTTGCTGGACCTTGCCCCGCAGATACCCAGCATTGCCCAGAAGCACGGAGTGAACATCGTGGCAGGGCCGTTCGTCAACCGCGAGCACATGACCGTGGTGATCGTAGAGACCGACCGCGCCGAAGGCCTGGATGACTTCCTGGTTGATTCCCGGCTCGGCCAGTGGAATCAGGTTCACATCCTGCCTTCGCGTTCTTTGCAAGAGGGCCTGACGGAAATCCAGGAAAGCGCCTCGCTGTTCTGAGGTTCTCCATTCTGTTAGGTCAAGCTGAGCGCCAGGCCCAGAGCTGCGTTGTCCTTTCTCTTGGACCTGGCGCTCTCTATAGGCCCAGGTAAGCGTGCAGGTCGTGGAGAGCCTGAGCGGTGGGCAGCGATGTGTCGATGGCCAGTTGTCGCGGCTCCTCCGCGCCGGCGAGTACCGCCTGAATGTGGCGGATAGCAGCACTGAATGACGGCTCGCCGGGCGGCGCGGGGGCGATGGACTCGCTCTGTCGGCCGAGGATCTCGAGTCGGTCGCCGTCAGACGGGTGGAACGGGTTACTCATCCGGATCTCGCCGTCGCTGCCGAGGAGCCGGGTGAAGGTGTCGTAGCGGCGGTTCATGCCGCAGGACAGAACGAGGTTGCGGCCCTCGCCGTAGCCGAGGACGGCAATCGACTCAAGGTCTACTCCATCGCCGCCGTGAACGCTGCTGCCCCACGCGCTCAGGTGCGCGCGACCGAACAGCTCGAACGCCAGCCTGATCGGGTAGCAGCCAACGTCGTTCAGGGCGCCGCCTGCGAGATCGCGGGACAGCCGGATGTTGTCTGGCCGGGCGATCGTGAAGTGGAAGTCGGAATGGATCTCACGGAGTTCGCCGATAACGCCGCTCGCCAGGGCTGCCCGCACCCGCGCCATCTGTTCATGGAACGGGAACACGAACGCTTCCCACAGCAGTGTGCCTGTTTGCCTGGCGACATCCAGAACGCGTCGCGTATCGGCCAGGCTCCCGGTCAGTGGCTTCTCGCAAAACACGGGCTTGCCGGCCTGCAGTGCGGCGATAGTCCACTCAGCATGCAGAGAATTAGGCAGCGCGATGTACAGGGCGTCGACATCGGGATCCTCGATGAGGGTCTGGTACCCGGCTAGCGCGCGAGCGATGCCGTGCTCGGCCGCGTAGCGCTCCGCGGCCCCGCCATCCCGGCTTGCGACCGCCTCGGCCATGCCGCCTGCGTGCCGCAGTCCCGGCAGAAACTGGCCCCTGGCGATGTTCGCCGTGCCCATGACTCCCCAGCGGACCGGCCTAGCGGGCGCTGCGCACATCAGCTAGCGTCCGGAGGTGCTTCGTCCCCAAGCAGGGGAGCGAATCCAGGCAGACGATCCACGTATCTTCTCAACTCCTGATAGCGCGGTCAGTCAAGGCGCTTGGCACTGAGCTTGCGGGCACCTCCGGGCAGCTGGCCGTCGGTCAGCTGACATGCTGCCACCGTAGCGCCAGCGTGGCCAGCTCTGCCCGCTACCGCTCGGCCCGGCTCGGCACCGTGGTGCCGCCAAGTGCAGTGCTGTTACGCATACCGCACCTGGGTGTCGCCTTCGCAGGATGGAAGTAAGACCCGACTGCGAAGGAGCACCGAGATGAACGCTCGACCGAACATCGTTCTTGTCCACGGCGCATGGGCCGACGGTTCCAGCTGGAACGGCGTCATTGGGAGGCTGCAGGCCGACGGCTACCACGTCATCGCACCTCAGTTCCCGCTGACCTCGCTGGCCGATGACGTGGCCAGGCTGCGCCAGGTGCTGGAGTTCCAGGACGCCCCGGTGATCGTCGCCGGACACTCCTACGGCGGTCAGGTCATGACCGCCCTCGGCCAGGACGCTCCGAAGGTCGCTGGCCTGGTCTACATCGCGGCGTTCGGCCTTGACCAGGGCGAGTCACTTGGCGCGCTCCTGTCCCAGGGACCGGTCACCCCGGCGCTGGCGCATCTGGCCACCGACACGCGGGGCTTCGCCTGGCTATCCGAGGACGACTTCGTCAGCCACTTCGCCGCCGACGTCGACCCCGCCCAGGCAAAGGTGATGTACGCCGTGCAGCAACCCCTCGCCAACTCTGCCTTCGCCGAGGTGATGGGCGTCCCCGCCTGGAAGACCTTGCCGTCCTGGTACCTGGTCGCCACCGCAGACCAGGCACTACCGCCCGACGCTGAGCGCATGTTCGCCAGTCGCATGGGGGCCACGACCGTGGAGATCCCCGCTGGCCATGTCGCGATGGTCTCGCATCCCGGTGACGTGGCCCAGCTCATCGAGGCGGCGTCCGATGCGGTGTCGGCTGCAGCCATCGGCTAGGAGCATGCAATGACAAATGAGACAACGCTGACCTATCAGGTCTACGTGGCCCCGATCATCGCGGCGGCAACCAAGGACTTCCCGCCAGGCCAGAGCCGCTCGACCTGGAGTCCTATATCGGCCACCCTCATCTCCGGCCGGCAGGACGCCGTCCTCGTCGACCCTCTCATGACGATCGAACAGGGCATGGCTGTCGCCGACTGGGTCGCGACAACGGGAAAGAACCTCACGACGGTGTACGTCACCCACGGGCACGGTGACCACTGGTTCGGGCTCGCCGCGGTCCGCGAGCGCTTCCCCGGCGTCCGGGCCGTCGCAACGCCAGCAGTCATCGCGGGCATGCGCAAGTGGTCCTCGCCTGAGGTACTCGAGACATTCTGGCTAACCAGGTTCCCCGGCCAGATCCCGGCGGACAACCCCGTCGCCGATCCGCTGGACGGCCCGTCCTTCGAGCTTGAGGGCCACGCACTCGTCGCCGTCAACGTCGGACACACCGACACCGACGACACCACGGCCCTGCACGTGCCGGACCTAGGGCTGGTTGTCGCCGGCGACTCGGTGTACAACGGCGTGCACCAGTACCTGGCGGAATCAGACTCTCAAGGCCGCAAGGACTGGCTCGCGGCACTCGACATCATCGAGGCACTCGGCCCGCGTGCCGTGGTCGCCGGACACAAGCGCTACGGCAACGACGACAACCCGCGCACCATCGAGGAAACCCGCGAGTACATCCGTGACTTCGACCGGCTCGACCAGGAAACGTCCACGGCGGAGGAACTGTACCGGCAGATGCTGGCAATTTACCCGCACCGCATCAACCCCGGCGCGCTGTGGCTCTCGGCCCAGTCGGCAAAGGCCTGAACCCGGCTGAGGTTCGAGCGCCACGAAAGGAAATCCCGTGACTCAACCAATTTCCCGCAACCGCTTGGTCGGATCGCTGACGGAGGCAGCCAGCTGGCCAGGGGCAGACCGGAACACACTCGTCACCCTGGCCGCCGCGCTGGTAGCGGCACGGGCCGACACAGAGGGCAGTCGCTACTTCCGCGACCTGTCCGAGCGGAATCCCGAGAATGCCGCGGCACAGGCCCTGGCTGGCTTCTTCCAGGTCCGGGCCGGCGACGACGTGGGCGCGGCCATAGTCAGGCTGGACAAGGCGGCGACCATGGACCTAGGCCTGCCTCAGTACTTCCGCGGCCTGGCCCTGGCCGGGCTGCTGCCGGGCGAAGGCCCGTCCGAGTCAGGGCATGCTGCCGCGGATACCGGGCGGGCGGACCAGGTGATCGCCGACCTGGAGTTCGTGCTCGCAGTGCGCGACCAGTTCCCGGTCTTGCTGCTCCGCGCCGCCTACCAGGGCCTGGCCCGTGCCTACCGGGTGCTCGGGCGGCAGCAGCAAGCGGCCGAGGCGCTGGAACGGTCGGGCCTCGGCCCGGCCGCGGCGGACCAGCCGCCGATGTTCACGGGCTTCTCGGTGACCGCGCGGGACGGCATGCGGGTGTCCGCGCCCGGCACGCTCAGCCCTGCGCCGGACGTGCACGTCGCCCAGTCCTATGACTTTGGCGACTTCGCGTTCATCCAGACCAGCGCGGGAATCGTCGCGATCGACGCCGGCACCAGCCCGGACCGCGTGCGGGCCGCGATGGCCGATCTCGGCATGTCGGACCAGGCTCCGGTCAGTCACGTCATCTTCACGCACGCCCACCTCGACCACACCGGCGGGAGCGAGGCCGTCCGCGGCCCGGATACCCAGGTCATCGCGTCCGCGGGATTCCCCGCCGAGGCAGAGCGGCAGCGCCACTGGACCCTCCCGTTCCGCAACTTCACCGGCGCCGCCGCCACCCCGGCCTCCGACCTGAAGCCAGACCGGCTGATCAGCGAGCGGACGTCTGTGCTCGTCGGCGGCACCGAGTTCGTGCTGATTCCGGTCCGGGGCGGCGAGACGCCAGACGCGCTGATGGTGTACCTGCCTGCTACCGGGCTGCTGTTCACCGGGGATGCGCTGATGCCCTACCTCGGCGTCCCGTTCACCGCCGAGGGCTCGCCCGAGGGACTGCTGGACACACTGCGCTACATCCGCGAGCTGGCACCCCGGCAGCTCATCGAGGGTCACACCACGCTGACCGACAACTTCACCATTGAGGCGCTGGCGGGCCTGGAGCCGGCGCTCACGGAGCTGCACGAGTTCGCGCTGGCCAGGATCGGCGAGAACATGACGCTGCCGCACATCCTGGACCTCGGTTATCTGCCGGCATTGCTGCGGGATCACCCTGCCGCGGTCGTGCCGTACCTGGCCAGCCGGGACGACTTCATCGCCCGGCTCTACCACCAGCGCACCGGGTACTGGCAGCCGGACGGACAGGGTCTTGACCCGCGGAGCCCGGAAGAAACGGCGGCCGCGCTCGATCTGCTAGCCGGAGGCAAGGCCGACGCCTTCGTCACCGCCGCGGCCACCCTCGCCGAGCAGGGCGACCTGACCCTCGCCCTGGACATTGTCACTCCGGGTCTACTCCGCCATCCCGGCAACAGGGAGCTCGCCGAGCTCCGGCAGACGGTTCTGATCCGGCTCATGGAGCAGAGCCAGCTGTCGGATCCGTTCGGGTTCCTGGTCTACGCGGAACTAGCTGGTGCTGAGGTCGCCCCGGTCCGATAGCGATGGGTTGAAGTCGAGAAGCGCCCTGCTCACCCGTCGGCATGTAGTCAGATGATCGCGTGTGGCCTGGTATTCGTGGCTTCACTGCATTTTGAGCGCTGCGGGCATGCCCGCGAGATGATCGCGGTTTAGCCTGGCACGGCGTTGACGAGACGCACTGCCCGAGAGGACAGGCTCAGATGCCAGGCCCCGGTGACTTCCCTGCGCAGCATTCCGGCCGCATCGTTGGCCGCGAAGCCGCGGTGGATCGGCTGCACGGACTGGTGGATCAGGCGCGGCTGGCCAGTCAGGTGCTGCTGGTCACCGGTGAAGCGGGGATGGGCAAGACCGCGCTGCTGGCGGACGCCACCGGACGGGCACGGTCAGCGGGCATGCGAGTGCTCTCCGTCACCGGTCGGGAATCTGAGTCCAGACTGGCGTTCGCTGGGCTGCATCAGCTGCTGCGGCCGGTGCTGTCGAGCGCCGCCGGACTTCCCGACCGGCAGGCCGAGGCCCTGATGGGGGCGCTGGGCCTGGCTGCGGGTCCGAGTGCGCCCGACCCGCTGCTGACTGGGGTAGCCGTCCTGACGCTGCTGTCGGATCTCTCCGACCAGTCCCCGGTCATGGTGGTCGCCGATGACGCCCACTGGCTTGACCGCAGCTCCCTGGACGCGCTGGCCTTCGTCGGCAGCCGCCTGGACGCCGAGCGCGTGGCAATGCTCGTGGGCGCCCGCGGACAGGCCCCGCCGACCGGCTTTGACCAGGGCTTCCCAGAGTTGGTACTCGGTCCACTGTCGGCGGCAGACGCCGGCCTCCTGCTGGACGGGCTGCCTTGCCCTCCCCAAGGGCGGGCAAGGGTGCAGGTGCTCGGCCAAGCTGCCGGGAATCCCATGGCGCTGATCGAGCTCGCCAAGGTGATCGCGGACGATCCCGCCGCCAGCAGGCGGTGGGCCGCTGAGCCGCTGCCGCTGACCGATCGGCTGAGCGCCGTAATGACCGCCCGGTTCGATGCCTTGCCGGAGGATGCACGAGCGGCGCTTCTGCTAGCCGCCGTGGCCGATGACACTGACCTGCGCGTAGCCGCTAGCCACGGCGCGGGGCCAGATGCGCGGGCGCTGACGCCGGCCGAGCAGCTCGGTCTGGTGAAGGTAAGCAGAACAGGGCTGCAGTTCTCCCATCCTCTGGTCCGCTCTGCGATCTACCACTCCGCCCCGTTCGCGCACCGTGCCGCAGCGCACCGCGAGCTCGCCGATGGCCTGCACGACCAGCCTGACCGGCGCGCCTGGCACCTGGCCGCCGCGGCCCTGCAACCGGACGAGTACGTGGCTTCGCTGCTGGAGGTCACGGCTGGGCAGGCGAAACGCCGTGGCGGTGCGGTCGCGGCCGCGCTCGCGATGGAACGGGCGGCCGAACTCAGCCCTGACCGCGCACAGCAGGCACGGAGGCTGGTGGCCGCCGCTTCGGCCGCCGTTCCCACTGGCGAGGGGGACTGGGTGCAGGAGCTCGCCACGCGCGCGCTGGCGGTCACGGAGGACCGCGAACTGCGGCTGACCGCCCGCCACGACGCCGCGTGGGCAATGGCCTGGTCAGGGCGGCGCACCGCCGCGCTGTCAGCGCTCATCGAAATCGTCGAAGCAGCATCGCGAGACCTGCCTGACCTCGCGTGGGACACGCTAGGAAGCGCAGCGACTGTCGCCTACCAGTCCGGGACGCCTGCCAGCCGCCAGGCTGTCAGCCGCGCCCTTGGCCTGCTGGAACGTCAGGGTCCGCCGCCCCCCGGCCGTTCCCTGGGCATTGATGTCAATGCGCTGACGCTCTGGATACACACGAGCGCTGACCCGATCGGTCGCAGAGACGAGCTCCTGCCGAACCTCCGTAACATTGTCGACTCGCCTATTGAAGAGCCCTCATTGTGGCGCGTAGCTTCCACCGCCTGGCTCTTGGACGAGTCCGAGCTGGCGATCACCTTCCTCCAAGACGCTATGGAGCGGCTTCGGGCTCCCGGCGTGCTGGGGACAAGCGGCGGGAGCCTGACCGTGCTGGGGTGGGCTTACATCGACACTGGGCGCTGGGACGAGGCGCTGGAGGTTGCCGCGGAGGCCGCAAGTGTGGCCGAGGCGGGCCACATGGACATCGTTGCTGCGTCTGCTGACGCGATCACCGCTACAGTTCACGCCCTCCGCGCCGACTCCGGCGCGGCGCGCTGGCACGCCGCTAGGGCCCTCGCGACCGTCGACCCGGCCGAATGCGGGCTGGTGAACGTCCGGGCGCGGCGTGCCTTCGGCGTCGCCGCTCTCGCCGACGGCAGTTACCTCAAGGCGTTCACTGAGCTCCGTGGGCTGTTCGGCGAAGACGGCGCGCCGCTGCATAACTACGCCTCCTACCTCGCCATCGCAGATCTCGCAGCCGCTGCGGTTCGTGCCGATCGGCGGATAGAAGGGCGCGACGTCATCGAGCACGCGCTCAGCCGACTCGACGGAAGGGCCTCTGCCCGGCTCGAGCAGCTCATCGCCCGGGCGCGCGGCATCCTTGCCGACCCATCAGAGTCAGAAGCTCATTTTGGGAAGGCGCTCTCCGACCCCGCCGGGGACCAGTGGCCCTTCGAGCGGGCCCAGCTTCGTCTCGACTACGCAGAACGGCTGCGGCGGCGCCGTCGAATCAACGATGCCAAGTCCGTCCTGACCGAAGCTCTGGGAACCTTCCAGCGACTCGGTGCACGGTCATGGGCGCAGCGCGCCCAGGCAGAGCTGAGAGCGTGCGGGGTGCCTGTGACCACCGCGCCCGGCAAACCGGAAGCGCTAGCGGAGCTGACCCCCCAGCAACGCCAGATCGTCCGCCTGGCCAGCGACGGCCTGACCGACCGCGAGATCGCCGACCGGCTCTACCTATCACCGCGCACGGTCAGCTCGCACCTGTACCGGTCCTATCCCAAGCTCGGGGTAGCCAGCCGCCACCAGCTACGCGACGTGATCGCCCGCACGAATCACCGGAACTAGGTGATTGCCACTCACTTGGCTATCGCCCACATTAGGCCGAGGCGACTTCTTGCACGAAGTACGGTGACGCCGATAGCCAGTCACAGGCAGCGGCGCGTCGGCGCTTGACGGATAACAAGCCCTGGAGGGGACGAAGGCATGAGATCAATTCGCGTGGTAGGACTCGGCGGCTCACTCCGGGAGATGTCAACGAGCCGAACTGCCCTGCAGGTCGCCCTCGAGGGAGCTGCCGCCAGCAACGCCGATGTCGAGCTGATCTGGGTCCGCGACCTCAACCTGCCGCCTTATACCGACGAGCACGCGCCGCCGCCGGCCGCTCATCAGCTGGCCGGGACCCTGTACCAGGCTGACGCGCTGATCTGGTCCAGCCCCACGTACCACGGGTCAGTGAGCGGCGCATTCAAGAACGCGCTGGACTGGCTGATCCTGCTGGCCGAGAACGATCCGCCGTACCTGGCCAACAAGCCCATCGGCCTGGTGACCACGTCAGGAGGGGTGCAGGGGCTGCAGGCGATCAACACGATGGACTTCATCGCCCGGTCCCTGCGCGGCTGGAGCGTACCGCTCGTCCTGCCGGTAGCCCAGTCGTGGCAGTCCTTCGACCCGGACGGCCACCTTAAGGATGAGGCGGTCGCAAGCCAGCTGCGCAAGCTCGGCGCAGAGGTTGTGCGTGCGGCCCGCCAGTTCCTTGCCGACGGAACCTGCGACTACGCCGAGGACGCCGGTACCGCGCCTAAGGCCGACACGGCGCGGTCCGCCGTCGAAGGCGGCTAAGTACGCTGGCGAGCTGGACGATGTGCTGGCTCCCGGACCGCGGGCGTTCTCCGGCCGGTCGGGCGCAGCCCTTGATTGGAGGGAACGTCATGGATGACGAGATGGCTGCGACCTACCTGGAACGGATAAGTGCCACGCGCCCACCAGTGCTGGACGCAGCGGCGCTCCGGCGCCTGCACCGGGCACACCTGATGAGTGTCCCGTTTGAGAATCTCAGCATCCACGTGGGTGAGGCAGTGTCGCTTGGGGACGACGATCTAGCAGACAAGATCGTGCGGAGGCGCCGCGGCGGGTTTTGCTACGAACTGAATGGCGCGTTCGCTCTGCTGCTCGAGGCGCTCGGTGCCACTGTTGCGCGCCTGGCTGCGCGGGTGTACGGCGATGGGCGCATGGGGCCGCCGTTCGACCATCTTGCGCTGGCTGTGCGGTTGCCTGACGGCAGCGGTCCTTGGCTCGCTGACGTTGGCTTTGGTGATC
>Ga0210393_10003415_pt1 | contig 12779 bp, 7 predicted proteins | sample IncBWC27OmetaG_FD_160068 | JGI IMG/M metagenome (GOLD analysis project Ga0210393, IMG submission 160068) | Forest soil microbial communities from Barre Woods Harvard Forest LTER site, Petersham, Massachusetts, United States - Inc-BW-C-27-O ... | reverse complement strand
CAAGACACCAAACCCTCCTACGTCCTGTAGTCGGATCGGCCAAGGGAACGGTAAATATTCCGTAAATAGTTATGTGGGAAGCATTTTCCCGAATCATCTGGAAAACTGGTTCGCCTTGCTTATCAATAATCTCAAGAGCATTCTTAGAAAAATTTCTGTCCACAAATGCATTGCTAATCTGCACTTTGTTATTTTCGATTCTGATCAATCCTCCGGCCCACGCCGTGAAACTGAATAATACATCCCCGTTTTGTCCGGGTTTTATGATCATCGGAACGGCTCCTCCCGTTTTTACTGGGATCATCTGGCCCCACTTCTTGAGGTCACTCATTGTTATTTCCATTCCCATGTTTCCAAACGACACGACGAAGCTTTCCGGCAGTTCATAGAACCCGGCCCAGCTAGCATGATCTCCGGTCGGCTGATCCGGGTGCGGCTGACTTGGTTGCGCACCACTTCGCATTATTGTGGGTTTGGGCAACCGATCCGACCACGTTATAAATGGAACAGCCGCTCTCGACAAGAATCTGATTTCTCTCGGGACTCTGTAAAAGAGGTGGTACGAAAACAGACCTAGCCACACGACCATAGTCGTGATCGCCCCGTCTCGCAGATTATCCCGCCAGTGCGAACTCACCCACGCCCACCCTTTCGTAATCCACTTGACCAAAAGGTAGACAGCCGGGATGACGACAAACCCGACAATGACGGCTAAGAAAGTCGTTCCCATAGACGCAAGGAGAGATTGCGCCGATCTGGACAGTAGATCGAATAAAAATGGAGAGTTAGACAGAATTTCTGAAAGGAAGAGAAGGAGCGTGGCTGTTCCCACAAGGAATGAGGAAGTCGCAATGACGCGCCACGATATAACGAACTCCAAGAAGTAGCAGAATAGCCCCAAACACTTGAAAATGAAAGGATAAGCCACGGCGACCTGTGTTTCAACTGTGTTCTTGGCTTACAGAGTCCGCGCCCAGCAGGGCTTTCAGGCCGGGAGAGGGGTGAGAATGCCAGCAAGAATGAGGAAGCAAGCTCCCATTTGCTCGAACGCAGCAGATCTCAGTGAACTTTATTACAAGCAGAAACTCACAGGCTGGATTTCACAGGCGCAGCATAGATATAGATAAAGATGATGGGAAACGGCGAGGGTCTTCAATCAGGTATCGGGAATGAGCTATCGACAGCTCTCGCACCTCAACGCCGGGAGATTGCTCTGAACCTATCGCGGCGGAAGCTTGAAGTTCACCGTAACCTGGGTCTGGATGTCCACAGGATTGCCGTCCAGCAAGTACGGTTTGTACTTCCACTGCTTCACTGCATCGACCGCAGCCTTTGCCAGGCTGGGATCTCCACTAATAACTTTCACCGCGGAAATGTCACCCTTCTTCGAGATGGTCGCCTGCAGTTGCACCGACCCCTCAGTCCGCATGTGCAACGCGCTCGCCGGATACGTAGGCATAACCCTCTTGATCACCAGTCCCTGCGATACTCCCTGCGAAATGCTCAATGTCTGCAACACCGGAGCGGGAGCGTTGGTCTGATTTCCCAGCAGATTCGGCAACGTCCCATTATTGCCTGTCGAAGCAATCGCCGCCATGCTTGGAGCCGAAACCTCGCTGGTTGGCGCAGATTTTCCAACTACGTCGCTCTTCTTGACCACAATAGGTTGCGCAACCTCAGGCTGCGGAACCTCCACCGCCGCTGCAACCTTATCCTCCGCCGCAATCACCGCTGCAGCTTTGGACGCAGCCGTTCCCGAGTTCGGCTTGCTCGGATGCCCGCCCGCACTCGCAGTTGTTGGCGCCGGAGCCGACACCTTTGCAGACCCGTTTTCCGCACCGGAAGCAGGCAGAGTCGAATCGGCTTGAGTTGAAGTGGGTTGACTCGAAGACGAAGCGGGTCCTGCCGGACTCGGCGCAGCCTGTGAAACCGGTGCAGGTGATGCAGGTCGAAGCGCCACAGGCGCGGCAGTAGCAGTAGCAGTAGCAGTAACTGGTCCACTCGAATGACCCAACTGTGTCCATGCCACATAACCGCCAACAGCAACCAGCACAACCGCAGCCACTGCGATCAAAGTTTTCTTGCTGCCACCGCCCTCGGCCTTCGTCTCGCTTTCAATCGTTCCTCCGAAGGTAAACAAAGGTGCAGGCGACGAACTCACCTCAACTGTGGAGCTTGCCGGATCAATCGCAGGGACCGCGTCTTTCACAACCGCGTCTTTTACAACCGCCGGTTCAGCTTCCGCAATAACCGTCGAACTCTTCTCCTGCGCAGCGACGCTCGTGGTCACCTCCCGCGCCGGCGCTGCCGCACTGGCAGCACCCCCCGAAGCCACGATCGACAAGCCCGCGCTCGACGAACCCATCTTGCTCGGCGTCGTCTGTATCTCAATCTGGTGTATCTCAATCTGGGGCTTAGCTTCAGAAACTGCCGCTGGAGCGATGTGTGGCGCAACGACCTCATGTGCTGGTTTGCCAGATTCTGAGGTATCTCCTGAGTCAGGCGTCGAGCTGGACGCCGAGGCGGCAAAGCTGGATGCAGGCTTCTGCGCTGCCGCGCTGGGCGCAGCAATCGAACTCACGGCTGCTGCCGGGCGCGCGGAACTCACATTCGGAACCAGTGTCGGCTTCGCAGGCGCAGGCGCGGACGCAGTGGGCTTCGGCGATATCGACGTGGTCGTTGTTGTGGGTTTCGCAGACTCGTTCTTCCGCAAGAGTCCGCGCGCAACCCGGAGCGTGCCTTTTGCCTGCTCTACATTAATGGGCTTGGTTAAAACCAGATTTGCGCCGATCCGAAATGCTTTTGCCACTCCCGCCTGTCCTTCGACCACCGCGACCGCCAGTGCCGATTGATTGTTCGGAGCGTTGCGGGCGCTCTTAAAAAGCAGCGTAGCATTCTGCTCGTTGTCGCAATCCACGACCACGGCATCGAAGTGCTCGCTCATCAATTTCTTTACCGCGGCGAAGGGTTCGGTGCAGGAAACAACATCGAAGTCCAACTCGCTGAGAACCTGCGTTACGGTGCGAGCGGTCTTCTCATCAGGACAGAAAAGGAGTGCTTGGTAGCCCATATTGACTTCATCGTAGGTACACTCGTAAGCCTCATCAAGTTACCCTAGTAATTCCGCGCGCGCCTCTTTAGGCTTGCCAGACACGGGTTTTAGGCCTTGTACCACCAGGATTTTTCCGCGCGCATACAATATCGTGTCATGCGCATACCACTCTGGGTCAAAGTTGTGTGGACTGCCTGCGTGATTGCATGGCTGCCTTTGTACTGGCGGCAGTATGGCGTGCAGAATTTTCTTTTCTTCTGCGATCTCGGCAATCTGTTTATCCTTGCCGGTCTATGGCTGGAAAGTGCGCTGATATTTTCCTGGCAGGCGTGCGGGCTGTTGTTGTTTCAGACTCTCTTCGCCATCGATCTATTGGGGGCGCTTATCAGCGGCCGGCATGTGATCGGCGGCACCGAATACATGTTCGATCTTCATGTTCCGTTGCCGATTCGGTTGCTGAGCTTGTTCCACTTGGTGGCGCCGCCATTGCTTCTCTGGGCGATTAATCGATTGGGCTACGACTCTCGAGGTTGGAAGTTTCAGACGCTGACCGCCTGGATCGTGGTTCCGATCAACTATTTCTGGCGTCCTGAGTATGACGTCAATTGGGCTCGCGGGCCTTTCTTCCGCGAACAGCACGCTATACCCGGACCTGTGTATCTGCTGGCCTACCTGATCATGGTTCCCGCCGCGATTTACTTCCCGACACATCGCTTTTTGCTTTGGTTTGCCGCCCGCCGGGGACTTAGGGTCTAGTCGTCTTTTCTGAAATGTTTTTCGTCTTCATCCGGACGGTCGCGCACTGCCGAATCTAGTCGAGCGCGCTCTGCCGCGACGCGGCTGGAAGCAATGTCTTCCCCGGCAGCGGCAGCAGGAACCAGATGCCCTGCTTGTGACGAGTCTGTTTCTGTCTTGCTCCCAGCTTTGCTTTTCTGTTTTGGCGAACCGGGATCCGGACTCAAATAAAGCGTCTGCGATGACGAAGCCAGACTTGTTCCGGAGTCTTCCACCAAACTCATAATTCGCAGCAACAGTTCCTCGCGGACCGCTGCGAACTCATTGAACTCTCGGGTCAGAATGTAACAGAGGAGTTCGATGTTGAGCGCACTTGAGGTTAACTCCACGAGTCGAACCCGAACCGTGGTGGTCTCGACTTTCGCATGGTCGTTCAGGACGCGGCGTATTTCCGACAGCACTGCGCGAACGTGATCCTGCGATGAGTTCGCGTGCAGCCCAAGGACGGTTTTGAAAAGGATTTTGTCGCGGCGGCTCAGATTCTCGAGGTTGATTGTCGCCAGGGTGCCGTTCGGGATGGCTAACAGAGTCCTCTCTTCGGTGCGCACGCGAGTGGAGCGCAGGCCAATATCCTCGACTGTTCCAGTGCGATCGCCGAACTTGCAAACGTCTCCCACGCGAATCACTTCATCGGCGAGGACCGAAACTCCGCCGAACAAATTCGCAATAGTCTGCTGCGCGCCAAAGCCGATTGCCAAAGTGCCGATGCCAACCCCGGCCAGTGCCGTGGTCAGGTTAAATCCCAGCACGCTCAGGACGAAGAAGACCGCCATCACGAAGATGAACGCCTTGACCAGGCGTTCGCCAAGGAGCATCAGGGAGCCGGTGCCGCCGTGACCGCGGGCCAGGGCCCGGTTCCGGACGCGCCTTAAGAACCAGCGAACCACGTGCCACAGAATCCAATTGCTGCCGATAATGACGGCGACCGCCGTGACTTGTGTGTAATAGTGCCGCTGCAGCAAAGGCATGCCCAGGTAGCCGGCGAGAATTCTGTGGATCAGCGTCCCCACGAGCAGCCATGCCGGCCCGGAAACTGACCGCAACTCCAGTTCGGCGTGCCCGCGTCTTCGGGCCCACCATCGCACAGGAGCTTGCAGCACAACCAACACCAGCCACCCGGCACCTGCTGCGACGGGAATCAGCAACAATAGAGCGAACCACTGCCACAGCGGCATGCCGGCGAACTGATGCTTCACCACCCACGCGGGCAATTTCGTTTCAACTTGGCGTGCTTCGACCTGATCGTAGAGTTCCGGAACTTTGGTCAGAGTGTCAGAGGAGATCAACCAGATTTTTCCCGCGTTCGGATCGGAAACGCGAACCAGTTCGAGTTCAACATCCACATCGCCGGATGACATGGTCCCCAGCTTTTGATGGTCCGGGGGAACGCCGTCCTGTGGTGTGCCTTCGGGCTGTCTGCTGGGCCTGAGGCTTCCTGCGAAGGCGACGTTCATCACCGTCTGCAGCTTCTTTGCGAGTGCCTCACCCTCGGTCTGGCGGTGCGCTGAGCTCATTTGCAGATACTGCGCCGCGATGGCGTAGTGCCCCGCCTGAGCGGCCTCCAGAAATCCAAACGCAGTGCCGCCGGGCGTCTCACGGTTCAGCGGGTCGGTCTGGGTTTTAGCGGTGGTGGTGGAGTCTTTGGGTGGCAACAGCTGGCCGAGCGCGCTCCCGCTCAGCAGCACGGCGCCGACTGCGAGAGTGAAAATAAGAACCGGAGATCGTCTTAAGAAAATGGACATGGAATTTATTCCGCGCCCGGCTCTGCGCGGGCAGCCGAGCGCAGCGGGAGCGCTACTCCGGCACAGTGAGAGTTTATTGTAGCGGAACAGGCTAGCATCGAAGCGCTGATTCACGCGTGGAGAATGCAGCTACCCGCGTTTCGGGCGAAAGACGTGTGTGCTCGTGCCAAAGAAAACTTCCGCGGATTCCATCACGGTTTCCGAGAGCGTAGGATGCGGATGAATCGTCATCGCCACATCGCTCGCAAGTGCTGCCATCTCGATCGCCAATACTCCCTCGGCGATCAGTTCGCCGGCACCCGCGCCTACAATCCCTACGCCCAGAACACGCTCGGTGTGCGGGTCAACTAGGAGCTTGGTCATTCCTTCAGGGCGGTCGAGAGTGACCGCGCGGCCGGATGCACCCCAGGGAAATTTCGCAACTTTGATTTCGCGGTTTTCTTTTTCCGCTTGAGTTTCGGTGAGGCCGCACCAGGCAACTTCCGGATCGGTGAACACGACGGCGGGAATTGCATGGGGTTCGAATGCGACCTTGTGCCCGGCGATCGCCTCTACAGCTGTACGGCCTTCATGGGAAGCCTTGTGCGCCAGCATGGGCTCGCCTACTACATCTCCGATGGCGTAGATGGCGGGATCGGATGTTTGCAACTGCTTGTTCACTTCGATAAACCCACGAGGGTTCACGTGGACTTGTGTGTTTTCGAGTCCGGGGATTTCCGAGTTTGGCTTGCGTCCCACAGAAACCAGTACGCGATCGAAAACCTTTTCGCGATCTTTTTCCTGTATAGATGCGCCCTCGAAGGTCGCACGAATTCCGGAACCATCATCCTTCAGGGAGGCGACTGTAGTGTTCAGCAAAATCGCCTCGAACATCTTCTCTAGACGTTTATGCAGCGGAAGAACCAGATCCCGATCGGCGCCGGGAAGCAGGCCCGGCAACATCTCAACCACGGTGACGCGGGTTCCTAGCGCGGCATAAACGGAACCAAGTTCCAGTCCGATATATCCGCCGCCTACCACCAGAAGGCTGCCGGGGATCTCTTCGAGGTTGAGCGCGCCGGTGGAATCCATCATGCGTGGGGAATCCAACTTGAGAGTAGGAATAATGGCAGGGCGCGAGCCGGTTGCAATAATGATTCGGTCAAAGCTGACGACCGCTTCAGTAGAATCCGCTTTGCTGATACGCAGTGTCGTGGAATTCTCAAATGCGGCGCGGCCTTGAATATATTCCACATGACGTTGCCTGGAGAGTTGCCCCAGACCTCCGGTAAGTTTCTTGACGACACTTTCTTTCCAGGCGCGCAGCCGGGCGAGATCGATCTTCGGGACGGGAAAATCGATGCCCCAATTCTTGGCCTGCTGGGATTCTTCAATCAACTTGGCGACGTGGAGCAGAGCCTTGGACGGAATGCAGCCGCGGTAAAGGCACACTCCTCCGGGATTCGCCTCGGGATCGATCAGCGTAACCTGCACGCCGAGATCAGCGGCGAGAAACGCCGCGGCGTAACCACCTGGCCCGCCTCCTACCACGGCGACGTGCAGCCGCCTGGTTCCTTCTTCCGAAGCTTGCGGTGTTTGGTTGAGAGTTTCGTTCATGCAGTGACTTTCTGTGGAATTGTAGTTCGCGCGCCGCGATCAGCCTTGCACGGAGAGCAGGAAAGGCTGCTCGAATGCTTCCGCTATCCAGCGCAGAAACCGCGCGGCATCCGCGCCATCAATCAGGCGGTGATCGTAGGAGAGCGAGAGCGGCAGGATCAGACGCGGCTCAAACTTTCCTCCAATCCACTCCGGCTCCATGCGAGAACGCGACAGCCCGAGGATCGCAACCTCGGGATGGTTCACGATTGGCGTAAATGCTGTACCGCCGATTCCGCCGAGGTTCGTGATGGTGAAAGTGCCGCCCTCCATGTCAGCGAGGGTAATTTTTTTGTCGCGCGCCTTCTGCGAGAGTTGTGACAGCTCGACGGCCAGCTCCACGATGTTTTTCTTATCCACATCGCGGATCACCGGAACCAGCAATCCGCGATCGGTATCCGCGGCGACTCCGATATGGATGTACTGCTTGTAAATAATCTCTTCCTTCTCCATATCGATGGTGGCGTTGAATTGCGGAAAAACTTTCAGCGCGGCGGCGCAGACTTTCAGCGCAATCGCAGTCACCGTCATTTTGCCGCCGGCCTGTTCGGCCTTGGGAGCGAAACGCGCTCGCAACTGCTCAAGTTCTGTGATGTCGGCGCGGTCATGCTGGGTGACGTGCGGGATGGTGTTCCACGATTCCGCTAAATGTTCCGCCGTCTTGCGGCGAACTCCCCGCATGGAGACGCGTTCGATCTTTCCCCACTTTGCGAAGTCAGGCAGCTTGGGTGGGATGAAATGGCCCGCGCGAGGGGGAGCTTGGGCGGCCGTGGCGAGTGAGACCAGGGCGGCTTTGGCGTGGGCCTTGACATCGTCTTCACTGATGCGTCCCCCCGGGCCGGTGCCTTTCACTTCATAAATGTCGACCCCAACTTCGCGGGCGAGGCGGCGCGTGTGGGGAGCTGCGGCTACCGGTGCCCGGTGTTTAGTGCCGGCAACCTTCCCCAGTTGTACAGGCATGGAAAACGCTGCAGGACGCGGCGGCGGCTGATCTGGGGGCAGAGCTTGTTCTTCGGTTTTACCTTCCGCGCGAATCGCCGCCTGGAACGCGAGGCGGGCGCCATGCTGTCCCGAAACATGTTCAACGGGCCGGTTCTGCGGGCGAGTTGTTTCGGGCTGCGCGGCGGCGCCTTGCAGCGTGAAAATCAACTGGCCAACTTTGATCTTTTCGCCTTTCTTGACTTTGACTTCATTCACAATGCCGCTGACGGACGAAGGAACCTCGACGACAGCTTTGTCGGTCTCAAGTTCCATGACCGGCTGGCCTTCGGAGACTTTCGCCCCGGGCGAGATCATCAGGCGCACCAGGTCGCCTTGCGAAATGTTTTCTCCGAGTTCTTGCAGACGAAATTCGCCGGCTGCTCCGGCGTCGGTAGATCGGGTTCGGGGCGCTGCTCGCTGCGATTGAGACGGAGCCGGCACGGCCGCCGTCGGTTGAGCAGGTTTGCCGGAAGAATCTCCGACCGAGGCAGGCTGCTCCGGTTGAGACTTGGGGGGAGTTTTCTGCGCGGACTGCGCCTGGCGCGGCGATTCGGTCGCCACTGCGGCGGAGGCTCCATTGTTGTCCGCGGTAAAAACCACCTGCCCGACCTTGATCTTGTCGCCTTCCTTAACCAGAATCTCCTTGACCGTCCCACTGACCGAGGAAGGCACTTCCACGACGGCCTTATCGGTTTCGAGTTCCATCACGGCCTGGCCCTCGCTGACAGTCGTACCGGGTGCAATCATCAGGCGCACCAAATCGCCCTGTTCAATATTTTCGCCGAGGGCTGGGAGCTTGAATTCGATCACTGATTCCATTCCTTGAGTGTGCTTAAGTGTTCGCGCTTGAGGGCTCAACTGGTTGCCGGGTTTAACTTTTCCGGGTTGATTCCGAGGTCGCTAATCGCCTTCTTCATAATGTCAATCCCGATTTTCTTTTCCCGCACCAGCGCTCCCAACGTGGCCAGGACGATGTGCTTGGCATCTACTTCGAAGAAATCGCGCAGCGCTGCGCGGTTTTCACTGCGGCCAAAACCGTCAGTGCCGAGCGAGACCAATTGTCCCGGAACCCACTTGGCTAGAGATTCCGGCAGCACCTTCATGTAATCAGATGCGGCAATGAACGGCCCGGGCGCATCTTTCAAAGTTTGCGTTACAAAGGGAACCTTCACCGCCTCGCCAGGATGCAACAGGTTCCAGCGTTCGCAGTCGTTGGCGTCGCGATAGAGTTCCTTGTAGCTGGTCACGCTCCACACATCCGCCGCCACTCCATATTTCTCTCTCAGAATAGTTTCCGCCTTCAACACCTCGTACATAATCGTCCCGCTGCCGAGCAGTTGAGCGCGCAGCTTGGTGTCGGGCGCGTCCGCAGTCTTAAAACGGTACAGGCCGCGCAGCACACCCTCGCGGACGTTGCCATCCTTCGGCATCTCGGGCATGGGAAGCGGCTCGTTGGTTACGGTGAGGTAATAGAAAATCGATTCCTGATCCACGTACATCCGCTTGATACCGTCTTGAATAATGATTGCGATCTCATACGCGAATGCCGGATCGTAGGCCAGCAAGTTGGGAACCGGCAGAGCGAGCACGTGACTGTGGCCATCCTGATGCTGCAAGCCTTCGCCAGCCAGGGTGGTTCGTCCGGCAGTGCCGCCCACCAGAAATCCGCGGCAGCGCATATCGGCAGCAGCCCAGATCAAGTCACCGATGCGCTGGAAGCCGAACATCGAGTAATAAATAAAGAACGGAATCGTGTTGATGCCGTGGTTCGCATACGCCGTGCCCGCCGCAATGAAGGAGCACATGGAACCGGCTTCGGTGATTCCTTCTTCCAGGATCTGGCCGTCCTTCGCCTCCTTGTAATAAAGGAGTGTGTCCATATCGACGGGCTCATAGAGTTGCCCTACGCTGGAGTAGATTCCGACCTGGCGGAACAAAGCCTCCATGCCGAAGGTGCGGGCTTCATCGGGGATGATCGGTACGATGAGTTTGCCGAGTTCAGGATCGCGCAGCAGTTTCCCCAGTAGCCGCACGAAAACCATGGTAGTGGCGACTTCGCGGCCGTCTGTACCTTTGTAGAATTCCTCAAAGTGCGATTCCGGAACCGGTTTCAGCGGGGCGGCGAGCACTTTCCGTTGCGGCATGTATCCGCCAAGCTGTTGCCGGCGCGCCTGCATGTACTTGATTTCGGCGCTGTCATCGGAAGGTCGGTAGAAGGGCGCGTTGTGCAGCTCATCGTCGGGAATAGGAATTCCGAAACGCGAGCGGAACATCTCCAATTCTTCTTCGTTCAGCTTTTTTTGCTGGTGGGTAATGTTTTTCCCCTCACCCGCTTCGCCGAGGCCGTAGCCCTTGATCGTCTTGGCCAGAATGATGGTTGGGGAGCCTTTGTGGTCCACTGCCGCACGGTAAGCGGCATGAACTTTGATGGGATCGTGCCCGCCTAGGCGCATGCGTGCCAGTTGCTCATCGGAAAGGTGCTCCACCATTTTCAGCAGCCGGGGATCCGTGCCGAACAAATTCTGGCGGAAGTAGGCTCCGCTCTCGACAAAATACTTCTGATACTGACCGTCGCTGATTTCTCCCAGCCGCCGGACGAGGATGCCATCGCGATCGGCGCGAATCAGGCTGTCCCAGTCCGAGCCCCAGATGCACTTGATGACGTTCCATCCCGCACCGCGGAAGATAGCCTCGAGTTCCTGAATAATTTTCCCGTTGCCGCGGACCGGTCCATCCAAACGCTGCAGGTTGCAGTTCACGACAAAAATCAGATTATCCAGATTTTCGCGCGAGGCCAGGGTGATCGATCCCAGGGATTCAGGTTCGTCCATTTCGCCATCGCCCAGAAACGCCCACACCTTGCCGCCGGTGGATTGTTTCAGGCCGCGATTCTCCAGATAGCGGATAAAGCGCGCGTGATAGATCGCCTGAATGGGTCCGAGTCCCATCGAAACCGTGGGAAACTCCCAGAAATTCGGCATCAGCCAGGGATGAGGATAAGAACTTAGCCCGCCGCCCGGCTTCAGTTCACGGCGGAAATTTTCTAGTTTCTCCTTCGGAATGCGGCCTTCAAGATAAGCGCGTGAGTAAATTCCGGGTGCGGCGTGACCCTGAAAATAAACGAAATCCCGATCGCCACTTTCGGTCTTGGCTTGAAAAAAATGATTGAACGCAACTTCGTATAGAGTCGCGGCCGAAGCGAATGTAGAAATGTGCCCGCCGATGCCTTCCTGAATTTTGTTGGCCCGGACCACCATGGCCAGAGCATTCCAACGCACCAGGCTCTTGATGCGGCGCTCCATCTCCTGGCTTCCGGGAAAGGGCGCCTGCTGCGGAGTCGCAATCGTATTTTGGTAGGGAGTGGTTGCCGAAAAAGGGAGGTTCACTCCAGCCGAGCGCCGGGCATGCAGCGCCAGTTGCTGAATCAGTCGCCCTGCCCGCACCGGGCCACCCTTGGACAGTACATAGTCCAGCGAGTCAACCCACTCCCGCGTTTCCAATACCTCTTGACCGTCAGTTTCAGTCTGAGCCACGTCTGGTTTCTCCGTCTGATTGTGCTGAATACTCCATGATATTCAATTCTGCGGAATCTTGCTGGACGAAGGTAGGTGGCCAACCGTTCCACAATACCGAACGCCCGCAGGATCGATTAGAGTTAGGAATTACTGGATTCAAGCGTGACCCATTCGGGAGGGCTTAATGCTGAAGATTACGCTGCTCGTGCTTCTGGTAGTCGTGATTATTTTTGTGGTACCGCGCCTGTTCTCAGGTTCGCGGCCCCCCGCCCCCGGTGCCGCCGCTCCCGACTTCACCCTGTCGTCGCAGGAAGGTGCTTCCGTCAGCTTGAAGGACTATCGCGGAAAATGGGTGGTGCTGTACTTTTACCCCAAAGACCAGACTCCCGGCTGCACGCGCGAAGCCCGCAATTTTCAGGTTGATCAATCCAAGTATGAGCAACGTTACGCGGCCGTTCTGGGTGTGAGCGTGGATAGCGTGGAGTCGCATAAAAAGTTCTGCGCCAAAGAAGGTTTGAACTTTAAGCTGCTCGCAGATCAAGACGGAAGAGTAAGCCGGGAGTATGGCTCGTTGACCAATCTTGGCGTCGCCAAATTTGCGTCGCGTCATACGTTCCTGATCGATCCCATGGGTAAGGTTGCGAGAACCTACATTAGCGTCGATCCCGGCCGGCATAGTGAGGAAGTTCTGGCGGCGCTCGACCAGTTGCAGAAACCATAGCCGCAATCTATCTCTGGTCTTGCGTTCTGCACATTGAAAAAATCAGTAAACTGATGGAAATGGCAACTGCAGCGCGGCACTCCGACCCCGGACCTTCGCAGGCTCGAAGCAGCTATCGGTTTCCCCCGGGTTTCCAGCGCAATCTTCTGTGGTTTGCACTCCGCAAGTTTCGTCCGGCAAATCCGATCCTTCTTTTTCAACATTTGGCCGCGACCTATGGTGATATCGCGCACTACAAGATCGGACCACACCACATCGTTTTTCTGAATCACCCGGAATACATCCGCGAAGTGCTGGTGGTTCAAAACGACAACTTCATCAAGGAGCGGACGGTACAG
>Ga0210393_10003414_pt1 | contig 12780 bp, 9 predicted proteins | sample IncBWC27OmetaG_FD_160068 | JGI IMG/M metagenome (GOLD analysis project Ga0210393, IMG submission 160068) | Forest soil microbial communities from Barre Woods Harvard Forest LTER site, Petersham, Massachusetts, United States - Inc-BW-C-27-O ... | reverse complement strand
CTGAAATGCTGTGGAAGGAACAAGTGCGAAGAGATTCCTCCGGGGCTTCCGCCAAAAAACTGGCGGACGCGAAATGCGCGAAAGCCCAGATCGTCCGGCCTTTCAATGTCGGAGCTAAAGCTCCGACCCCCTAAAGTCACGGAGAGAACCGAGTGGCGAAAGCAGAATCGATGCGAAGAGCCAGGCCGTGGTACACGATTCTTTACGTGCAGGTGCTGATTGCGGTGGTGATCGGCTGCGGGATCGGGGGATTTTTCCCGAAAACCGGGATGGCGCTGAAGCCGCTGGGCGACGCGTTCGTGTCGTTGATCCGGATGATGATCGCGCCGGTGATTTTCTGCGTGATTGTGCAGGGAATCGCGTCGATGAGCGACCTGAAGAAGGTCGGGACGCTGGGCGTGAAGACGCTGATCTATTTTGAAGTGGTATCGACGCTGGCGCTGATTATCGGAATTGCGGTGGCGGTGGTTTTTCATCCGGGGTCCGGGCTGAATATTGACGCGGCAACGCTGGATCCGAAAGCCGCGGCTGTGTTTGTGGGGCGCGCCAAAGAGACTGGATTTATTCCCTTCCTGCTGGGTTTCATTCCAAAAACATTTATCGGGGCGCTGGCGGATGGCGAAGTGCCGCAGGTGCTGCTGATTTCGATTTTGACGGGATTCGCGATTGCGAACATGGGCGAGATGGGCAAGCGGGCGCTCAGCGGAATTGAAGTGGCGAACAAGGTGGTGTTTGGAATTGTGCGGATCGTGGTGCGCGCCGCGCCGCTGGGAGCGCTGGGCGGAATGGCGTTCACGGTGGGAAGTTATGGAGTGGCGTCGCTGGCGAACCTGCTGAAGCTGATGGGGACGTTTTACCTGTCGAGCTTTTTGTTTGTGGTGATCGTGCTGGGGATCATTGCACGGCTGGCGGGATTTTCGATTTTCCGGTTTCTGGCGTACATCAAGGATGAGTTGCTGATTGTGCTGGGGACGAGTTCGTCGGAAACGGTGTTGCCGGACATGATGCGGAAGCTGGAGGGGTTGGGGGCTTCGCGTTCGACGGTGGGGCTGGTTTTTCCGACGGGGTACGTTTTCAATACGGACGGGACGAATATTTACCTGACGCTGGCGGCGTTGTTTCTGGCGCAGGCGACGAATACGCATCTTTCGCTGGGGCAGATCAGCGGAATATTGTTGTTTGCGCTGGTGGCGTCAAAAGGCGGGTCGGGCGTTACGGGGACGGGATTTGTGACGCTGGCGGCCATTCTGGCGGCGGTGCCCTCGATTCCGGTGCAATCTCTGGCGTTGCTGGTGGGGATTGAGAAGTTCATGAGCGAGTGCCGGGCGCTGACGAACGTGGTGGGAAATGGCGTGGCGACACTGGTAGTGAGCCGCTGGCAAGGGGAATTAGACGTGGAGAAGATGCGGCAAGTAATGGAGAAGCCGCCGGAGAACTCTGAAACGATTTCCGACTGAAGGACGTTACACTGTCGGGAGTCGCTTGCTGCCTGTGAGCGGCTTGGAATTTTTTTCAACTGGGGGAGTTATGCCCGCCACTTCCATTGCTCGCCGAACATTTCTGAAAGTTTCCGCTGTCAGCGGAGGAGGATTTTTGCTGGCTTGCCACCTGCCGGGGCTTGCGGATGCGTTGGCGGGACAAGCGGCGGCACAGGCGCCAGCGGCGGCATTTATTCCGACGGCGTTTGTGCGCGTGGCGACGGACGGGATTGTGACGATCACGGCGAAGAATCCAGAGATCGGGCAGGGCGTGAAGACTCATTTGCCGATGCTGATTGCGGAAGAGTTTGACGTGGACTGGAAGGACGTGCGGATCGAGCAGGCCGACCTGGATGAAACGAAGTATGGCGTGCAGCGGGCGGGAGGAAGCACGGCTACGCCGATCAATTGGGATCCGTTGCGGAGAGTGGGGGCGGCCTGCCGGCAGATGTTTGTTGCGGCGGCAGCGCAAGATTGGAAAGTGGCGGAATCGGAATGCGAGACAGCTTCGGGGCGAGTGATTCATAGCGCTTCGAAGCGGTCGATTAATTACGGCGCGCTGGCGGCCAAGGCGGCGACGATGGCGGTGCCGGATTTGAAGAATGTGCCGCTGAAGGATCCGAAGAATTACAAAATTATCGGCAAGGCGACGATGGGCGTGGATGTGCCGTCGATCGTGGCGGGGAAACCGATTTACAGCATTGATTTTCGCGTGCCCGGAATGTTGTGGGCGGTGTACGAGAAGTGTCCTGTGTTTGCGGGGAAAGTAGTAAGCGCGAATGTGGACGAGATCAAGGCACTGCCGGGCGTGAAGCAGGCGTTTGTGATTGAGGGGACCACGGAACTTTTGGGATTGCATGCGGGTGTGGCGATTCTGGCGGAGAACTGGTGGCAGGCGAACAGCGCGCGGAAGAAATTGCAGATCAAGTGGGATGAGGGCGCGACGGCGCAGCAGAGCAGCGAGGGATTTTCGCGGCGGGCGCAGGAACTTTCGAAACAGGCACCGGCGGTGATGCTGCGGAAGGATGGCGACGCGGAGAAGGAGTTGCAGTTGGCGGCGAAGGTTGTTGAGGCCGCGTACGAGTACCCGTTTATTGCTCATGCGCCCATGGAGCCGGAGAACTGCCTGGCGCATTTTCACGACGGGAAGCTGGAGTTCTGGTCGCCTAGTCAGACACCGGAAGCGGGACGGCTGCAGGTGGCAAAGGTGCTGGGAATTCCGCACGACGACATCATTGTGCATCTGAAACGCGCCGGCGGGGGGTTTGGGCGGAGGCTGACAAACGATTACATGCTAGAGGCGGCGGCAATCGCGAAACAGGCGGGCGTGCCGGTGAAGCTGCTGTGGACGCGCGAGGACGATTTTCATCACGATCACTACCGGCCGGCGGGATTTCATTTTTTCAAGGGCGGAGTGGACGCTTCGGGAAAAGTGGTGGCTTGGAAGAATCATTTTGTGACGTTTGGAGAAGGCGAGACGTTCGCGCCGTCGGCGAATATTCCGGGGAATGAGTTTCCAGGGACGTTTTTGCCGAACTTCCATTTTGGGGCTTCGCTGATGCCGCTGGGTGTGCCGACGTACGCGCTGCGGGCGCCGCGGAGCAACGCGTTTTCGTGGGTGTTTCAATCGTTTACGGATGAGTTGGCTTATGCGGCGGGGAAAGATCCCGTGGAGTTCCGGCTGGAATTGCTGGGGCTGCCGCGGATTACCACGCCTGACCTGAAGCCGGATCAGTTTTCGAGCAGCATGGATGGGACGCGGATGCAGGGCGTGTTGCGGCTGGTGGCGGAGAAATCGGGATGGGGAAAGCGGTCATTGCCGAAGGGTACGGGGATGGGCGTGGCGTTTCAGTTTTCGCACCGCGGATATTTTGCGGAAGTGGTGGAGCTGAGCGTTGACGCGAAAAATGCGGTGCGCGTGGACAAGGTTTGGGTGGCCGGGGATATCGGGAGCCACGTTATTAATCCGGGCAACGCGGATAATCAGGTGCGTGGTGCGGTGCTGGAGGGATTGAGCTCGGTGATGAGCTATGAAATTACCATTGACCGCGGGCGAGCGGTGCAGAGCAATTTTCACGAGTACACACCGATGCGAATGAATGAGTTGCCGCGGGAGATTGAGGTGCATTTTCTGCGTACGGATAATCCGCCGACGGGATTGGGAGAGCCGGCGCTGCCGCCGGTTTTGCCAGCGGTGTGTAATGCGATATTTGCGGCTACGGGGAAGAGGATTCGGTCGTTGCCGTTGGCGAAGCACGGGTATAGCTGGGCGTAACACCAAAAGGCGCCCGCCTCAGAAGGCGGCCTCTACAAAAGCAACAGCCCGCGTTACATTGGCGGCTGGATTTCGAGGTTTCTTACCAGCCAGGGGACCAGGATTTTGCGAAAGATTACTGGGTCTGGCCAGACTTTCACTTGACGGCCGAGGTGGCCGCCAAGTGGATTGATCCAGGCTTCTTTTGGAACGTCGCCACTGCTTAGGAGCAGGTAGGCGTCGGAAATTGGCACTTGCGTGTCTTGCGCGCCGGCGATGATGAGCATCGAGGTTGTCGGCTTCCCCAATAAGTGTTGATTGACCAGTGAGAGTTTCGGCAGGATTTCGCCGAGGTCTTCGACTTTGTTTGCGCCTTCGAAGATGGACATGAGGGCGGGGCCGAGGCCGAAGAGATATTCGCGGTTGCCGAGAGTTTTTTGCAGGACAAAGTTTTTTTCGAAGGTGGCGTCTACCGGCGGCGACTGCGCAACGACCGCTTTGAGGCGAGCGCGTTCTACGATGGCGAGTTTGGTGGCCCAGTAGGCGCCGAAGCTTTGGCCGTCGATGCCGATGCGGGTTTTATCGACCTCGGGACGCGTTTGCAGATAGTCGATTACTTTGGAGAACATGCGGTCGGCGGTTTCGCTGGCTTTGATGGGAGCCTGGCCTGTGCCGGGGGAATCGACGCCGATGTAGCCGATGCCGGAGCCAAGAACTACGCCGAAATTTTCGGTGAGGTCTTCCTTGCGGCTGTCGAGACCGCTGATGGCGATGACCATCGGCACGGGGCCTTTGGCGTTTTTGGGAAGGCGGAGGTAGCCGACGATTTCGGAGCCTTCGAAGGGGATGTGGACGACTTCGAGAGGCGGGTCCATCATTTTCGCGTGGGCGAGGAAGGCTTCGAGGGCTTTGGCGTAGGCGCGTTTTTTGCCGGCAGAGGCGGGAACGGGCCAGCGCGCGAAGGAGTAGAGGCGCCAGGCGCGAACGAAATTCTTGTCGGCTTGCGCGGGATTGGCGGCGAGGAGGGAGTTCCCTTCCGACATATAGCGGTCGGCTACGGTGCTGAAGGCGGTGGCCCATTCATCGTTGTCGGTGGTGTTGATGTGCGAGAAGGCTTCGCGGACGTCGGCGGGATCGAGGCCGATGAGCGGGTACATGCCGTTTTCGGCGCGCTTGATGGCTTCGGATTTGATTTCGTCGAGGGTGCGCTCTTTTTGCGGTTGCTGCTGGGCGTTGATGATGGATGACATCGCAATTAAGGTCAGACCTGCAAGAAAATAAAGTATTGTTTTTTTCAACGGAGATCTCCTCGTGTGGTTACTTCGCTTTCGCTAGGGCTGCCTGGTAGTAGGACGGGTCGTAATATTTATCGGGGGAAGGCGGGTGGCCGCCCCACTGGCCTTCGACTTCGGCGCGCAATTTCAAAACGTTTTCGAAGCCGCGGAGGTCGAATTGCGCGTCTTTGGCGAAGCCACCGGGGTGGGTGATGCTGATGTCGAAGTCTTCGGCGGCGATTTCCGGGGCGAGATGATATTGGGCGGCGAGGAGATCGATGACTTGTGGCTTGTTGGCGGGATTGAGGAGCCAACGCTGGGCTTCGATGCAGGCGGAGAGAAACGCGACTAGCTGATCGCGATGGTCTTTCGCCCAGGCGCGCTGGGTGAAGACGCCCGCGGCTTGGTAGGGGCCGATGAGCTGTTGCACCGAGCCGAGGCTTACGAAGCCTTCTTTTTTGGCTACCAGCGAGACGGGCGGGCCAAGCATGGAGCCGGCGAAATCTTTTTGTTCGCGCATGGCGACGAGGCGTTGTGGGGTGGCGCCGAAGGGTTTGATTTCGTAGTCCTTGCCGGCGGTGAGGCCGCTTAGCGCGAGGATTTTTTTCATTTGCAGGGCGTAGGCGGTGTTGGGGGCGTCGACGATCAGGGTTTTGCCGCGGAGGTCGGCGATGGATTTGATGTCCTTTTGGGCGATGAGTTCGTTTTGGGAGCCTTCGCCACCCATGACGATGACGACGTCCTGGTGAGCGAGTTCGACCATGGCGACGGCGTTGTCGACGGCGAGATAGGCGACGTCGCCTTTTCCGGCGGCAAGATCGGCGCGGAGTTCGTCGGAGTTTTTCTTGTTGTCGTTGACGACTTCGAGGCCGTATTTGGTGAAGAGGCCTTGTTTGTCGGCGATTACGAACTGGATTGGGCGGCCCAGTAGGGTTAGGACATGGATTTGTTGTGGGGCTGGGGTTTGCGCGTGGGCGGCGACGGAAAAAAGAAGAGCGCAGAGATAAATTCCCAATTTCGCGGGACGAAAGAGCTTCATTGCTTGTCTCCTAAAGTCATCTGGGTCAGTTGACACTTGCGTACAAACAGAACGTGGGTGTTGCCGCCACAGCGGGCGGGCGAGCCCCGCCCCTACAAATTGGGATCAGGGCGCGCCTTCGTTTAGTTTGTCTAGCGACCATTCTGTTACGGGCATGGGGTCGAGGATCGGTTTGCCGAGATTGGGACAGCTGAGGGCGTAGAGGCCGGTGTCGGTGGCGGCCCAGATAATGTTGCGGTCCCATTCGATGAAGACGTTGTCGACGGTGCGGTCGTAGCTGCCGAATTTCTTGAGGTCGCCGCCCTGGGGTGGAACGAAGTAGGCGACTTCTTCGGGCTTGTAGAGGTCGCCGATGTCGTAGCAGCGGAGGCCGGCGATGAAATAGGAGTAGGCGATGAACTCCTGGCGGGGTTTGCCGGGAGCTTTGAGGTGCGGGGGATTGTGCGCGCCGAAGCGGCCGCGCTTGAAACAGAAATCGCGGTAGGGGGCTTCGGGAGGAGGAATGGGGCGTGGAAGTTGCGCGACGGGGACGGGATGGGCTTCGTCGCGAATGTCGATGACCCAGTTCGGGAGATAGATCTGGTTGCAGTCGGAGTTGGTGGTTTCGCCGTTGGTGATGACGAAGCCGCGATCCAGGATGCCGCAGTAGATGGTGTGGAAGGCGATGCCCATGCCGGAATATTGGGCTGGGGGTTCGAAGCGGCCGATTTCTTTTTGATGCTGGGGATCGGAGAGATCGAGAATGATGAAGCCGTTGCAGCCGAAAGCGCCGTAGCCGCGATTGCCGCCGTCTTCGAGTTTCTTGGGGACGTAGACGGGGCCGTGGAGGCCGGCGAAGGGAGTCTGGTCGGCGACTACTTTTGGCGGAACGAGTTTTGACCAGATCCACTTGTTGTATTCGGCTTCTTCGCCTTTGCGGGAGCCGGGAACCCACCACATGGAAACTTCCTTGGCGCTGGCGGGGTCGGAGGCGTCGACGATCATGTTGCCGTTGACCAACTGGCGAAAGTAGGAGGGTTGGTGGATGTAGGATTCGTCGGGGGCGGTGTCGAGATAGGCATACTTGCCGCCGTCGTAGTAGTTGCGATGGGTGCCCTGGCCGGTGGCGCCGGTGCTGAATTCGGAAAGCTTCACGATTTTGGAAGGGTCGGTGGCGTCGTAGAAGCGGACGCCGCGCAGGCCTTTGAAGTTTTTGCGCTTGTCGTCGAGATGCGGGTCGTCGTACTTGCCCATTGGAGCTTCGGGAGTGGAATCCGTGATGGGAGTTTGGGAGCCGGTCATGAGGATCCACTTTTTGAGGCTCTTGTTGTAGGCGACCTGAACCTGGCCGCCTTCGAAGCCGCCTTTGTTGAACATGGCGGGCTTGCGGACATTGCTGACGTCGAGTACGTCGCCCTGCTGGAAAATGTAGCGGCGGTCGCCAGCGGACATCATCTGCATTTTGCCGTGACGTGATTCGCCGGGGCCGATGTGGGCGAGGACCTCCATGTTGCGGATGTACATGCGGCGGTCGAGGTAGGAGATGCTGTTGGGGCTGGGATGGCCGTGGTGATCGGCGAGAGCTGAGAGGGGAGTTGTTGCCAGGGCCAATCCCGCACCGGCTGCCGTGCGAAGAAAACTGCGGCGCGAGGGGGCAAAGAGGCTTTCCCGGGAATCTGGTTTGGCGCCGGATTGCGCTTGCGGCGGACGGGCGGCTTTCTTTCGCTTCATTCGTGGCTCCTTGGATTGGGCCTGGCGGGCACCTGGCTCCGGCAGCAGGCAATTCGGGAACTGGGCGGGTTGCCGAGGCTTGGGAGGTTGTCCCGGGAGCCGAGAGGGCAAGTAGGCCAAGTCCACCGTAAAGAGGTAGGACCCCTGTACCACTTTGAGAAGGAGAGTGTCAACGATTAAATTCAATGAATCATGAATATCGATGGATGGACTGTACAGGGAGGGGGGTGATTTGGTATGTTGGTAGGACCAATTAGGATTCTCTGTGACGAATCCTTCCGAACGGCCCAAACATCTGGGCCAGGTAGGGTTGGGGAGGCCAACCATGGCGATCGCCACAATCAACCCGGCAACAGGGCAAGTGATCAAGTCATTTGACCCGCTGAGCGCCGCGGCCATTGAAGCAAAACTCCAGAAAGCCATAGAAACCTTCGGCACTTATCGCCATACCTCTTTTGCGCAGCGTGCGGAGTGGATGCAGAAGGCCGCGAGCATTTTGGAGAACGAGAAGGAAGCGTTCGCCAAGGTAATGACGATGGAGATGGGGAAGACACTGCGCTCGGCGGTGGATGAAGCGGCGAAATGCGCCTGGGTGTGCCGGTATTACGCGGAACATGCGGAGAAGTTTCTGGCGGACGAAGTGGTAGAGACGGGGGCGAAGCAGAGTTACATCCGGTATCAGCCGCTGGGGCCGGTGTTGGCGGTGATGCCGTGGAATTTTCCGTTCTGGCAAGTGTTGCGCTTTGCGGCGCCGGCTTTGATGGCGGGGAACGTGGGGCTGCTGAAGCACGCGTCGATCGTGCCGCAGAGCGCGCTGCTGATCGAAGATATATTTCGCCGGTCGGGCTTTCCGGACGGTGCGTTTCAGACTTTGCTGATCGGTTCGAAGGAAGTGGACAAGATTCTGGGCGATCCGCGGGTGATGGCGGCAACGCTTACAGGCAGTGAACAAGCGGGTATTGAGGTGGGTATCGGCGCGGCGAAGAGAATCAAGAAAGTGGTGCTGGAGCTGGGGGGAAGCGATCCATTTATAGTGATGCCCAGCGCGAACCTGGAGACGGCGACGAGCACGGCGGTGAAGGCGCGGATCTTCAACAACGGGCAGTCATGCATCGCGGCGAAGCGGTTCATTGTGGCGGAGAGCATCGCGGAAAAATTCGAGAGCCTGTTTGCGCAGAAGATGGCGGCGCTGAAAGTGGGCGACCCGTTCGACGCGAGCACGGAAGTGGGGCCGCTCTCGACGCCGCAAGGAGTGGAAGACCTGGTTCGCGACGTGCGGAAATCCGTGGAAGCAGGGGCAAAGATTCTGACGGGCGGAAAACCGCTGGACCGGCCGGGGAATTATTATGCGCCGACGGTGCTGGTGAACATTCCGAAGGATTCACCGGCTTACAAGGAAGAGATGTTCGGGCCGGTGGCGAGCGTTTTTCGGGCGAAGAACATCGACGACGCGATTCGAATCGCGAACGACAGCCGGTTTGGGCTGGGCGCCAGCGCGTGGACAAACGATGCCGTCGAGCAGCGGAAATTCATCGATGAGCTGGATGCGGGGATGGTGTTCATCAACAAAATGGTGGCATCGGACCCGCGAATACCGTTCGGAGGGGTCAAGTGGTCAGGCCACGGACGGGAGTTGGGGGCGTGGGGGATCCGGGAGTTCACGAACATCAAGACGGTCTGGGTGGAGCAGGGCTAAGTTGGAGGCCAGGTTAGGGGTAAGAAAGGGTTGCGGAGGAGAGATGGGAATGGTAGCTTGGTCCGACAACTCGACCATATCTCGATCTGCCTGGTTCGCCGCCCATGATGTCCCCTACCGCGCGGGGTTCAGATCAATGCGTCGACTGACTGTGTGCGGCTTCGGAGGTTGAGATGTACAAAATCATTCGGGCCTCTCGCCTTTACGAACAAATCGTCCAGCAAGTTGAAGAATCGATCCACAAGGGCGCGCTGAAACCGGGGGACCAACTGCCTCCCGAGCGCGAACTGGCGGAGCAGTTTGGAGTGAGCCGGACGGCGGTGCGCGAAGCGGTGAAGACGCTGCGCGAAAAGGGACTGGTGGAAGCGTATCCGGGACGTGGAACGTTTATAACGGACGGAAGTTCGAACACGATGAAGCAGTCGCTGCACCGGATGATGCGGTCCGGAAATGAGGGATTCGCGTCTCTGGCGGAGGTGCGGGAAATTCTGGAGCCGGAGATTGCGGCGCTGGCGACTACGAGGGCCGACAAAGAAGTTCTGGCAGCGATGAAGGAACAGGTGGAAGTGATGGACGCGTCGAAGACGGATCCGGACGCGTACATCGAAGCGGACCTGGATTTTCACCTGGCGCTGGCGGAAGCGGCGGGGAATCCGATCATCCTGTCGTTGATTGATTCGATTGTGGGACTGTTGCGCGAGCAGCGCATGGGGATTTTCCAGGTGAAGGGCGGGCCGGATCGCGGGCAATATCACCACAAGAAAATTCTGGAAGCCATGGAGCACCGAGACTCCGCGGGAGCGCGGGAGGCGATGAAAGCGCATTTGAAGCAGGTGCGCGAGGATTCGCGGAACGCACCGAGCGAATAATTCAAAAAGATTTGACGGCGAGAGCGATTCAGGAGAGGTGAGGTCTTGGCTAAATTAGGGTTCGTGGGCCTGGGAGTGATGGGCAGCGAGATGGTGAACCGGCTGCTCAGCAAAGGGCACAGCGTTACGGGGTGGAACCGGACGCGTTCGAAAGCGGAGTGGCTGATCAAGGAGGGGATGAAGTGGGCGGATTCGCCGCGGGCGGTGGCGGCGGAATCAGATGTGGTTTTTTCGATGGTGACGAATTCGGCGGCGCTGGGCGCGGTGATGAACGGGCCGGATGGAATGATTGCCGCGGCGACGGCCGGGAAGTTGTTCGTGGACATCAGCACGGTGAGCCCGGCATACAGCCGCGAGATCGCGGGGAAAATCCGGGAAAAGGGCGGCGACATGGTGGATGCGCCCGTCTCCGGAAGCGTAATCACGCTGCAGGAAGGGAAGCTCTCCGTGATGGTGGGCGGACGCAAGGAAACTTTCGAGAAAGTGAAGCCGCTGCTGCTGGACATCGGGCCGAAGGTTACGCACGTGGGCGACAACGGCCTGGCGCTGGTGATGAAGATTGGTACGAATTTGAGCCTGGCGGTGCAGATGCTGGCGTTCTGCGAAGGCGTACTGCTGGCGGAGAAGGGCGGGATTGCGCGCGAGGTGGCGGTGGAAGTTCTGACGCACAGCGTGATTGCGTCGCCGATGGTGCAGTATCGCGGGCCGTTTGTGCTGAAGCAGCCGGCGGAGGCGTGGTTCAACGTGAACATGATGCAGAAAGACATGCTGCTGGCGCTGGAATTGGGGCGGCAACTGGACGTGCCCCTGCCAACGACGGCGGTGACGAATGAATTTCTGACGGCGGCGCGCGGGATGGGGCTGGTGGAGAAGGATTTTGCGGCGGTGTTCGATGTGTTGGCACAGATGTCCGGGGTGAAGGCATGAAAACGGTTACGGATTCTGCGAAGACGGAAAACGGTGTGGCGGGCGAGCTTGGGCTGCGGCTGTACCGGCAGATGGTGCGCATCCGGTTGTTTGAGGAGCAGGTGAATGAACTTTACACACGCGCGCTGATGCCTGGGCTGGCGCATTTGTATATCGGCGAAGAAGCGGTTGCGGTGGGGATTTGCGAGGCGCTGACGAATAAGGATTATGTGACCAGCACGCACCGCGGGCACGGGCATTGCCTGGCGAAAGGCGCGACGCCGGACCGAATGTTTGCGGAGCTTTTGGGGAAGGAAGCGGGGTATTGTCGGGGCAAGGGCGGATCGATGCATATTGCGGATCCGGCGACGGGGAATCTTGGGGCGAATGCGATTGTGTGCGGCAGCGCGGGAATCGCGACGGGCGCTGCGTTGACAGCGAAACGATTGAAGACGGATCAGGTGGCGGTTTGTTTTTTTGGAGAGGGCGCGCTGGGACAGGGCGTTCTGTACGAAGTGATGAATCTGGCGGCGCTGTACAAGCTGCAGGTGATTTATGTTTGCGAGAACAATCTTTACACCGAGTACACGCATTTTTCGGAGACCACGGCTGGCGACATCCTGGCGCGGGGAACTGCGTTCGGCGTGCATGCGGAGAGCGTGGACGGGCAGGATGTGCGTGCGGTGCACGCGGTGGCACAAAAGCTGGTGAGCCGGGCGCGGCGGGGCGAAGGGCCTTCGCTGCTGCTCTGCAATACGTATCGGTACACCGGGCATCACGTTGGCGACATCAACCGCGAATATTACCGCTCGAAGCAGGAAGAGCAGGAGTGGAAGACGAAGCGGGATCCCATCAAGAACATGGGGGAATGGCTGGCCGGGCAGAAGATTGCGGATGCGGGCGCGCTAAAGAAAATTGAAGACGAGGTGCGCGAAGAGATGAAGGTTGCCGTGGAGTTTGCCATTGCCGCGCCGTATCCGGGGGTTGAGGAGGTCGACCAGGACGTTTATGCCTGAGACAGCGATTCGGGAATTGACATTTGCGCAGGCGGTGCGTGAGGCGCTTGCGGAAGAGATGCGGCGCGATCCGCGCGTGTGCATTTTTGGGGAAGACGTGGCGGAAGCGGGGACACCGTTCAAGGTGCTGTCCGGTTTGGTGGAAGAGTTTGGAGCGGAGCGCGTGCTGGATACGCCGATTTCGGAGGCGGGATTTACCGGGATGGGCGTGGGCGCGGCAATGACGGGGTTGCGGCCGGTTGTGGACATTATGTTCGGAGATTTTCTGACGCTGACGATGGACCAGTTGGTGAATCAGGCGGCGAAGGTTCACTACATGTCGGGCGGGACGTGGAAAGTGCCGATGGTGCTGCGGACTACGCTGGGGGCGACGCGACGTTCGGCGGCGCAGCATTCGCAATCGCTGCATGCTTGGCTTTGCCATGTGCCGGGGCTGAAGGTGGTGATGCCTTCGACTCCTTATGATGCGAAGGGTTTGCTGAAGACCGCGATTCGCGACGATAACCCGGTGATCTTTTTTGAAGACAAGATGATGTAC
>Ga0210393_10003413_pt1 | contig 12782 bp, 11 predicted proteins | sample IncBWC27OmetaG_FD_160068 | JGI IMG/M metagenome (GOLD analysis project Ga0210393, IMG submission 160068) | Forest soil microbial communities from Barre Woods Harvard Forest LTER site, Petersham, Massachusetts, United States - Inc-BW-C-27-O ... | reverse complement strand
GCGCTCGACGCAGCCCATGCCGAAGGCATCATCCACCGCGACATCAAACCTGCCAACATCTTTATCACCAAGCGCGGACATGCCAAGATTCTGGATTTCGGATTGGCCAAGGTCAGTCTGGAAGGCAGTTCTTCCAGCAAGATCGCGTCTCTGAACACGCAGACGGTGGATGGGGATCATCTGACCAGTCCGGGCACGATGGTGGGGACGGTGGCGTATATGTCGCCGGAGCAGGTGCGGGCGAAAGAGTTGGATGGGCGCAGTGATCTGTTCTCGTTTGGGGCAGTTCTCTATGAGATGGCCACTGGTGATTTGCCGTTTCACGGAGAAAGCTCGGCGATGATCTGTGAAGCCATAGTGAACCGCGCCCCTGTGGCCGCGGTGCGGTTGAATCACAATGTGCCGCCAAAGCTGGAAGACATCATCAATAAGGCACTGGAGAAAGATCGCAACTTGCGCTATCAGCACGCTTCGGAGATGCGAGCCGACCTGCAACGGCTGAAGCGAGACACGGAGACAGGACGATTTGCCGCTGCGAGTTCCGGTGCGGTCGCTGTCGCGCTGGAAGGCAATTCTCCTGTCGTCCAACCGCCGTCGCCAGCATCCGTTTATTCCCCAGCACTTGCTCCGTCTCCGTCATCGGGTGCCGTGAAGGTTGCCGAAACTTCTGTGGTTCGGCCGGGGAGACTCTGGAAGATCGTAGCTCCCGTCCTGCTAGTCGGCTTGTTCATGGCCATTGCGGCTGGGATCTGGTATTGGCGCTCGAAGACAGGCACTTCGCAGATCGATTCCATCGCTGTGCTGCCATTGGTCAATACGAGTGGCGATCCGAATAACGACTATCTCAGTGACGGCATCTCGGAAGGAGTCATGCACAGCCTCTCCCAATTGCCGCAGCTTCGCGTGATGGCTCGAACCTCAAGTTTTCACTACCGGGGCGCGGATATTGATCCGCAGAAGGTCGGGCGTGACTTGAAGGTGCGTGCAGTCCTGACCGGGACGCTGGCGAAACGCGGCGATGTTCTGAGCATTGAAGCAGAATTGGTGGACGCGAAGAATGGCGCAGAACTTTGGGGTGAAAAGTTCGATAGGCAAGTCTCAGACGTAAGCACGATTGAGGAGCAAATCGCGAACGACATTTCGGACGGGCTTCGGTTGCGTTTGTCCGGCGACGAAAAAAGGCGGCTCACAAGAGGTTCGACGCGGAATGCGGAAGCATACCAGCTCTATCTCAACGGCAGGTTCCACTGGAACAAGAGAACTGAAGAAGAGCTGAACAAGGCCATCGGGTATTTCAATCAGTCGATCGAAAAAGATCCGAATTACGCACTGGCCTATGTTGGATTGGCAGATGCTTATCTCGTGCTCCCTGAGTATGGGAGCATGGCGCCATCAGTGGCAGCACCACGAACCAAACAGGCACTGTCGAAGGCTTTAGAGATTGACCCAGACCTTGCGGAGGCCCATGCATCGCTGGGGCTGATGAAGCAAAATTTCGAGTGGGACTGGGTTGGGGCAGAAAAAGAGTTTCGACGGGCCACTGAACTGAATTCCAACTATCCGACCGCTCACCACTGGTTCGGGCTTTTCTTGTGTCAGATGAAACGAAACGACGAGGCTATAAGAGAAGGTAGATTGGCACAAACGCTTGATCCTCTGTCTCCAATTATTAACACTTCGCTGGGCGTGACGTTAATGAGTGCGGGCGAATACGGAAGTGGCTTCGAGCTGTTGAAGCGAACCTTCGAATTGGCGCCGACTTTTCCGGAACCGCATCTCTGGGTGTCGAAAGCATATGGAAGCCGAGGGCTTTACCCAGAAGCGATGAGTGAAGCACAGCAGGCAGCGTCCTATTCTGGCCGCGCGCCGAGATACGTTGCCGGAGTAGGAGATGCTCTGGCGGCCGCAGGCAAGAGAGCGGAAGCCCAGAGCATCATCGATGAGCTGGTTCGATCGTCAAAGAGCGGCCACGTCTCACCTTTTTACATCGCGGAAGTTTACAGCACGCTAGGAGAACGAGATCAAGCATTTGAAGGGCTGGAGAAGGCTTATCAATTGCGAGACGATGAACTCGTTTGGATTTTGATTGATCCATCTTTTGACAACATTCGCTCCGACCCGCGCTACACCGACCTGCTGCGTCGGATGGGCTTGCCGCATTGAGCACCCTGATCCCTTTGAGAAAAGCCGAATCGTCCTCTGCTTACCCATGATTGACCGGAAAAAGATGGTGCTAGCCTGTCTGCGTTTTCTCACAAAACACTTATGATCCCTCAATGAGCGTTATGCCGAACTAAGACTTGAATTCTCCCGGATTTTTGATAAGATGCTTGTACTGCTTCGGGCCCTATTTCCTTCCAGAGGTGTTGAATATGCAACCCAAAAATCTTTTGTGGCCGGCAGCAATCCGGATTTTTGCTGCCATAGCGCTGACATTGGCATTCACAAGTAGTGCGCACGCGGCTTCGGAACAGGTCTTGTACAGCTTCACTCTCGGTAGCGACGGCGGTGAGCCGTACGGCAATCTGGTGTTCGATTCCGCGGGGAATCTTTATGGCACCACCTCTCTTGGTGGAAATATGAAATGCGACAACGGGTGCGGTACCGTCTTCGAGTTGACGCCTGCTTCAGGTGGTGGCTGGACGCAAACCGTGATTCACACGTTCGAGGGTGGCAACGACGGGGCTGAACCGGTAGCCGGACTGGCCATCGATGCTGCCGGAAATCTTTACGGCACCACAGCTGGCGGCGGGAATTCGAAAGACCTTGGCACGGTTTTCAAGTTGACTCACGGCTCCGGAGGTTGGACGGAAACTGTGATCCACCGCTTCACCGGAGGTAAGGACGGGTTCGCTCCCTACGCGAACGTGATCCTCGACAGCGCCGGCAATCTCTACGGGACGACAAGTGGCGGTGGCAAGAACAATCTTGGCATAGTATTTGAGTTGTCTCCGACCGCCGGTGGCAAGTGGACAGAAAAAATCCTCCGCGCATTTCCTGGCGGCAATGGCGGCGGTGCCCCTAATGCCGTGATTTTTGATGCATCCGGGGACCTCATCGGCACGACTTATCGCGGCGGCCCCGCGATTTACCATGAGTCGGGCATCGTGTACAAGCTCACCAAGAACTCCGGCGGCGGCTGGAAAGAAACTGTTCTGTACTCGTTTACCGGTGGTGCCGACGGCATGCACCCCGAGGCTGGAGTAATTCTCGACAACCTCGGCAATATCTATGGCACAACCTACGACGGCGGTTCCTCCAAGAAAGGCGTCGTCTTCCAATTGTCGCCTGGGTCCGGTGGTTGGACGCAGACCGTCTTGCATACTTTCACCACGATCAGTCAGGGCCAGAATCCCAGGGCGCCCCTTTTATTTGATGGATCGGGGAACCTCTATGGAACCACAGCCGGCGGCGGCGTCCACGGAACCGTGTTCGAACTCATACCCGGCTCCGGTGGTTGGACCTACAATCTCCTATACAACTTCCCCACAAGCAGCTCGGGCTCCAACCCTTACGGTGGGGTTATCTTCGATACGAGTGGCAACTTATACGGCACCACGCTGTACGGTGGCGCAAACAACTACGGCACCGTATATAAAATTACGCCGTAAGCGAATGCCCAGGCCGATCTAGGCGAAAAGAAGTTCAGCTGATTGCGCTTTCGGCAGGCGGGACACCGCCCCTCCCTTCTGCCCTCGATAGCCGTACTCTGCCTCGGCCCAGGAGTCGGCTTCAAGTACATGGCTTCGTGGTTTGGCGTTGCGCATGCGAGCCTATGTCGGCGCCACAATCGCAGGCGACCTGATTGGATCGGTCTCGGGGTTTTCGCTAAGTCGAAAGCTACTGCCTCGCAGTGGCGGTGTCGCTAATTTTTCCACCTCGCGAGCCCAAGCTATACGATTTCGCTCAATGAGAACAGCCTGAGCTGTTACGGACATTTTCGCGATGCACTTTCTACGTCCGTAAGCTTCTTGTTGAGCCGGCGCGGAGATTGATGCCGAATTGCATGTGCGCCTTCAGGCCGCATAAAACTTGGATCCACGCGGCGTTCTGGCCACGGGCCCGTTTGACACCTTCTTCGCTCAACGGAAACCTGAGAATTTGGTCGCGCGAACTGCTTAAGGGCGAGCAGGTCGAATTCAGCCTGCCCGGTTTGGATCAGCGCCTTGGCTTCGGATGTGAATCGCGGTTTTCACTTGGCATGCCCCAGTCAGGGAAGACTTGTTCAATGGAATATGCGACGAAGACAGGTCTTTGTCGCCGCCTCTCTCGGAGAGTGAACATTATCGCAAGCAAACATCCGGTTAAAGCTCCGAGCAATGCTTCCGTAATCGATAGGCTGTTGAAAGATCGCAGCCCCTGGCCGGTCAGAAGAAATCCGGTATACGCCATCGTTCCCGTCCAGAGAATCAGCCGAACAGCGTACATGGAGGATTACCTTTCGATGAACAAATATTGCCGCAATCCGCCATCCGGGAATGAGCGCTTTTCGAGGTCTACCGAAAGTATGGCGACCGACATTTTGTATTCCCGTCTGCTTAGTCCGGCGAGCAGCGTGACCAATAAGTGTAACCGTTATTTTCCAAAAACCGACAAAAAGCGCTTGCGTTTGTCGATGGCTGCGGACGCCCAGCCAAATTGCAACCCACTGCTCCACAGATTCTCTCGGATGAAGCGGGGAGCGAGGTGAACGTCGACTTGTACCAGCAGTGAATCACCAATCGCTTTGGAGCTGTGAATCTCCGGCATGGGCACGGGTTCTGGTGCAGTGCAGAACCATAACATTTGACAAAGTTTTGACAAGAGCGTGACAGACGGCTTGCGCCCTTATATTAACTTTGCCCCGCTTGGATCACCAGAATCACGAAAGAGACTGGAGCCACAAAATGAAACCAAGAAATTCGTCCTGTCGTCTGTTTTTTCGCGTTCTAGCGATAGCTCTGTGCAGCGTAGCCGGTTTGGCCGCCGCGCAGACCGCGCCAACCCGAAGTCCCAAGGGGCCAGGTAAGATCGTCGTACACCCGAAGTTCGGCGGCCAGATCTCCGGCTACGACATCGATCAGAATGGAACGGAAGGCGTTCTGGCTGAACAAAAGACCTTAGCCAATGGAGACACTTTGAGCGCAGTTGAGACGTTCGACCAGGGGACGGGAAAAATCCTTAAAGTGATTAGGAAGGGCGTAACCCAATTCGACGACGACATTGTTATCGGCATCGTCGGCACTTCTACTGGCATTGTCGTACACGAACACGCTGTTGCCCACGGCGCAGTACGCACCTACCATCTGATAAGTCCTCTTGATGCCAACAAGTACACCGGCATTTGGCAGCCGCCGCACTATGACAGCGAGGACATTGTTTCTGGCGTCAGCCACAATCAGGGAGCCACCGAAGCGGCGTTTTTCGTCCTGCATGACGTCTACCCCGGAACCACTTACTTTGCCTTCGAGGAAGATATGCAAAAGCAAACCTTTGGCAAAGAGATCACGATGACCAGCCCCGACTTCGAGCCCTTTACCCCTGTAGCGTTCGCGTTCGATGTCAAGACGAATGCAGGTGTTCTCGCGGAAGCTCAAGGATGCAATTATTGCGTTATGCAAGTCGGTTTGGTCAACCTGGAAACCGGCGATTTCGATGAGTTTCAGGGACTGGGCAAAGGACTCCAGGGGCTCGCCGTCGATTCGGACGATGGCGTTGCCTGTACGACCTCCGCAGACACCGCTAGTGTTCAGTTTTACGATCTCAAGACACAGACCGGCATCATCGAGGACCTTCCGGGTGGGGTAGGGCAGGCGCAGAGTGGGTTCGATGTCGAGTACGATCCCATCCACAAGCTGTTTCTTGTCTTCCAACCGGACGGTCCAGGCGAGCACAACTTCATGCAGGTTTACGATCCAAAGGGAAACTTGGTGGACTCGATAGATTTCGGCCCTTACAACCACTTCGGTGGCTACATCGCACTGCAGCCGAAGCAACGCAGCGGATTCCTGGGCGAAGGTCCCGTTCTACGGTCCTTCACTTACTAACTTGATTGGCGTCGGCTTCAAACGTAGGGGGCAGGGCAAGGCTTGCCTTTGATGGAAAGGGATGGCGAATCGCGCCTGCGCTGAGTACGCGAAGCTGCAATGATAGGGTGCGGGAGTGAGAAAAACGGCCCTCGAACGAATCGAGGGCCTTAGAACTACGAATTGAAAAGTCGCGCTATTGTTGATTCGCGGTGGTCTCACGAACTGAAGAGGGAACACCTGCCTTGCGAGCCTCTTCCTGCATGTCATCCATTTGCTGTTTGGCGTCGTCGACGGCTTTTTTCTTGTCTGCGATCTTTTTCTTGTAGTCTGCGTCTTCCTTGTCCCACTCCGCTGAATTTCGCAGGCGGTTGCCGGCGTCGGCATACATGGCCGCGGCGCGCAGTTGATATTCGCGTTGTTCAACATCTAATTCGCGGGAGAGCAAGTCGGTTTTGTCTTTCTGTGCGGCCAGTTTGTCTTTCCATGCGTCGTATGCTTTTTGCCGGTCTTCGGCCGATTCGCCGGGCTGGGTTGAAGGCGGATTGGAATCGGCCTTCTTGTCGGCGTTGGTTCCGCCATTGGCTGGGGTTTGCGAGGTATCGCTGCTTGTCGAGGCTGAGCCGCCCACCACGCTCAGCTTATCGTCCATGGGCAGATTATCGTTGTCAAATTGCTTGGCCTGCGCCGTTTTCTTGTCTTTGCGCTGGGCGCGGGCATAGTCTCCCAACGATTGCGGCGCTGGGGTCGAGTCCGAGTCCTGGGCGCTGGCATACGAAGCCATCATCCCCGCTAGAATTACTCCTGCAATCCATCTGTATGTGACGCGTTTCATGGTCGTTTCATCCTCCGTGCCGCGGCCCGTTGATCTTCGCGGGCACTTGGCGTTGATTGAACTCAAGCTCCAGCAGCCTTCGCAGCTTTTCCGCCCGCAAGAAAACCGCCAATGTTGTGATCCAGATCGGCTGCTTCGGAAACGATATCGACGGCCAACTGCCGCACCATCGTGGGATCGCTGCTCACAGCCAGCTGTTGTGCGTAACTCGAAATCGTGGCCACCGAATTCCGCAAGGCCAAGGCCATCTCGGCGGACATTTCACCGCGGAGTTCGTGAAGCCTCTGGATCAATGCAAATTCAGTCTTATCCGCGATCAGGCAGGCCGCACCCAAAGTTTCTCCCGAAGGCGTGTACACCGGAGAGATGGTGATTTCGAAAATCCGCTGTTCCCCCGTCGGCGTGATGTAGTCTGCTTCCACGCTTCGCGAAGCGGCTTGCGTCCTCAAACTGGCCTGCACTACGCTAGCCAGGGTTTCCAGCGATCCGCGAGAGGAAGACGAGCTCACTCTCGCTCCTCGAAAAACCTCGCCGACGCTCAGGCCTATGGGTGAGGCAAATCCAAGAATAGTTTTGGCGGCCGTGTTGGCATTACGGACCAGCCCGTTTGTGGTAAGGAACAGCACTCCACTCGACAGGTTCGAGAGCACCGCCGCGCTGATGTTTTCCGAGGTCTTTGCTCTGCGGCGTTCCACCTGCTGCAGGCTCAGCAACTCGTGTTTCTGCTGCTTCAGTTGCTGGATCACTGCGTTGTACGCGCGCATGGGGAACTGCTCGGGCTCGGGAGCCGCATCAATCGAAAAAGATTCTTCGGTGAGCAGACGCCGCATCCGCCGGAGCAACAGGGTTGCCACCCAAAAGGCGAAGCTGGTGACGAACAACACGATCGCCATGCGAACCACGATGGGGTTGCTAAGCATCTTCACAGCAACCTCCAATACCAGCGAAAGAACTGATTGCCGAAGAACGAAGCAACCATGGCCATGCTGGCTAGAAACACGCCAAATGGCATGGGAAATCGTCGCAGTGCGATGCTGGCAGATTCCCATCCATGACGCCGGGCTAAACTTGGTGCCTCATGATGTCGGACCATGCGCCGGCGGGTGCGCTTGATCCACACCGCGAGGACTGTCCACAGTCCCGCAAGCGAGCCTGCGATCGACGCGCTGAAAAGGGTGAAGATGGTCAGCTGGATTCCGAGGAACGCGCCGACCATTGCCATCAGCTTGACATCGCCGAAGCCCATGCCCTCAACGCCGCGCGCCCGCAGATAAATCGCTCCCGCGCCGTAGAGGAACGACGCTCCCACCGCAGCACCCATCAGAGCCTGCAGAAACGAAAGCCAGGGACTCGAAGCGGCGGCTGCGGGCTGATAGATCACCCCAAACAACATCTTCGAAAGCAGATCGTTGACCGGAACTACCAGGCTGAATAGTAATCCGGCGACCAGGCCGGGCAGAGTCAATTTGTCGGGCAGGAGTTGGGTTTCGGCGTCGGTGAAGATCAGGCCCACCAGCAGGAATCCGAATGTGCAGTACTTCAGCGTGGCCAGAGTGAGTCCGAAATAGGCGTAGCACGCAAGAAACAGCGCGCCCGTGATCAGCTCAACGACGAGATAACGCGGCGAGATCGGAACTTTGCAATGGCGGCAGCGCCCCCGCAAAATCAGCCAACTCAGGACAGGAATGTTGTCGTAAAAGCTGATGGGCTGCGCGCATCCAGGGCACGCTGAGCGGGGATGAATGACCGATAAATCCCGCGGCAACCGATAGATACACACATTCAAGAAGCTGCCAAAGGCCAGCCCCAGCGCGAAAATCGCCAATGCGAATTCAGTATCCACCGTGTGCTTTGCCCAGCCCGTACCCGATTTATGCTGGTTTCGCCTCGATTATACGGCTGCGCGGAGGGTAGGACCCAGGTACCAAAGGTAGTGTACGGAAGGACAGTGGCTAGTGACCTAAGTGGAGGGCGGCAAGCTGGGGCTCGGCAAGTGCGTCCTAAAGGTTTGGGGAGGAGTGTCGATAGTCTGGACAAGCGGGAGTCGGCTTATTGGCCCCCAGGAGGTGGCACAATGTCAATTACTCCGATTTCGGCGGCAGGCCTCGGGCAGTACGTTCTCCAGGCAAGCAACTCCGCTCCACTGAAGCAGGCATTGCAGAGTTTGCAAACCAGTCTTGCGTCCGGAGACTTGAATGGCTCCCAATCGGCGTTCCAGACGTTGCAAACGCTTTACCAAAACTCGGCGACGGCCGGGGGAGCCAATCTGTCCAGCAGTCCACAACTCTCTACCGATCTGACAGCCCTCGGCACAGCACTGACGTCGGGCGATTTATCCACTGCCCAATCTGCTTTTGCTACGCTTCAAAGCGACCTGAAAACTTCTCCTTCGCCCTCGCAGACAAACGAGACGACTGCCGCATCCCAATCCCTTCAGTTGGTTCAAGAAGTTCTGAGTACACTGGATTCGAGCAGCGCTTCCAGTAGCTCAAACTCCACCAGCGCCCTGTTGGATAGCGTATATGGAGGCCGGAGCAGTCTGAACGTCCTCGCGTAGAGCAGGCGATGGATCTCGACTGGCACCCTGATCGGGATTGACGGGGCCAAAGGGAGGAAGCGCGTTTTAGTTCCCCACTCCCACCTCGGCGCCAGGTTTTGAGTGCTATGGCCTTGTTGCAACACTTGACTACCGTAGCTCAGCGTACTCGGCCTGGCTTGCTTCAAGGCAGGGAGGTCTGGGTCCCGTATTTTTCCAGTATGGTTTCGGAATCGGGTGGCGTCGCTTCCCAGTCTGCAGGCGTCTGTGGCACCCGCCCCTTCGCAAAGAGCGCGAAAGGGCGGGGCACACACAGTGTTGATGATGCCAGCAAGATCAAAAGCCTGTGCCACCCGCCTTGCCGTTACCTCTTCAGCGGCTTCGGGTGACCTTGGCCCGTTGTCGTTGGCACGTGCTTGGCAGCAAAAAAGCTATCCATCTGAATAACGGTGAGTGCCCCGTTGTAGATGAAACTTGCGCCGTCTCCATTTTCGCTGTAACACGACACCTGGACGTAGTCGCCGACATTAAGAAAGACCGCGTCGGTGATACTCACTTGCTGATATCCACCGGTCAGGCTGCTTCCACCGTATTGGCTGGCCGTGCCTGTGCTGTGCAGGGAATCGTAGCAAAAAGCCCCACCGTCGTTGGTGTCGACATACAGCATCAACGATGCAGAAAGAAAATACCATGATGAGGTCTCAGCCTCGTTGCTGATCAAGTAGACCACCGGCGAACTCACTAGCGTCGGGAAAAGATCGGCCTCGAGTAACTCAAAACTGCCGGAGGCGAGTCCCGGCGGTCCTTGTGGTCCTTGCGGCCCTTGTGGACCTTGCGGTCCTTGTGGACCTTGCGGGCCCTGAGCTCCCTTAGGTCCCGGAGGTCCTTTGGGTCCTACTTCATTCCAGTTAATCTTGTGCTCGGTTGACTTGCAGACCGTGGTTTTACTCACAATCCTGATGGCACCGGTTGAATTGTTGACGCAGCCATAGTACGTCGTTACTTGTGGATGACCCTGCTGGGCAGCCATAGGCAGGGCGCAGCAAGCAAGTAGAAAAAGCACACATACGCAAACGCTGGTGCGGGACATAAATCCTCCTTAATTTGGTTTCGCTGCATTGTCTAGTCACGGCGACAGGAAGCCTTTGGGAAAATCGATCCTTTTGGCCCCTCATGGAGCCGGATGCGTTCCCAGAAGGCCGGAACGAAAGACGAGGCCGAAACGTGCGGAATATACTCCGTAGCCGTTGCCCTGTCAATCTGCAAAGAGTTACAGTCACAAAGCCGGGATGCAAGGGCAAGTCAATGAAAACCTGGAGCTGGCGTTGGGTCAAAGCGATAGTTGACGTAACATCCCAATTACATTCATTGAGGGGCGGCTAGCCTACCTTTGCCGCATCCGCGAAGCCTGGCATCTCATGGCGCCGGACGGTGATGCGATCCCTCAACCAGGGACACTGCGAAAGGTTCACGGAATGGCCTGTGAACGCAGCGACAGTCTCCCGCTGCACAACTGCCCCGGGCTCGACGTTGACACTCACGCGGCACACCCCTAGACTGAAAGGGCTCTGCCCAACTCCCAAGGTTGCACCGGGAGCCGAGGACGCTCATGGCCTGGCTGCAAAACAAGTTCGAAAAGAATTTTCTGATCACGACCGTCGACTACGTTTTCAACTGGGCGCGGAAGTCGGCGGTGTGGCCCATGACGTTTGGGCTGGCCTGCTGTGCGATTGAAATGATTGCGTCGTCGACGGCTCGGTTTGACATTGCGCGCTTTGGGTCGGAGGTGTTTCGTCCCAGCCCGCGGCAGAGCGACCTGATGATCGTCGCCGGTACCGTGACCCTGAAGATGGCGCCCGTGGTAAAGCGCATTTATGACCAGATGCCCGATCCCAAATGGGTGATCTCGATGGGCGCATGCTCGTCGGTGGGCGGCCCGTTTAATACCTATGCCGTGTTGCAAGGCGTGGACAAAATCGTGCCGACGGATGTGTATGTGATTGGATGTCCGCCGCGTCCCGAAAACTTGTTTTACGCGCTGCTCAAGCTGCAAGACAAGATCGATCAGATGACGCTTGCCAAAAAGCCTACCGAAGTCCGGCTGGCGGAACACATGGTTGAGAATTTCAAGCGGCAGGTCATGATCGCGCAAACGCTGCAGCCGAAGTAATAAATCAGCAGTTAGCAGTTAGCATTTGGCACTTGGCTAACCCAAATGCAATGCAAGACGCTTGTGTGCTCTGGCTTCCCAAGTGCTAAATGCTCACTAAACTCACTACCCAATCCGAACTTCCTCCCGAAGGCGAAGCCAGGGAATTTCCTTGTGGCGATAAAGTCATTTGTGTCGCGAACGTGAACGGGACTATCTCTGCCATGGACAACGTCTGCCTGCACCGCGGCGGGCCGCTGGGCCAGGGTGTCATCGAAGGTGACAAGGTGGTGTGTCCGTGGCACGGCTGGCGTTGGGATCCTGTGACGGGCGAGGCCGCGCACAATCCTGGGGCAAAAGTTGCCGTCTATCCGATCAGGGTCGAAGGTGACGATGTGATGGTTGAGTCGTAGTTTTATCCCAAATACTTCAAGAACTTTCCCGGTTGATTGTCGAAGCCGGGGAAAACCTGATTCAGCGCTTTGTTTCCCAGATGCTTGTACACCGCTTCCCCAAGCACTTGGCGGAAATCTGTAGTCACAGCTAAGTCGCGGCCTTCATAGAGTTGCGATTGCTCGAGTCCCGGCCACCGTCCGTACACCTTGCCGCCTTTGACGGGGCCACCCATTACGAACATCACGTTGGCGTGGCCGTGGTCGGTGCCGCGGTTTCCGTTTTCGCGGGCGGTGCGGCCGAATTCGGACATGGTCAAGACCACCGTGTCTTCGGCGAGGTCGCCGAGGTCGGTCCAGAAGGCCGCGATTGATTGCGAAAATTCGTGCAGGACATTCGCGATCTGGCCTTGCGTGCTGCCTTCGTTCACATGATGGTCCCAGCCGCCAATGTCGGCGAACGCGACTTGCACTCCGAGATTCGCCTTGATCAGTTGCGCGAGTTGTTTGAGGCTGTCGCTGAAGTGTCCGCCAGGATAGTCGGCGCCCGCGGCGGGCTTGTATTTCGAAGGATCGGCCGATCGCAGCATCTTTACCGCGTCGAAAGTTTCCTGTCCGGTGCCGTGCAGTACGGAGTCGACGGAGTGCTCGTACATGGCTTCGAAGGTGTTGGAGTTGGGTGAGGCTTTGGGATTGTTTCCCCCCACGCCGAAATCGTTGATGTTGTTGATGGCGACAGCAGGCTCGCTGCCGGAAAGAATTCGCGGCAGGGATGGTCCCATGGCGATGGCGCGAAAAGCGTCGGCCGATGCGGGCTGATGCAGGGAATGTAACGACCGGTTCAGCCAGCCGTCTTCCGTTGCTT
>Ga0210393_10003412_pt1 | contig 12783 bp, 7 predicted proteins | sample IncBWC27OmetaG_FD_160068 | JGI IMG/M metagenome (GOLD analysis project Ga0210393, IMG submission 160068) | Forest soil microbial communities from Barre Woods Harvard Forest LTER site, Petersham, Massachusetts, United States - Inc-BW-C-27-O ... | reverse complement strand
GATTACGACGCGCTGCGGCAGGATTTGTGGATCGCGACGGATCAGGCGTTCAAAGAGGCGGTCGAGACGTATTCGCGCAAGCAGGCGTATCTGAGCAGTTTGGCGCGACAGTCGGACATCGACGATTTTTCGAAAGTGCAGCCGGTGAAAATTGTCGAGCCGTTGGCGACGCCGGATTGGACGAATCGCAACTGGGATGAAGAGGCGCGGCAGACTTCGGCGACGCTCCGGCAATTCCCCGAGATTTACGAATCGCGCGTGACGTACTACCTCGTGTACGCGACGGAATATTTGATGACGAGCGAAGGGACGGAAATCCGGACCAATCGTACGTTTGCGGCGATCGAGTCTGGCATGAACACGCTCGCGCAGGATGGAATGCCGCTGAATCACTTGTACGCGACGTACGCGCCGCGGCCGGGAGATTTGCCGAACGTCGATGCGGTGAAGAAGGGGCTGAACGTCACGGGCAGCGAGCTGATGATGCTGCGCGCGGGGTCTATTGCGCAGGATTACACGGGACCGGTGCTGTTCGAAGCGCGCGCGGCGGCTCCGCTGCTGGCGCAGATTTTCGGGCCGGCGATCAACGGGGCACGGCCGCCAATTTCGTTTCAGCCGATTTTTGAGCAGATGCTTGGGAATCTCGGCGGGAAAAGCGATTGGACGGGACGCATCGGAGCGCGCGTTTTGCCGACGAGCGTGAGTTTGATCGATGACCCCGGCGCGAAGGATTACAAGGGCACGCCGCTCATCGGTGGGTATTCGGTGGACGATGAAGGCGTGAAGGCGGAGAAGGTCGACGTCGTCGAGAACGGAACGCTGAAGGAAATGTTGATGTCGCGGCGGCCGGGCAACGATTCGAATCAGTCGAATGGGCACGGGCGTTCGGCGCTGCTGGCGGATTCCAAGCCGACGATGAGCAATTTGTTTTTCAAATCGACAGAGACGATGTCGGCGGCGGATCTGAAGAAGAAATTTTTGGATGAGTGCAAGGCGGAGAAGCTACCGTACTGCATCATCGTGCGCGAGATGGATAATCCTTCGCTGAGTTTGCTGCATCAGGAGGATTTCCAGGAGCTGCTGGCCAGCTATGGTGGCGGCGCGGGCACGGGAGATCGGCTGCCGCTGCTGGTTTACAAGGTTTATCCCGAAGATGGGCGCGAGGAAATGATTCGCGGCGCGCGGATCGTCGGAGTGACGACGCGTTCGCTGCGGAATCTCGCGGGAATCGGCAACGACGACTACGTTTACAACTACATGCAGAGTCAGATTGCCGGCTTCTCGGGCACGGCGCTTGGTGCGTTTGGCGCGGCGAATGGGAATGGCGGGCTGCCGGCGTCGATGGTGGCGCCGTCGCTCCTGTTCGAAGAGCTCGAGGTTCGCGGGGCGCGCGGTGAGCCGAAGCGGCTGCCGTTGCTTCCGGCGCCGCCACTGAACGCGGCGAAGTAATCTGCTCGCTCGGACTTTACGTATCTGTCTGTGATGGCTGGGTCTACGGGTCTGAATCCGTTTATGCGGCCAGCCATCTAATTCGAGTATGAAAGACATCTCCAGACGCGGGTTGATTTTTGGCGGAGCGACGCTCGGCGGGCTCGGCCTCTTGTTTGGAGTGCAGCGGGTGTTAAGTTCGGCGTTTGCGGACGATGAGCCGACGCCGACTTCCGACGATCCGACTCCAGTCACCGTGATTCGTTTCAGCGACGCGGGTGAGCGCATCGGTCCCATCTCTGAGCCGCGCGTTCGCAAAACAAAGCAGGAATGGAAGAAGCAGCTCACGCCGCTGAGTTACGACGTCGCGCGCCGCGCGGGCACCGAATGGGCTTTCAGCGGCGAACTCGATAAACAATATTCGCCTGGGCTGTATCGCTGCATTTGCTGCGGCAACGCGCTGTTTGATTCATCCGCGAAATTTGATTCCGGGACCGGCTGGCCGAGTTTCTGGAAGCCGATCGCCGATAAAAACGTCTACGAACACAAAGATATTTCGCTCGGCATGGTGCGCCGCGAAGTGCTGTGCAAACTGTGTGATGCGCACCTCGGTCACGTATTTACCGACGGTCCTGAGCCGACCGGCTTGCGCTACTGCATGAACTCCGTCGCGCTGCGGTTCATTCCGCGGCCGTCTGCTTCCAGCCGACCGGCGGGCAGCAATACCTGAGTCATCTCGCGGTTGCCAGATCCCATTCCTCTTCGCCGCGCTGCAATATCGCGGAGCGATCTTCCGGCAAGATCCAACGCTGCTGAATCAATTTGTCGAGCGCGTTTGTGAAGTGCACGAAGTAGTCTTCGCGATCATCGTAACGGTCCGCGATCGATCTGCGCGGGTCGCGCGATTGGCGGCGGTCGGCCTCAGTTTTCGGAAATGGCACAAACGACAATTCAAACGTGACGCGCTCGTTTGGCGCGCCGATCGAAGGATCGCGCAGATTCCAGCTCAGGTAACTCGCCAGTGGAGCTGAGATTTCCGGCAGGCGCACACCGTCGCGCTCGTTGCCGTCGGCATCGATCGCGGGCACGAGAATCGGGAACGCCTTTCCCACCGTCGGCGGTTGCACGCTGAGAATTCCGTCGCGCCAGTTAGGGCCGAAGTCGATGCGATACGCAGCGGTGGCTTCATGCGGCCCGTGCAATCCGGGGATCGCAGGGGGATTGTACTTTTCAAAAGGAATCAGCGTGCCGTCGGCGATTTTCGGATAGCTGCTATCAGGTGGCAGAGTGCCATTTCGAACCCACGCATCCATATTCACGAGCATCGCGCGCCAGAAGTAGCGAACCGGCAGCGGCGATTCAGGCTGCTGACCGTCGAGGTCATCCGTCCCTTTTGCTGGCGGAAAATAGCCACTGAAGTGCTGCAAACCTGTGAAGTGATAGATCCGAACGTCGGGCGAGATTGCGGCGTCGTGCAGGCCGTCGGGCGTTGTGTGGATCAGAGCGGCGGCGCGCCCCCAATACTCATAGGACGTATTCGAAAAGAAAATCTTCGGCACGACACCTTGCTTCGTCGCGACGTCGAGTAATCCGCCACTCTCGCCTGTCAGAGGGTCGGTTTCCGGCTGGTCGGTGAAAGGGAAGATGTCGGTCGGAAAGAAAACCGATGAGGTCGTCTGCGCGTCGCGCGAAGGTTGGGCAAAGCGATAGTTGAAGCTGCCGCGGCCCGCTCCGGCGACATGTGCCAGGACTCCGTCTAGTGCGATCCGGCCTTGTTCGTCGGCGTTGAATCCCTGATACAGGAGATCGTGAAGGAACCGGCCATTTTGCGAAATGCCCTCGCCGTAAACGCGCTGAACCGGCGTGATCGATTTCGGATCATGTTTCGCGTACGAGGCGAAATCTCGAAAGATCGCGAATCCGCCGCCGGCGATCACCGGATCGGCCACAACGTAAACGTACTCGTACAACTTTCCTGCCTGGAACCCGCCGTTTAAGTGAATGTGCCGATCGCTCGGCTGCAGCTTTCCGCCGACGGCATGTGCGAATTGCCATTGATCGCGCGGAATCGTGGTGCGCGGCGCCTCGCGCCAGTCCCGAACCGTGAGCACGTTTCGCGGATCATCCGGATTCGCGACGGGATATTCGGTTCCGCCGATTCTTCCGCCGTTCCAATGACCAAGCGGAATCTCGTCCGCTGATTTCGACAGCATCAGGTCGCCGCGCAACAGGCCGGTGATGGTCTTGCCGTTTTCCTTTGCAATCGGCGCGTAAAGTTTGAAACCGTCGGCGGAGTCCCATTGCCAGCCCAGACTCACAAAAGTAAATCCTTTGCGAAGCAACCACGCATCGCCCGCGTCGCGCTCGGCGTCCCAATCGCCGCCGTCCATGATGCGAAGAATCGCGGAGTGTCCGCGATTCGGGCTTTCGAGCAGCATCGAACCGTTACTCTTGCTCGGATCCTTCGGCTGGATTGCGACGAAATCCGCCGAGAACTCGACTTCGCCGTTTTTCAAGTTGACGGCGTTTCCGAGATCGACGATGCGCCGATTGTGCTCATCGCTGATGGCCAGCGAGATATACACGCGGCCGGTGATTCGCTCGTAGGGACCGGCGCTTCCGAATGATTGGCCGCTGAGAACGTCGGTGCGCGATTTGATCTCGACACGCGTCACTTTCGCCGACAACGAAAGTGGAGACACAAAACACAAAAATAAGAGGCACGCGCCAAGCCAACGAGTCCGTTTCATGGCGGCGAAGAATAGCACGACCGTAACCTCAGAATTCGGCCACTTGAGGTAGTCTAGGCAGCGGCCATGTCAGGCGATCTTTCCAGCGAAGTGCGCGAAAAGAAGCGGGCGGCGTTGCTCAGCGTCGGCTCGGCAATCGTGCTGGTTTCGTTGAAATCGTTTCTCGTGGTGCGCACCGGCAGCTTGGGCGTCTTGTCCGAAGCCCTGCATTCCGGGCTCGATCTTGTCGCCGCGGTCATAACTTTTCTTTCCGTCCGCGTGTCCGATGAGCCTGCCGACGAGAACCATCCTTATGGCCACGGGAAATTCGAAAATTTCTCCGCGTTCGTCGAAACCGCGCTGCTCCTGATCACCGCTCTCTACATTATTTTCGAAGCCTTCGAGCGGCTTTTCTTCCGCGCGGTTCACATTGCGCCGAGCATTACTGCTGTCATCGTGCTAGCGATTGCTCTTGGTATCGACATGACGCGGGCCCGCGCTTTGGCTGGCGTCGTCAAGAAATTCCCAAGCGAAGCGCTCGAGGCCGACGCGCTCCATTTTTCTACCGATGTTTGGAGCACGATCGTCGTCATCGCCGGCATTGGATTGGTGTGGGCCGGCGAGACGTGGGACGTGCCGTGGCTCATATACGCCGACGCGCTTGCTGGCTTGGGTGTCGCCGGCGTGATTCTGTGGGTCGGTTCGCAACTCGGCAGGCGAACGGTCGAAGCGCTGCTCGATACCGCGCCAAGGGGTTTGCAGCAGGAAATTGCGCACGCCGTCTCACGAATGGATGGCGTGCTCGATGTCGTCCGCGTGCGCGTGCGTCGAGCAGGGAATCGTCATTTCGTCGACGCCACCGTCAGCGTTCCGCGCACCGCCAGCCTAGAGCAGGTTCACCAACTGAGTGACGCCATCGAAAAACGTATCGGCGAAATCGTGCCGGCCGACGTGATGGTTCACCCCGAGCCGCGCGCTCCGAAAGGCGAGCACCTTTTCGAAGCGATTCGCGCCGTTGCGTACCGGATGGGATTGGCGATTCACGATTTAAGCGCGATCCAGCAGCAGAACATGCTCTTCGTCGAGCTTCACCTCGAAGTCGACGAAAATCTCAGCCTGCGCGACGCACACCGCAAAGCGACCGAGCTCGAAGAGGGCATCCGCGAGTTGCGCCGTGGTGCTCCGGTCGACGTGAACATTCACATCGAGCCGCTCGGCCGCCACATCGCAACGCCCGACACCGGTGTCGGCGAAATGAAGCAGCTCTCGCGCAACATCGAGACTTTTCTGAATTCGTTAACGGCCGAATACGACGAGCTTGTGAACTGCCACGACGTCCGCGTCCGCCAGGTGGAACATCGAATTTTGGCGTCATGTCACTGCACGATGAAGAGTGACTTGCCAATCACGACAGTCCACGACGTAACCGCCGCGCTCGAAGACCGCGTCAAAGAACATTTCTCGCAAGTCCACCGCGTCACAATCCACCCCGAACCGACCGAAGAAGCTTAAAATTCACTAAGGCCTAGGTTTCTGCCGATTGGACATAGTTCGAAGTGGCGCTGACATTCGGTGAGTCTCAATGAGAGCCAGAATCGATTCACGGGGCCGTATTACCATTCCCAGATCAATTCGTGAGCGGTTCTATCTGGAGCCAGGAACGACCCTCGAACTCGAAGATCGATCGCCAGACTTGCTGCTAAAGCCAGTGATTGTTAGAAAGAACGGCCACTGGGTATATGTAGGTGCAGTTCCTGCCGATACGAACTTGGACGCGCTAATCGACGACATGCGGGAGCAGCGTATCAAGGACATCTGGAATTCAGGCAGCGAATGACAGTCACCCAGGAGTTGAAGGCTGTTTGTCATCGCCGGAGAAAACTTGGGCGGCTAGCGCAAGCACGATGGGGAAGCAGACTAATACATACCGCGGTTCTGGCGTTTCGATCGTCGTGAGAAACGCCGTGCGTAGTACAACAAACAAAATCATCACCGCGAGCGCGAGTCTGACTGCCGTGCTCCTTCGCCACAATCGAATTGCACCGGCGATCGCTAGCCCGACGTAGGCGATGTTTAGCAGGAAAAACCCAACGGTCACACCCTGATCGACCTTGTCGTCCTGCCACGACTGCACCAGCGGAAAAACAGTTCCCGACACGGGTATCAGCTCGATCCGGGGCGTAAACCACATCACCGCAGCACGCGCCACCGGCAGCCAGACATAAGTCCGCAGCGGGTGCCGCGCCGTCCGTTCGCGCGCCACTCTTCCAAACGCTTCATCCTCATCTGCCGTCAGAGTCAGATCGTTGTTGTAAGGTTCGAGAATCGACGCGACGCGCTCTTTTTCCTCGGTCGTATCGAATGCATACGCCGGAAGATCGTCAACTTGAATCGCCTCATCGTCCAGCTTCCACGCTGCCAGATAGACGTCGCGAAACCGATACAGCCACGTCTTCTCCCAGCTCATGAATCCATACGGAATCAGCTCGCCCGGCAAATTCGAATACTTCGGCGCCAGCGGCTGAAAGTCATGCAGCGTAATCGCGTTGCGCACCGTCCACGGCACCAATGGAATCGCGCAGAGCAATCCCATCCCAACGACCGTCTGTATCCATCGTTTCGCCTCATGCTGCCGAAACAGAATCACCGCGAGCACGATCCATGCTGCGATCAGCAGCAACGGTGACTCCGGCCGAAACAACGTGCAAAGCCCTACCAGCAACGCCGCGGACCCTGCTAGATAACGATAATTATTCGCGCGCCACCACTCGCGCTTGATGAAAAGCCACCCGTTATTCCGCGTACGTCCAATCATCAAACAAAGCGGAATCAGCGCCGCCGCCGTAAAAAAAATCGCGAACACTTCGGTCAGCGTCACCGCCGTATAGTTCGCCGTAAACGGGCACAGCGCCGCCAGCCAGATTCCCGCCACAAACACGCGCCGCGCCGGCGCCTGATCGCTCACCATCAGCGCCAGAATCGCAGCCAACCCCGCAATCAACACGCACGAAGCCAGATCCACAAAAACCTGTGTGATCATCAGCGGCAAGTGCGCAGCATCTCCGGTTCGACCGGTAATCGCATAAACGATCGCCAGAAAAATCGGATATCCCGGCATCCGCAAATCGACAGGCGTGATCTGCCCGCCCACGTCCATCGCATACACGTGGTGCAGCAGCCAGTTGCTCGCCATTTGTTCGTATAAAACGGTATCGCCCGAATTTGCGGGAAACCGCAAAACGAAGAACAACCGCAGGCACAATCCAGCTACGAGCGCGACACCCGGGCTCGAGAAAATTCGCTTCATCAATGAACCGCATCTTACAATAGAGCAGTCGCAATCAGGCAGACGGACTCCACTGCCGGCGCTCAGGTGCCCAGCCGCATCGCAATTCGGAAAGGTTGAATGAAGGAACGCGGTCCAATTTTCTACGACGCAGAGCGCGTCCGTTGGCGGCGCACGCGCCGCGTCATGGAAATTTCCGGCGTGCTGCTGACGGCGCTTCTGGCCTACTTTTTCGTCAATATCGCCGCGAGCGTCGAACTCCCCGCAGGATTAGTTCCCGACACGCGCCCGATCTATCGCGCGCTCAAGATCAAAACCGGGCCGAAAGTCGTGCCGGGCCGCGAAGGACGCCACCAGCGCGTCCTAAATATCGGCAATGTCCCCGCTAGCTACGATCCGTTGCGCGCCGCTTACTACGTGAGTTGGGACTCCAACAGCCTCGCGTCGCTCAAGCGCCACTACAAGGATCTCGATGTCCTGATTCCTGAGCAGCTTCACGCGGTCAGTTCCGACGGCCAGCTTACGATCGTCGACTACGAACGCTATCAGACCGTCAAAGTAAGCCCCGAAGAAGCGATCTCGCTGCTCAAAGACGACAAGCTTCACCAGTGGATGAAGTCCGCCAACGTTGAGCTGCCCATCATGGGCCTGCTGAACAATTACGACGGCCAGGTTTGGCGCGTCAACGAAATGGTGCAGTTGCTGGCGAATCAGGAGGCACGGCACGGCCTCGTCCGTGAGGTCATCGAATACGCCGTCGAGGCGCACCAATCCGGCATCGTCGTCGATTTCGAGTCCATTCCCGATCAGTCGCAGGCCAATTTTCGAGAATTCGTGTCCGAACTCAGCTCTGCTCTCCACGCCGTCGGTTTGAAACTGATGGTCGAATTGCCGGCTCGCGACGATGCCTACGACTACAAATTCTTCGGCAAAGAGTGCGACGCGATCGTCCTGCTGAACTTCGATCAACACTGGGTTTCATCGCCGCCGGGCCCGATCGCCGCTCAGGATTGGTTCGTCGAAAATCTCCATCAGGTGATGCAGCAGGTCCCCGCCCAAAAAATCGTCGTCGGCGTCGCGAACTTCGCCTACGACTGGCCGCGCAAAGACGACAAGAAGTGGGCCTCAGCAACCGAATTCAGCGTGCAGGAAGCGCTGCTTCACGCCTTCGAATCCGAGACCGACATCGATTTCGACGACGCTTCGCTCAACCCGCGTTACTCCTACGTCGACGAAAACAATCACGAGCACCAGGTCTGGATGCTCGACGCGATTACTGGATACAACCAGCTGCGCGCTAGTGAACGTCTCGGCGTGCAAGGCACGATGTTGTTTCGCCTCGGCCACTCCGACACTTCGATCTGGCGCATCTGGGACGCGACGCGCCCCGACGACGCCATGCGTCAGCAGCTCATCGACATCCCGCCCGGTCCGGACCTTATTCTCGAAGGCAACGGCGATGTCTGGCGTTTCGTCGATACTCCAAAACGTGGCAAGCGCAGCTTCACCTACGACGCCGAGACCGATCTTTTCACCGACGAGAACTACGACGCGATTCCGCTCTCTTACGACATCGACCAGCTCGGCGCCGAAAAAAAGAAACTCGCCATTACCTTCGACGACGGTCCTGACCCGCGTTGGACGCCGCAGATACTCAACATCCTGAGGCAGAAAAAAGTCCCTGCCGCGTTCTTCGTCATCGGCGTCCAAGCCAGCGAAAATCCCGAAATCCTCAAGCGCGAGTACGACGACGGCCACGAAATCGGCAATCACACGTACACGCACCCGAACTTCGACGAAATCACGAAAACTCAAATTCGCTGGGAGTTAAACCTGACACAGCGCCTGATCGAGAGCACGATCGGCGTGAAATCGATCCTTTTCCGCCCGCCATACGGCATCGACCACCAGCCCGAATATGCCGAAGAAGTCGCGCAGCTTCCGATCGCGCAAGACATGGGCTACCTCATCGTCGGTCAGAAAATCGACGCGCACGATTGGCAGCAGCTCCCCGGTGGCGGCCAAATTCCCGAGCAAGAAATCATCGACAATATCATGCGCCAGGCCGAAGACGGCAACATCATCCTGTTCCACGACGGCGGCGGCGAGCGCAATCACACCGTGCAGGCTTTGCCGAAAATCATCGACGCGCTGCGCATCCAGGGTTACGAGTTTGTTTCCGTCTCCGACCTGATCGGCAAGACGCGCGCCGAAGTAATGATGCCGCTCACCACGATGGAGCGCTGGCAGGCGCGCGCCGATGGCTTCATCTTCGGAATCTATCGCTGGCTGCGCGCGGGAATCGCGACGATCTTCATCATCGGTATCGTGCTGGTCAGCGGCCGGGCGCTCATCATCGGCCTCCTCGCGTTCATCGAAAAATTGCGCCCCGACCATTTCGTGACGCTGGTTCCGCCGCCGCGCGTGACCGTCCTGGTGCCTGCGCACAACGAGGAATCCGTCATCCTGCAGACGGTCACATCGGTCCTCGCATCCGATTTTCCCGATCTGCAGATTATTGTTGTCGACGATGGCTCGACCGATCGCACTGGTGAATTGCTCGACAAGAATTTCGGCAGCGAGCCGCGAGTGCACATCATCCATCAGGTCAATCGCGGCAAATCGGCGGCGCTCAGCCACGCGATGACTGAGGCGCACACGGAAATCGTCGTCACCATCGACGCCGACACCGAGATCGAGCCCGACGCGATCAGCAAGCTGGTGCGGCATTTTTCTGACCCGAAACTCGGTGCTGTCGCCGGCAACGTCAAGGTCGGCAACCGGTCGCGTTGGCTCACGCGCTGGCAGGCGCTGGAATACATCACCAGCCAGAACATGGAGAAGCGCGCTTTTGATTTGCTGAATTGCATTACGGTCGTTCCCGGCGCGCTCGGCGCATGGCGCAAAGAAGCGATCGCGGCCGCCGGCGGCATCACCGCCGACACCGTCGCCGAAGACGCAGACCTCACCATCGCGCTCCGCCGCCTCGGCTGGCGCATCGGCTACGACGAAGAAGCGATCGCCTGGACCGAAGCTCCCGAAACCGCAGGCCAGCTCATTCGCCAGCGCTTCCGCTGGACCTTCGGCACGCTGCAAGCTTTCTGGAAGCACAGCGACACGCTCTTCCGCCCGAAATACGGCGCGCTCGGCTGGGTGGCACTGCCCAATATTTTTGTCTTCCAACTTGCCTTGCCCTTGATCTCACCGGTCATCGATCTGATGTTCTTCGGCTCGCTGCTGCTCTGGGCGCTAGGCCAAAAAGTCGCCCACTTGCCGCAAATCTGGACCACCGCCGACGTCGAGCGCTCCGTGCTCTTCTTCCTCGGCTTCCTGATCATCGACATCCTGACCTGCGCGATCGCATTCTTGCTCGAGCCTCACGAAGACTGGTCGCTGCTCATTCCAGTTCTTCTTCAGCGCTTCTACTATCGCCAGCTGATGTACGTCGTCTTGTTCCGGTCGGTGAAAGAAGCCATCAGCGGCCGCCCCGTCGGCTGGCGCGGCGTCGAAAAGGATCATCCCAGAGTCGTCGCCACCGCCTAGTCGCTGCCGAAACAGCTTCTCGCAAACCCCGCGCATCTCTGCGCTCTCCGCGTCTCTGCGTTGGATTTTTCTCTACTGTTTCCCCGCCTTCGCCTTCTCCACCATCTCCCGCACATCTCGGAGAAACGCCTGCGAATCAAAAACCACTCCATCCCGAATCGTATACTTCACACACTTCTCCTGAACCAGCTTCCGGTCCGCCCCCGCCCGCGCCACTCCAATTCCATAAAACACCTTCACATCCGCCAGCGGATTCTCCGTCAGCAAAACCATGTCCGCCAGATACCCCGGGCGGATCAGCCCCAACTCCGGATTCTTCACCACCTTCGCGCCATTCTCCGTCGCCGCATGAATCGCTTCCAGCGGAGTAAATCCCGCCTCCTCCAGCAACTCCAGTTCGCGAATCGTCCCAAATCCCCAAATCTCAAACAAAAATCCCGTGTCCGACCCAACCGCCACCACTCCGCCGCGATTCTTGTAGTCGTTCACGAACTCCATCCATATCCGGTACGCCTGCGCCCAATCCGCTTCCTTGTTCGAAGTCCACTCATAAAAATACGAAGCGTGATGCGCGGGATTCGGGAAAAATGATTCCATCACTGCAGGCAGCGTGTACGTCGCGTGCCACGGCAAAGTCATCGCGCGCTCGACGTCGCGATTCGCTTCATAAATTCCAAACGTCGGCACCATGATGAACCCAGTCTTGTGCATCGAGTCGAGCAGGGAATCGATCACTTCGCCGTGCAATTTCGCCTCGTCCGCCTGCAGCCACACGCGTCCTGTCTCCAAAAATCGATCCGGCTCGTTCGAATAGTTGTATCCCGGCGGCAGAATCTGGATGTTGTGCGACTCAAACGACGACTCTGCATATCCATAGTGATGTTCGATCGTCGAAGCGCCATCCGCCGCTATGCGCACTGCGTTCATCGGATACACACCGTCCTGCCCGATGTGTACCGCCACGCCCATGTTGTATTTCCGCGCGCGCGTGGTGATCGTCTGAAAAATGTCCGGCCACAATCCCGGCTTCCCCAAAATCTTGATTCCGTCGACGCCCAGGCTGTGCCACTCGTCCACAATTTGATTCGCGCCATCGACCGTGCTCGATCGCGGATCCGATTCCCGCCAGAACGGATACACATACATCCGTGGCGCCACAATCTGATTCGCCGCGATTTTCTTCTTCACCTCCACCATTTCCTTCGGCGAATCATTCCCCACGTTGAACGTCCGAACCGTCGTCACTCCATGTCCCAGATAAAGTTTGTAGATATATTCCGCCGGAACATCCTTCGTCTCGTTGATATGCGCATGGGCATCGATCAAGCCAGGCGTTAGAAACATCCCTTTCCCATCGATCACCCGATCCGGCGCCGCCGCCTTCGCTTGATGTTCCGCTTCCGCCTTCGATTCTTCCCGCGAGATCGCGTCTGAAGGCACCACGCGCACAATCCGGTTGCCCTTCACAAATACATCCGCCGGACCAAACGCCGGCGCCCCCGATCCATCAATCACAGTCACATCGCGAATCAGCAGCGACCCATACGGCCCACTCTGTTCCGGCTCGCCACCGCTCTGCGTCTGCGCCGCTGCAATCTGCACTACGGAGATTACAAGACACAACAACACGCCGATTCGACCCGCGTTCATTCGGCACACACCAAGCCGCGACGAAAGCTCCACCCGCATTGTCGTTTCTCCTCGAATTCGATCCCGCCGTTGCGTCAGAAAATCGCTCTCAGCCTCATCCCCGCAATCGCTGACCGATGGAGCGGCATACTACCAGCGCCCCCGCAC
>Ga0210393_10003411_pt1 | contig 12784 bp, 9 predicted proteins | sample IncBWC27OmetaG_FD_160068 | JGI IMG/M metagenome (GOLD analysis project Ga0210393, IMG submission 160068) | Forest soil microbial communities from Barre Woods Harvard Forest LTER site, Petersham, Massachusetts, United States - Inc-BW-C-27-O ... | reverse complement strand
GTGCTCAAGAACCGCCAGCTCGCGGCGTCCATCTTCCTCTTCGTGGCGCTCGGATTCGGTCTCTATGGCGGCGTGTTCATCTTCCCGCTGTTCACGCAGACGATTCTCGGGTTCTCTCCGACGGCGACGGGTCTCGCGCTGCTCCCGGGTGGTATTGGTACCGCTATTACGGCGATCATCTGCGGGCGCCTCCTGAGCGGCAACAAGGTCGATGGCCGCATTCTGATCGCGCTCGGTGTCGTGATTTTCTCGGTCGCGATGTGGCGCCTCGGGCATCTCACGACCGAAGCCGGTGAGCCGCAAGCGCGCGCCGCGCTCTTCATTCGCGGACTGGGTCTCGGTCTCCTCTTCACGCCGATCAACAACGTCGCGTTCGGCGGGATCGATCCCAAGGATGCGCAACAGTCCGCGGGCTTGATCAACCTCGCGCGCCAGCTCGGCGGGTCATTCGGCATCGCCATCCTGAGTACGTACGTGGTGGATCAGACGCAGTACCACCGGCAGAACCTCGTCCAGTACGTGACAGCCTACAATCCTCAGGTGGCTACCCGGACGGCGGCCATCGCGTCGAATCTCGTCGCGCACGGATTCTCGTACGACGCGGCCCGCCGCGCCGCCGTTGGAGCGCTCGACAACATCGTGTCGCGCCAGGCGGCCATGATGGCGTACAACGACGCCTGGCTCCTCATCCTGCTCATATTCGTGATCGTTTCGCCCGCGATCCTACTGCTCAGGCGGCCTCGGGGCGCCGCCGGCGCCGGAGCTGGCGCGGGGCACTAGTAGTGCTGATAAAGGCGAATGGCGGGGAGTCGGACCGAGCCGAGCTTGACCTCGCTCGCCGTTTGGGATGAATCGAATTGCATGTCAAACGCCGTTTCCTGCACGGAGTGCGAGCAGGTCGAGTACGACGCCTCGTAGTAGACCGATGCCAGATCGATGGCCGAGCACGTGCCGGTCGCCGAGACGACGGTGCCGGTGATGGTGCCGTGCTGTGAGACCTGCTCGGTGGCGCCATTCAGATAGCCCAGGGCGTGGTCCTGTTCAGCGGGCAGATACTGGCTGATGATCACGCGGTTCGCGTCCGGATCGGCCCACGCCGCGAAGTTGTAGGTCGAATCGAAGGGCGTTCCTTGGATCGTGACGTCGACGAACTCGAAGGCCACCGCCTGGTACATCGCCGACTGTCCGTCCACCGTGATCGAGACCTCGTGTGGCGAGACGCCGAACGCGAGCGGTACCGCGATGTACTGCATCGCGATCTGCCGCAAGTTGTCGTTCGTCTCGACCGCGCGCTGCCATAAGCTGTCGAAGTGCACCGCCAGTGACCGTGCCGACGGCGCAGTCGGTGAGTCGCTGCCGCAGCCCAAGGCGAACGTCGCGGCGACGAGGACGACGGTGGCGCGCATGGCTGACCAAAGTGCCGACCGGACCGTCCAGCGGCAATGCCGAAGAAATGGGACGATATTCCCCCCATGACCGCTCCGCCCGACCGCGCCACATACGGCCTTCGGCCCGACATCCTGTCGCAGTGGGAGACCCTCGCCCAATCGCTCTCGAGCATCGCTCCGACCGCGGCGCCGGCGATGATCATCCCCTTGGTGATCGCCGCCGCCGGACGATCGGCGTGGGTATCGTTCGTCGTCGCGACGATCGCCATGGCCCTCGTCGCCGCTCACGTCAACGTGTTCGCCCGCGATTCGGCTACGCCAGGGTCACTGTACGCGTTCGTCCGTGGCGAATTCGGGTCATGGGTGGCGCTGCCGGCGGGTTGGGCGCTCCTCGTCGCCTATATCGGCACGGCCGCCGCGGTGACTGGCGGGATCATTCAATACGCGCAGAACCTGGTCGGGATCGCTGGTACCGGTGTCGCGATGCTGCTGATCATTCTATCGATTGGCCTGTCGGCCATGCTCGCCTATCGCAACGTCGAGCTGTCCACGCGATGTATGTTGTGGATCGAGTGCGCGTCGGTGGCGACGATCGTGCTCTTGTTCGTGATCCCGACGCGTGCGCATCCGTTGAGCTGGGATCCCACACAGTTTGCGCCGTCGGTGTTCGCGATCACGCCGGTCGGGGCCGGTCTCGTGCTCGCGACGTTTGCGTTCGTCGGATTCGAGAGCGCCACCGCGCTCGGCGCCGAAGCGAAACATCCGCTGACCACCATCCCGCGCGCGGTCATGGGGACGGCGCTGATCTCTGGTGCGTTCTTCGTGTTCTCGACATACGCGGAAGTCGACGCCGTCGGCTCCAAGGTCGATCTCCTGACGGGGACACAAGCGCCGCTACAAGTGCTCGCGACCCTCAAGGGGCGATCGTGGGTGGGGCCGATCGTCTCGGTGGGCGCGATCATGAGCTTTTTTGCGTGCGCCATGTCGTGCATTACGGCGGCCGCACGCACGATGTTCCTCATGGGCGCGCAGAAGGTCCTGCCATCGCGATTGGGTCAGGTGCACGCACGGCATCAGACGCCGTCCATGGCGGTGATCGTGTCCAGCATTGCCGCCGTCGTGCCCGCCCTGGCCTTGGCCGCGCGGCAGGTCAGCGCGTTCGATCTGTACGGCTGGCTCGCGACGATCGCGACGTACGGATTCCTCGCGGCCTATGTGTTCGTGACGATCGCCGCGCCGATATACGAATGGCGCCGGCGCACGCTGACGGCGCCCAAAGCCGGCCTTGCGGTCGTGACCGTGGCGTTCCTGGTCTGGGCGTTCGTCGCCAGTCTCCCACCGGTCGCGTCCACCGGTCCCGAGCGATGGCTCGCGCCCATCTTCTGTGCGCTGATCGTGGCTGGCTGCGCGTATTGCATGGCACGCCGCCGCGTGATCGTCGCCGGCGCGATGATCGTGCTGGTCGCCACCCCCGCTCGCGCGCAGTTCACGCGGGAGCGGAGTTGGCTCGAGATGCACGATGGCGTTCGTCTGGCGGTTACATTCTGGCGGCCAACGGGAGCGAACGAGAAGCTCCCTGTGCTGCTCGAGTACCTGCCATATAGAAAAGAAGACTCGTTCTATCAGCGCGACTACCCATTGTACAGCTGGTTCGTTCGGCGCGGCTTCATCATGGCGAAAGTCGATATCCGGGGCACCGGATCGTCGGAAGGTCATCTGCCCGACAGAGAATACTCCGAGCAGGAGATGAAGGACGCGGACGAGATCATAACCCAGCTGAGCCGATTGCCAGGATCGAATGGCAACGTGGGCTTGTGGGGAATCTCCTGGGGCGGATTCAACGCCATCCAGATCGCGATGCGCCACCCGCCGGCGCTCAAGGCGATCATATCGGTGGATGCCACGGACGATCTCTATCACGATGACGTGCATCAGATCGACGGCGTGCTCCACATCGATCAGTACGCTCTCCAGATCGACCACGAGAACGGCCTCCCGGCGCCGCCCGCCTACGCCATCGACTCGGCGTACGTCCACAATCGCTTCGAGGCGCCTCCGTGGATCCTGACCTACCTCCACCACACCGTCGACGGACCGTGGTGGCGCTGGAACTCGCTGCGGTTTCAGTACGACAAGCTGACGATTCCGTGCTTTCTCATTGGCGGTCTGCTGGACGGTTATCGCGATGCCATTCCGCGCATGCTCGACAGCGTGCGCGCGCCGATCAAGGCGATCATCGGGCCATGGAACCACACCTTTCCCGACGATGCCGTCCCGGGACCCGCCATCGAGTGGCGCGATCTCGCCGTCAAATGGTGGAAGCATTGGCTCGAGGGTGAGACCAACGACATCATGGACGGACCGCGCCTCACCGTCTTTGTCCGCGACTCGGCGCCGCCGGACGTGTCGCTCGCGGTCAATCCGGGCCAGTGGCGCGGAGAGGACTGGCCAATCGATCGCACGGTATGGCGCACGTGGTACCCTGATGTCCGACACGGACTCAGCGACGCACCTGATGCACCTGACGTGATCTCGTACGATGGGTTGGCCTACACGGCGGGCGTTGGCACGGCGGTCCCCGTTTGGTGGAATGATGCGACGGGCGACCAGGCGGCTGATGATGGACAGAGCTTGACCTATGACAGCCGAACACTGAGGACGCCGATCGAGATTATAGGCTTTCCGCGCGTCCGGTTACGAGCCACGGTCGGTGTCCCGATTGCGGACTGGACGGTGCGCCTCGAGGACGTCTTCCCCGATGGACGCGTCGCGCTCGTGACCGGCGCGCTCCAGAGCGGTGCCCAATGGTCATCACGGCTCGATCCGGCGCCGCTCGCACCGGGCTTGCAATATGTGATCAAGACGCCGTTGCATTTCACGACGTGGACCTTCCGACCGGGGCATAAGATCCGTTTGGCGATCGCGAACTCACAATTCCCCATGGCCTGGCCGACGCCCTATCGCATGACACTGGCATTGGACGTCGGGAACGGCAGCACTGCGCTCGAACTGCCAGTCGTCCCCCCGGCGCCCTACGCACGGGTGCCGGACTTTGCGGCACCCCAGCCCCATGACCAAGCACCGGACGCGCGAACGTTACAGGAGACGGGCTATCCCGGCGCGATCGTCACCCACAACGTCGTGGCAAAAACGACGGCCGTTGATTTTCTTACACGCTTCTCATACCAGATCCTCGACCGGCGAATCGAGAACATCGAGAAGGAACATTACGAGACCCACGATGACGCCCCCGCCCAATCCCGTTTCGTCGGCGACGAATCCCATCGCATATGCCGCGCGACGCGCTGCATCCTGCTGCGGACGGGAATAGACGTGCAGTCGGATAGCACGACGTTGCACGTTCGCGTAACCCGGCGACTCGAGGAGAACGGCCGGCTCGTGCGCACGAAGACCTGGACCGACTCGATCCCGCGGGGGATCAACTAGTGGCGTTCTGTCCGCCGCCCTGCGAACCGGCTATCGCGAACACGGCGGCCTCCCGCGAAACCCAAGGCGCTCGCTCCACCGGCTGGATTCTCGCCGCCACGATCCTCGGCTCGAGCCTCGCGTTCATCGACGGCACCGTCGTCAGCATTGTGCTGCCGGTCATGCAGCGCGAGATGCACACCACGATCGTCAACGCGCAGTGGGTCGTCGAGATTTACCTCCTCTTCCTTTCGTCGTTGATCCTCGTCGGCGGCGCGGTCGGCGACCGCTGGGGCCGCGAGCGCGTGTTCACCGGCGGCGTGATCGCGTTCGCCGCGGCATCCATCGGGTGCGCGCTCGCGCCGAACATCAACTCGCTCATCGCGTGGCGAGCGATGCAAGGCATTGCGTCCGCATTCCTCGTCCCTGGGAGTCTCGCGATCCTCGGCGCCGCGTTCTCGCCCGGCGAACGAGGCCAGGCGATTGGCACGTGGTCGGCGGCGACCGCCGTCGTCACGGCCGCCGGCCCGGTCCTCGGCGGTTGGCTCGTCGAGCACACCTCGTGGCGATGGATCTTCGCGCTCAACGTGCCGCTGGCGGCCGCGGTCGTCGCTATCATGGTGTTCGAGGTGCCGTTCTCCGCACCCGCGAAAGTCACCCGCTCCCTCGATTGGACCGGCGCCGCGCTCATTACCGCGGGGTTGGGCGGCATCGTCTTCGGGCTTATTGAATCACCCCACTACGGTCTCGGCAGCCTCAGGGTCGTACTGAGCCTCATTGTCGGCGTCGCACTGGCCGGCGCGTTCATCGTCGTCGAGGACAGGGTCATCCGACCGCTCGTGCCACTGATGCTCTTTCGCTCGCGAGCATTCAGCGGCGCCAATCTCATCACACTCCTGCTCTACGCCGCGATCGGCGGCGCGCTGTTCTTTTTGCCCTTTGATTTGATCCAGGTTCATCATTACACGGCCACCGCCGCGGGCGCGGCGCTGTTGCCGTTGGTCCTTATCACGGCGCTCCTGTCACGCACCGCGGGCGAGATGGCTGAACGGTTCGGCATCACGCTCCCCCTCACACTCGGCCCGCTCGTCGCGGCCATCGGGCTCGCGACGTTTGCGCTGCCGGGCGCGGGCGGCAGCTACTTCACGACGTTCTTTCCCGGGATGGTACTCCTCGGCCTGGGGATGGGGATCACGGTCGCACCGCTTACGACGGCGGTCCTCTCATCCGTCGATGATGAGTTCGAAGGCGTCGCCTCGGGAGTGAATAACGCCATCGCGCGCCTTGGCGGCCTCCTCGCGGTTGGCGTCATCGGGATCATCATGGTGCAGCGCTTCTCGACGCAATTGGATGTGGGGCTCGCCCAGGCGGGCGCTCCCACGCTCGTCCGGCAGGCGTTGAGCGCTCAAGCATTGCAGCTGGCGGCGATCACGCCGCCACCGGCCTACGCGCAGGTCGTCACGGCAGCGGCCGTCTCGGCATTTCGAGGCGCCATGATCGTATCGGCGGTGCTCGCACTCGCCGCGGCTGGAGTGGGGGCTACCACCCTGCCTCCGCGGCGCAGCCGCCGCCGGTAAAGGTCAGCACCCGTCCTCGTCAGAGGACGAAAGGACGTACTTAACAGCAGAGATTCGCGCTCGTCTCCTGGAACAGTGGTTGCCTTAACTACGGCTTTCAGGAGGTGACATAATGCATCAACGAATGTGGGTCGCCGCACTGGGCGCGATCGCGCTGTCGGCGTCCGTAGCGAGTGCCCAGTATCGTGTGCGATACGGGTACAATTACGACGCGTTCGACAATGAAGCGGTGCACATCGGCATCTCGGGCGGCGCCGCCGTCCCGACTGGTCCGTACGCCGAACGATTCAATCCGGGCTGGAATGTCGATGGGAATCTGGCGATTCCCCTCGATCGTCGCTCGCCGATTTGGCTCCAGTTCGATGTCGGGTACTCGCGCTTCGGCGTCAATTCACAGACGCTGCAGGACTTCAATGTGAATACCGGATTCAGCAGCATGCTCTCCGGTACCGCCAATCTCGTGATTGGCCTGACCGATGATCCGCGCGCCCGTGTCGTGCCGTATCTCATCGGCGGCGGCGGTGTGTATTCGCGGTACGTCGAGCTCGATAACTACCAGAACTCGGGAGTGGCCTGCGATCCGTTCTTTGGATTCTGTCAGAGCTACAACCAGACCGTGCCCGTACTGACGAGGACGGAGACCGTAGGCGGTTTGGATGGCGGAGCCGGACTACGGTTCAAGATGCGTCGTGTGAATTTCTACCTCGAGGCACGGTACGAAACAGCGTTCACCAACACCACGAATACGGCGTTCGTTCCCATCAGATTCGGCATTGAATTCTGATGGCATCTCGATAGGTTGTACTACATGACGCTGCGCTGTTGTTGTCTCGCCCCCCGCATCCCAGAGACTCAGGCGTAGCGCGCCCCGTGTACCCCCGTGCCCGCCGGAGTGCTCTCCGGCGGGCTTTTTTTATGCCTGAAACCACAGAAACGCCAACACAGCGCGTCGAGCGCATCAAACGCGAGAAAGCGTCCTGGTCGATCCTGGACGATATTCGCCGCTACTCCACCCTCGGCTACGACGCCATTCCGGACGACGATCTGAACGTCCGATTCCGTGCGTGGGGCTTGTACACGCAGGGTGATGGCCTTGGCGTGCGTGGCGAAGCCACGCGCCATTTTATGATGCGCGTGCGGACGCCGAACGGTATCGTGACGTCGGACATGGCGCGGACGATCGCCGATCTATCCGATGGTTACGCCCGTGGCTCGCTCGACATCACGAATCGCCAGAACTTCCAGCTCCACTGGTTGCGCATCGAGGACATCCCGACCGTATGGGACGCCCTCGCGGCGGTCGGGTGGACGAGCATGGGCGCGTGCGGCGACAACACACGCACGGTCACGGGTTGTCCGCTCGCCGGCGTCGATGCCGCGGAGATCGCCGATGCCTCATCGATTGCCGTTCAGATCGACCACCGCATGAACGGCAACCCGCTGTACGCGAACTTTCCGCGCAAGTTCAAGATCTCGGTCACGGGCTGCGCGCATTGGTGCACATATCCCGAGATCAACGACATTGGATTGACTGCCGTGCGACGCGGCGACGAGATCGGGTTCAGCTTGCGCGTGGGCGGTGGGTTATCGACTCGTCCCCGACTCGGTGATCGACTCGACGTCTTCGTGCCGTGGGACGCCGTGCCCGATGTCGTCGACGCCGTCGCCGCCATTTTCCGCGACTCCGACGAGTTGCGCGTGCAGCGCGCCAAAGCGCGCATGAAGTTCTTATTTCTGACGCATGGTTGGACGCCCGATCGATTTCTCGCCGAGCTCAACGCTCGGCTAGGCTACGCCCTCGGCCCCGCGGTTGCCGAAGTGCCGCCCGACGGTTCGTTCCGCGATCACGTCGGTGTCCATCCGGAGAAGGGCGGGGCGTCGTTCTACGCCGGATTCACGGTTGCGGCTGGCCGCATCTCCCCAGATGCCCTCCGTTCTCTCGCCGTGCTCGCGGACGAATATGGCACCGGATCGCTGCGCACGACGGCAATGCAGAACATTGTCGTACTCGACATTCCGGCCGAGCGGCTCGGTGCATTTCAAAGGGCCGCTGCGCGCAGCGCGGCGCCCCCACTCGAAGGATCGGCATTCCGTCGCGGGATACTCGCGTGCACCGGCTCGGAATACTGCAAGCTCGCCGTTGCCGAGACGAAGCGGTTTAGCCTGGATCTCATCCCAGAGCTCGAGCGCCGACTCCCGGGATTCCAGTCGCACGTAAAAATCTTTGTCACCGGCTGTCCCAATGCCTGCGGTCAACATTGGATAGCCGACATCGGGCTCCAGGGCGTCGCGGATGGCTTTGACATATTCATCGGCGGCGGGCTCGGCGCGGCGCCGGGATTCGCCGACCGAATCGGAGTCCGCGTCGCCGCGGCCGAGGCGGCGGACGCATTGGAGACGCTGTTCCGGGAATACCTGGGCGGTCGCTCGGGCGACGAGACGTTCCGAGCCTGGACCGCGCGCGTCGGCCCGGATTACGTCAAGACCGCGCTCGCGACGGCTCGATCACAACCATGATGAACCGCAGGGGGCTCTTCCCCACGTTGGCGTACCGATGCGGCCGATCGGCGCGAAAAACCAGTGAGTCCCCCCGCGCAATGGTATGCGTGTCGGCGCCGAGCGTCAGCGCGAGGCTTCCGGTAAGGGCGTAGAGCATCTCGCGTGACCCGGGCGGGTGCGCGGCGCCATCGTACCCGTCGCCCGGCGCCATGCGCCAATCCCAGACCTCGGACTGATCCGAGCCGATCAGCAGCGTTGCGATGCTGCCCGGAAGTCCGTGCCACAACTCGGCGGCGTCGGCCGCGCGCACGATACGCACGGGCGGCGACTCGTCGACCTCGACCAGCCGAGGGACGGACACGCCGAGCGCATCGGCAATGCGACACAGCGTCGCAATGCTCGGATTGGTGCGCGCCTGCTCGATCTGCACGAGCATGCCTTTGCTGACGCCGGACCGCGTCGCGAGCGCGTCGAGCGTCCACGACCGCCGCGTGCGTAGCGCGTGCACCGTGCGCGCGATCGCCGCCGCGATGGCGTCAGGGTCGGTCATCGGGGTCTCGGTATACTGACCATAAATGTCAGTATATATTACCGCCATGGCACCCCTGCTCGCCATACTCGCCTCGATCTGCTACGGCAGCGCGGACTTCCTCGGCGGGCTCGCCAGCCGCAAGAGCTCGGCGCTCGCGGTCGCCGCCGTCTCGCAGTTCGTGGGTCTCGCGCCCCTCGCCATCGCGTTGCTCGTGGCGGGTCCGAGCACGCCAAGCACCGCCGATCTCGCGTGGGGTGCGTCGGCCGGCCTCGCGGGAGCCGCGGCGCTCGCCCTCTTCTTCAAGGCACTCACGCTCGGCCGCATGAGCGTCATGGCGCCGATTGCTTCGGCAACAGGCGCCGCGGTCGCCGTGCTCATTGGCTTCGCGCTCGGTGAGCGACCCGGGCCCCTCGTACTCGCCGGGTTCGCGCTCGCGGTCGTATCGATTGTGCTCGTCGCGCAAGACCGATCGGGCCCCGACGGCTCAACCCAGCGTGGCGTGCTCACCGCGCTGGCGTGCGGCATCGCGCTCGGCGCGTGGTACACCTGCTTGCACCCGACATCAATCGCGGCAGGCCTGTGGCCACTCGTGATGGCCCGGGCGGTATCACTCCCGCTTCTGGGTCTCGCGACTCGATTGCGTGGTCGATCGCTGCGACTCCCGCGAGAGGTAATGGCTATTGCACTCCCGTCGGGCACCCTCGATATCGTCGCCAACGTCTGCTATCTGATCGCCGTGCGACAGGGCATGCTGAGCGTCGTCGCGACGCTCGCCTCCCTGAATCCCATCGTGACCGTCGCCCTCGCTTGGTCGGTGCTCCACGAGCGCCTGCGCCCCGTCCAGTATCTCGGACTCGCTTTGGGTATCGCCGCGATGGCGATGATTTCATTGGGCTAGGTACGGCTCCATGTGCACGAGCACGCCCTGCACGAATGGGGCGACCGCCAAGATCGCGCCCTTGACCGAGCCGCTCAGCTCGTGCGCGTCATGCAGCGACATGTGCGGGTCCGCCTGCACATGGATCTCGACAAAGTACCCGAGTCCCGACCGTCGCATTTTCAGGTTCTCGATCATCCGCACGCCCGGGGTCGACATCGCGGCCTCGCGAACGCGATCGATCAGCGCGGGACTCGGCGCGGTGTCCATGAGATCGGCGAGCGCCGGCCGCAGCATGTGCGCGCCGTTGTACGCGACGATGCCAGCGGCGACCAACGCCGCCCAGTCGTCGGCCGACTCCCATCCGCGCCCCCCGATGACGTGGCCGCCGATCAGCGCGACCGCGATCCCGATGAACGCCGCGCCCGAGCTGACGGCGTCGCTCAGGTGATGCCACGCATCCGCGCGAATGACCGTGCTCCCGATGGCCGTCCCGACGTCGTTCACGCGCCGGTAGAGATAGACCTTCACGACGAACGCGATCCCCGCCACGGCCAGCGTAAACGGCTCGGGCAGACGATGAGGTGTCTGGATCAAATGGACGGCCCCGGCGGCGATCGCGATCGCCGCCGCGATCAGCAGCAGCGCGACCGCCATGCTGGCGAGCGGCTCCGCCTTGCCGTGACCAAACGGGTGGTTCTCGTCCGCCGGCTGCGCGGCGATATGCAGTCCAAACCACACAATGAGCGACGACAGGATGTCGCTCGACGACTCGGCCGCATCGGCCACCAGCGCATACGAGTGTCCGAGGACGCCTGCCGCGAGCTTCACCAGGACGAGCCCGATGTTCGCGGCCAACCCGGTTTGCGTGGATCGGATGCCCCGTTCGACTCTCGCCTGCAGGAGACCCGACTGCGCTCGCGCGGACACCATCGTCTAAATCTTGACGCCACGGTCAGGCGCCCGCTAGCCTCCCTTCCATGACCGTCTCAGCCTTCCTGAAAGAGCACTTCCGGCACTTCAATGCCGCCGCGTTGATGGACGCCGCCGAGGGATATCGGCGGCACCTGGACTCCGGCGGCAGCATGCTCGTCACGTTGGCCGGTGCCATGAGCACCGCCGAGCTGGGGCGGTCCTTGGCCGAGATGATCCGCCAGGGCAAAGTGCAGGGGATCGCCTGTACGGGGGCGAATCTGGAAGAAGATGTGTTCAACCTCGTCGCCCACAAGCACTACACTCGCGTCCCGAACTACCGCGATCTGACGCCCGCTGACGAGAAGAAGCTCCTCGAGCGGCACATGAACCGGGTCACCGACACGTGCATCCCGGAGGCCGAGGCGATGCGGCGGATCGAGCGCGCCGTGCTCGAGGAATGGGTCAAAGCGGATCGCGAGAGCAAACGCTATTTCCCGCACGAGTTCATGTATCGGATTCTCCGCTCAGGCACGCTCAAGAGCGAATATGAGATAGATCCAAAAGATTCGTGGCTGTTGGCTGCGGCCGAGCGGGATCTGCCGATGTTCGTTCCTGGTTGGGAAGATTCGACGCTGGGCAACATGTACGCGGGCCACTGTATCTCCGGCGACGTGTGCAACGTGCACACGGTGCGGACGGGCATCGAGTACATGATCAAGTTGGCGGACTGGTACCAGACAACGTCGGCGACATCCTCGATCGGCTTCTTCCAGATCGGCGGCGGCATCGCGGGCGATTTCCCCATCTGTGTCGTGCCCATGCTGCACCAAGATCTGCAGCGGCCCGACGTTCCCCTCTGGGGCTACTTCTGCCAGATCTCGGATTCCACGACGTCGTACGGATCGTACTCCGGGGCTGTGCCCAACGAGAAGATCACCTGGGGTAAGCTCGGCGTGGATACACCCAAGTTCATCATCGAGTCCGACGCCTCCATCGTCGCGCCCCTGATCTTCGCTCTCGTACTCGGCTGGTAGCGTGGCCTACGGGTATCGCCAAGCGTACGTGAAGCTGATCTGCGTTTGAGCGTAGTACGCCGCCGGTGAGGGCACGTTGTTGGCGTTCGTGATCCGCGCCAGTTGCACGCTGAGCGTGATCGGCAAGACGCGAGTCAAGAGCTGAGCCGAGAGGTCGCCCAGGTAGGCCGTTTGCACGGGGTGCCCGGGCTCGTTCGTCGGAAATGGCGGGTTGCCGGCATTCTCGGGCGCGGCGGCGGGCCGCGTGTCGATGCGCAGGAGGCCGCGGCGCCAACGGCCGATATCGGCGCCGATGCGAAGGAGACTGCTGGGGAAGGCCTCGGCCCCGAGCCTGAGATAGTCGGCGTCAGGCCCGAGCTGAGACCCGATCGGCTCGTTCCAAAACTGCTGGACCTCGAAGTAGTACCTCCGCATATACAGATAACTGTCGGATCGATCGTACTCGACCTCGGCGTCGATCGGGACGGATGCCAGGATGGGAATCGGGGTATCGGCCACGAGGCGCCAGCCGAGTTGGTCCGGCGTCTTCGCCCTAT
>Ga0210393_10003410_pt1 | contig 12788 bp, 8 predicted proteins | sample IncBWC27OmetaG_FD_160068 | JGI IMG/M metagenome (GOLD analysis project Ga0210393, IMG submission 160068) | Forest soil microbial communities from Barre Woods Harvard Forest LTER site, Petersham, Massachusetts, United States - Inc-BW-C-27-O ... | reverse complement strand
CGCGACTTCTGCGAAGGCAATGTGCGGCGTGGTATCTCCATTCGAATCCGGGAGAATCAGTTTGTCGTAGATTTCGTCGGCGAAGACGACCAGGTTGTGCCGGCGGGCCAGCTCGGCGGTTTGTTCGAGCATCTGCCGCGTGCATAGCGAGCCGGTAGGGTTGTTGGGGTTAATCAGTACGATGCCGCGAGTGCGCGGCGTGAGCTTGCGCTCGATATCGGCCAGTTCGGGTTGCCAGGCGTCGTCTTCGTTGAGGTCGTAAGCGTTGAGCGCGATGCCCAGCTTGCAGAGCACAGCCGAGTACAGCGGGTAATCGGGACAAGGCGTGAGAATGTCTTCGCCGGGATTGACCAGCGCAGAAATGCAGAGGTCGACCGTCTCGCTGACGCCCGAAGTGACGAACACGTCGCGCACGGTGGTGATGCCCTTGCGCGCGGCCTCGCCACGAATGGCTGCCAGCGCCTCCGGGATTCCGGGCGACGGCGCGTAACCGTTCTTGCCGTCGCGCATGGCCTTGTGGACAGCTTCGATGATGTGCGCAGGCGTCTGGAAATCGAAGTTGAGCGGGTCGCCGACGTTCAGCGGCAGAACTTTGTGTCCCTGCTGGGTGACTTCGTCGGCCACGCAAGCCAGGTCGCGGATGGCGTAGCGAACGTTGTCGAGGCGGCTGGCAGCGGAGATTTCGCGGGCTTGCGTGATGGACATGGGATCGACTCAGCTAATTCTACTGAAGATTTTGCTGCGCTTGTAAACGAAGATTCTCCTAGCAGCGGTGGCAAACCATTTCAATGCTGGTTTCTTTCCGTTGAGCTCGTTCCATTCGCCGTGCTTCTCGAAGCGTCGCTCGCAAACTTCGCACCAAGCGTCGGGCCAAGCATTCTGCTTGTCCGGTTGCTGGGAGAACCACACTTGGTTGGGGTTGGATTGCAAAAGCTCGCGATTTTGGAAGTGGCTCAACGTAGGAATGCCCTGCCATGCCGGTGGGCACTGCGTGCGAACATGGGGTCCTTCGACTGCGGTTGGACTTCGCGCTTTGGCGCGAAGTCGAATCCTGCGCTCAGAATGACCGAGCCCTTTAACCTTCTCGATCGATCTGCGCTTTCTGGAGCTTGTCCGAATAGTCGACGTAGACCGACTTCCACTCCGTATAGAAATCAATCGCGCCGATGCCGCCTTCGCGGTGGCCGTTGCCGGTCGCCTTCGTTCCGCCGAAGGGCAGATGCACTTCAGCGCCGATGGTCGGCGCGTTGATGTAGGTGATTCCGGTATAGAGGTCGCGAATCGCCGAGAAGGCCTTGTTCACGTCTTTAGTGTAGAGCGACGAAGACAGGCCGTACTCGATGCCGTTGGCGATTTCGATGGCGTCTTCCAGATCGTCGCAGGCGATGATCGAAACCACGGGGCCGAAAATTTCTTCCTGGGCGATTCGCATTTTGGGATCGACGTCGGAAAATACGGTCGGCTCCATGAACCAGCCGTGCTGATACTGGCCTTGCTCGAGGCGGTTGCCGCCGCAGAGCAGCTTCGCGCCTTCGTTCTTGCCGATGTCGACGTAGCTCAGGTCAGTCTGAAGTTGCTTTTCGTTGACCGCCGGTCCCATCTCGACCGACTCGTCGAGGCCGTTGCCGACTTTCAGTTTCTTCGCGCGCTCGACGTAGCGCTCGACGAATTCGCGGTAGACGCCCTTCTGCACGATGATGCGGCTGGTCGCGGTGCAACGCTGGCCGGTGGTGCCGAATCCTCCCCAGAGTCCGCCTTCGATGGCGAGGTCGAGGTTGGCGTCGTCGAGCACGATCATGGGATTCTTGCCGCCCAGTTCCAGCGAACAGTGTTTGAAGCTCTGCGCGGCGATTCCGCCGATGATGCGGCCCACGGCCGACGATCCGGTCAGCGAGATCGCGCGCACATCCGAATGTTCGGCGAGCGGCGTGCCCACGGCCGGACCGAAGCCTGCCACGATGTTGATGACGCCTTTGGGCAGGCCGGCGTCAGTAAGCGCGCGGACCAGATTGAAGGTGGAAAGCGGAGTATCCTGCGCCGGCTTGATGATGCAGGTGTTGCCGCACACGATGGCCGGCAGCAGCTTCCACGAAGAAATCGCCATGGGAAAATTCCACGGCGTGATCATGCCGCAGACGCCGATCGGCTGGCGCACGGCCATGGCGAACTTGTTCGGCATCTCCGAGGGGACGGTCGGGCCGAACAAGCGGCGTCCTTCGCCGGCATTGTAGTAGGCGGCATCAATGGCTTCCTGCACGTCGCCGCGCGTCTCGGCCAACACTTTGCCCATTTCGCGGGTCATCTCGCGGGAGTATTCTTCCTTGCGTTCGATCAGGATTTCGGCCGCTCGGAAGACGATCTCAGCGCGCCGCGGCGCTGGGACGAGCCGCCACTTGGTGAAGGCTCGCTTGGCGGCGTCCACGGCTGCGTCCACGTCAGCTTTGGCGGATTTCTGGAAGATGCCAACCAGGTCCCGCGTGTCGGCGGGATTGCGATTCTCGAAAGTCTCCCCCGTCGAGGAGTCGACCCACTCGCCGTCGATGAAATTCTTGTAGACCTTCGCCTGGCTGCTGCTGAGCGTGGCCGGGGCGGCCAAAGTATCGGTTGCCATGATGTCTCCTTAGAAAGACGTCGCCTTGATAAGTGCCGAGGTATTGATGCTACAGCGCGGGTAAGAGATGCGGCAAGGAGGGTGGCTTCCGGCTCTCGGCTTCGGAATCCGCGGGAAACGCAAGGTTCCTCCACTACGCCGTCGCTGGCGCTCCGGCTCCGGTCGAAATGACAGAGCTCGGTGGACGACACATTTAGCGCCAGCGTTTTACTTGTGGCCAGAGTTGGGCAAGGGTTCCGAATTTTGAGCCGTGGCAGATATAGACGTCGATTTGTTTCTCCAGGGCGTAGCGATTGTCGGCGGAGGTGCCTACGTACTCCACGTGTTCCCAAAGTTCTCCCAGGCGCGTTCTGCTGTCGTCGAGCACGATCATGCAATTGCCGGAGTAGCCGCGCGGTCCCCAGAGGAACCACGTCTGGTGGCCGCTCAGCGATTGCGGCAGGCCGTAGCGTCGGCCGAGGAAGTCGATGGCGCCAGCCTGGCCGTAGTCCTGCGCGAAAATGCCACAGTCTTGGCGTTGGTCCGCGGGGATGCGGTTCCACGCCACCGCGGTTTCATCCACAATTTCCTGCCACCCGAACTGATCGGAATACCATTGCGGCAAGGCCGCGCGGTCGTGGGAGTGTTCCGTTACGGGGAGTTTGAAGGGGAGCGCCTTCGCGTATGCGAGGAAGTGATCAGGAGAAAGAATCGGAATGACGATAGGCGAGAGATAGGCGCCGTCGGCTAGCAGAACGCCGATAATCACTGGCTTCAACCACTGCAGGCGCCGCCGCCCGCTCTCCGGACGAAGATTCGCTCCGCCATCCGTTCGGCCATCAATCGCCCCCTCGATGACCACCGCACCGGCCGCCAGCAGCATGGGATAGACCGGGGCCAGATAATAGATCTTACCGTGCAACACGAAGAAAACCGCGTAGCAAACCAGATAGCACCATCCCAGTGCGCGGTACGGCCTGAGCCGTGCCGAGAACAGAAGGAAGAGCAATCCCCTCAGCCAAATCGGCAAGGTCAATGGATTCACCAGCAGGAGTTGTTGCAGGAAGAACTGAATTGGTCCCAGTACCACGTCGCGGCCATCCGCCTTGATGTTGTGAATCAGTTGTGCAAACGGCCAATCATGGTGGATGTTCCACAGCAGGTTCGGCAGGAAGATCAGAAAAGCGGCGAGACCGCCCAGCCAGATCCATTTGTCTAAGAACGCACGGCGCTGTTCGGTCAGCAGCAAGCCCGCTACGATTCCCAGGCCGAAGACGGCGATGGAGTATTTCTCTTCCATGCCGAGGCCGGCGACTACGCCGAACCACAGCCAATACCGCGGATCGTTTCTCTTGATGGCGAGAATGGCGAAGTAGGCGCAGCCCATCCACAGGTTGGGTTCGAGGCAGTTGGTGCCAAGCAAGCTCCCGTTCGACAGATACTGCGGCACGATCACAGCGCAGATGGCGCTCAGGAGTACAGCGAACCGGCGTCCGCCGAGCTCGCGGGCGAGGACGGCAGTTTGCACCACCAGCAAAGACGACGCCAGTGCGGGGATGAAACGAATGCTGCGCAGCGAATCTCCCAGCACGCCCCGACAGATGTGGATCAGGAAAGGGATGAGCGGAGGTTGATCTACGTAGCCCCAGGCCAGGTGATCGCCGCAGGCGATGTAATCGAACTCGTCGCGGAAATATCCGTAGCGGTTATTGAAGTAACAGTGGAACAGCAGCTTGGCCAGGGCAATGGCCCAGATTATGGCCATGCCCTGAGCCAAGAACGATTGCCGGCCGTGGGGGGGTGCGGAGACGGTATCTACGGCGTCGTCCATGGAGGATCAGGATAGCTGAATCCCGGAGGGGAAGTGGAGCCGGAGGCCGGCGCGTCCCGAAGCGGGCGGCGGGTCGTCGCACCAACGTAACCTCCCAAGTTGATAACTTGTCTTTCTGCCGTTTGGCTTGTGCTAACGTTTTCTTTTACCGCATATTCACTAAGGTTTAACAAGGGTTTTCGCGCACCAGTGTCCTCTGACAATCGCAAATCGGGAATTCATATCAAGTGGAAGGCCGTCTCGTACCGTAGTGTTGCCCTGATGGTGCTGGCGGGCGCAGTCATATTTTTCTTTGCGGTGCGGCTGACCTTCCCTCAGTTCACCGCGAACACCCTGCAGTCTGCCAACGATGTAGCGGGCAGGATTCTGGAAAAGATCGGAGGCATGGCTCCGCCATCGGGCTCGGGAGGCTCGACCGCCCAGCAGGCTCACTTCACCGCGCTTGACGGAACCGTGCGGGTAAAAAAAGGCAACGGAAACAGCTGGCAGCCGGCCGACTATAACGTTCCCCTCGACAAAGGCGACGTGGTGCAGACGGGATCGGAAGGCATGGCGAAGGTGGTGTTCAACGACGGTACCAGCTACACCGTCAAGCAGGACTCGCTGATTGTGATCGAGGAGAATTCGTCCAACGACCAGCAGCAGACCAACGTAGCGGTGGCGGTGAGTACGGGAACCGTGGATCTTTCCACTGCCACCTATGCGCAGGGGTCGAAGTCGACGGTGATTGTGGCCGGGGCTACGGCATCTCTGGCTCCGGAATCAGCGGCCCAGGTGCATAACGATCCGAAGACCGAACAGCACGAGATTTTGGTGAAAAAAGGATCGGGCGAGGTGACGCGAAACGGACAGACTGTGCCTTTGGCGCCATGGGAAAAAGTGAGTTTCCGCGGGCAGGAATCGCATCTGGAAAAGGCCAAGGAAACTGGGCCTCCGGTGCCCATTTCGCCGGCGAACATGATGCCCATTTTCGCCTCGGGCGAAGGCACCAAGGATGTGGAATTTTCCTGGACCGCGATGACCAACGCCACGGGCTACCGCCTGCAGATCTCACGGAACCCGTATTTCTCCTCGACCTTGGTTGACAAAAAAGTTAATACCGCTGATGTTACGGTTACGAGCCTTGGGCAGGGTGCTTACTACTGGATGGTGCAATCCTACGATGTGGGGGGGAAGGAATCGGCGGAGAGCGAAAAGAACCGCTTCACCATCATTCCAAAGGGGAAGCAGAACGAAGCCATCAATCTGGAGCTGGATCCGTTCATCCAGCACGGGCACGTGATTGAAGTTACGGGGAAGACCGAGACCGGCGCGCGGGTGATGGTGAATGGGCGGGAGGTGCCGATGATCACGACCGACGGCACATTCCACTATTTCACACCGCCATTGCCAACGGGAGAGGCTGTGATTACGGTTACGGCACAGACAGCGCAGGGCGGAGTGAACACGACGCAGAAGAAAATCATCATCCAGTAGGCAAGCAAGTAGAGAGACCAGCATTGGTTTGAAGTTTGGTTCGCGGTTCATAGAAACAGAACTTTCGGGCAGAGTTGCGTAGCATCTCGTAGAATAGGAACAGCCAGCAGCCGCATCCCGAAAAAAATTTGCCCCGGCAATTTCCGGGGAGAGTAGCGGTTAATGAAGACGCAGAAAGAACCTCGTCATGTCAAAGAACGGATTTAATTCCAGCGCAACGCGCGGGCACAACCTGAGGTCGCTGTTCAGCATTTTTTCGAGCGACCTGGCTATCGATCTGGGAACGGCAAACACCCTGGTGTATGCCCGCGGCAAGGGCATCGTGGTGAATGAACCCTCGATCGTCGCCATCAACAAGAACACAGGCGAAGTCGAAGCCGTCGGCAAAGAGGCCAAGGAAATGCTGGGCCGGACGCCTGGCAACATCGTCGCCATCAAGCCCATGAAAGACGGCGTGATCGCCGATTTCAAGGTTACCGAAAAGATGCTGAACTATTTCATCCAGAAGGCGCACAACCGCAAGATGCTGGTGCATCCGCGAATCGTGATTGGAGTCCCTTCCGAGATCACGCAGGTGGAAAAGCGGGCGGTCATGGATTCCGCCTATCGCGCCAAGGCCAGCGAGGTGCATCTGGTCGAACAGGCGATGGTCGCGGCCATCGGCGCGGGATTGCCCATCACCGAGCCCAGCGGCAACATGGTGGTCGATATTGGCGGCGGCACCACCGACATCGCGGTGATTTCGCTGAGCGGCATCGTCTATTCGCGTTCCGTACGCATGGCCGGCAACCAGATGGACGAAGCCGTCATGAATTACCTGAAGCGAAAATACAATCTGCTGATCGGGGAACGCACCGCCGAACAGATCAAGATGGAAATCGGCTCGGCGCATCAGCTGGACAAGCCCATGACCATGGAGATCAAAGGCCGCAACCTGATTGAGGGCGTGCCCAAGACCATTACCGTGGACGACGGAGAAATCCGCGAAGCATTGAGCGAATGTGTTTCGACGATCATGAACGCGATTCGCGTGGCCCTCGAGCGCACGCCTCCCGAGCTTTCCGCCGACATCAGCGACCGCGGCATCGTGCTCACCGGCGGCGGCGCGCTGCTGAAGAATCTCGACAAGCGCATCCGTGAAGAGACCGGTTTGCCGGTCTCCATCGCCGACGACCCGCTGTGCAGCGTGGTGCTGGGTACCGGCAAGATGCTCAGCGATTTCAAATTGCTGCGCAAAATTTCGATCGAATAGGAAGCAGGGATCAGAGGCCAGAGGTCGGGGGCCAGAAAAACATTCGCTGATCCCTGATCCCTGATCCCTAATCCCTGACCCCTGACTTATGGAATCCGTACTTGGCCGCTACCGCAACCTTGTCATCCTGGTGGGTGTGTTGTTCCTCCAGATGTTGGGCCTTGCGGTGCAGGTCAAGCGCAGCAACGATACCGAACACACGCGCTTGATCCGCGTCTGGGCGGTGGATGTGATCACCCCATTCGAGCGCGTCCTGATCTGGGCGCAGAACGGCACGGGGAATCTCTGGCACAGCTACCTGTACCTGCGCGGAGTGCGAGCGGAGAACCGCCAACTCAAAGATCAGATCGAGCAGCTCCGGCTGGAGCAGGTAAGGCTGAACGAGGATGCCGTCCAGGCGCACCGGCTGCAGGCGGTGCTGGCTTTCAAGGAGCAGTACATCTCCAGGACCGTAGCCGCGCAGGTGATCGGCTCCAGTGGCAGCGATTCTTCGCGCCTGTTGTACATCGACAAAGGCGAAGATCAGGGTTTGAAGCGTGACATGGCCGTGATTACCGCGGACGGCATCGTGGGCAAGGTGCTGCAGGTGTTTCCCTCGGTCTCGCAGGTGCTGCTGATCAACGATCAAAGCAGCGGAGTAGGAACGATCCTGGAAAAATCGCGCTTGCAGGGTTTTCTTAAAGGAACCGCGACCGGCGAGGTCGTGCTGGAAGGCGTGATGAGCGACGAGCAGGTCACGACCGGCGAACGAGTGCTTACCAGCGGAGGCGACCAGATCTTTCCCAAGGGTTTGCCCGTTGGCACAGTGACGAATGTGGGCACCGGCAAGGATCTGTTTCTGAATATTCAGATTAAGCCCGCCGTGAATCTGGGCAAACTGGAAGAGGTTTTGGTGGTCGTCGAGCGACAGGAGCGGCAAGCTCAAACGGCAGACGTGGGCAGAGTGCGGGCCGCCGATATCCTGGCCCAGCGGCTGCCTTCGGTTCCCGACAAGCCCGCCACCGTAACCAATAGCCCGACCACGGTTCCGGCTGGGACGGTGGCTGCACCAAAGGCGGCCTCACCCAAGCCAGCCCCGGCGGGTGGGGAAGCGGTTGCAAAAAAACCGGTCAAAAGCCCTTCCGGCAGTGTGGTTGCTGGATCGAAGCCCCCCAGCACGGCGGCGACGCAGCCCAAGCCTGCGACTGCTCCGGCTGAGCCCGATCCAGTCAAAGCTAATCCGCCCAAGGTTGACCCAGCTACCACCGACTCCCAAGACAGCCCACACTAGCGTGCCCATCACCTACACATCTGGAGGGCAGGTCGAGGTCTACCGGTTTAGCCTGCCGGTGACCGTCGGCGTGCCATTGTTAGCCCTCTTCTTGCAGGCGTTTCTCCCGCGGCGTTTTCCGGGCTTTGCCGTGTATCTCGATTTGCCTTTGCTGGTGACAATTTATTTCGCCATGGCTCGGCGTAATCCTATTTCTGGCTTGTTTACCGGGGCCGTGATTGGACTGCTGCAGGACATGCTGGGGCACAATCCCATTGGCATCTATGGCATCGCCAAGACGATGGTCGGCTATCTGGCTTCTTCTCTAGGCGTGAAGCTGGACGTGGAGAATGCCGGCGCCCGGTTTCTGCTGACTCTGGGTTTCTATTTCATCCATTCCGCGGTTTGGTTCACGGTGGCGAGAGGAATGGTCAGCTTGACCCAGAACTGGAGTTGGAGCCGGGGGCTGCTAGCCGGACTGGCCAATGCTTTCCTGGGTGTCATCCTGTACTTCTTTTTGGATAAGTTCAAGCAGAGGGCGTAGCGCAGTCGTTGGCCGTTCGTCGTTGGTCGTTCGCGCCGAGAACATTAAATCCGCCTCTCGCCGTCCCATTCAACGTTGTTGGGAGTTGCTCTTCTCGTGACCTTCGTTACTGCAACGAATCTTCTTGTCGGATGGCACGCGTTACAATGGAGTAATCCCGATTGGCCAGCGCCCAACGACGTGACGGCCAACGACTAATCCCAACGACTAATCTATGTTCGGCCGAGACGAAAAAGTTTCTGCGATTCGCTTGACGGCGGCGCAGTACGCGATCCTGGGAATTCTACTGGTGCTGGCCTACGGCCTGTGGCGGCTGCAGGTGATGCAGAGTGACCTGTACGCGAATCTCGCAGAGAAAAACCGCATTCGCAACGTGCCCATTCTGGCACCCCGCGGCAAGATTCTCGACCGTGAAGGCCGCACGATTGTCGACAACTACCCGTCATTCTCCGCGCTGCTGTTGCGCGATTCTTCCCGCGACCTGAATGCCGACGCCGACCTGATTGCCCAGGGCCTGCACATGGATGCGAACGAGGTACGCGCCCGGGTGCTCCACTTCGCGGCTATGCCGCAATACCAGCCGATCTTTCTCAAAGAAGACATCACTCCGGACGAGCTTTCCTTCATCGAAGCTCATCGCAACGAGCTGCCCGAGCTCGACACCATCATGGCCCACCGGCGCCTTTATCCGCGCAACGGATTCATGGCGCACCTGATCGGCTACGTTGGGGAAGTCACCGAAGACATGCTGAACCAGCCGCAGTTTGAGCTGTACAGCCCCGGTGACGTGGTGGGAGTTTCGGGTGTTGAGCGGCAATATAACACTGTGCTGATGGGCCAGAACGGATCGCGTCGCGCGCTGGTCAACAGCCACGGACGGGAAGTAGGACATCTCGACGAAACGCCGGCGGTGCCCGGCAAACAGCTCAAGCTGACCCTAGACGTGGATTTACAGATCGCGGCCGAAGAAGCCCTCGAAGGAAAGAACGGGGCCATCGTCGCCATGGACCCGCACAACGGCGAGATTCTGGCGATGGTCAGTGGGCCGACCTTCGATCCCAATGACTTTGCGGTTCGGGTCTCGCGTGATCAATGGAACAAGTTGGTCAATGATCCCGACAAGCCGCTGCTGAACAAGGCAATTCAGGCGCAGCTTGCGCCCGGGTCGACGTTCAAGATCATCATGTCGGTGGCGGGCTGGCAGGAAGGCATTGCCCAGAGCCTGCACGTGAACTGCACCGGTAGCGCCGAGTTCTACGGGCGACGTTTCGGTTGCTGGGTGAAAACTGGCCATGGCGAGGTTGAATTGGAAAAGGCGATCTACGCCTCCTGCGACGTATTCTTCTACACCCTGGCGGAAAAGCTGGGCATCGATCGCATAGCAAAATACGCTACCGAACTGGGATTGGGGCAGAAGACCGGAATCGACCTGCCCAACGAGGTGGCCGGTGTCATGCCGTCTGAAGAATGGAAGATCAAGAACTTCAAGCAGAAGTGGTTTGCCGGGGAAACGATCTCCGTCGGGATCGGGCAGGGCGCGGTCGCGATCACGCCGGTGCAGTTATTGCGCGCCATCAGCGCGATCTCGATGGGCGGGAAGATGGTTGTGCCGCACGTGGTGAATCCGGACGGTCTGCCGCAGGGCTATGTCCAGACGAGCCACTACGACGAAGTGAAGAACGTGTCCATTGACCCCAATGGCTGGACCTACATTACGGACGCGATGACGCGGGTTCTGATGCCCGGAGGATCGGCTCCGTCGGCCGGTGTTCCCGGAATCGACATCGCGGGCAAGACAGGCTCGGCCCAGATTGTGTCGCTGGCGACGCGCGCGAAGTTCAAGAACGCCGAAGATCTTGCGCAGAACGGATGGTTTGTGGGCTTCACACCGCGGCGCAATCCAGACATCGTCGTCTGTGTGTTGTTCCAGGGCGGGGAGCACGGCAAGCTGGCCGCGCGGCTGGCCACGCAGGTGATCAAGGCCTATGTCGACAAACAGCATCGCATTCCGAACAAGGTAGTCGAGAAGCGGAAGCCAGACGGCAATGTCGACGTGGGCGGCCTGTGGACGGACCCCGACGGCGATAAGCTGGAGGGTGGGCGTTTCGTCGTGGACTTCGCGAAGGGGCCACGGGCAGTGGCCACGGCGGCGCCGGGAATGGTTCCCGCAAACTGATCGAATGGGTAAAGGTTGCGAGGGCGGGACCCGGGCGCTACACCCAAGAAAGCGAAGAGCCAAAGGCTAGGAGCCAAGAGCTAAGCGCTAAGACCAAAGAGCTAAGACCTAAGAGCTAAGACCTAAGAGCTAAGACCTAAGAGCTAAGACCTAAGAGCTAAGACCTGCTATGTCACGTTACGTTTCATTTCGCGATTTCGACTGGGTGCTGCTCATCTTTGTGCTGCTGATTTGCGGATTAGGAGTGATGGAAATCCGCAGCGCGACGATGCACACCAAGTTCGCGGGATCCCACCTCAAGCAGATCTACTGGGTGGTGGCGGGCGTGGGAATGATGTTTCTGATGAGTCTGGTCAACTATCAGGCCCTGCTCGAGCAGATCCACTGGTTTTACATTACGGCCGTGGCGTCCCTCGTGGCGGTGATGGTCTTCGGGCAGAAGTATCTCGGTGCCCGGCGCTGGATCAAAATGCCTGGGGGCAACCACTTCCAGCCTTCGGAATGGGTCAAACTCATCCTGATTCTGGCCGTGGCCAAGTATTTTGCCGAAATGCACCAGCGCGAGCTTGCCTGGTCCGATTTCATCAAGGCGGGCGCTATCGTGGGATTCCCTATGCTCCTGGTGCTGGCGCAGCCGGATTTAGGCACGGCTCTGACGTATATGCCCATCGCCGTGATGGGAGTGTTCCTGGGCGGATTGCAGGTTCGCCAGACCCTGGTGGTAGCGCTGCTGGCGGCGCTGGCGATTGGAGCCGTTTTCTTCACTCCCCGGGTCCACATCTTGAAGTCTTATCAAAAACAGCGCCTTACGAACTTCTTGGAGCCGGATGCCGATCCCCAGGGGTCGGGGTACCAAGTTGAGCAATCCAAGATTGCGGTGGGTTCGGGGGGGCTGTGGGGAGGCAAAGGCTCGCAAACACACGGCGCTTTCCTGCCCGTCCCGCAAACGGACTTCATTTTTGCCGCGTTTGCCGAGGAGCACGGATTCGTAGGCGCGCTGGGGGTTCTGCTGTTATACTTCATCGTGCTGATGCGCTTGACCCAGAACGCGCAAACAGCGCCCGACCGCGCTGGCACGTTTGTGGTCATGGGTGTGGTAGCTGTGCTTAGCTTCCATATCATGGTCAACATCGGCATGGTGGTCGGTTTTATGCCGGTCACCGGAATACCGCTGCCGCTGATGAGTTACGGTGGGTCTTCCGTGTTGTTCATGTTTCTGGCGCTGGGGATGGTTATGAACGTTCGAATGCGCCGCTTCGTGAATTAGCTTGAGCTAGGGAAGACAGTGGGGAGCAGTTCCTGCGCCCGGATGGCGCAGCCAAAAATATCGATCGCCCTCGCGTAAAGGGGGCATTTACCGGCCAGCAGAGTAGGTAGGCCGGGCAGGATTGAAGCTACAACGCCGACGGCAGGGAACGGCCCCCCGACCAGAAAAACGGTCTGAGAGTGCGGTCACAAACCCGGCGGCGCAAAGCGATTAAGTGCAAAAGATTTCCCAGCTTGCGCAGCGGAGATGGCTAGGGAGGAAACTCCAAAGCCCCACCCGTCCCTCATTCAGGGCAAGCATCGCGACGCTCGATCCTCCCGTCCCTTTCCTGACTCCACCCCGGTAACTTCCACCCGACTTGAATACGTCGGCAGGAACCGGAGTATTGCATGAACAAGGAATT
>Ga0210393_10003408_pt1 | contig 12791 bp, 12 predicted proteins | sample IncBWC27OmetaG_FD_160068 | JGI IMG/M metagenome (GOLD analysis project Ga0210393, IMG submission 160068) | Forest soil microbial communities from Barre Woods Harvard Forest LTER site, Petersham, Massachusetts, United States - Inc-BW-C-27-O ... | reverse complement strand
CCCCCGTAGCTGTGCGCGACAAGGATGCTCGGTCCGTCTTGCAGAGCGAGGACGCGCTTTGTGGCAGCCACATCATCCTGGAAGGACGTCTCCGGCTCTTGGACGATGCTGACGTTGTAACCGTCCTTTACAAGAATTTCGTAAACGCCTTTCCACCCAGAGCCATCTGCCCAGGCGCCGTGAACCAGAACAACATTGCGAACGCGAAGCTCTTGATTTTGCGCCGAGAGCGCGCCGCAGCTCAATAGCAATAGTGCGATGCACAGAGAGTACGACATTCCTCGTGTTGCTCGCATTACCTTCACTGGCTTGATCATTTTCTTGCTCCTTTTTGCGAATTGATTTGACGGATTCCTCGTCAGGAAAATACTCAGCTGCAGACTCAGAGCGTCAGATAGACGATTTGGACCCACTGGTCGCCGTTGATGATTCCTTTACCCCAGGCGGGGTCGAGATCGGCAAACGGCTTTCCCGCCACGGCTTCCAGGGCGGATCTTCCTGCGGACTTCAATTTCTGAACGCGATCGCGAGAAGTAATCAGCATGTCTCGGGATTTCGTCAGGTCCGCTTTGTTGCCGAGCGGGCCGTGCCCCGCAACAATCTTGGTGTGATTGTCGGCGAGCGAGAGAATTTTGTCGGCAGCGGCGATCATCCCGTCGATACTGCCGTCCGTACCGGGGTCGATGTACGGATACATGCCGTTGAAAAACAAGTCTCCCATCGAAATCACGTTGGCGTTTTGAAAATGAACGTAGAGATCCGAATCCGTATGCGCGGGAGCAACGTGTCGGAGCGCAAGCGTCTCGCCATTGGCTTGCAACTGGTAAGCGGCGGCGAAGGTCTGCTGCGGCAAGGCCTCTGCGGGCGAGGGGTCGAAATGCAAGCCGGCGAGCGCACCGTCTGCTCCTCGATACAAGACCGGTAGATCATGCGGTTCGGACATGCGTTTCTTAGTGTTTTCGTGCGCAAGGATCTTGGCTCCTGTGGCGTGAAGATGTGCATTGTTGTCGGTATGGTCGAAGTGCCAGTGGGTGTCGATGACGTATTTCACCGGTGCGCTGCCAAGGCCATCGAGAGCTTCTTTGAGTCTGGGCCAGGCGGGTGCAACGAAAGTGTCCACGACGAATTTGCCGTCTGGGCCGTTGAGTACGGTCACGGCTCCGCCAGGACCGTCGAACATAGTGACATTGTCAGCAAGCTTTTGCGTTTCCACGGGAACGGCGTTGAACTTGGCCCGCATACTCGCGAGGAGGGCGGTAGGCGAAGGCGCTCGTTGCGCGTTGTCCATCGCAGAGTCGGGGAGCAACGTCGTAGGAAACAGGTGCGCCAGCAACGTGCTACCGGCTAGCGTGACTGAACCTCGCAAGATGTCGCGGCGTGACGTTTGCTTCTGCAAGAAATTGAATTTCATTTTCTTTACTCCTTTCGTTCGGTGGCATCGAACCTCTGTTTTGCCACACAAGGTTCGATCCTCCCGCATCTGATTAGAATTATTGTTTGTTTTGCTGTCTGTGATAAGGTGTGCAAATAAGGTGGCAAGATGGAGCTTCGCCAAATCCGGTCGTTTCTGTCTATCGCCGAGACACTGCATTTTGGGCGTTCTGCGGAACTGCTTCATCTCAGCCAACCGGCCCTAAGCCTTCAGATACGAGCTCTTGAGGAGGAGGTCGGGGTACGACTTTTCGAGCGGAACCGACGCAAAACAGCGCTCACCGCCGCCGGTGCGGCTTTTCGTGGTGATGCCGCTGCAGCGCTATCGCAATTGGAACAAGCCATTCGCAGGGCGAAGTCGGCTGCCAATGGGAAACTGGGGTTATTGCGGATCGGCTTCATCTCGACTGCGGGAATTGAGCTTGTGGCCGATATCGTTCGTCACTTTAGAGAGTTAAATCCCGAAGTAGAGTTCTCTTTGCGCAACATTCTCACGGCAGATCAGGTACCGATGCTGGAGACCGGGGCGCTCGACGTTGGATTTCTTCGTCTACCAATTGGCGCGCAGTCGACCCTCGATGTCGTCACCGTGCATCGCGAACCCTTCGTACTCCTCGTACCTTCGTCCCATAAACTAGCAAAAAGGAAAAGGGTGCGCCTGCGCGAAGTGGTGGGTGAGGACTTCGTGATGTATGAGCGTACCTGGGCCCCTGGATTCCACGATTTGATGTTCGGGATCCTTCGCGATGCCGGGATTGTCCCCAATGTGACTCAGACCGCAGGAGAGGTCCCAACGCTGATCTCACTCGTCCATTCGCGCATGGGTATCACCATTGCGCCGTTATCGGTGGTCAAACATAGTGCCGCTTCGGTAGTCGCCTGTGAGATTTTAGACCGGATACCGATGTCTGAAATTGCTATCGCTGTCAGTCAACGATTTCGAACGGCAGTCGTAGACAACTTCAGATCTTTCGCTCTAAAGAAGTTGGCTCGGGCGAGGAAGTCTTTGCGGGCTGAAGAGAGTTGACTCATTCCTTCGTGCCGATAACCGCGCTTGCGCTCACCGATTGAATTTCACTTGCCTGGTAGGTTCTATAAAAGAAGTCAAGGAGAAAACACTTCTCCTGCGGCTGATTTTCTCTTGGCTTCCAGCCCACTCCGTTGAGCAGGATTGTTGTGGCCTTCCGTTCTCTGATCTCGGGATGCTACTTCATTCGGGCAGCGCTTTTGGTTTTCTTTGCCAGCGGTTTTCATCGGTTTGGCGCGACGAAGCCAGTCGGTTCGGAGACTACAAGCGGCACGGTTGTCAGGTGCCAACCATGGTTCTATTGGGGACTCGTGGCCCATAGCTTTTTCAGGTTGTCCGGGGGGGCTAGGGTCGCGTGAGACACGCAGCGTGCCCGAGGCACGCCGCGCCTAACTTATCAGCTGAGACTCGCCCTCGAACCCGAATGTCTCCAGAACCCGACCGACCACCGCCGGAAGAAATTCCAGGATGGCACGGATCGGCTCAAGACACTCAAGCTGTTTGTGGTTTCAGATGTTGGGCCTCGAAGCACACTCCTTTCTTCCAGACAATCAAGGTAATGGCGGCCATCTTGCGCGCCAAAGTCAGGCGCGCCATTTCCGGCCGGATCCCTTGGCCACCAAGGCATCGTAAAACTCTTTAAACGGGCCAGCCTTCGCAGCGGCCACGGTGGCGGCACTTTTGAATACGTTCTTCAGTTCGTGATTGTGATTGCGATTCAGCCCGCGAATCGAGGCCGGCTTTTTCGCGCGCAGCAGCTCTCCCGGAACGAATCGCTGTTCGGCACTGCTGTGCGTCTCGATCCCAAATCCGCTCTAGGTCCAGAGCTGCCGCTTGGTGCGAAAACGATGCGGTGTTTGCATCCAAGCGAACAGCAGAGCCGCCCGGATCGGGCCGATGAACGGAATCTCGCGTAACAATTTCCAGGCGTCGTGCTTCTGCGCTTCGGCGCAGCAGTTCGCGCCGCACTTCGTGACGCAACGACCGCAAGGCATCGAACCGCTGGTAGTAGAACTCCGCCCGGCAGCGCACGCCTGCCTCCTGGATCTTGCCCAGCCACTCCGCGCGAGGCTAAATTTAGAAGCTGTGTTGATTCAGCTTGAAAAGAAGAGAGGCGCTCGGCAACCTCACAAGCGCCTCCTCTAATGCATCAACGTAAACCGTACCTCACTGGATCACCTCCTTCTCGGCAGGAACACCGATGTCGACAGGAAAGTCGAGTGATCCGAGTATAGCGCGGGATCAAGGAGATGTCAGAACAAGCGACTCCCTGACCTTTGTGTTTGGGCACGCAAATGTTTTTTACCAGTAACGCTGCCTGCTCCAAAGAAAACAAGATCGAGCCGGAAACAACAAAGAAAAGCAAGAAGACTGACAATGGGAGGCCCACTGGCAAAGCACTGAGGCAGCGAAACAACATTTAATGATTGGGAGAGTGGGCAAGAAAAAACGCCGTGAAGACGAGCCGATGACGAGAATGCAGATCGGCTCATCCTCACGCTTAATTGTTGATAGGCAGCCTTCGCGACTATTCTGATTTTGGTGCGATGTTCAACGCTAGGAGCTTACCGTCTTGAGCAGTTTGATATTGAACGGTCGCGTCGCTGCCGACATGCACGTGACCGGTCACCTGAGTGTTTTGGTCCAGCATAAATTGCATGGTGTTCGCATTGCCGTTGCTATTCACTTCAAGTGAGAACGACTTCTTGTCGTCTGCTATGGAGACGACCTTCCCCGAAACAGCACTCGGTTGTGCCGACTGCTGTCCCTGCTGGGGAAGAGACGAAAACGGATGGGCGAATGCGGGCAACCCGATGGAAAGGAGCGCGGTGAGAGACCCGAGCACAAGAAACTTGCAACACATGCTGCCGGCGACCTTAAAGTTCATAGGTGTACCTCCTGAAGTTTTGATGGGCAGGAGAAATGGTTTTAGGCACGATTCGCTCCATCAGCGCCACAAATTCTTCACGGTGACATACGCTCATAAGAAACGGTTTAGTTGAGGGAGCCAACCATGCACGAGCGCCCCGGTCTTTGCGCCTAGGGTGAATCGCCTAGGAAAATCGCGGCATTCGAGAAATCTTTTCATAGGTCCCTCCAAGCAGAAGCAATCTGCTACTCGCCGGTGCCGGCCAGATGGTTTCCGTTCCCCTCCCTTTGATTAATTACGTACAGAGCCAATTCCAGGCGGTTCGATGTGCCAAGCTTATTGAAGATTCGAAACAAATAATTACGTACTGTGTGCTCGCTCAGGTTTAGCTCGCGCGAGATATCCCGGTTCGTATGGCCCTCGGCCACCAACTGTACGAGACCCAATTCTCTTTTTGTCAGTAGTCTCACGCCTTTGGAGTCGGTAATCGACGGGGGGGCGTCCTTTGCCAAGGATTCGACCATGAATTGCAGATCCTGATTATTGGCCCAGACTTCGCCGGCGCTAACCTTATGGATGCACTTGCAAAGCACATCAAAAGACTCATCTCGCGAGAATACTCCGAGCGCACCGGAGCGAAAGGCCTCGATGACCAGCGGTTTACAGGAAGATTCCAGAAGTATGATGATCCGAGCGCCTGGACTCACAGCTCGTAATTCGCGAGTGACTCGGAATCCCGAGGCTGCACCGTCCTTCAAGTTCGAACTTACGATGCACACGTTGGGGCGAAGATTTTTGAATGCGTCGAGGAATTCAGCGGAATCGACGGTACTAGCCAGCACGGAAAGCTGGCGGTTTCGCTGCAGAGCAGCCTCCATTAATTGACAGTTCATGCGGCAATGTTCCGCGACCAGTAAGGTTATTGGGTATCCGTTCTCACGAGCTCTATGCATTGCACCACCCTTAGTTTGAAAAATAGAGTTGCGAGCTGGGACAGGCTTCCTGAGGACGGGCAACAAAGATATTAGACATTTTTGGAGAGAATTGCACATACCATGTTTCACCGATGCTCGGGATGCCTTAGGTAGTTTCGTACCTACCGAGTTCAGGGAACATTTGTCTCCAGCGGCCATGACGGTGTCCAGGGCATCGCGTCTCCTGGCGATGGACTAGGTATACCGCGCCACGTTGATGCCGGTACCCGCCCCAGCGAACGTTAGGAATACAAAACCCCCCCACCGCATGACAATCGGTTCCTTGTCGAAAAGTTTGTGCCTGCCTAACATTTCGATTGCATGAGGAACGTTGGTAGGAATGTGCCGCAGCAAGAACGCAGCGAGCAAGTTTGGAGACTTCATCTTGATCGCTGGAGCTAGCGACAAGAGAAGTGCGAGTTAAGCCGAGACGCAGATCATCAGGCTTACATACAGGACAAAGGTCCTGCCTGTAAGTCACAGGGCGAAGCTTTGTGAGCAGGAGAGACATGGCCAATTTCAGCAGCGATTCGCAATCGGAAGGCGCAGTCCGCTGGTACGGGATTCACACACGTCATCAACACGAAGTGAGCGTCGCGTCTATTTTGTCGAACAAAGGGTTCGAGGTTTTTTGCCCCACATATGAATCGGTGCGCAAATGGAAGGATCGGAGCAAGAAGCTTTCCTTGCCACTTTTTCCTGGATATGTTTTTCTTGCGGACGGCGTTGAAAAGAAACTGGTCATCGTATCAACGCCGGGGGTTTGCGCGATACTTTCCTTCGGAGGTAAGCCGGCAGTGATTCCCACTTCCGAAATTCAAGCGCTTCGGCGCTCCACGGACTGCCAATATAAGCTCACGCCGCACCCTTTTCTGAATACCGGTGATCGGCTCCGAATCAAGTCGGGGCCTCTCGCTGGAACGGAAGGCATTCTCACGCGGAAAAAAGATATTTACCGGCTAGTGTTGTCAGTTGAAATGCTTGGACGTTCGGCCGCCGTTGAAATCGATGCGTCGCTGGTTGAGCGGCCCGCCGGGACCCGCCTGCAATAAATTTTAGGGCCTTCAGAAACTGTAGCTCCGGCCCTGAAGAGAATTTTAGTCGCCGCAAAGATCTAGTCCGCATTGCAGCCACAAGCGGACAACCTGGGATTCAATTTACGCCATGTTTCTCGACTACTACGGACTCCGCGAACAACCGTTCGGTGTAACGCCGAATCCGCGCTACCTGTACTTGAGTTCATCTCATCGAGAGGCACTCTCATCTCTTTTTTATGCGATTGAGACCAACCGCGGCTTCTCTGCCCTTATTGCCGAACCGGGCATGGGCAAAACCTCGTTGTTATATAAGGTACTCGATAGCTTCAAGGCTTCAGCTCGAACTGCCTTCCTGTTTCAGACGGATTGCACACCACACGAATTTCTGGGAAGTCTGCTTCACGATTTGGGCATCTCAGCAAGAAAAGCCGACTTGGCCAAAATGCGCGCAGCGCTCAATAAGGCATTGCTGGCAGAAATGCAGGCTGGAAGGCGTTTTGTCGTGGTGATTGACGAGGCTCAAAATCTGGACGAGCGAGTCTTGGAGTCCGTGCGATTGCTATCGAACTTCGAGACCGCCGACGCAAAGCTGATGCACATCGTGCTTGCGGGCCAACCACAATTGGCAGACAAATTGGCACGTCCCGAACTCATTCAACTTCGTCAACGCGTTTCGACTGTAGTCCACCTCACTCCGTTTTCACTCAAAGAGACGATCGCCTATATCACGCACAGAATGCGAGTGGCCGGATATGCCGGCCCCCCGCTTTTTACCCGCGAGTCCGTCGAAATGACCTTTCAATTTAGCCAGGGAATTCCCAGAAACATTAATAATTTGTGTTTTCAAGCGCTGACCATCGGCTTCGGGACCCAGAGAAAGAAGATCGACGGCGAAATCATGCGCGAGGTCCTTGCTGATCTGGAGCTTGCGCCGCGGATCACCAGGCCGAGCAAGGAGGCCCAAAACCCCGCCCCCGAGTCTCCGCGGTTATATGTCGGTGACTTTTCCGAACCCAAATCTGAGCATGCGCGTTCCGGAATTGGCCTGGCATTCTTCGCGTTTATGTTAATTCCCCTGCTGCTAATAGTTCTTTTCACTGATCCGGGTATCGCGCTCGAAGAGACCATTCGAGGAATAGTTTCAAACAATGGTCCAGTTGCCAGCGTGCCGGTGCCACAGTCGCTTCAATTGCCGCGCCCTCCGGCGATCGCTACGGAGAAGCCCGTGGCCGTGGATTCCGAACTAAAGCAAGTCGCGGATGTGCCGAGCAATTCAGAGTCAAATGCAACCTTAGAACCGGCCAATAACCACGAGGCAGACGATGATCAAGCGTCCGGTTCTAGCCTGGTTCGAGCGGCGGGAAGACAAAATCTATTTGATATCGCTCGCGAATATTTTGGACAGTCCAATTGGGAGATCATTGAGAAAATCCGTGAGCTCAATCCTGGCATCGGGGAACCCGACGAGACCATAAGGAAAGGAACATTGATCCGAATTCCGGGAGAGCATCCAACCCGTGTGCTGTCTGCCGCGAATCGAGGTCGCCGAATTACAGCCGGGCAAGGATCCGCACCGCAGTCAAATGAGGTGGAATTGCAATATCCGCAAACTACTTTTGAAATAGCGCAGCAGTATTACGGAAAGTGGACCTGGTCAATTGTCGAGCAAATTCGGAGTCTGAATCCCAGAATCCATGAACCCTCTGATCCAATCCCTGCAGGTACCAGGATCATACTTCCCGATCGAGCCTCACTTCATAGTTCCGAGCGCGGACCGACTTCGTCCGAAAATCCTCAATAGCAGCGAGGTGACTTCCTTATGCGAAAGTTCTCAATCCTAGCGGCCCTATTTGTTGTTCTTGGTTGTGCAGGCTCGGTCTGTGTTGCCCAGAGCAATCCTCAACCCGCCCTCTCAGCTGAGCAGGCGAACTCGTCAACGATACCAAATCAGCCAACGGGTGACTCTCGACCGGAGTTACACAAACGCAATCCAAGATATCGAATCGAAGCGGATGACATTATGGAACTCTCGTTTCGATACACTCCAGAATTCGATCAGGAAGTAACCGTGCAGCCGGACGGCTTCATTCAACTTAAAGGACTGCCAGACGAAGTGCATGTACAGGGATTGACCGTTCCCGAACTGATCGTAGAACTCAAGAAAGACTACGGAAACGTCTTGAACGACCCGGTCATCAGCGTCGTTCTGCGAGACTTCGAAAAACCATACTTCATCGCCGGAGGTCAGGTGGGAAAACCCGGCAAATACGATCTGCGTGGCGACACCACGGCAGGCCAGGCGATCGCCATCGCGGGCGGGTTCTCTGACTATGCCAAAAACAAACAAGTATTTCTGTTCCGGCGGTACACGAACGACACGGTAGAAGTAAAGGTCTATAACCTGAAGAACGTTATGAAGGGAAAGAACGTTGAGGAAGATCCAATGCTTCAGCCGGGCGACATGCTATTTGTCCCGAAAACGTGGATGGCGAATGTCGATCGTTTTCTGCCCAGGACTTCGCTTGGAACCTATTTCAGTCCGGGCTTGCTCTGATCTCGACGAAAGGAGTCGCTTATGGAAAGTCACGAAATCGTGTTGAACGATCGACTCGCCCGACGCTCTGATTCGCTGACGTTGCGGGAAGTCCTGGAAATCGGCCTGCGTCGAAAGCGCACGTTTGGAACGTGCTTTCTCGTTATTTTTCTAGGCGCCGTTTTGGCGGCGATCTTGCTGCCGCTGCACTATGAATCGGAAATGAAGATATTGGTGCATCGCGAAAGACTGGATCCGCTGGTCACGGCGCAGCAAACCGCAGCGGTGGAACAGAACCTGCCAAGTTTGACGGAAGAAGACATAAATTCAGAAGTCGCCATTCTGCGCAGTGAAGATTTACTGGAAAACGTGGTCACGGCCTGTGGTTTGCAGAACGCTAAACAGAGCTCCTGGCTCGTGAAATTGTTTCACCTCACGCCACAACAAGAAGACGAGCACGTCAAAATCAGTAAAGCGGCCCGCAAATTGGATCGCGACCTTCGGATTGACCCGGTAAAGAAATCATTCATTATTTCGGTAAGTTACTCCGCGGATGATCCGCAATGGGCGGCCCACGTTCTTGGCACCTACGGAAATCTCTATCTCGAGAAGCACGCTTCCGTGGTCAGACCCAATGACGCAGTTGGTTTCTTTGACCGTGAGACGGTGAAATATCAACAGGCGTTGGACGACGCGGAAAAACGGCTCGCCGATTTCGATCGTGACGCCGGAATCGTCACCGACGAGTCAGAAAAAGAGTCGAGCGTTCCAAAGCTAGCCGAATTTGAACTCAGCATGCGTCAAACGCAGGCGAACATTCCGCAAGCCGAAGAACATCTGCATTCTCTGGAGGCGCTACTGGAGAAGACGCCGCCGCGCATCACGACACAGCTCCACACCGCGGACAACGGCGGGCTCATGCAACAGCTGAAATCATCTCTGGTGAATTTGGAGGCGCAACGGACCGACCTCACCACGAAATATGCGCCCGGGGATCGGATGGTTCGTGAGGTTGAGTCCCAGATCGCTCAAGTCCATGCGGCGATTGACGCACAAGAAAAAGCGCCTCTGCGCGAAGAAACGACTGATCAAAACCCAACGTACGAATTTCTACGACAGGAGTTAGTCAAAGCTAAAGCGGACCTCGCGTCCCTTCGCGCCCTCGCGGCGTCTTCGGAGCGCGTGGACAAGTCTTACCAGCAAGCCCTGATTGATAAAGATCAGAAACAACTGCAACAACAAGCGTTGCTGCGAGACGTTAAAGCCGCGGAGGCAAACTATCTTCTCTATCAGGGCAAGCGGGAAGAAGCTCGAATCTCCGACGCGTTCGATAAAAACCGAATTCTAAACGTATCGATCGCTCAGGCCGCAACTGTGCCGTTCCTGCCGACCAATCCCGTACCGCTGATCCTGATACTGGGGTGGATCTTTGCCTGCCTCGTAAGTTCGGGCGTGGTTTTTGTTCAAGATCGCCTGGACACATCTCTGCGCACTCCGGCCCAGATCGAAAGTTATCTGGATGTACCCGTTCTTGGCGCCTTGCCCGGAAGGGAGCATGATCCGTTTGGCTCAATTACGCGTTGAATTAGAGTGCGTCTTCTGAAGATACAGGTCCGGCTCCGATCCAGCTAGCTGCTAGAGACAGAATCCGGAACGTTCGAAGAGATCAACAGTAATCGCAACCCGAATTCCAGGAAATCGTAATGAGCAAGAATTTCGAAGTGCTACAGAAAGCCGGCTGGAGGCAGGGGCACTTCGAGAAGCAGGACTACGCTTCGACCGGCGACGTTGCAGCGAAACGTTATGCCCCAAAAGCGGAAGTTGTCCGTGATGAGGCTGCCAAGCTCGTTGAAAGAGTGTTTATTAATCCAGGATTGCGGGCGCCGAGGATGGTTGTTTTTTCCGGAGTGAATCGAGGTGTCGATAGCAGCTGGGTTTGTGCGCGAGCCAGCAAAATTCTAGCCGCGCAGGTGAATGAGCGGGTTTGCGCCGTGGATGCGAATATTCAAACGTCTACCTTGCATCGTCATCTGGGCGAAGGCAACTTGTCTGGTTGGGCGGACGCTCTTCGCGAATCGCGCTCCCTGGTTTCTCTCGCGAGCCAAGTCAAGGGCAGCAACCTTTGGCACTTGCCCGCGGGTAAACCGGGCCCCGTTAGTCTCGGTTTGAAAGCGACGAACCGACTGGGAACCAGTGTCGCCGAATTGCGCGCCGAATTCGGATACGTCTTGGTTGATTCGGCTCCGGTCACCGCAGAGTATTACGCGGCAGAGTTTGGCCAGGAAGCTGACGGCATGATCCTGGTGATGGAATCTTCGGGAACTTCGCCGGATGTAGCGCTTAAAGCCAAGCAGGATGTGGAGGCAAGAGGAATACCGCTTATCGGAATCATTCTGAATCAATCCAGCGACCCACTCCCAACTTTTCTAAGGCGGCTTCTAAAATGAATTCAAATGGATCTTCTCAGGCGTCGTTGAACGGCGAAGGCGCGGCCACGATCGTGCCGCTAGAGCCGGTGAGCAAAGTCCAAGCGATGCGGAGAGCCATATCATCGAGGACTCACCGCACCGTGGTTTTGCTCGCAGAGCTCAGCTTGGCTGCGCTTTCCTTTTTTATCTCCGTATTGTTGTTGCACGATGGTCAAACATGGAATCTGACGGTGTTGCTGTCACTCCTGCCCATGGTCCTGGCCTTCCGGCTCGCCGGAATTTACTCCGTTGGGCTGTACAAGAGTTCGCTACGCTACGCGAGTCTTCATGATCTTCTAAACATCACCAAGGCGGTAACCCTCAGCAGCGTCTTCATATACCTCGTGGCGCGGCGCATTGGATCTCCTGGCGGATTCGGTCTGCTGGTGCTATGCGTTTTGGATTGGGCGCTTTTTCAATTCCTGCTGGGTGGCCTTCACTTTGGCGCGCGGATCTACAGATCTCACTTGGCTGGCGGGCGACGATGGGGAAAACGCGTGGTGATTATGGGGGCCGGTGACGCCGGGATGACAGTGCTGAAGGAACTCACTTCCGATTCGAAGGCAACTTGCCGACCCGTCGCGATTCTCGATGACAACCCACAACTGCATGGTTCAACAATTTGCGGCGTGCCTGTGGCTGGGGGAACGTCCGATCTGGCGAAAGTTGCGCGGGCCACTGCTGCGGATGAAGTGTTGATCTGTATTCCCAGCGCGACACGTTCCGAAATGAGCCGGATTCTGTCAGCTTGCTGCCAATCAAATTTGCCCGTCCGTACCTTGCCGACTTTGACGGAGATCATCGACGGGAGAGTGTCGCAACATGACCTTCGCAGTGTCCAAATAGAAGACCTGTTGCAACGCGAGGAGCTGGCGCCGGATCTGAAGGAAATCTCCGAGATCGTCGGCGGGAAGGTTGTACTGGTCACTGGAGCGGGCGGCAGCATCGGATCTGAACTCTCGCGACAAGTCGCTGCGGCCGAACCGCGCGTTCTGCTTTTGCTGGAGAAAACCGAAAACAGTCTTTTTTACATTCATCGAGAGCTTCACGAAAAATTCCCCACCTTACAGATTAAACCGCTGCTGGTGGACGTGACCTTGCGGAACCTAGTTGACGAATTGTTTCACCGGGAACGTCCTGAAGTTGTATTTCATGCCGCCGCGCATAAGCATGTTGGCCTTCTCGAGCTCCATCCGACCGAAGCTGTGCGCAATAACATCCTGGGCACGCGGAATGTTGCCATGGCGGCCGTCCGCAGCGGAACCAGCCGCTTCGTCAACATTTCAACAGACAAGGCCGCAAATCCAGAGAGTTACATGGGTCTTTCGAAGAAATTCACCGAGCTGTGCATACAGGAATTAGCTTCCTGGAATGTGACGCGTTTCATGAACGTCCGTTTCGGGAACGTGGCGGGTAGCAATGGAAGCGTCTTGAGACTTTTTTGGGATCAG
>Ga0210393_10003405_pt1 | contig 12794 bp, 11 predicted proteins | sample IncBWC27OmetaG_FD_160068 | JGI IMG/M metagenome (GOLD analysis project Ga0210393, IMG submission 160068) | Forest soil microbial communities from Barre Woods Harvard Forest LTER site, Petersham, Massachusetts, United States - Inc-BW-C-27-O ... | reverse complement strand
GATGCCTACGTCAACCACATTCCGGTTATGACTGGCGGCTACGGCCACGAAGCCCTGCGCAGGTTTTATCAGGAAGACTTCATCTCGCCGATGCCGGCGGACACGTCGATCCAGCTGGTTGCCCGTACCCTGGGTCAGGATCGACTGGTGGACGAGATCATCTTTTCCTTCACCCACACGGCAGAGATGCCGTGGATGCTCCCGGGGGTTCCACCAACCGGCCGCTGGGTCGAGGTTCCACTTGTCGTGGTCGTCGGATTTCGCGACGGCAAGCTCGCACACGAGCGTATTTACTGGGACCAGGCGTCTGTGCTCAAGCAAATCGGTCTGCTTACGGACCCATCGCTCCCGGTATTTGGAGCGGAGACTGCACACAAGCTGCTGAATCCAGCCATGTCCTGACTTCAACCTGCACCTATTGGCATTGAATTCCTTGGTATAGGGGTTCGACGCATCCATCGCAAGACTAAGGTCAGGGTTGTCGAGGACACGCTCAGTTCCGGGTTCGTAGAATTACGAATTGGCAGGAGTCAAGTGGTCAATCAGCAGACTGAGCGCATCCCCGCTGTCGCCTTCCCGTCCGAGCGCGTCCGGTCGCGGTTTCCCGCGCTCCATCAGAAGCCTGCCTTCATCGTGTTCGATAACGCCGACGCGATAGCGTGGGCGCCCTGATCAGCGCGTGACACCGCAACCAGATTGCCTTCGGCTTGAACGCTACCTCGGAAATGTAGGGGCATGTGCAGCGGTTGTGGTGAAATTCAGAAGGTCTGGGAAGCAGCTTTGCAGCAGTTCGTGCATCAATCCCTGAGGTATTTGTTTGAAAAGCGACAGATTCGTTTCCGCGCTCACTCAGGAATAACTGCGGTTACTTCGATCTCCACGCGAGCTCCATCTTCCATCAGGGAAGACACTTCGACGGCGGTCATCGCCGGATAGTGGCGGCCGATGATCTCCCCATACACGGCCCCAATCTCTTTGGAAGCCGCGATGTATTCTTTCTTGCTCACGACATACCAGGTCATGCGCACGATGTGCTCCGGCTTCGCGTTTGCTTCCGCCAGGATCTCGACGACATTGCTAAGAGCCTGCCGCACCTGACTTGCGAAATCCGAGCCCACCAGTTTTCCCTGAGCATCCCATGCGATCATGCCGCTAACAAAGACGCTGAGTCCCGTCGCGCTGACGCCATTTGCATAACCTCGGGGCCGCGGCCAATGTGCAGGTCGGAGGATTTTCATTGGTTCATTCCTTTTTCCAAATGGAGTGCTGCCTATAAGGCTCCCTGAAACAAGGCGATGCGGGCACGCACCTCTTCCGGGATCGGAATTGCGCGTCCGACACTGCGGTCTATCAGCACCAAGACTACCTTTCCACGGACACGCGCAACTCCATCGCGGGAGTACAGCGAAATATCCGAACTTATCGAACTCGTTCCCAGGCTACGCACAATGAGTGTGGCGGAGAGCACTTCGCCAAAAATGCTCGGGGCAACGAAATCCACGTCAAGATGCACCGTCGGCAAACCCCAGCCCCGCCGCGTGTGCATCTCATTGAAAGAAAAATTCAATTCCTCGCGAAACCAGCTTTCCACCAGGTCGTTGAACATTTCCAAGTAGCGAGGATAAAAGACCATGCCGGCAGGATCGCAATCGGTGAAGCGCACGACGATTTCCTTCCGGTAGACGCGACCTTGCCCCGGAGACGGATCTGAGCTGTTCCTGGGCACCTCAATCATGACGAGCCCGTTCCTGAAAGAGTTTTATGATGCCCCGCGCAACAATCAACTGCTGCACTTCGGTGGCACCTTCGTAAATGCGCAGCGGACGAATCTCGCGATAGAGGCGCTCGACGATCTCATCCTTGACGACTCCTAATCCGCCCAGAATCTGTACGGCAGCATCGATGACCTGCTGCGCTGTTTCGGTTGCGGCCATTTTGGCCATTGCGGCCTCAACCGTGACCGAGTGGCCCGTGTCACGAAGCCAGGCAGCACGGTAGGTCAACAGCGCGGCTGCGTCGATGCCCGTGGCCATGGTAGCCAGTTTGGCCTGCGTGAGCTGGAAGTCAGCCAACATCTGCCCGAACATCTTGCGCCCAGTTGCTCGCTTCAGAGCTTCTTCCAGCGCTCGCCGAGCAAAACCAAGTGCCGCCGCGGCCACGGAAGTGCGAAACACATCGAGGGTGGCCATGGCCACCTTGAAACCCTTACCGGGTTCGCCCAGCCGTTGCGAGACGGGGACACGGCAGTTTTTGCAGCGAAGCAAGGCGAGCGGATGAGGGGCGATGACTTGGATGCGTCGCGCGATTTCCAACCCAGGCGTCTTGGAATCGATCACCAGTGCCGTAATACCCCGAGCGCCCGGCGCCTCGCCGGTCCGTGCGAACAGCACGTAGAAATCTGCTATGCCACCATTCGAAATCCAATTCTTCTCGCCGTTCACCACATAGCTGTCGCCATCCAGATGGGCGGTGCATTGCAGCGCAGCTGCGTCGGAACCGGCCTCCGTCTCGGATAAAGCGAAGGCTGCGATTGCGGAGCCGCTGCACACTCGTGGCAGATACTTTTGCTTCTGCGCTTCATCTCCGAACAGCGTGATGGCTCCTGAGCCCAGGCCTTGCATCGCGAAGGCGAAGTCCGCGAGGCCGGAATGCCACGCCAGAATTTCGCGAATGATGCAGATCGCGCGTGTGTCAATAACCTCGGCAATCGCTCCATAGTTAGTACCCGCGATCGCATAGCGCAGCCAATCCGCTCCTCCGAGCTCGTGCACCAATCTTCGGCATCTGGTGTCCACATCCTCTTCGTGGTCTGGACTGACGTTTCTCATCGCCCACTCCTCTAATTTTTCCGCAAGGGTCCGATGGTGGGCGTCGAGGAACGGCCAGTCGAGATGGGTGCGAGCCGTCACTCTCAATCTCCCTTGAACTGCGGCTTCTGCTTCTGAACGAAAGCGTGATAGGCGCGATGGAAATCGTTGGTAGCCATGCAGAGCGCCTGCGCTTGAGCCTCGGCGTCAATCGCTTCGTCAATCCCCATGTTCCACTCGTGATGGAGCATTTTCTTGGTCATGGCGTGCGCGAAAGTAGGTCCGGCGCACAATTCTTCGGCCAAAGCTCTCGCCTCACTCAGAAGCTTCTCAGGCGTGCAGAGCCGATTGAAGAAACCCCAGCGCTCAGCTTCCTCTCCGCTCAGGCTGCGGCCGGTGAAGAGCAGTTCGGCGGCGCGACCCTGGCCGACGATGCGGGGCAACAGACTGCAAGCACCCATGTCGCACCCAGCCAGCCCTACGCGTACAAAGAGAAAGGCGGTCTTGCTGCGCGCTGTCCCGATGCGGAGATCTGAAGCCATCGCCAAAATGGCGCCGGCGCCGGCGGCAACGCCATCGACCGCGGCAATCACAGGCTGCGGGCAGGCGCGCATGGCCTTGACCAGATCGCCAGTCATCTGTGTGAAAGCGAGGAGTCCCGGCATATCTAGCTTGGTAAGAGGTCCGATGATTTCGTGCACGTCTCCGCCAGAACAGAAGTTGTCTCCCGCACCGGCCAGCACGATGGCGTTCACGTCGTCCGCGCTTGCCATGGACCGAAACAGATCGCGCAACTCAGCGTAGGAGTCGAACGTCAGCGGATTCTTGCGCTCGGGACGATCCAACGTAATTGTCGCCACCTTCCCAATGGTTTCATATTTGAAATGACGCGAATGGTAGCGAGCAAGCGTGCGGCGATTTCCTGGCAACTGGTGTGGCTCCCCCGGAAGATGAAGCATCACGTTCTCCTATTTCGCATAACGGGACGTAGGTGTGGTTAACGCCGCAAGATGCTGTTCAGCAAGTCCCGGGTCTTTGCAGCTACTTCAAACTGCTGCTCAAATCGCTTGATCTATCTGTAGCTCACATGAGCTCGCCTCCGGCCACGGCAATCGCCTGGCCGTTGATCGCTTCACTACCCGGCAGGCAGAGCCAGGCAACCGCATTGGCTGCTTCTTCCGGCTGCACCAGGCGCTTTTGAGGATTGCGCGAAACTAATTCCGCGCGCACTGCCTCCGCGGTACGCCCGGTCTTGGCCACGATCTTGTCGACGCTCTCGCGCACCATGTCCGTGTCTGTGTATCCGGGACAAACTGCATTGACAGTTATCCCTTTAGTGGCGACTTCGATAGCCAACGCACGCGTCAATCCGACAACCGCATGCTTTGCCGCGCAATATGCGGAGACATAGCCATACCCCGTGAGGCCTGCCGTGCTGGCGACGTTGACGACCCGGCCCCATCCCGCCTCCAGCATTCCAGGAAGTGCCGATTGTGTGCAATGAAAGGCCCCATCGAGATTCACCGTCAGCATCCGCCTCCAGAGCTCCGCATCCGTCTTCAAGAATGGCGCGGAACTGGCATGCCCTGCGTTGTTGACCAAAATGTCGATACGGCCGAAACGCTCTCGAGCATTTCAAAAGCACGACTGACCGCATCCGACTCGCAGACGTCGGCCACAACAGAATCGAGTTCACAATCCTGCGTGAGCTCTCGTGCCATGTCAACCAGCGTTTTTTCGTTGCGCCCCAGCACGGTAACACGCGCGCCATGGCTTAACAGAGTACGCGTGATCGCAGAGCCAATGCCGCGCGATCCGCCCGTGACCAACGCGTGCTTTCCTGCCAGCAGACTGGACATCTGCCCGGCGCTCGCGTCTTTCATACCTGGGCCGCCAGCAGCGCCGCACGCGCCATATTCCGCTCAAGCTGCTCCTTGCCATTCAGATATTGCGGAGGCCAGTTTATTTCCCCGTATCCTTGTTTAGCGGCTTCGTGCAAGGTCCATGCGGGATCAGCGAGATGCGCCCGCGCAATCGCGCAGAGGTCCGCGCGGCCGGCAGCGATGATCGTGTTCGCGTGATCGCCCTCAAAGATATTTCCCACGGCGATGGTAGCGATGCCCACTCGGTTGCGGATTCGGTCCGAGAAAGGAACCTGAAACATTCGGCCATATACGGGCTTCTGCTCGCTACTGACCTGTCCCGCAGAGCAGTCGATCACATCGGCGCCGGCAGCGCAGAAAAGACGGGCAACTTCTTCCGAGTCTTCTGGCGTCAGCCCTCCGGGCACCCAATCGTGAGCCGAGATGCGGACGCTCATTGGCTTGTCCTTCGGCCAGACCTGGCGCATCGCCTTGAACACTTCAATGGGATAGAGACAGCGATTTTCAAGTGAACCGCCATACTCGTCGCCGCGCCAGTTGGTAAGCGGAGAAATAAAACTAGAGAGCAGATATCCATGGGCGCAGTGGAGTTCCAGCCAATCGAAGCCGGCGGTCTGGGCGCGTTGTGTCGCCGCGACAAAGTCACGCTTAATGCGCTCCAGATCGGCACGCGTGGCCTCGCGAGGGGTTTGCGAAATCCCGGGCATGTAAGGAATCGGCGAGGCGGACAGCAGCGGCCAGTTTTCCGACGCTAGCGGCAAATCAATGCCTTCCCATCCGCGTCGCGTAGAGCCTTTGCGTCCGGAATGGCCCAATTGCAACGCAATCTTGGCGTCGGTGTGTGCATGCACGAAGTCAACAATGCGTTTCCAGGCTATCTGTTGTTCGTCGTTCCACATTCCCGGGCAGGATGGCGTGATGCGAGCGTCGGGAGAAACGCAAGTCATCTCCACCACAACCATAGCCGCGCCCCCCATTGCGCGGCCTCCTAGATGAACGAGGTGAAAGTCGTTGGGGATGCCATCCTCCGCCATATAGGTGGCCATAGGCGATACGATCACGCGATTCTTGAGGGTTAAGCCACGAGCGGTGAAGGGCGTAAACATGGGCGGAACCGCATGGTCGATCCCGCAGCGCGAGGCAAACCAGGTTTCGACCTGTTCAACATAGCGTGCATCCCTCACTTTGAGGTTCGCATGGCCGATTCGCTGGCTGCCGGTCAGCAGGCTATAGGTAAATTGCTCGGGATCGAGATGCACGTAGCGATCCACCTGCTCGAACCATTCCATGCGATTGCGCGCCGCACTCTGCAATTTAAGCGCCTCGATTTCGCGTTCCTCCTGATAGCGACGCAAGCCTGACTGTACGTCGCCGCTGTCCTCGCTGAGTGCACGCGCCAGTGCAATGGCATCCTCCATGGCAAGTTTGGTGCCGGATCCGATGGCGAAGTGCGCCGTGTGCGCCGCATCGCCAATCAACACAATGTTCTTGTGCTGCCATTTTTCGCACAGGACGCGTTGGAACCTCAGCCACACCGCAGAGCCGCTCAGATGTTTTGCGTTCGAGACCAGGGTATTGCCTTCCAGCCGTTCGGCAAAGAGCCGCTCGCAGAACGCGATGGATTGCTCCGGCTCCATCTTGTCGAGTCCCGCTTTCCACCAATTTTCCTCCGGAGTCTCGACGATGAACGTTGACCAGTCTTCATCGAAGCGGTAGGCGTGCAGGTTAAACCATCCGGCGCTGGTTTCCCGGAAATCGAAAGTGAAAGCGTCGAGCTTCTTTTTCGTTCCCAGCCAAATAAACCGGTTCTTGCGCACCTGAATGTTCGGTTTGAAAATATCCTCGTACCTTCTTCGCGTGACGGAAGATGCGCCATCCGATGCGACCACCAAATCGTATTCGGACGCGTAGGTGTCCGGGGCAGTGACTTCGGTCTGGAAGACAAGCCTTACGCCCAGCCCCGCCGCGCGCTGCTGGAGAATTTGCAGGAGTTTCATACGGGCGATGCCGCAGAATCCGTGGCCCGACGAGGTCAGCTTCTGTCCCTTGAAAAACACGTCGATGTCTTCCCAGTGGCGAAAAGCCTGGGTGATGGCAGCGTGAGTATCAGCATCGGCTTGCTGAAAGCCGCTCATCGTTTTGTCAGAAAACACAACTCCCCATCCGAAGGTGCTGTCGTCGCGATTGCGTTCCACCACCGTGATCTCCCAGGAAGGGTGAGCCATTTTCACTAGAATCGAGAAGTACAATCCCGCCGGGCCGCCTCCCAGACAGACGATTCTCATCGATCCCTCCTCATGCCCCGCGACCGGTCACGAATCTGCTCGCACGGAACCCCAGCTCTATTTCTTGTCACGGATTCACCTCCTGTAATGTCGCGGCGAGTCTTTCACCGCTCTCATCGGCCAGCGCCGCTTCTCGAAGCCGTCTGAGACAATCCGCTCCGTCATCGCGGCCTCGCAGAGATGCAATCGTTGACATCATGGCAGCAAAACTTTTGCAGCCCCGAACGTGCGTATCGCCGTACCCTTTTTGCACTCGCGGGAGCGTCGCCACTTCGATCGCCAGCGCCTGATTTTCCGCTGCCAGCGAAATCAGTTGATCCAACCATTCACCGATTCTCTTGTACTCCCTTTGAAAACGCCAGGTCTTGCGCCTCCACGGGCGAAGAGCGGCAATCAAGTAGAGCTGTAGAAAACCTTGCAGCGAGGTGGTTTCCAGAATTCGCCCGTTGCCTGCGAATCGCGACATCACTCGATTCGTCCAACCAGTTTTCAGAACCCACGCCCCTAGTCCCGCTGGCATGATGTCGGTGATTTCCTCGATTCGCGGATACAAGAATTCGTTGATCCGCAGTACTTGCGTTTGCGATTGGCGCGATTCCTTCCCGACACGCTCGAATCGCCTCCGGCGCGTCTTCAGGTCAGCTACCCGGATCGCATCTTCGTAGGACATCCACAATGCCAAGTAGCGGGCAGCTTCGCGCACAAGCTCACAATCGCCCCTGCCGTGTCGAGCATCAGCATCCCGTACCGGCTCAAGGCGATCCAGATACTCCGCAGCGTAACGCTCATCCTGGTAGTCGCAGAGCCGCTCAACACCAAGCATAAGAATGTTGTGCGCGCCTGCCGGAAAGCTTGTCTCGATCCTGGTCCCGAGTTCCAGAAGGCGATATCCGACCTTCTTTTTCGCCTGTTCCGCGTCTTTGACTTTCGGCGCGGAAGATTGCACTGCCGCGTCGAATCCTGCTTGGAATGCGCCCAGGCTCGAATCGACTCCGACCCCGCCTCTCCGCACCGCTTCCTCAAATTTTTCCCGCTCAAAAGGCAGAGCGTTGGTGGCAGCCAGTGCGCCAAACAGCACGGCACTGATCACGCTTCGCACGTCATTCGCCATCGCGGCAAAATCGGCACGCACGAACTTTTTTGCCGCCCCGGAGCAGGCGTCCAGCAGTTTGCTGGAATCGACTTGGCCATCGGCTATGACCGTCTTCTCCGTCATGGAATAGACGCGATGCGTGGAGGCGATCAAAGTCGTTCGATCCGCAGTCACCAACCCCCGCTGAACCGCCCGTCCGGCTTCCATCAATTCGGAAGCGATCACAACGTCAACTTCGCCAGGGACGGGCATAAGAGCCAACACCGGCTCTTTCCCCGCCGCCCGCGCAGCCGCCTCCGGAAACATTTCAATGTAATAGATGGTTGATCCTGTGCGCTGGGCAACGCCCGGAACTGAGGTGGTTTGCGCGAGGTACCCGGAATGTTCGGCCAAGTCGACGATCCAATCGGCCAAGACCCCGCCACCTTCCCCGCCCATTGCAAGAATCGCCACCGTGATTGCTCTGGAGGCTTCACTCGTCGAGGTTGTGCCGGTGTTCATGCTCAATCGCCGATGGCCTCAGCTCTCAATTCCAGCCAGCCGGCGGTCGATGCGCCGTTGCAGAATGGTGATTACGATGCCCGCGACATGCGACTTGAATCTATCCCACGCGCTTGGATTCGAGATAACCTCGGCACGATAAAAGGACGGGCATAACCTCGCGGCATGCGCCACCTCCCCGCACAGTCCGCACCCGACGCAACTTTCCAGCACGGTTGCTACGGGGTCGATGCGAAGAGCATCTGGATTTGGCCGGATGGTGAGCGATGGGCAGCCGGATAACCTTATGCAAGAGTGGTCGCCGGTACAAGTCTCCGCGTCTACCCCAAATTTCTCCGAGACTACGCGCTTTCCTTCCCTTTCGAGTTTCTGCGCCAAGGGCTTCACGCGCCGCTGTTTGTTCAGCATGCACTCGCTCTGCGCGACGATGACTTTGGGGCCTTTCTCGTCTGTGGTCAGCGCTTCTCTTATCACGTCCCGCATCATGGCGAGGTTAAAGGTGTCGGTAATCGTTCGCACCCACTTGACGCCTACGCCGCGCACTGCGTCGGCGATCGAGAGCTTTGTGGTGCGAATGGGATTGCTCGCGGCGGACGACAGAATGTCCTGCCCACCGGTCGCGGCTGTGTAGCTGTTGTCGACCACCACCAGCACGCTATCATTCCGGTTAAACACAGCGTTTCCCACCCCGCTGGTCAGCCCGTTGTGCCAGAAGCCTCCATCGCCCATGATGCTGATCGTCCGCTTATTGCTTTCGTGCGTGTTGAAAGCCGCAGCCCCAGCCCATCCCAGACCATATCCCATGGTTGTGGCACCAAGATTGAAGGGCGGAAGGATCGAAAACAAATGGCAGCCGATATCGCAGCTCACGTGATGTGGGCCCAATTCTCGCTCCACCAACTTCATAGCCGTGAAGATTGGGCGCTCCGGGCAGCCTGTACAAAACGATGGCGGCCTTGGATGCACGAACGTTTCAATCGACTGTGGGCTTGGTCTTACCGCTGCTGGCCGGACAGCGAACGGCAGTCGATCCTGATGAATCAGTTGCGGCGCGTAGCGCTCGACAAACTGCACAACCCCTCGCAAGATCGTGGCGGTGGTGTACTCGCCCGCCATGGGCAGCACATCCTTGCCGTGCACCTTGGTCGGCAAATCCGCCCGGCGCAAGATCGTCTGCAGATTTTGCTCCAGGAAGTCCGGCTGGCCTTCTTCCACCATCAACACCGCGCGCTTGCCCGCGCAGAAACGCTCGATCTCGTGATCGACCAGAGGATATGTGACATTCAGTACCAGCAGCGGAACCTTGCTTTCCCCAAAAATATCGGCGAGGCCGAGAAGTGCGAGGGCGCGAATCATCGAGTTGTACATCCCGCCCTGCAAAATGATTCCAAAATCCTGGCTGCCATCTGCAAACAACTCATTGAGTGCATTTTCCTGAATGAATTTCTGCGCCGCGGGCCATCGCTTCTCGATTTTTTCTCGCTCGTGCAAAAAACTTGCCGGAGGAAGGACAATCCTGCTCACATCCCGGACCGGGTTCTCCATTGCATCCTTAAGCGTGAACTTGGGCCGCACGTTGTCCTTCGCAATAAAGCGTCCGTGCACGTGACAAGCACGAATGCGCAGTTCCAGCATCACGGGCGTATGTGTGGCCTCGGAGAGTTCGAACCCTTGCTCCACTGCATTGACGATTGAAGGCAGATTGGTGCGCGGATCGAGCAGCCACATCTGCGATTTCATCGCGAAGGCATGCGAACGCTCCTGCATGATGCTCGACCCATCGCCGTAGTCCTCCCCAACGATGATCAGTGCCCCTCCGGTAACCCCACCCGAGGCGAGATTTGCCAAGGCGTCGGAGGCAACATTGGTGCCGACCGTGGACTTGAAAGTCACGGCGCCACGCAAGGGATAGTTCACTGAAGCCGCCAGGGTTGCGGCCGCCGTAGCTTCCGACGCGCTGTGTTCGAAGTGAACGCCGAGCTGCTCCAGAATGTCGTTGGCGTCCGACAGCACGTCCATTAGATGGGAAATCGGCGCTCCCTGATACCCCGCGACGTAGGAAACGCCGGATTGCAGAAGCGCTTTGGTCACAGCGAGAATTCCCTCACCCCGAAATTCCTCGCCCCGCTTGGCGAAAAGTTTTTGCACTTCCTTTTTGAATACACGTTCCGCCATTGCTACCACCCCAGTTCGCTCGGCCGCTTACGGCGAGAGCGGAGTTTAGCGAGTCTTGCGACAGGCCTCCGAACCCTCGGTCCGAATCGACCAGATATCAAGCTTAATCAAAGCGAGCGCTCACCTTATCGATTCCTGATCCACCAGCGCCAGCACCCGACATGGACTGCCCGATCCATTTACGATCTTAAGCGGAGGCGTGATCAAAATCGTTCCTTTTGCGGGAAGTTGGTCCAGATTCGTCAGGCTCGCAAGCCCGAACTTGCCGCTTCCGTGCATGATGCTGTGGCACGGAAACGGCGGGTCGAACCGGAAGGCTTGCCCGGCATCGGTACCGACGCTTTCCGATCCCCATCCAATCACATTTCGCTCTTTCGCAAGAAAGGGAACCAGATCGGGATGGGGGCCGGGCACGTGCGCACCGTCTTCTTTTATATTCAGAAAGGCGGTGGCCTCCTGCCTTTTCGACCAGTCCGTGCGCATCAGAACCCAGGACCCAGCTTCGATGCGCCCATGCTCACGCTCCCAGATCTCGACGTGCTGCTGAGTAAGAAGGAAGTCGGGATCAGCGACAACCGAGCGCGACGCATCGATCACACACGCGGGCGCAAAGAAACTTTCGGCTGGAATAGTATCCGTCGCATTTTGCGGAAACTTCTTGCCTGTGACCCAATGGATGGGCGCGTCAAAGTGCGTGCCGGTGTGCTCGCAGCAGGAAAAATTGTTCCAATACCAGGCCGGACCCCGCGCATCATATTTTGAAATCTCCTCCATCCGGAAGGGCCACGGCTTGCCAAACTCGGGGGGAAGCTGGATTACCGCGGTGTCTGCGTCCAACGGCTGGCTAAGATCAATAACCCGAATCTCCCGGTCCCTGAGAGCCTTTGCAAATTTCATCAGAAGATTTTCGCTCATGTCCCTGCCTTTCGGTTTGCTGAGATCGTAAGCGCCGCGAACTCTCTGCGACTTCCCATTTCCAGGGCGAACCTGTTTGCGTCCTTACCTGGATCGAAAGCACAATGTGTTGGGCATGGTGGCATTGGTTTCTGACGTATGTCAATACGATCCATGGCGTACATCCATAATATGCCGCGCCCGATCGACCGCTGTGCGCTCCGAGCAACCTGTCGCCTCCGGCCCTCGCCTAGGGTACGGTCGAGACTGTTGTAGTTTCGCCTTTCGCATTTTTGTTTCGGCGCGAAACTCTCCAGTACACGAGCGACATGGCTATGAAAAGCGGCAAGAACGCGGGCACCGAATATTGCAAACCATCCACATAGAACGTGGCGGCGGTTACGCCGAGCAAGGCGGCGATCCCCAGCCAGTTCGAATAGGGAGAAAAGGCTAGTCGCATCGGGAGGCGCGCGGCGTCCTCCGGGCTAAGGCTTTGGCGAAAGCGAACGTGGCTGAGAAGAATCACAGCCCACACAAAGAACATCCCTGCCACGGCTACTCCATACAGCATCAAGAACGCTCGGGCAGGCGCATATTTTGCCAGCAAGATTGCCGCCATCATTCCGACCGTGGAAAGACCCAGCGCTCGATGAGGGACTCCGTTCTTACTCAAGCGGGAGATCCACCCGGGCGCATACCCTCCGCGGGAGAGGGAAAAAAGCATGCGGGTGGCCAAGTACAGGTCGGTGTTACAACTGGAGAGCGCAGCCGTAATCACCACCAGATTCATGATGCTTGCGGCATACGGAATTCCAATCCCGGCAAAAGCACCGACGAATGGGCTACCCGAGATTCCCTCTCCGCTCCCCACTCGATTCCACGGCGTCATGGCGAGCATGACCCCAATCGCCAGCACGTAAAAGAAAATCAGGCGGAACACAATCGTGCGCATCGCCCGCGGAATCGACTGCTCGGGATTCTTGGCCTCTCCGGAGGTAACCGCAATGAGTTCCACTCCCATGTAACTGGTCAACGCAAGCGTGAGCGCCAGCCAGACGCCCTTCATCCCGAATGGTAAGAAACCACCATTGGCGGAGAGATTCGAGAGTCCGAGCGCCGGCTTTGGTCCGGCGCCAACGATCAGCAGCACGCCAAT
>Ga0210393_10003404_pt1 | contig 12796 bp, 18 predicted proteins | sample IncBWC27OmetaG_FD_160068 | JGI IMG/M metagenome (GOLD analysis project Ga0210393, IMG submission 160068) | Forest soil microbial communities from Barre Woods Harvard Forest LTER site, Petersham, Massachusetts, United States - Inc-BW-C-27-O ... | reverse complement strand
TCATACGATGCCCCAGTGAAGGTGAAGGTACACTTCGGCTCCGACATTTTTGTTATTCAAGTTTCGCGTACAACCGAATACAGCGAGCTCGTAGAGCGGGTAGGCAAGAAGATTCGTCTCTGTGGGCCACGGCGAGATGACGGGCCCCTTCGCGTCAAGTACGAGGACGAGGAGGGTGATTTAATATCAATGCGCTCAACGGAGGACGTAGAGATGGCTTTCGGTGATAAGACGCAAGTCGTTCTGCACGTCGCGTAAGGAGTCCCGCGGTTTTCATTTTGCTTGTACCACCTCTCTGTTTCCCCTTTTATCTACGTCCTCGCCTCATGTTGCATTGCGTGCCACCATTTCACCATTAGTCTTCGCCCCGCACAATATCGGACCCGCCCTGTCAAGCCATCACTTTATCATCGCATAACTTTTCTCCTTTCTCGGGGACATTCCCTTTTGCATCGGTCATACTCCTCTCCTTTCGGAAGAATATAGGGTTCTACGGCACATGCGCGCGCTGCTTTTTTCCTTGACAACATCCTCCATCATCCCCACTCTCTCCATCACCGTATCAAAGAGGGTTGAGGTGATCTTCCCTTTCCACTCGTTTCCATCTATATTCCCCTGATATCTATTCAGTTGTCTGTCAGCGTCCTAGTTCACAGCGTTTTCGTGGATTTCTTGCCAGAGTAGCAAGGTGTTCTTACAGAGAGCCCTTCGAGGGCCCCATTGATAACCCGTTGTACAGTAGTAGTATTTGCTAGAGCTTCACCTTGATTGCTATGAACACTACACATTATTTTCCCCTTATACGTAGGTGGAATAGGGACATCCCTTGGCTGCTGCCCTCACCGTGATCGCGATCGCGGTGCATTGCACCACACTAGAAAACCAATTCAATTTACTTGCCCGACGAGCACAAGGTAGCGACTGGGTGAATGTCCTGCGCGTGCAGACCTCGGACTGGAATGCGGCTTCATATCGGAAGCCATTTCACATTTATTGTCATATACCAACGGTCATCAGTTATCTATGTTCATGATACAGTAAGTGATGGCCACCGAGCAGTGTCGGAGTCAGTCCCTACAATATAGTGATGGATGCAGAGGTCTATATATGCGGTCGAGAAGGACATCAAAAAGTGTGTACTATGTGTGTAACAAGGTTGATCTGGAGGCACATTGCTGAATCACAAAGCATCTGGCGAGACGTCGCCCAGCGTTTTCAAATCACTTGCGCTCATTGCGCTCATAAGCGAGTGGACATCATCCCCGTATTCAGATCGAGAATCAAGCGTTTCCTGAAAAGTGTCAGACATACAGCCCGAAGAGCGTATCACTATGACTTACATCGAAGTAGTGATGGGCGAGACTGCGAGGAGCTGTGGGTTCAGGTACTTAGCGTATTGACTACATGTGTGAAGGAAGAAGGCTACACACTCCTCGGAGTTTTAGGTAGACGGCAGCTCGCGCCGCTCTGTAATATGTGGTAAGCAACTAGGCCCGACCTGCGAGATTTAGTTCAAAGAGCGCTGCATATCTACACAGTACGGAGGACGCCTACCACCCTGTTTGATGTGACGCCCCAAGGCCTCGGCCGTCATCACCGTGGAAATACTGGAATAGCACAATATATCCTCAGAAGGCCCGATGTCAAGACACTGTCGTAATTCTCACCTCGAAGAACCAAACGTAGTCCCTGAAGAAGGGATCAAAATCGAGTTTTTGGTTTCCTCCGTTGAGAGCACGACGCCCATGAATATCGCGGCCAAAGATATGAATGATACGATGCTGAATTTCTTCGGCAACCTGAAGCAGATTCATATAGTCCCCACTGCCGGTGGGGCACTCCACCTGCAGATCATCACCATAATATTGATGGAATCTCTGAAGGCTCTCAATAAGCAAGAAGTTCACTGCTAGCCCTGTGACTTGGGTGAATAATCGCGTCGACAGGAGAACTGGAGGGAATGGCGTACAGATTGGGCCACGCCAGTTAGAGTTACCACCAAACATCCCAGATTTAGACTCCCCGGGCCAATAACTAACTTCGTGTCTTTGGCCATTGACTTCCATCCCCCACGGATGGTCCTTGTGCAGCTTTGACAGGCTGTGGGAGCAGGTCGGCAGGTCAAACAATATTCCCACCCCATATGAGCTGAGCGTACGATCGAATGCCATGCTCGCTGAAAAACTCGCTTTCGTCAAGCATTTTTTCCAGAATGCTAATTAAACGCTCCTTACTTGCTAGTGCAAGCAAGAAGCGTTCACCACGACCACGAGCTAAACAACGACGTTCAATACTGACCATGAGAAGAACGGTGCTGAAAACAAACCTTTCATGTTGGCCATATTCCGACCGGAAACTCCTGGCCTGTTTTCGAGGAACCACTCCATCCGCTTCTTAAAACCGGGGAAACGGTTTACAAGGGATGGTTCAAGGGTAAGAGTCGCGTATAGGGGAATGAGCCCAACGAGGCTGCGGACAGGCAACTGCATACTATAATCGCCCCATTGAATCGCATCGTAATACATTCCGTCTTTCTCGTTCCACAGGCTGAGGTTATCTTCGCCACTGTGGTATGTCATGGCGTCCGCAATAAAGATGAAGTGCTATGACAACAAGTCAGTTCGTAATCATCCAATGCCATAGAAAAGCAGCCCACCTCAAAAAACTTCGATGCGATATCTTCGTACACGGGGTTATGTTTAGCCAATTCGAGAGCCATGCTCAACCTAAGTAGCAACTCAACAAGTAAGTGTCTGGCCAGAGCGAGCGCGTTAATGCTTACATGTTCAGGCAATAAAATGCCATCCACGCAGTGCCATCAGCCTGGCGCAAGGCACCCCCTGTCGGCAGCGGCTCTGAGCGGTTGAACACACCGATGTTATCCAGTCCAAGGAAGCCGCCTTCAAATACGTTTGCTCCGCCTGCATCCTTGCGATTAACCCACCAGGTAAAGTTAAGGAGCAATTTCTGGAATACACGCTCGAGGAACGGGACATCCTCGCGGCCATGAAGCTTCCTCTCGATCTTAAACACCCGGAAAGTTGCCCATGCATGTACCGGCGGGTTGACATCGGAGAAGTTCCATTCATATGCGGGGATCTGCCCGTCAGGTTTCATGTACCATTCACGGGTCAGGAGGTCAAGTTGCTTCTTTGCAAACGCAGGATCGACCACGGCAAGTGGAATGCAATGGAAAGCGCTGTCCCATGCTGCGAAGTAAGGATATTCCCATCTGCGAAATCGTTCGTGATAACGACTGGTTGAGCGTTAACAACGTACTTGTCAGGCATGGACAGTATGTCTGAAACATAGAGGTGCATCCAATCCTACACGTGAGAAACGGTTTGAGCGTATTGTAACGCAGGGCTTGGAAGAGAGCACACCTTGTTATTCCTCAAGAATTTACGAGAAGGCGGAGGGCGCGGCTGTGCGGGGTCACCTTCAAGCCATTCACTCGTAATGAATTTATAGTGCTGCTTGGTCCATAGCATGCCGCCCAGAGCCTGGCGCATGATCGCATGCAAATCATCAGACACGCAGCCCTGAGTCAGGCCATGGTAGAATTCATCCGCTTCAACACGGCGTTCCTCGATAGCATCGTCGAATAGGCCTTCATCTTCGAGCGTTGAATCCTTCTGAGGAATGTTTGGTGTGAGCTTCAGTCGCACGACTGCGCATCCGCCACTACCAGGGACATCCCTAAAGGTGTAGTGCGCGGCAGACTTGGTTCCAGTCTTATCAAGGTTGACAAAGTGTGGGCTATGGTGAGGTACTGGAGTAGCGCGTCCGGAGCTCGAGTCGGAGTCACTTCCGTTCGCGGCGTTATGGCTTTCACTGTTAGCGCTCGCCTTGGATCTTCCATTGACAAATTGGTGACCGGTGAACCGATGTACCGGGACAATATGGTCGTGGAATGCATCCTTGACATAAGGAGATTGATTCGGGATGCCCCACAACCGTGTGAAATTTGTGTCGTTCTCGGTAAACAACAAATCTGGCTCCACCGTGTCTTCCTCGCCTTCCGCAACATTGTTGATAGATTGGCCGTCGGGCCCGACAGGGGGCGGAGATGGGAAACAGTACAAGTGGGTCTTTCCGAGCTGGTCATGAACGGCGGTAATCCGGTTGTTTGTGGTCGCAGACAGACTAGGGCGTGGTTGAGGCGGGGTGTCCCAGGACCACGTGTTTGGAAACCAGAGTTGAGGGATGATATGCAGACTGGCGGGGTCAGGACCACGATTATATGCGGTGATGCGAATGTAAACGTTATCGGGGCTATCCTCGTCCTTTGCGTACTGCGAAGAGAATTCGATGAGATCGATGGCACATGCAGGAGGGCACAATACTCACTTCGACAAAAACGTCCCAGTAACGGTCTTCGTCGAAGGCATCGGTGTCAAGTATCTCGAACTCAACAACCTCGCGACCGCGATGCTGATTTTCGCGAACGAGATCTTCATACGGATAGGCCTTTTGCGGGTATTTGTACAAAAATTTCATGTATGAGTGAGTTGGCGTGGAATCCAGGTAGTAATACAGCTCCTTGACATCCTCTCCATGATTTCCTTGGGGGCCTGACACGCCAAAGAGCCTTTCCTTGAGCATTCTATCCTTCTCGTTCCATAGCGCAAGAGAAAAGCAGAGACGTTGGTGGTTGTCACTGATGCCTGCGATGCCATCCTCTCCCCACCGATAAGTTCGTGAGCGAGCATGCTCATGGGGAAAGTGTGCCCATGCGTCGCCGTCCGCAGAATAGTCTTCCCTGACGGTTGCCTGGAGGGACAATGAGCACAGGAGTTGCGGTCAGAAAGAAACGAGCAACGACGAACCCATTGTCTATCAGAGACGTATGGACCCCATCGTTTCCAATGTCTTTCTCGCCTGCCGTCTTGGTCGAGGCGATAGTGCTCAACTGACTTGTAAGCGGACCCCAAATCTTGGCGAAGTCTATCACGATAAGGTCTGGGGGCGTTCCCATTCGACGTAGGCTGTGTATTTGGCTCTGGAAGTTTTCCCACCTTGCTCGGGGGTGGCGTGACCGTCTTAGGGATGGATATAGTAAGAGGGTTATCCGGCTTTGGTGAGTCTGAAACGTTTTGCGAGCCAAGCGGCTCTGATCTGAATAACTTTTGTTGTATGTTACGGACGTTAGTGGCCATGTTGAAGGGGGAGAGATAAGGGGGAATGGAGAGGGTGCGTGCACGGCGCGCATTTATCCACTCTTTTTTTTTTTTTTTACCCCGTCACCCTTTCACCCTTCTCTCCATGGATGACGTCGCTGGGCTTTTGCGGATTATCGATTTATTTACCGGCACATATCGGGCGCATCCGAAACGTGCTTCGACTCAACATCGGCACTGCGGATGAGCTGCACGGGAGTAGAGTGCGTGTTAACTAGGGCAAAGGCAAAGACGATAGATCCGGGGTATGATGAAACATGAATTAAGTTAACCATGGTAAGCAATATACTGTGTGTGAATGCGCCTGGCTGCCAGGTTGATCCATATAAAAGTGAAAGAGTGGGGCGGAAGGTAAAAGGCTGCCGAGAGGGTGGCCAGAGGAAGAGATATATATACATTGTTGGTGTCGATTTGTAGTGTACGAGAGTGTTCATGTATGAGCTAGGTAAAAGTAGGGCCAATAGCCCGCAGTCATTAGACATCGCCTGCGAACTTACTGGAGACCAGGGACCAGGATATTAACAAGGAGCAAACCGAAATGCAATCATAGATACAGGTAAATTCCTCATGATTTTCCGGTCATGCTGTGCTCGACTGCTGCTGGGCTCCACCCTAAGTCAGTAAGCACGTTACGGGCCCAATCATCCTGGACGGCGGCATCACCAGCACTGCTCTTCCACAAACTTAGTCGGTGGTACGACGTGGCTGACGAAACAGAGACAAATGAATCGTCCGACAGCTGCGGTTGCAGTGGCTCGGGCTGAGACGGCGAAAACCTCGGCGGCTTTGACTTATTGCGAAACGGCGACGTCACTGGAGTCATGGGGCTCGTAGGTGACGATGGCAGCGAAATCTCCGCCGGCTGACGACTTGACGAAGATCTTCTCGATGCAGAGGTATACAGGTCTGTATCCGAGTGCCCGGCGTGTACTAGCTCGTCACCTTCCAAGCCGACCGAAAGGCTAAGTGAGGAAGAGTCTATCGAGGTATTCAGCAGTGGTGGCAAACTGCTCGAGCTGCGCCGAGGCAGTAACGACGGCACGGATATTAATGGATAGATCGAACCTGGTGTCCTCGGGGAAGCTGGCGAGGATCGCGAGGGGGAATCGCAGGCATCATAGTATGGCGAAGAGGATGAAGAGGATGAAAATAGCCTTGAGGATCTAAGCGACGACACCGATTTCTTCGAGAATAAGGCCGTAAGGGATGGCCGCTTCGCTCTTGTCGGCTTTAGACTCTGCGAGCTAGGTTCTGACGTTAATGGTGAAAGGGGTAGAACGTTGGTGGAACATCGGAGAGAAGATGTTCCTGGAGCTGTCTCACTTCCAGGAAATGACACTGATACATGGTCGGGGGATTGGGGAGATGTGCGGACAAAGTCGGGGATAATGGCGGGCACAATATTCTCTTTGATGTAATATGCATTGACCGGCGTGGGAGCCATCAAATGAGGAATGGAGGGTGCTTCAGACGACGTGGAGGGTGTCGTTAGTGAATCAGATGAGGACGTTAGAGCGGGCGGCGACCATGGGTCTAGGGGTGATCCTTTGCCCCACGCAGGGGTCGACGGACGAGAGTCACCTACAGAGAGGTACGAAGCGTGATCGTCAACAGCAGGTCCAATCCGTTTGTCGTCCCCGTGGATGTCATCCTGCACTCCACTCGGTGCTTGTGTCTCTGTTCTGGGCTCCCGAGCGCTAATGGTTGGTTCCATGGCCGAACTCTGATCATTCAGATCACCTTGCGGTAAACAAGGTTCAGAAGTGACTTTCTGCTCCAAATCTCGGCCTGTCGATCGACTGTCGGGCACAGGGTCTGGATTTTCACGTTTCGGATCAAAATCAGTGGTGTCTTCCCAGCCTTCCGGAGGACCGCTCCAAATGCCTTCTGCTTCACATAGAACACGAAGGATCGGTGGGCTCATGTTCAGCGTAGGGCAAAGCACAACAGTCAGGTTGCTTAGTGGCATGCGAATGTCCTTTCGCTGGGCCACGAAGTTGATGAGATCAATGACAGTGCGAAGAAGGTCCCTGTTCTCTTGAGGAAGGCGCGCCAGGAGGGAAGCAAAGGCATTGAGCAGGCCTTGCGATGGCGGACGCATTCCTGAAAAATTGGGTAATGCCAAGGTCGATAGAGAAGGTGGTTTCCGCAAGGAACGGACGTCGTGGGATGACGGACCCTTTCCACTAACACTTTGCGCAGGTGCGGCCTGCTCATCAATGGACTTCCTGACGTTCGTCTCGGTAAGCATAGCGGCCTCAAAGTAGCGATTAAGCGCATGCGTGAGGATGGGTTCGGGAACTGTCCACGTCACGATTTAGAGGCTACCTCCATTAGCCGAAAATAAGTTACGCACGCTCCCGAAGGTAAGTTTTGAAGACGGATGCTACCGCGTGAGGGTCCAGGTCGCCAGGTGCGCACCCCAACATATCGAAATCTGCGCCGGTGTCGAATTCCGACCGCAACTTAGCAACATGCGTCGCACGTCCGCTAATTCTGTTCGACACCCCATGAGGAAGGACTACGTTTGATCCATAAAGCTATCTCACCGAAAGAGACCTTCCTCCTCGACACCCCATTTCATCAGGTGTTCCACACAGCGGACCACTAGCGCGGGCAACCGCCGCTCATGAAGGACAGACGGGACTACACGGCATTAGAATTATATATCCAACGAAAGCACAAACGCCGGGTGCCTCACCTGTTTGAGAGCCATCTGATGCAGGTGATGCGAGGCGCACAGCATCAATCGCGGTATCGTGGACACAGGCTTTCAAGTTCCGGCCAAAGACCAAGCCGCCGATGACAAATCCTCCTGAACTGTTACGCAAAGGCCCGCGGAGACAGGTGCCAAGTGTCGGGCTTGTGAACCCAAATGACTCTGAGTCGGTGTGTCCGGTCGAAGTGCTGCTAAGGGTGTTTACACTCCAAGCACCAGATGGCGCGTTGGGTGTCCGTCGCTGCTTGCCTTTGCCAATCTGCGTCTGCGATACGTGCGATGCTAGCGATACGTTAGACGCACTGCGTCCGAAATCGTCCGCGCCTACGATCAAGGAAGACGATGATGACGAATGACCGGGGGGGTTTTGACCGGAGCCTAGGCTGCCGAGGGCACGTCCCACGCGCTCGACAGCACGCTTACCGAATCCCATCGCAAATCCTGCTGCGGGTGCAAGGGTATTAGTCACGGTGATAGCAGTTTGACGAAGGGGTCCATGCTGGCTTGGGAGAGGTGGTGGTGGCTGCTGAGGTGAGGAACCAGGGGTAGAGGTTGCCGCCGACAACGCTGAAACATTACCCCTAACGTAGCTCCCGACCGATTGGCTGTGCAAAGGACCGATACCACTCGCAACAGCGTTGTTCGATGTAGCCACGTCAGCCGAGGGCCGACGATCAAACGCGGGTTTAGTAGAGGAATGGCCCTCGGAACTAGGCGTCGACGTTGCAGGCGGGTTGGAAGGGAGTGGAGATGTAAATGAGAGAGATATTGAGTGCCTCTTGCGCGTCTTTGATGACCCCGAAGGAGATGTCTTGCGGGTTAGGGGATTTGCAGACGGGCGGGACACACCTTCCTCGGTCATGATGAACTCGGCATCTGTGACCAGGGCGCTCAGCCGCCTGCCCGCAGGGACCACAGTGCTCGTAGATTGCAGCGATTCTGCCATGGAGACAGGCCGAGGTGTGCGTGTCCCTCCTGACGCCCCCGATCGCGGACGCACGGTATAGTAACTGGTCGTGGTGGAGTCGCTTTTACGCCAATCCTCTTTCATGACATCGTAGCCCGAATCCCTGTTGTTCGATCGTTGCGTTACGTTCGAGATAACGTCTGCATTCTCGGTCTCTGAGACGTGCTGGAGGGCCGCTGAAATGCCAGGAGTCGCCGTTAGAAGGGAGCTTCTATGATCCGATGACAGTGATGGTTCGGGTGACGGTTTGGAAGGATCCGATAGGCGTGCGACTGGGACATGGGGGATGAACGGGGATGCGGGATAGCCGGGACCTGCAGAGACGGATGGCTGCTGCGGAAGTTTGGGTGCAGATAGAGACGGTGCAGCGGAGGACGCCGGCGTCATCGCTGAGCGACTTTTCCCCATCCCAATTGGCACTGAAGCCAAAGGGACGACGGAATTTGGTGAGGCGTCTTCACTCTTTTTTCTGCGACTGCCGAAGACACGTTTTAACCTGAAACCAGCGCTGCCGGAAGACACAGGGACGGTCGGAGAGGGTGGTGGGACTGGGAGCCCGGACGGTGACCGGGATTGGACTTGGCCCATTGTCAGGATGAGAGAAGAGGAGCGGGGACCAGGGAGAATGGTATCGGGGGGGAGATGAGTCTTGGGCGCGGTGAGAGTTGATGGGTGTGGTGCTGCTATATCGGAATGGCTCGAGTCTGACGGTGGGGCGGCGGGGAGGATGGAAGAACTTGATGATGAGAAGGACGACAACGAGGCAGAGGACGTGGACAGGTGTACGCCACCTGCACGCTGGCGTGCATCATGTTTCCGGAAGGGCATGTCGTGTTTGTAAATTGGAAAAAAGGTTTAAAAAAAGGGCAGAGGATGCAGCGCCACGCAGTAGCTGACTGCTCGCGCTAAAGAGGGAGGTGGACGTAAAGGGGGAAGAGTGGGCGCAGAGGGAGGCAATGTGGTTGGGGTGAGGCTGGGACGTGTTTGAGGTGGCTGTTCCGGTAATCGTGGACGAGGAGGATCATCGCAATTATGGTGACTAAGATTCATCACAATACAAATCTACAATGTAATCTACCCTCACGCCCTCGATCCAACAAGCAAGTCCTTGACCAATTCGTACGTGAAAAATGACGTTGCGATGCTCGGCGCCACTTTCACTGTTTACCGTGTTTCGACTCATCAGCTTCTTTCAATTCTCCTTTCCGACAAGAACGTACTCACGCAGATTTGGCCAGAGCCCACGATACATCCCCCTTACTCCTTCTGTCTTGAGAATAACGCGTGCTGCATCTAGCGCGCTATTGTACTGGTATCCTAGTGCGCCCTGACCTAGGCCGACGACTTGCATTTTCCGGCGAAGGACATCAAACGGATATGTAAGCGTCTGCGATATCGATCCTGATGTAATAAAGTCAGCTCAGAAAGCACCCCTCAACACTCAACATGGTACCAGTACCACCTACCAGCAAGGGCACCGCAAGTCAGCTTCCTAACCACGCCATTCTTTCCGGGAGGTGTGAGAAGACCGCGCAGGGCCTCGTACGCAGCGAAATTGATTCCCACGTACGGCGCCACGCCCATTGAGGTCGCCACCAGGCCACGATACAACGCTCGGGCACCACCCTCCTCCCGCATAACCTTCAGTGTCATACCCCACATGGTAAGCTCAGAAGGGAACGGACGCGCGGATGTGTGGAGTGCCGAGGCCAGCCTCAACTGTGAAGATGTAGATAATCCCGTGGATGAAGGCGGGGGCATGGATGACGATGAAGATGAAGATGCCGCCGAACTATTCGTGGCCAAAATGGACGCAGTTGCGATCGATAATCGCGAGCGCACTAGATCTAGTGGGTATGTTGTGCCTGTAACGAAAATTTAGAAAAAGCGTTAAAGAAAACAAACGCAAGGCCATGGAACAAGTCAGATGGGACGAACAGACAGAAGTAACACCAGCGAGAGCACCGCTGGCCAATCGGGTGGGGGTATCCAGCTGTTTCTTCCCGTTTGAGGTAAACCACTGGGGAGAAATGTCATCCAGTATGGCGATTCAACTCGATTGGAACCCACCTTCTTGAGCTGTTCATATGTCGTAAATTGGACGGCACTATAAGGTATGATTCGAACGCAATTGATCCCATTCCCTCGCATGAACCCTCTGAACCCCTCCTCTTTCCACATGCGAACGAGACTTCGCCACACTCCCCTGTACTGCTTCCCAGTGTCCCTGGGTTGAACCTGTCTACAAGCACACCCATCAGACTAAGCATAAATAGAATTCCACTGGGATCCGTACTGGATGATTTTAAGCCGCTCCAGCGGAGAAACCACAGTCCGCGATGCCGCTCCAGCGATTCCGCCGGCGATGAAATATGATGACACCTGTGGACTCAACCATGGCTCTGCTGGCGGCTTGGACGCAGGGACCAAGGAAGAGCTGGCGGTGGGGGCAGCGGGCTGGACGGGAGATTGCTCGGATGTCATAGCAGTAAGCAAGTTGGCGTTGGGGAATATATGTCATGGACTACTGTATCTAGTGCGGGGTAGACGGGAAAAAGAGAAAGAATTGGATGGGTGCCGTAGGGCTTGGGGGGCTCTCTAAGATGAGCAACGAGGAAATAGCGTTTAAGAGACGAGCGTGCCAGTTGCCAGTGATGTCCCGGCCTTATTCGCTCAAGCACCGCACCTCGCCGCGGCTACACTGCCAGCCACCACACAACCGTAAATATTCAGCCTCAGCTGAGCTACTCAACCCATCCTACCGACGACTCGAGATACATATCGCCCAGCTCAAGAATGAGCCGAGCGCTCTTATTGATAAAAAAAAACAAAACAGTAAACTGTCAACAATAGCGAGCCAAACGGCCCATGCATGGAGAGAACAAGACCATAAACGACATCCAGGTATGGCTAAGCTCGCTTTTTTGTCGGCAACAAGACACCCCCACACACATGCCGGGAAATGGGTGTCTATGTCTGAACGGGGGATTCGTCCCGACTTTCCTCGGAAAACCCTGTGGATCAGAAACATGGTCAGTGTCAGACCGCGGGACAGATCTGCTCTTACTCGCCTCCGCGTCCACGGCCTCTGCCGCGACTACCACGGCCCCGCTCCCCATCGGTCCTCCGATCACCGGTACCACGCCCACGAAAGCCTGAATGATCACTGAGTGTCCTGACCCATATCACTGTGAACAGTCACTCACCGCCCCTCTCCCCTCCTCTCGAGCCGCCACGATCTCCTCTGAAGCCTCCGCGGAACCCCCCGCGAAAACCACCACGCTCTCCGCCTCGACCGCCTCTGGAGCCACGATCCCCGCGTTGTCGGCCACGCCCCCCGCGAGCCTGCGTAAAGCCGTCGTCGGCTGGCAAGTTACCATCGATGGGCGACAGTGTTGCTTCTCCCGGACTCGCGTCTGGCATATCTTTGGGCGTGTTCGCAGGGGACGGTGTCTGGGATGTTCCAAATTTGGCTTGTAGCCCTGCGATGGGTGGGAGCCCGGCGTCGTCGTCGTCGGCCCAGTCAATGATCCCAGAAGTTGATAACGCGGCCGTAACGGTCTGGTCATCGGTTATCCCTTCGCCATGGGGTGTCTCGACAGTCGTGGCGGCGACTTCCGTCACTTGACCCTGAGGAACATCCACCCATTCCTGACTGTCCGCAAGGCCGGCGTTATCGAGTTCGCTTTCTTGCATGAAGTGAAATCCTCCCGACGTCGAGGTTTGCCCTCCGAGACCAGCTGCGGGAACACTGGACTCCTCTTCCGATGGTTCTGGCACCTCAGGCTCAGTGTCTTCAGGGGTAGCAAGGCTTGGTTCAGGGAGTGGATTCGCGAAGGAATGAACCAATTCAACCAATCGTGAGTCTGATCAGAAAGGTCAAATGCGTGATGAGCCCCACGAGTTGAGGAAAATAGACCCACGCGAGAT
>Ga0210393_10003403_pt1 | contig 12796 bp, 8 predicted proteins | sample IncBWC27OmetaG_FD_160068 | JGI IMG/M metagenome (GOLD analysis project Ga0210393, IMG submission 160068) | Forest soil microbial communities from Barre Woods Harvard Forest LTER site, Petersham, Massachusetts, United States - Inc-BW-C-27-O ... | reverse complement strand
GCCTTCGACCTCATACCAGCGCCGTGCGATGCTGGTGGCAAGATCAGGCTTGTTCTGATGGTCGGCCGTGACTAGCTCGATCTTCTGGCCCAACACGCTGTCGCCAAAATCCTCGACCGCCATTTTGGCAGCCTCGAATGAACCTTTGCCGCCGTAGTCGGCATAGACGCCGGACTGGTCGTTCAAGATGCCGATCTTGACGCCTTGCGCAGACGCCGGCGCCGCCAGCATCAGGACGCAAGCCGCAACAGCAGCCGGCAACAGTTTCGCTCTCATGTGGGCCTCTCCCGATTATGTTTTGTTGAGTAAAGCATATTTTATAACCTTCGCCCTGCCCACCCACCTGGAATGAGCCAAAAGTAGGGTCGCGAAGGCGCGCACTCTGTGGCAACGGCGCTCAAATATCTGCAATCGCGTTTCAGCCTAGTGGTCCGATTCTAACATTTGCATCTCGGTGTGGCAGGCACTTTTGCAAATGTTAGAATCAAAGGGCCACTAGCAAACATAGGTTTCTAGTTGAGTTTTAGATTTGACATTCGCCTTGCGAATCCGTGGCTATGGGGTAGCGAATGTCATCTACTCCACTAGCTTGGCCTGCGTTTTCCGCTGCGACCCATCCGCAAGATTGCGCACGATCACGTAGAAGATCGGCGTGAACACGAGTCCGAACAGCGTTACGCCGAGCATGCCGAAGAACACGGCGACGCCGACCGCCTGACGCATTTCCGATCCTGACCCTGTCGAGACGACCAGCGGCAGCACGCCGAGAATAAAGGCAAACGACGTCATCAGGATCGGGCGGAGGCGAAGCCGGCAGGCCTCGATCACGGCTTCCAGACGGGGACGGCCCTCAAGTTCGATGTCGCGCGCGAACTCAACGATCAGGATTGCGTTTTTCGCGGCCAGTCCCACCAGCACCACGAAGCCGATCTGGGTCAGGATATTGACGTCCTGCCCCATGATGCGCACCCCAAGCGTTGCCGCCAACAGACACATCGGCACGATCAGGATCACGGCGAAAGGCAGCGTCCAGCTGCCATACTGCGCGGCCAGCACCAGGTAAACAAACAAGACGCAGATCGGGAAAACATAGAGACCCGAACTGCCGCCAGTGACCTGCTGATAGGACAGATCGGTCCAGTCGTAGGAGAAGCCGCTCGGCAGCGTCTCGTCGGCAAGGCGCTTCATGGTTTCGATCGCGGTCGCCGAGCTCGTGCCGGGCAACGACTCGCCTTGCAATTCCGCCGTCGAATAAAGATTGTAGCGCGCCACCCGATCGGGCCCCGACACGTCCTTGAAATCGACGACACTGCCCAACATGACCATGTTGCCGGCGGCATTGCGCGTGCGCAGCCGCGCGAGGTCGGCTGCCTCTTTGCGGAACGGCAGATCGGCCTGCGCGGTGACGTGATACGTCCGGCCGAGGATGTTGAAGTCGTTGACGTAGGTCGAGCCGAAGTAGGTTTCAACGGCGTCGGTCACATTCTGGATCGGCACGCCGAGCTTCTGCGCCTTGACGCGGTCGATGTCGACGAACACCTGCGGCGTGTTGGCGGTGTAGGGCGAGAACACCTGGGTTAGCCCGGGCGCCTTGCGGGCGGCCGCAACCAGCTCGTCGGTGGCAGCCGCCAGCAGTTCGGGACCGCGGCCCAGCCGGTCCTCGATGCGCATGGTGAAGCCGCCGCCGGTGCCGATGCCGGGAATCGGGGGCGGCGGAATGACGATGATGAATGCGCCCTCGATCGACGCCAGACGCTTGCGCAGATCGGCCGTGACGACGGCCGCGGTCAGGCCTTTCTTCAGCCTTACCTCCGGCTCTTCAAAGACCGGAAACAGCGCCGCGGAATTGCTGGCCTGGGTCCGCGTTGCACCGGAGAAGCCGGCGAAAACGGCCACGCGAATGATGCCGGGCGTATCGAGCGCCATCGCCTCGATCCGACGAACGATCTCTGTCGTTCGCTCCAGCGAGGCCGCACCGGGCAATTGCGCGGAGACAATGACATAGCCGCGGTCCTGAGCCGGAATGAAGCCTTGCGGCGTCGTCACCAGCAGCCATCCGGCGCTGCCGATCAGGCCGACATAGATCAGCAGCATCAAGGCGCGGTGCCGGATCACAAAGCCGGCGATTCCGGCATAGGAGTCCGACAGCCAGTCGAAGGCGCGATTGAAGACGCCGGTAAAGCCCTCCCAGGCGCGGGCGATGACGTTCCAGGCGGCCGGCGACCGATGCTCCTCGTGAGGTACGAGGATTTGCGAGGCCAATGCCGGCGACAGTGTCAGCGAACAGAAGCAGGAGATAGCGGTCGCCACCGCGATGGTCACGGCGAATTGCTGAAAGAACTGCCCGGAAATGCCACCGAGGAATGCGGTGGGCACGAACACCGCACACAAGACCAGCGCGATCGACACCAGCGCGCCGCCGACCTCCTCCATGGTGCGCAACGCGGCTTCGCGCCGCCCCATGCCACCCCGCAAATGCCGCTCGACATTTTCCACAACGACGATGGCATCGTCGACCACGATGCCGACCGCGAGCACGAGGCCAAATAACGTCAGGTTGTTGATGGCATAGCCGAGCGCGGCCATGGCGGCGAAGGTGCCGACCAGCGATACCGGGATCGCGACGATCGGGATGATGGCAGGACGCCAGCCCTGCAGGAACACTAGCACCACGACGACGACGAGGATCATCGCCTCGTAGATGGTCTTGATTAGCTCGCTGATCGACTGCGCAATGAATTCGGTCGGGTTGTAGCCGATATTGTAGTCGAGGCCCCGCGGAAAGTTCGCCTTCAACTTGACCATCGTGTCCGAGATGCCCCTGGCGGTTGCCAGCGCGTTCGAGCCGGGACGCTGGGTCACCAGCAGGGCGACCGCAGTCTTCCGCAACATGAAGCTATTGGTGGAGTAGTCCAGCGCGCCGAGCTCGACGCGCGCCACGTCGCGCAGCCGCACGGTGCGGCCATCGCTGCCGGCTTTGACGAGAATGTCTTCGAACTGCCTGATATCCTTCAATCGCCCGGTGAAGGTCAGATTGGGTTGAAAGGCCCGGTCGGTGATCGGCGGGCCTGCGAGCTGGCCGCCGGCGATCTGCAGGTTCTGCGCCCGGATCGCCGCCAGCACATCGCCCGCCGTCAGGCCAAGATTGGCGATCTTGTCGGGATCGAGCCACAGCCGCATGGAATAATCCCGCGCGCCGAAGATCTGGATGTCGCCGATGCCGTCGAGCCGGAGCAACTGGTCGCGAACCTGGAGCAGCGCGTAGTTGCTGATATAGAGCTGGTCGAGCGAATCATCGGGCGACAGCATGAACACGACCATCAGGATGTCCGGGCTGTTCTTGCGGATCACCACCCCGTTCCGCTGGACTTCGTCCGGCAACTGCGGCGTCGCGATCGCCACCCGGTTCTGAACCAACACTTGCGCCTTGTCGAGATCGGTGCCGAGTTTGAACGTCACGGTGATCGTGAGCTGCCCGTTCGAGGTCGCCTGGCTGTAGAGATAGAGCATATCGTCCACGCCGTTGATCTGCTGCTCGATCGGGGCGGCCACCGTGTCGGACACGGTCTGCGCGGAGGCTCCCGGATATTGCGTGGTGACCACCACGGTGGGCGGCACCACTTGCGGATATTCGGCCACCGGCAGCGTGTTATAGGCGAGCGCTCCCACGATCACGAGCACGATGGACATCACCATCGCCAGAATGGGCCGATTGACGGAAAGCGCCCCGAGATTCATGTCTTGTCACCGGCGGGAGCGGGTTTCGCCGGGTGCGGACTAACCTTCGCCCCGACGCGCACGCGTTGCAGGCCGTCGACGACGACGCGGTCATCCGCTTTCAATCCCTCGCGGATGACGCGCAGGCCCTCGTCGAGCGGTCCAAGGATGACGGGCCTGGCCTCGGCGGTGTTATCCTCCTTCACCACGAACACGATCTTGCGCGACTGGTCGGTCGCGATGGCGTTATCGGGTATCAGCAGCGCGTCGTAAGGCGCGCTGGCGATAAGACGTACCCGGCCGAATTGTCCCGGCAGGATTGAAAGGTCCTTGTTCGGGATGACGGCCCGGCCGCGCAGTGTCCCGGTCGAGACGTCCAGCCTGTTGTCAAGGAAATCGACCTTGCCGTCGTGAGACGGCTTGGTCTCGCCCGTCAGCGCGACCTGGACCGGATTGGGATTGTCGCGCGAGCTTGGGCGTTTACCCTCGAACCAGAGCCGGTTGTATTTGAGGTAGGTCGCCTCATCCATGTCGAAATAGATGTAGATCGGATCGAGCGAGACGATCGACGTCAGCAGGGTCGATCCACCCTCACTGCCTTGCACCAGATTGCCGACGCTGACGAGATGCCGGCTGACCCTGCCGCCGATCGGCGCGATGACATGGGTGAACTCGATATTGAGCTGCGCCGCCTTCAGCGCGCCCTCGGCCTGCGTCACCGCGGCGTGCGCGGCTTGCAACGCCTGGCGGCGCTGGTCGACGAGTTGTTCGGACACCGCACTGGTCTGGACCAGGGCGAGGCCGCGGTCGAGATCGCGCTTGGCGAGTTCCACCTTGGCGCGCGCATCGGACAATTGCCCATCCGCCTGTTCGGCCACAGCCTCGAACGGCCGCGGGTCGATGATATAGAGCAGGTCGCCGGCATGGACCATGTCGCCGTCCTTGAACTCGACATTGGTGACGAAGCCGCCGACCCGAGCGCGGACCTGAACCTCTTCGATCGCATCAAACCGTCCCGTGAATTCGTCCCAGTCCGTGACGGTTCGCTTGACGGGTTGGGCGACGGTGACGGGCGGGGCTGCGGCCCCAGCCTGAGGCGCCGGCTTCTCCCCGCAGCCCGCGAGAAGCCCCGCGAGCACAATGAGCATCGGAGAAAGGCGATAGAATGAACGGATATCGGCCATTCGCGTCGAACGCGTCGGTTGCTCAGTCGCGCTCATTTCGTTCCCCTCAAGTACAACCGTGAATCGAGGTAATGCAGATATGCGACAGGACCAAGAAGAGATCGTCCCATAGTCTGTTCATGCGCCAAACCGGATCAAGCGAAATCTGCTGCGTGCGACGCAACCGATCCGTGAAAAATCGCCGGCGCGACATTTTGCGGCGTTGGAATAATCCTCCGGCCGTGATGTCGGACGCAACCGGCCGATTGTCCGGGGCGACAATCGTTTCACCGCGGGGTAGCCGCGGCAAATCAGGCGGGAAGCGGCCAGCCAGGCGATCAGGGGCAGCTTATGCCCAGCCAGGACAGGTAGCGACCGATATCTCCCCACAGGAATGCGGCCATCAATCCAAGACGCTTGCCGCGGCCAGATACAAAAGCTTTTGCGTACGCCAAGCGATCCAGAGATAAAATCCGCCCCCGATCACTGCGATGGTGACGACATCAAACAACGCCCAGATGATCTTGAGCGGACGTCGTCGCGCCAAACTGAAGATAGCTCCAAGCGGTGAGGCTCGTCTTTTTTTGAATCGCATGCGCGTCGCACGCGCACTTCATCGATCAATCGAGACGCTGGAGCGAATGAAGTTCGTCTTCCATGTTGCCGCGCTGATAGCGCTTTCGATCGAGGCGATCGAACCGGCCCGCACGGACTTCACCACTCGTGCCCTGGCGAGGCATTCAATCTAGATAACTTCTAAGCGGAAAACGGCAGAGCCGCGGAATGCCGTCATCCAGACTGTGTTACGTCCACATGCGAGCGGGGGATCACATCTCAACTTAGCATTAGTCTAATTCTAAATTACGTGGGGCGCGTCAGTGAAGAGGCAGGATACAGACCGGTTGAGCTACAACAACGCACGGCTCAACCGCATTCTTCGATATCGTTACGCCGGGCTGCTTTGTGCGGCATTGCCGGCGTTTTCAGTGGGGGTAGCGCGCGCCCAGGATAACTCGTCCACCCTTCCGCCGGTTCAGGTCGAGGCGCCGAAAAATCGGGCGACGCCGAAACAGAGCGCCAACGCGACGCCGTCAACTGCAAGGCGGCGCACTGCGCGGACCAACAAGCCGCCAAAGCCCAACACCGCTCAAACGGCCGCCGCGCCTGACGATGGCAACGGTCCGAACAATAACACTTCCGGCCCGCCGCTGCAGCAGGTGCCGGGACTGGACAAAACGGGCACCAAGCTCGGCGACCTTCCTGCCAGCGTCCAGATCATTCCGCATCAGGTCGTGACCGAACAGGGCGGTACCCTGCTGAGAGATGCCATCTGGAACGCCAGCGGCATCAACAGCGGCGGCCAGGACTCGCTTGGCTACTTCGATCACTTCCTGATCCGCGGCCTGAACGCCCAAGTCTTTACCGACCGCTTCTCCGACGGAGATCAGCTCGGCGGCCTGGTGCACTCACTGAATGGGGTCAAGCAGATTGAAATCCTGGAGGGGCCGGGTTCGGCAGTGTTCGGCAGCGGCCCTCCCGGCGGCACCATCAATATCGTCCACTTCGATCCGTCACCGGTCTTTCATTGGGGAACGAGTACGCAGGTCAATTCGTTCGGTGGCGTGACCAACAGTAACTATGTGACAGGTCCGACGACAATCAACGGGCTGAACTACCGGATCGACACTACGGTCACCGGCGGAGATGCTTTTCGCGACCTCAACAGCAAGGATTACGAAATCCGCCCGGCGTTTCAGTGGCACGTCGATGACCACATTTTCACGTTCGCGCTCGACGCACGGCACATCGAGCAGACGCCGGATGCCTATGGCCTGATCTATCTCGGTGGTCAGCCGATCACGGGCGTTCCGAACACCGCGAAATATTCGACGCCGTTTGCCTTCGCCAAACAGGACGACATCCGTCCCACCTTTACCGATCAATGGGACGTCACGAACTTCCTGACCATCAATAATCGCTTTTCCTATACACATCGCGATATCGACGCGATGCGTAACAACGACAGCATGACCGCCCCCAATAGTACGAGCGGCACCCGTCTTGTGACTAACGCCGATGGGACGATTTCGCTGGACGGCCGGCAGCTGCGCTACCAAAACGACTCGGACAATTTCTTCGACTATCAGTTCGAACCGGTATGGAAATTCTACACTGGAAGTGTCCACCACACGCTATTGACCGGCTTCGAGTATCAGCGTCAGGTCATGGACACGAGCCGCGTCACGGCCAATCTGCCGAACATCGCGAATATCTTCGCACCGGCACCACCGGAGACGTCGCCAAACAGTATTCCGGGCGGGTTTTTATGCGGCAAGTCGAATTCCTGCGACAATGACCACTTGGTCGCGAATTATTACGGCGTCTATGCCACCGACCAGATGGATCTAACCGACAAGTGGAAGCTGCGTGTCGGGGTGCGTCAGGACCGGTATGACACCGACCTTAATCCGCTGATCACCGTGCCTGGCGCTTTCACGTTGACGAACGTTCCGATCGTCGCCGGGGTGCCGTTGACACGCAGCGATACACCGGTGAGCTGGAATGTCGGCACGCTCTATCATCTCACAAACTGGATGGCGCCTTATATTGGCGCCTCCCAGAGCTATCTGGCCAACTTCAACTCGGAGAACGTGCAGAACGGTATCGGCGCGCCGGAATCAGCGCGGCAATACGAAGCCGGCATCCGCTTTTCATTCCTCAACGAGAGGATCATCCTGAACACGGCCGTCTTCAACGTCTCGCGTGACAATGTAGCGACGTTGTTTACCCCAAGCACCGGCCCCAATGCGGGCGTGCAGCTGGTCACTTTCGACAGCCAGCTCACCAATGGCGAGGAAGTCTCGCTGATCGCCAAATTCACCGATCAGTGGAGTGTCCTTGCCAACGCTACCCACCAGGAGGCCGTGGTCACCGTTGCTCCGAACGCGCCGGCGACCATCAGCAATGTTCCGCAGGGCGTGCCGGCCAACATGGCCAATGTCTGGACCACCTATAAGTTCGCGCTCGGTGGTATTTCCGGATTCCAGTTCGGCATCGGCGCCAACTATCGCGACCGGACCTGGAGCGACACCACCAACGTTAATTCGGTTCCGGGTTTTGTGATCGGCAACCTGATGGTTGGCTGGGAAGACCCCAATTGGGGTGTGTCGCTGAACGTCAAGAACTTCACCAACAAGCTCTACTTCGTCGCCGCCAACGGTGCCGGCGGCTTTGTCGGCGAAGGACTCGGCGCCTACCTGACCGTCAAATACCACCAGTGAACCCCACAGCGTGGAGTAGCAGCAGCGCTTTCGTCTGAAGCGCTGCCCAGAGCAAGGAATGGCACGGCCGCCGATTGCCGCCGTGCCATTCTTTTTTTGCGGCACGGCATCCGCGCAAATATTAATGACCCCATCAAAGATCGCGACTTGCGCGCAATGATGTGGATGACTGCCCCGCGCCGCTTGATTGCTCACCGGCCCTTTGCTCAGATACTCGAAGGGGTGCATCATGACGTGGAAACAAGAGCGCGACCTCCTGCTGGCGCAGACCATGGCCTTCGTGCAGTCGGTCGCTGCAAAGGCGACTGACACTGACGTCAGGCCCGAAGCCCGCTTTAGCGAGGCCCGCCTCAAACCAGCATCATCCGACCAGCCTTTCGCGCTGGAACGTCCTGTCGATATCCTCCCGCCCCGTCTCTCCCCGATCGGCCAAAGCGATCTCCGCGACGAGATACGCCGCAGGGTGGCGGCCTTCCGTGTGCGCCAGCAGGCTTTCGATCGTGACCGCGACGCGTATTGCAACGCGATGATGGCCAAAGCCCGGGCTTCCTCCGAGCACGCCGCAAAGTCCCGCGACAATCCGCCGCTTAAGCGCTGACTGGAAGTTCCCCTCGCATCTGTTGGCGCAAGAAAATATCTTGCGTGGCGCGATTTTTGCAGCGCTAAATCGCGTGACCCCGTTACGCGCGGGGCAATCTAACGGAGCAGGATCAGTATGATGACAGTAGTTAATCGAAGGGGTCTGCTGGGAGCGGGCTCGGCCATGCTGGCGTTCGCGGCATTTGCGAACAAAGCCGCTTGGGCGGCCGGATCGCCGGGATTGACCACCCACGTGCTCGATACCGCGAATGGCAAACCCGGCGAGGGCATCAAGATCGAGTTCAGCGTGCTGGAGGGCGAAACCTACAAGCTGCTCGCGACGGTTCACACCAATGCCGACGGCCGCAACGCCGAACCGCTGCTGACGCCAGAAAACATGAAGGCCGGCAAATACCAGTTGGTATTCTATATCGGCGAGTACTTCACCAAGCTCGGCACTCAGCTGCCCAACCCGCCCTTCCTGGAGAAGGCGGTCATCCAGTTCGGCATGGCCGATGCCACAGCCCACTATCACGTGCCGATCCTGGCATCGCCCTGGAGCTATACGACCTACCGCGGCAGCTAAGGTCACTTCCAAACGCAAGGAGGCTGAAAATGATTGATCGTTCTCGGCTGCTTGCGTGCCTGGTCTTCGCCCTCGCGCTCGGGCCGGCTTTGATTGCGACTGCGATCGCCGGCCCGGTCGACATGGCGACGATCAACGCGATGGATCGCGCTGCCTTTGTCGTAAAGTTCGGCGGCATCTTCGAGAAATCGCCATGGGTCGCTGAGGAAGCCTGGGAGAGGCGGCCGTTTGCCAGTCCCGATGAAATGCACGCCGCCATGGTTGCCGTGGCCAAAACGGCCCCGGCCACCCGACAGCTAGCGTTGTTGCAGGCCCATCCCGATCTGGCCGGCAAGGAAGCTCAGGCCGGTACCATGACCGCCTCGTCCGTCGCCGAGCAGGCAGGCGCAGGGCTCAACGCCCTGCCGCCACCAGAGTTTGCGGAGTTGTCAAACCTGAATGCCGCGTACAAGGCAAAATTCGGATTTCCTTTCATCATTGCAGTGCGGATGTACACCAAGGAAGGCATCTTCTTCGAATTCAAACGGCGGCTGCAAAACGACACGCAAACCGAATTCGCCAACGATTTGCAAAACGTCTACATCATCACGCGGCTGCGGCTGAACAAACTGCTCGACGCCAGTTGAGCGAGGCGCGACGGTCGTCACCACCAAATGCTCGCGGCGTTTTGCTGCTCACCGGCGATCGCTTCCGCTTTTACTGCCCGGCAGAACCCGTCGCGTTGTTGCAACCGCTGCCAGTAGGCCGCGACCGCCGGACCGAAATCCCGGGCAAGACCGATACGCTGCGCCAATAACAGCGCATATCCCACGGAGATGTCGGCAACCGTAAACCTCCCGCCGCACAGCATCTCGCTGCTGGCGACCGCTGCCTCGACCGCGCGCAACCGGCCGAAGAACCACTTCGCATAGTCGGTTGCGACTTGCGGGCTGCGCCGTTGTTCCGGCTCGAGTTTCGAATAACGCAGCACCAACGCCTGCGGGAAGGTCAACGTCGCTTCACCGAAGTGTAGCCAGTTGAGATAGGCGCCGTAGTCGGGCTCATCGGTGCCGACGGCAAGCGGCGTCGGACCGCGGCGCACGACCAGATATTGCAGGATCGCCGCCGATTCCGTCATGCGCGTGTCGCCGTCGATCAGCAGCGGAATAGTACCGAGCGGATTAAGGGCCAGATAGTCCCTGGCCAATACCCGTGGCGGGAAAGGCAGCATCTTGAGATCATAGGAAAGCTTCAACTCTTCCAGCGCCCAGAGCGGACGGAACGAGCGCGCTGCCATGCAGTGATAAAGCGTGATCACGTTGCCTCCCGTTGTTTTGTCCCCGCCGTCGAAAATCGAACCTTGCGATTTCGCGACAAGTTTCCCAATTTAATTGGTACCTGCGCAACCGATACTGAACGGCCGACAATGCCATGAACTCCCAGGTTCACTATCTGCCGCTCACGCCGGCGCTGTTTTCCCTTCTGGTTTTCCTGTTCGTCGGGCTGATCATCCTGATTCAGCTCCGCATTCTCCGATACGCTTATATGAAGCTCGGCGTCGGCCCGGGAGCCGCACTGTTTTTGCTGTTCGGCTCGTTGATCGGAAGTTATTTCAACATTCCCGTCACCGTTCTGCCGGGAGCGGTGCAGTCCGGACAGGTGATCGATTTCTTCGGCATGCAATATGTCATACCGCTCGTGCAGCAATGGCCCGGCACCGTGCTCGCCGTCAATGTCGGCGGCGCCGTGATCCCCACATTGATGTCGAGCTATCTTGTGCTTCGATATCAACTCTGGGGCCGGGCAACCATCGCCGTCATTGCCATCGCCTTGATTATTCATTCGATGGCAACGCCGGTGCACGGGCTCGGCATTGCGGTGCCGGTGTTTGCGCCCGTCGTTGCAACCGCGATCCTCGCTTTCCTGCTGTCGCGCGAATATGCCGCCCCGCTCGCGTATATCGGCGGCTCGATGGGGACGCTGATCGGCGCAGATCTCTCCAATCTCGACAAGATCAGTGGCCTCGGCGCGCCAGTTGCTTCCATCGGCGGCGCGGGCACCTTCGATGGCATTTTCCTGACCGGCATTCTGGCGGTCTTGCTCGCCGGCATCGCCTCACCGTCGCGGCCGAGACCCGCCTGGTAGCGATCCGTCTCCATCAACGCGAGTTGCCACGCCTTCGGACTATCAATAAGAAGAAATCAAGCACATCAGGGATGGCGGCCAAGGCCCATGGAAGCCCGTTCAGGACACGCGGCATCGGAAAAATGGTCGCCGTCATCAGGCGCCAGCCGCGTCGTCCAGCAAATCCACGCCATGCTGCATCCGCGTAATATCGTGCTGGTTGGCGCGACGGACAAGCCTGGCAATTATGCCGAGCGCATCTGGACCAACCTGATCAAATACAAGTTCGAAGGCGGCCTGTACCCGCTCAACAGCAAGCGCGAAACCATCTGGGGCGTGCCTTGCTACAAGGATTTCGCCAGTCTGCCGGACAAGCCTGACCATGTGCTGGTGATGGTGCCGGCGCGCTTTGCAGTCCAGGTGATCCGAGACGCTGCCGCTTCAGGCGCCCGTTCGGCAACGATCGTCACCTCCGGCTTCAGCGAGTTGCAGGACATCGAGAGCCAACGGCTCGCCATCGAACTGCAACAGGCGATCCGGGAAACCGGGCTTGCCGTCACCGGGCCGAATTGTCTCGGCAACCTGAGCGCCGGCGAAAATCTCTTCACCAACATCGACGACCGCGTGGTGACCATGGAGGCGGGTCCGGTTGCGATCGCCGGCCAGTCCGGCGCGATCGTGATGGCGATCCGCCAGGCGCTGGAAGATCGCGGTGTCGGCGTCGGTTACATGGTGACGACCGGCAACGAGGCCGGCCTCGAGACGACCGACCTGATGAACTATTTCGTGGCCGATCCTTCGATCCGCGTCATCGTAGTCTACCTCGAGGGCGTCCGCGACACCAAGGCCTTCCGCGACGCTTGCAAGGCCGCGCGAGCGGCCGGCAAACCGGTGATCGCAATCAAGCTCGGCGCCTCCGAGGGAGGCCGCGCCGCCGCGATGGCGCATACCGGCGCGCTCGCCGGTTCGATCGAAAGCTTCGATGCCATCTCGGCCCGCGAAGGTGTGATCCGCGCCCGCGGTCTCGATGAACTGATCGAAACCACGGAATGCTTTGTCCATGCCGCTGTACCCAAGGGCTCGCGGTTGGCCGCGGTTACGCTCTCGGGCGGGAAGCGGGGTCTTTTGATCGATGCCTTCACCGCTGCCGGCCTCAACTTCGCAAGCTTGAGTTCGGCGGCCAGCGACAAGCTTGCCAAAATGCTCGGACCCGGCTCGATCGTCGGCAATCCGCTTGATGCCGGCTTTGCCGCAGTGGTCGATCCCTCCGTCTATATCCAGTCGATCAAGATCATGATCGACGATCCCGACACCGACATCGTCATCATCGATGCCGAACTGCCGAAAGCGCCGCACGAATTGCGCGA
>Ga0210393_10003402_pt1 | contig 12797 bp, 10 predicted proteins | sample IncBWC27OmetaG_FD_160068 | JGI IMG/M metagenome (GOLD analysis project Ga0210393, IMG submission 160068) | Forest soil microbial communities from Barre Woods Harvard Forest LTER site, Petersham, Massachusetts, United States - Inc-BW-C-27-O ... | reverse complement strand
CCCGGCGGTGGCGCGCTCGGTCATCTGTTTTGGAGCGAGATCGTTCAGCTCCAGGCGCACGCGCGGAGTCGCAGCTTGAAATCGCTCGATCGCACGTGGCATGAGGCTCGCAGTGAGCGACGGCACATAGCCGACTCGCAGCACCTCGTCCTTCACCTGCCCACGCACGCGTTGCACGGCCTGATCAGCGCGGGCAAGCACCTCGCGCGCCTCCTCGTAAAAGAGTTCTCCGGCAGGCGTCAGCTTTATCAGGTTTTTTCCGCGCTCGAACAGTCGCATGCCCAGTTCGTCCTCAAGATCCTTTACCTGCCGGCTCAACGCAGGCGGCGTGACGTGGAGGTTGTTGGCCGCGCGCTGGAAACTGCCGTGCGCGGCGACGGCCGAAAAATACCGGAGGTGGCGGAGTTCCATGCGGGGATCGAAGAGCGATTAACCAAAAGTATGGGTGAGACCAAAAACAAGGCAATGGGCAATTGTGCGGCCCGCTGATAGGGTGGTACTCTTTATGGATCATCGATTCTCTGGGAAGGAGCTGACCGGCTCGCGAACGGTTGTTATCACCGGAGGCAACACCGGTCTGGGTTTCGCTTGTGCGAACGCGATCTTGAGGTCACCCAATGGCGCCCCCTGGCACATTATCCTGGCCTGTCGAGACGAAGGCCGTGCTCAGGCCGCTGTCGGTCAGTTGAACAGCGGTGCGGAAGCAGCGGGCCGGGTTGGGGCTATGTCGCTCGACCTGGCATCCCTTGCGTCGGTTCGCGCGTTTGCCGCCGAACTCACCAAGAGACTGAGCGCAGGAACAATTCCGCCCTTGCACGCGGTGGTGTGCAATGCCGGCGTGAACCCCTTGAATAAGAAAACGGTGACGGTCGATGGATTCGAGTCGACTTTCGGGATCAACCACCTGGGTCATTTTCTACTCGTCAATGAACTGCTGCCCGCATTGCAGTCTCCGGCCCGCGTCGTTGTCGTCGCCAGCGGAGTCCACGATCCGGCGCAGAAGGCGGGGGTGCCCGTGCCAGCCTGGAACAATTCGGCGGCCCTGGCCCGCGGCGAACTCGGCCCCACTGCCGCCTCCGATAAAGCATTCGCTTCGGGTCAGCGTCGTTACAGCACGTCGAAACTAGCCAACGTCTACTTCACGTACGCCATGGCCCGCCGCCTGCCGGCTGGCATCACGGCCAACGCCTTCGACCCCGGCCTGATGCCCGGAACCGGGTTGATGCGCGAAGCCCCGGCCGCGTTGCGATTCATCTTGAGACACATTCCGATCGCACTACTCCGTCGGTTGTTTTCGCCCAACGTCCATACCGCAGAGGAATCCGGCGACGCTCTGGCCCGCCTCGTGACCGATCCCGAACTGAATACAACCACGGGTCGATACTTCGAGGGGCGCCGCCAAATCCGCTCCTCCGACGAATCATATAACGACGAACGTGCCGTGGAACTATGGAACGCCAGCGTGACGTTGACCGCAGCCACCCAGGCCGCGAAGCAAAAAGGGAAGATATGAGCGAAATCTCGATTTCGACGCCGCACCACCAGCTCAAAGGATACCTGGCTACGCCCCAAGGCAAGGGGCCCTGGCCCGGAGTTGTCGTGATTCATGACATCTTTGGCCTGACCGACGTGACACGTGGCCATGCCGACTGGCTTGCCATGGAAGGGTTTCTTGCGTTGGCGCCGGACCTGTTCTCCTGGGGTGGCCGCATCCGTTGCATCCGCTCCCTAATGGCGGACTTGGCGGCACAAAAAGGACCGTCCTTTGATGATGTGGATGCCATGCGGCAGTGGCTGGCAGACCGCCAGGACTGTACCGGCAAGACGGGGGTCATCGGCTTCTGTGCGGGCGGAGGATTTGCGATCCTTCTGGCGGTCGGCCACGGCTTTTCGGCGGCAGCCCCGAACTATGGCCATATCCCGAACGACATCGATGTGTTCTTGAATGGTGCTTGTCCGATGGTCGCGAGCTTCGGCGGCAGCGACTGGATGGTACCAAAAGGTACGGCGGCACGGCTGGAAAATGCACTCGAACGGCGCCAGATCGAGCATGATGTCAAAGAATATCCGGGCGTGGGGCATGCCTTCCTCGATGATTACAAAGGCCCAATGGGAGTTCTCTGTGTCATCCTAAGGGCGAGTTACAAGGACAAGGAAGCGGCTGACGCGCGAAACCGCATCCGGGCGTTCTTCGCACGCCATCTCGCGTAGCATCACAGTTGAAGAGTAGCAGGAAATATCAGGGTTGGAGGCCCTGCTGTGCTCTACGAGCTTCGCATGGCGGAGAGGGAGGGATTCGAACCGCCGAGCCCTGACAACACAACTTGTTCACTAACCGTGCTTTTGTGTTGTTACGAGTGAGTTAGAACACAAACAAGATGTAAGGAATCCTAACGAATTCAAATCAGAAATAAATTTTTGTCCTAATTTTGTCCAAATATTTCTACCGCTTAATCCTCATCGGCCTTACAAAATACCTTTGCGCGACTCATGGCGATCTGTGAGCTTCCGGGATGGACAAGCAGTTATCTGACCCGATCACAACGATCATTCAAGCGGACTCTGCGCGGGCACTACTGATGCACGCCCAGCTCTGCGCGGTAGCGTGAACTATCGCTTCATCATTTCAATAATAATACTTTGTGCCAGAATCATTTTCTGGCAGATTTCATTAAGCTTATCGGAAAGCTCATGTGGGTTTTGCGGATCTTTGGGCGGTGTAATGGCTTTAAAATAATCGGACAGATCCAAAAAAACATCTGTGTTTAACCGGCAATCAGGGCTTGAATCGTCTCCACCATTAAGTTTGTTCAGCCACTCGGAAACTTTTACTTTAGCAATCGGATTAGCCGCATCAACTTCAATTCTTCGTTGAGCCTTATCAATTTTTGTCAGTGCCTCATTTTTTTCATATGCGTCATCAATTAGTTGAACGGTCTTTTGAGCATCGCTCATGTCGCCAGCTTCAGCTTGAGCCACAGCGATTTCGGCAAAACGGATATATAGCACTCCCTTGTTTTTTTTGGCAATCTTGAACGCATAAGCCCAAGTCTTTTGGGCTTCGGCAATAGCGCCTGCTTTAATTTGATTCGTCGCTTCGCTTAGCAGCATGTTTAGTTCGAATGATTGCTGCATTTCCACAGCCGTGTTACTGCCATTTTCAGACTGAATTAGATCAGCGGCTTTACGGCTATCGTCCCATATTTCGTGTGCAGCTGCAATATCTCCAATCTTCATTTGGATTATTGCTATCGTATTTAACTCATCGTTCTTAGTTATGCCGTCATCATTCATATTGGCACTTTTTTTTGCCAGCACTAAAGTTGTTCTAGCTCCCGAGACATCACCGGCCTCGACTTGAGCCTTGGCGATTTCGCATTCAGCTTCGCCTCTGAATTCCATGCCTTCTGGAATTAACGCGGCTGTTTTGAGAGCTCCAGCGATGTCACCCGCTTTTGCCTGCTCCATAGCAATGTCTTTTTTAACCCCAGCTATCGCCTCATCTCTATCGTCCAAATTAATTGTATGCAGTGAATTGGCCATAGAGAGGGCGCTTACAATATCTCCGGTCCGTGCTTGCGCTTTAGCGATGGCATCTTGTGTAGACACGTAACTTGCTTTACTGAAATCTTCATTATTCAGAGCTGAACGATAGCTGTTCATTGCTCCGAGAAGATCGTTAGCGTTGGCTTGGTGCTCGGCTAAATCCATTAATGCTTTGCCTTTGATAGATGGGTCGTGAATTAGTTCCACGGTACTCCCGGCAGCGGAAAAATCGCCTGTCCTTGCCCAATAGTTCATCACTGACCATAAGTTGCTATCCGGGTTTGGTAACACGCTAGCTGCGTTTTGTGCTTCTTTAATTAGATTCGACAGATTGCTTTGATTAACTACAAGAAGACGATCCATCTCTGCTTTTACTTTAGTCACCGTGGAAACGGACGCATTCGGAGTGGCCGAAAGAAATGCGCCATACCAGCAGATGGCCCTTAATTCACGGCCGGGGATTTTTGATTCAGCGATCCCAACATAAGGGTAAATTGCTGAAGATTTCGGGGCATTTCTTAGAGCATCCTGGAAATAGCTAATAGCGACCGAATAGCCCTGCGCTTTTAGGGCTGTGATACCGTTATCAAACGACACTTGAACTTCGGAAGGCACTGGGCCGAGTGTCTGCGCATACGGAGTAAAATGTGTAAGGCTTAAACAGATTAAGAGGGTGAGTTTATAAAAGCTACAATTAGGTGACTGCATGGTAATTTGTGATGAAGTTATTTTGTAGAATCCAAGCCGCGATCTTCTGGATGTGCCAACCCATATTTAGTTATTGTAAATTTCACTTCAGATAGGTCCTTATCAGTCTTGTCGAGTTTTTGTTTAAGGAACTTCTGCGCGTCGAAATTGGAGTTTAGTGCGTTTCCTAGTTGTTCAACAGCCTTTTTCACCACGATTTGGCGGCCATATTTTTCTCCAACGGTGTCAGCCGCTACTAAGATGTCTGCTGGCGGATATGAATGCGTTGCCATGTCTGTTTTGCATCAATGATTCGCTGGTCCTTCTCTTGTTCCTTCTTAACTATGGCTGCCGCTATTTCGGCATTTTCTTTTGCGATTGCATCGGTCTCTGCCTTTTCGGCAGCAGCTTCTTCGTCGACCTTGTCTTGCGCGTGGTCGATGCCTTCGTTGATATATGAGCCGCCGCAGCGCTCATATCAACCGTCCATGAAGCATAAAGAACAGCAGGCAAACTGCTCAAAAAGCAAAAGACCAAGGCAACGCCGAGTCTTCTTCGAGTTGGTCTCATAGAACACTCATTGCTCGCGCATTGTACCGCTCTCCTAACGGCTGTCCAGTTTAGTGTCACCGGTTGATCTAAAATGTACTACCCCAAGGGGTGTTGGTTTGATAGGATTGCCGCAGGGGTCGGCCAGAAGGCCGGGGATTGCTCATCGGTCAAACGCGTGGCGGCGGCGCGAATGCCCGTCTCGCGTTGGAGCTGCTGCACTTCTTGAACCTGACGCTCTGTCTCGGCTTCGACGCGCGTCGGGAAATTTTTACGGAAGCGTTTGCCGTCGATGCGGGCGTAGAGTTGGAAAACGATATCCCCAGAGGGATTCGTGAATTCTGAGATGACGAATGGACTTGCGTGTTTCATGACCGATTTGGCCGGTCAACGTCCAAATCGGATGTCGGGGCATCTTAACCTGCGAAATCATCGCGGGTTAAGTGGCGGAGAGGGAGGGATTCGAACCCCCGGAACCTTGCGGTTCAGTGGTTTTCAAGACCACCGCGATAGACCACTCTGCCACCTCTCCGATCAAAATTTGTTGTGGAGGGTCTTCGCGTTAATGGCAAGCGGACGCACAAGTTTTTGAAAAACAAAGCATCGCTAAGGCATGGCTTGGAAAGAATTCCGGCTAGGCAAGGACCCATTTTTGACCTGTCCCTTTAAAGCCCTGACTCTTCAGCGAGTCGCATATGCGAGCTGATAAACATAAAACGCCAGACAAAGGATGCGTCCCATGGCGGATGCGAAGAGAATTGTATCCGCTGCCTTCCGGGCGCGCCGACGTCGACGGAATTCTGCTAATGCCTCTTGCTGATTTTTTAGTTCAGCATCCCAGTCCGCATCGCTCTGCGGGGTCTACTTGGAGTCATTCCCCTAGCATACCAGATCGCTTCTGGCGCGTATCGTTCTGTTGGAGGTTGGTATCTCGCCTATTTGATCATTGGCGGCACCGTTGGTCTGATTTGCTTGTTTGGGTTCTGGAAAATGAAAAAGTGGGCGTTTTATACCTACGTTTCTTTGGCCGCATTAAATCTGATTGCGATGGCCAGCACGGGATGGTGGGCCTTACAGCCTATTATTGTCTCGGTGGTGATTATCGCGATTCTTGGATACCACTTCAAAAAGCTGACATGAAGAAAGAGCCCAGCCAGCCGCCAGACCCAACACAGACCATGAAACTCATTACCGCAGCGATTGCGCTGTTTCTCGTGTGCATGTGCGTTACCATCCGCGCATCTTCCGGCTACAACACTGGGCAGCCATTCGGCGAAGTTGGTGACGCTGAAATGAATCAGCTCCAGGCTTACGGCAAGTCACAAGGGGTAGATTTGATCGGCGACATGAAGCGCGCTTACCAAAAGGACGATGCAGCACTAGCTCGTGTTTTTTGCTTCTCGCTAAAGTTCGATAAGCTTGACCCGAACGCACGGGCTTACGGACAGATCATTTATTCCAGTTTCCTAAACCTAGCAGAGGTCATGGGCGTAGATCGATATTCGAGTCTTGTTGCGGCGCAGCCCAAGGCGATCAGGCAGCGTATTCGCGACTTCATCTACTTTGATGTGACGCAGGCGCCCAAGGAGATTCGGCAGCAGGTCGAAGCAGGCGCCAGGGAATCCGCTCCTGCTCTTTTTCCTAAAAATTACGTTTTTGGTGAAGATGATGCCCTTTTTAAGAAGGGCTAACCTGCCGCCAGCCTGCCCGCCATAGCCATGCGACGGCGTGACCCGCACGCACAAACGGAGGCCATTGCCAATTCATTGCCAGCTTTGAAGCACATTCCGTTCTTTTGCGTTCGCATCGGTTCGCAACGTTACCTCTGAACGGCCTGTTTTCAGAGGAGAAATCGTGGCTTTCAAGACCACCGCGATAGACCACTCTGCCACCTCTCCGATCAAAATTTGTTGTGGAGGGTCTTCGCGTTAATGGCAAGCGGACGCACAAGTTTTTGGAAAACGTCTCGTGCCGACGATGCCTAACTGAGAAAAGAAGGGAAGAGCGCAATCCATATGGCATTTACCGTGACTAGATCACTTTGCTGCGTTTACGCCGTGCTTGTCCTCGCCGTTAGTCAGCTCTAACGCTTGTCAAAATTCATGAGTGAAAATATCGCACCGGAAGAGAAAACCAACAGGCGTAAAGAGCGCCCTGCGAGAAGAAGCCAAATTTCGCCACGTGACATTTGGGGCATCCGCGTTTTATTTGGTTTCATCGGGGCGCTCTTCTTGTTGGTGACAATTTGTGAGCTGGTGACTGGAAAGATTATAAGTCGGCACGGATTGCTACTCGCAGACCGAGCGCGCTCACCGATATCCTACTGGCTTCTCGTTTTCCTGTCTTTACTCACCAGCATTGTGCCTTTTTCTGTCGTATGGATCGCTTCAAGAAAGAGAAAAGGCCGAGCAAGACGCTAACGATGGAGAGGTGATGAGGGATTTTTGACCTGTTCCTTTAAAGCCCCCTCGACGGCGTGGGAATCTGGCCTGCCAAGCCGTAGCCCTGAGCTTGCCGAGGGGGGCGAAGGCTGGGCTTGTCGAGCTTTCTCGCACGGGGCAGGCTCGCGCCGTGGCTTTTGAAAAACATCTTCTCGTCGACGGCGCCAACATCCTCCACGCCTGGCCCGACTTGAAGGCCCTGGCCGTGCGCAACAAAGACACCGCCCGCGCCCAGCTTTCACAAACGCTGCGGGCGTTACACGATACGGAGGGTTGGCGGGTCACGATCGTCTTCGATGGGCGCGGCACCGAGCTCGTGGTTGAGCAGCCCGGCGCACACGCGACCTTCGCGCATATTTTTACTCCGGGTTCACTCACGGCCGATAGTGTCATCGAGCAACTGGTCGGCGGCACGGCCGATCCCGCCACGTGCACGGTCGCCACGGCCGACCGCGCCGAGCAGCAAACCGTGTCGGCCCTCGGCGCCAGCTGGTGCTCGCCCGATGATCTGCGCGCGTGGTGCGACCGCGCAGCCGGACGGCAGGCGGGACAGGCGGCGGAAATGCGACGGCAAAACGACCGCAAATGGAAAGGTTAGTTTTTAACCGCGGATAAACGCAGATAGACGCGGATATAAACACTGCCGAACTGTTCTGGCAAAATTTGCATTCTCTGTGTCCCACCAAAAATCCGCGTTCATCCGTGTTTATCCGCGGTTAACCTTAACAAAAAAACTTATCTGCGGTCGGCACTCCGTTTTTCACGCTACTCTTGGAGATATGTCGGACGAAATTGTGCCTCTTGATCAAATTCAGGCTCGCATAGTCATATTGCGTGGTCGCCGCGTTCTGTTGGATCGAGACTTGGCGATCTTTTATGGCGTATCGACCAAGGCACTCAACCAGGCGGTCAAACGTAATGCGGATCGGTTTCCTGCCGATTTTCGCTTCTCTCTTACCCAAGAAGAAGTTGCTAACTTGAAGTCACAATTTGTGACTTCAAGTGGTGATCATGGTGGTATCCGCAAGTTGCCGTCTGCTTTCACCGAGCATGGCATTCTCATGGCAGCGACGGTACTGAATAGCCCCAGGGCTGTGCAAATGAGCATCATCATTGTTAGGGTCTTCGCTGCCCTCCGGCAGACGGCAATGGCTCAAAAGGAGCTGGCGAAAAAGCTAGCCGAATTGGACGCTCGTGTTGGTGCCCATGACAAACAAATCGCCGAAATTGTCAGGGCAATCCGGCAGCTTCTCGCCCCGCCTGGCCCAGAACACGAACGCAAAATCGGTTTCCACCAAGGGAACCGATAACTAAGGCCTCCTTCGCCAAGAAATTCCAAAATCCAAGGTCTCCTCCGTCGCTCTTAGAGCTATGGAGGACACGGCAAACGCCAACAAATTTGAAAAGTAAAATATTCAATATCGGCACGATCCTCGCCGCCGAGGCTGCGATTTGAGGTTTCTTTGTGATTTGCTGTTTGGAGTTTGGGATTTACCTGTCCCAACAGGGCTTCGCTCTATTTTTCACGCTACTCTTGGTGCGTGCAAGACACTCCAGTATTCATTGATGCCGTGGCCGAGCTGCAGGGTCTCGACGGGCCGTTTTTCTTTCCGGAAAAACTTTTCCAGAAGATCTGGCTGCGCGGCGATTTTGAGGTCGCACGCGCCGTGACCACGGATGGCCGCGCGGTGCGTGTGTTGCATCCGGGCAAGTGGAATTTGCTCGGCGGTCCCGATTTCAAGGGCGCGCAGTTGCAGCTGGGCGACGTGAAGGTGAGGGGAGACATCGAGGTGCATTTACACGAGCGTGACTGGGCGGCTCATGCGCACGCTACGGATGAAGCTTACGATAATGTCGTGCTGCATGTCGTCTTGTTTCCTTCGGTGGAAAAATTTTCGCACGGTCGCGATGGCCGGCAGATCCCCGTGCTCGTGCTGCTGCCGCTGCTGCATCGCGACCTGGAGGAATATTCCGCGGACGACACGATGGAGTTGCTGGCCAATCGGCCGGCGGCGCGCGGGCCCGGGGAACTGGGCCGGCTCGCGCCAACTGAGCTTGAGCGATTGCTGCGCCGTTGCGCGGAAAGGCGCTGGCAGCAGAAAGTGTATTATGCGCGCTTGCGGCTTGCGCGGCTCGGCTGGGAGTCGGCGTGCCATCATGCGGCGCTCGAAATTCTCGGCTACCGTTTCAATCGTGCGCCGATGCTGCGCGTGGCCACGGCGTGGCCGTTGTCCGCGTGGACAAAAGGCGAGGGGACGGCGGATGAAGCGTTTGTTGCCGAAGAGAACCGCTGGAGCGTGCAAGGCGCGCGCCCGGCAAATTATCCGCGTGTGCGTTTGCGCCAATACGCCGCGTGGATGCGCGAGCGGCCCGACTGGCCGGCGCGGCTCGAGGGGTTGGCTAACGCGCTGCCGACCGGTTTCGGGGCGGCCGATTTATCCACAGTTGATTTCCGCCGCGCGCATGAGTTGGCAAAATTCCGCGCCCGGCTTGCGCGCGAGATTTGCGCCGACGCCGTCGGTGGCACGCGGCTCGATAATCTGGTTTGTGATGGCTTTTGGCCGTTACTGGCAGCGCGCGGCGGGGATGGATTTTTTGCCTGGTGGTTTTACTGGCCCCCCGGTGACCTTCCACCGCAGGTAACGAGTGCGTTACGAGCCCTAGGGGTTTTTACCCATCACGCAAAACCCGCGTGCCACGGTTTTGCGCAAGGCATGCTTGGTTGGCTGCTTGCGCGGGAAAACTTTGCCGGTCGAGAGGGCTGCGGGACTTGACAAGATTCTGTGCCGGTCGATATGTTGACCAACTCTATTTAGTTCACTTTCTAAAAGTGGGCCTCGTGCCCGCTTTTTTTTTCCACAAAACACAACACCATGAGCAGTGAAATTCTTTCCGTTCTCGAATACATGGAGAAAGAGAAGGGGATCAGTCGTGCCGACATGATTGCCGCGATCGTCAACGCCCTCAAAACGGCGGCCCTGAAGGGCGTGAACTCCGGCCAGGAGCTCAAAATCGACATCAACCCCAAGAATGGCCAGCTCAAGGCGTGGTCATTGCTCAAGGTGGTCGATTCGATCAGCAATCCCAAGGTCGAGGTCCACATCGAGAAAGCGCAGGTGCTCAGGCCCGGTGCGCAGCTCGGCGAATTCATTGAGAAGGAAATCGACCCTTCGACGCTCGGCCGCATCGCCGCCCAGACCGCCCGCCAGGCCGTCATGCAAAAGGTGCGGCAATTCGAGAAAGAGCGCATCTACGACGATTTCAAGGACATGGTCGGCAACATCGTCAGCGGTGTCGTCCGCCGTCGCGAGCGCAACGACCTTTACGTCGATCTCGGCAAGGCCGAGGCCATGCTGCCCGGCAAAGAACAGGTGCCTGGCGAGGAATACCAGCCCGGCGAACGGATCCGCTGCCTGCTCCTGGCCATCGAGTCCAGCCCGCGCGGCCCGGAAGTCATCCTCACCCGGGCCAGCCCGAAATTTGTCCGCCGCCTCTTTGAGCTCGAAGTCACGGAAATCGCCGATGGCACGGTCAAGATCGAGGCCTTCGCGCGCGAGCCCGGTTACCGCACGAAGATCGCCGTTTCCACCGCCGACCAGAAGGTCGATCCGGTCGGCGCATGTGTCGGCGCCCGCGGCGCACGGGTGAAAACCATCGTGCGCGAACTCGGCGGCGAGAAGATCGACATTATTCGCTATTATCCCGACCCGAAGGAAATGGTCATCGAGGCGCTCAAGCCCGCCGCGCCGCGCGATATTGTTTTCGACGAGAAAAATCACCGCATTATCGTCAAGGTGGCCACGGATGACCTCGCGGTCGCCATCGGCAAAGGTGGCAAAAACGTCCGCCTGACTTCGCGGTTGCTCGGCTGGCGCCTTGAAGTCGAGGAATTCAAGACCACTTCCGACGATCCGCGCGCCACCGCCATCGCGTCGCTCACCAAGGCCTTCGCCTTGGAAACCGCCGCCGCCGAGCGCCTCGTGGCCATCGGCATCAACTCACCCGCCGCCTTTTCGGGCGTCGAAGAAAACGATCTTGTTGACGCCGGTTTCACCACCGAGGAAGCGCAGGACATCCTCGCGCGTGTCACCAAAGCCAGCGTCTGATTCCTGCACCGCACAGCTACTAATTGATGAGTATCCGCATTCACGAACTGGCCAAAAAAATCGGCATGGACAACAAAGAGCTGTTGTCCCTGCTAAAAACGCGCCATTTCGACGTAAAAAGCGTTTCGAGCACGGTCGATAATATTTCCGCCGAAGCCATCGAACAGGAATTCGCGCCCAAAGCTGCGCCCGTTTTTGCGCCCGCCGTGCCCGAGCCGTCGACTGCGACCGAGACTGAAGCCAAATCCATGGGCGGCACGGCTGTCGCCACCGCACCGGATTCGTCACACGCGTTCACGACCAAAGTTCCTCTCGATGCGTTTGTGAAAACAGCCGAGGGTGTCCGTCGCGAAAAAGAAGAGGCGGCCCGCGCCGCTGCACCCAAAACCTCCGTTGCTCCGGCTCGCCCCGTGCCGGCCGCGCCCCTGCGACCGATCACACCCATGCGCGCCACCGAAACGGTGTCGCCGCCGGCCATCAAATTTGCGCCGCCCCCGGTCCCCATGCGGCCCGCGCCCGTTTCACCGATCTCGGTTCCTCTTTCAAAAGTGGCCTCACCGCCGGCGCCCAGTGCGTCCACCCGGAGTGCGCCGCCTGCGCCTCCTGCTGTGCCGTCCACCTATACGGCGCCAGTCGTCACGCAAGTCGGCGATGTCAAGGTCATCCACATCAAGCCGCCCATCATCGTCCGCGATTTCGCCACGGCGCTCAGCCTGAAGCCGTTCAAGCTCATCTCGGAGCTGATGGAAATGGGCATTTTTGCGGCGATGACGCAAAGTCTCGATGAGACGGTCGCGGCCAAGGTTGCGGAGAAGCATGGCTTCCTGCTCGAAATCAAACACCGGGCCGACGCCGCCACGCAGCAGGCCGCGAAGGAAAAAGAGAAGGAAAAACAAACGAAACCGGACACGGAAGATCCGGCCAACCTCGTGGCGCGCCCGCCGATCGTCTGCATCCTCGGCCACGTCGATCACGGCAAAACTTCGCTCCTCGATGCTATCCGCAAGGCCCATGTTGCTGACGGCGAGGCCGGCGGCATCACCCAGCACATCGGCGCCTACCAGATTGAGTTCAACGGCCGAAAAATCACTTTTCTCGACACCCCCGGCCACGCGGCCTTCAACAAAATGCGCGCCCGCGGCGCCAATGTCACCGACATCGCTGTGCTGGTGGTCGCGGCCGACGACGGCTTCATGCCGCAGACCGACGAAGCGCTCCAGCATGCGCAAAACGCCAAGGTGACGCTCCTGGTTGCGGTCAATAAAATGGACACCAAGGGTGCCAATCTCGATCGCGTCAAAGCCCAGATGCAGGAACGCAACATCGCGCCCGAAGACTGGGGTGGGGAGACCGTCACCGTGCCCGTCTCCGCGGTCAAAGGCACTGGCATCAATGACCTGCTCGAGATGATCCTCCTCCAGGCCGACGTGCTCGAATTAAAGGCGGACCCGAAGGGCGAGATCGCCGG
>Ga0210393_10003399_pt1 | contig 12801 bp, 10 predicted proteins | sample IncBWC27OmetaG_FD_160068 | JGI IMG/M metagenome (GOLD analysis project Ga0210393, IMG submission 160068) | Forest soil microbial communities from Barre Woods Harvard Forest LTER site, Petersham, Massachusetts, United States - Inc-BW-C-27-O ... | reverse complement strand
TCTACGGCGGCTACGGTCTGGTCGCGGAAGACGACATTCCCAAGCCGGCATTCAATGCCTTCAAACTGCTGCACCAACTGGGGGACCAACGACTCCAGCTCGATTCTGACTCCGCCCTCCTGACCCGCCGAGCCGAGGGGACGTTAGTGCTGGCGGTCTGGAACTACGCTCCCCCGGAACAATCCGGTTCCCCAAGAACCGTTACCTTGCAACTCAAAAATACAAACGCAAAGCGCGCGTATATTTCGCGGGTGGACGCCGAACACGGGGATGTTCACCATGTTTACGAAAAAATGGGAGGCCCGCGTTATCCGACGCAGAAAGAGATTCAGCAACTTCGACGGGCTGCGGATCTCCCTGCGCCCGAAACCGATCGTCTCGACCACGGCGAGATCACAATCACGCTGCCGAGCCATGGGCTTGCGGTGATTGAGCTGAAGTAAAAGGTTGCCAACCCTTTCGTCGCCTTATCAAGGCTGGTACTTCTTAAGTCCGGCACGCTCCATGCCGCGCTGTGCCTCTTGATTTTTCATGAAAGTATGCCACACGAAACCGGTGCGAACATTTTCCGCCATAAGCATGGAGATACCTAGATCAATCCCGATGGCGTCGCTGTCGTACCAATTCTTGAGAGGATTGAAGGCATTCAAAAATCCGTAACGAGTCCACGCGCGTCCGTAATGATCTTTTATGTTTCTGAGAACGCGCATCACCGGCTGCGTCATGAAAGGCAAGGAACCGGCCGCGGCGCTGGGCACAATTGTGCCATCTATCGGCCCCATGGTCGGCGGCCCCCCCCAGATCACGTAGCCCTTCTGTGAATCGGAAGCGGAAATACCCCACAGATCGTCGCTGTAATCGGGAAATTGCTTGCCCAGTTCCAGACAAAAATGCCGGTGGGCGTCCGTTGCCAGCATCGAGTTCTCAAAGTAATCGGCATACTGATCGCGCTTCCCACGAAAATCAAACCACGCCTGCGAATATTGATGCACAAACAATGGCGCGAATGAACCGATATAACGGATGCCATCATACTCAAACTTGGTGCGCTTCCACGCATTCCATACAGTGCTGGGCAAGGGATGCGGAAGCGATCCCAATCCGAGCAGATAGATCATCATCATCTCGCTGTAATAGTCCCATCGATAGGGCAGGAAGCCGAACTCGGGAGTCCACCCGTGCGGCAATAGCGAGGTATCCTCGGACAGCCAGCTCCAATCGACACGGTTAAATATTTCGTAAGCCAATAAACTGATTTCCGAATGTTCCTCGAAATGTCTCCGGCAAGTGAGCAGGCCGCACAGCAGGATGGCGGTATCTACGGAAGAGACTTCGGAATCCCAAACTCGTTCTCCCGTATTAATGTCGGCGAAATGGTAGAAAAAACCTCGATGTGTGGGCATCTTTTTCCACAGAAAGCGCAGAGTAGCCAACACCCGGTCGCGAGCGTCGGAAGGAGAAATAAATTCCCTTTGTTGACCGATGCAAAGAGCTGTCAGGCCAAATCCTGTCGCCGCAATACTGGCCACTATGGAATTGTCATCTTTCAAGACATTGCATCGATCCCTGATCAAACCAGTCTGCACCCCCGCCTGATCCCAGAAGTATTGGAAGTTCCGCTTCTCCATTTCCTGCAGAAGGTCGTCGTCCTCCTGGGAGAGAGCACTCGCGGTTGGCGACGCCTGGGAGGCCTGCGGAGGCTGGGTTTCCGACACCGAAGAAAAGACCTGGCGGGGGTTGAGAACTCCCAACAGACCCACGCCACCTAATTGAACGAGCAGATCTCTTCGCGAAAGGCGATTGGTAATAGAGTCTTTCACTTGCATACGTATTAACTAGACTACGATGCCTCCACTTGCACGAACAAACTCCTACCGGCGCTGCACTCCATTCGCGGCAGAAACTTGCCCTACAAAAAATACGGTCTGGAATGTTAAAACATTAAAGTACAGCCATGACTAGACGCAAGACCATCGCAATTTGGACAGTCCCGATTCTTGCCATTATGGCGGCAGTGGCGATCATTGCGCTGCTCCGTCACCGTCAACCAGTGACGCTCCGAGGTGCGGTCTTACGAGAGGACCTCGACCCAAACCGGCAATTGCCATTGGCGGATGTCCAGATCGCTGCGATCAATGCCTTAGGTAGAGGTAGCTCCAAGTCGGATTCCTCGGGCTTCTTTTCCCTAACGCTGCCCAAAGGCCTTCGGCGCCGCCAGTCGGTGCTCCTCAGTTTCCGCCGTGAGGGCTATCGACCACTGGACTTGAATGATTTCATCGGGGACAAAATTTACGTTGTCCGAATGGTGCCCCTCCATCAGGATACCAATGCCGAAACGCGCTCCGGGTCCGCGGTCTCGAATACACGGATACGATATTCCGTAAAGGCTACGACGGAGGCGAACATTGGCAGCGCCGTAAAGGCCTTCCAGATAGTCAATACGGGAAATACGCCGTGCAGCAACCATCCTCCCTGCGCCCCCGGCGGCAAGTGGAAGGCAACGCTAGGTTCCCTGTCCTTGGACGCCGGGGAAGGAAATGAATTTCGCAACGCAAGAGTTTCCTGCATTGCCGGACCGTGCCCCTTCACCAAGATCGATCAGGAAGGCTTTTCCTCTGATCGGCGACGCTTCAATGTTTCTGTCCTCAACTGGTCAGACACCGTTACATTCCTGGTGGAGGCTGAAGTGGTTCATCCCATGACCAGCGACATGGTGCGAGAGACTTACCCGGTAATTTTCGGGCATGCGCTGAACTTCAGCCTGCCTCCCGCGGCGGAAGGCCCGAGCATTGAAGCTGAGATCCAGGGAGATCCTATTGTGTTTCCTTTGGGCCCTGATCTCTTTTTGCGGTGGGCGGATTGCCATATGGTAGTCGACCGGGACCAATCCAAGAATTATCGCTGCGAACTGAAACCTGGCTATCAGTTCCGCTGAATCGAAGCTCGCTTTCGAAAAGGCTTCGCTTCCCTACAATGAAGCGAATCACACGCCTAGAGCCCCCCGCACCGCGCCTTCCGGAGAAACCCGTATTGCGACTCGGTGCCCCAACCGCCGAAGATATTGTATGAGTGGTTGCCCCACAGGACTTTTATGGCCTTTTTCAACACATTCATGAGCGGTGATGTTGTCCCGCTGTCGGGTTCATACGCCGCTTTGCATTCCACCCCCCACAAGCTGCTGGAACGGGGCGTCCACGTTGAAGGGGAAAAGTTCGAGCCATGTAAGCTGTGTCCTCTGGGTGTCCTGTACCGAATGGAGCAGCCGGGAGTGCAGACTCCCTTGCTTGCCCACCTCGGTCACGAAGCCCTGGCGCTCTGCTAGGTCCCGGCCAACGAAAAACCGCGAAAGGACTGGCAACTTCCCTCTCTCGAAAGCTCCTGAACCGCAAATTGCAGAAAGCTTCCGCAGACGACAAACGGCCCGCAAGACGAGTCTGATGCTCTCGCTGGTCAAAAGGGTAAAGGTTCTGCGCCGGGGCTGCCAGCCACGAGGGTATGAGAGGCCGCTTGAGCATTGTTTTCGATCGTAAGATAGGGGCGCACTGAGCATGTCCAGTGGATACTAGGGCTGCTTCTTTTTCAGACGCCACACGATAGCGAGCGGGTCTCGACCTTTGCCGGGGCTGATGAGTCCGCGCTGTTCCATCGCCTTGATGGTATTGCGATTGGCAGACCGAGGGCGTATTTCTTCGTTATCTTTCAACCGCCGCAGAACTGGATTGCCGCCGAGCGAATCAGTTTCAAGCTGGTATCCCTGTTGGATGTGCGAAACTAGGTCTTGTTCCGTTTCTGTGAGTTTCGGCAGGAGATTCGGAGCTTTCTTCTTCGCCATTTTTCGCGTCGATACGTTACTTCCTTCTTGGTAAGACGACGATGCAATGGGGAAGGTTGCGAAGTGGTTCTTTCGCTCTCCCATGAGGCTCACCATGCCGAGCTTCGCATCGCAACTTCCGGCGCACGACTCACGCCAGTCTTTTGTTCGATTCGCTCACTCCCTTTTCGGCTTGGGAAAAGCGGACCTTTCCGGATGTCTTTCCGTTGAAGGGGAACATCGCTGGGCAACAGTTTCTTTTGGCGAACTGTATTGAGGCGAGGCGATCGCGTCCACGAGATGGTTCTCCTAGCGCCACGGGAAGCACTTCCCCTCAGGACTGATACACAGCGTTATGATCAAGGCACAGCTTAGACGCAGCCGGAAGTACTCTTTCGTCGGATTAGGCTGCCTCAGCGCGGGACCATTTCCCAGACGGAAGAGCTTACCATCCGAAAGATACCGGAACGGATGTGCGCATGACGGATTACAATATTTTGCCAGCATAAGGCCATCCCTCTGCCACCGGGGGCGGTTGGTCGTCGTTTAACACTAGCGTTATAACGCAAAACAATATGGCTGGGTCAACCAAGTATTTGCTTTATTAGCATTGAATCAACGAAGCGAACGCGAGATAATTTTTCGCTCTTCCTCGTTCCCCGTACTACTAAAATGAGGAGAGCTACTGGTGATTGACCTGTCATGCGCCGGATCAGTCCAGATGCACGACGATATGTTTTTGCGGTGCTCGCTGCGCTGGCTGCGCTTCTTTTGCGGGGGATGCTCACTCCCTTGCTCGGGGCGACAAATCCCTACCACACGGTCTGGGTGGCGGTTGCATTTGCGGCTTGGTATTGCGGGGTAGCCCCCGCCGTCGTCACGACGCTGCTTAGCCTTGTTGGTGTTTGGTATTTCTTCGTTCCACCATTCCACTCGTTCGCCCTTAAAAACCCTACAACGGAGATTTATGGGATGGCGGGCTTCCTTGTATTGTCCGGTTTCATCATTGCGCTTGGGGAAGGAAACCGTCGATCCCAAGTGCGCTCAGAAGCGGAGGTGGTAGGGCGCAGGCGGATCGAAGAGGAGTTGCGGAAAGCACAACAAGAATTGGAGCATAGAGTAAGAGAGCGGACAGCAGAACTGGAACAAAATGTCGCTGAGACAAAAGAGAAGGCCGCGCTCCTCGACTTGGCGAATGACGCAATTTTTGTAAAGAGCTTGCATGGCGCAATTTCTTATTGGAATCAAGGAGCGGAAAGGTTGTACGGCTGGAGCAAGGAGGAGGCTATCGGTCGTTCATCGCACGAATTGCTCTGCACTGAGTTTCCGATTCCGCTGGCGGAAATCGAAACCAGAGATTACTGGGAAGGTGAGCTTCGCCACACCAGGCGGGACGGCGTTCAGATCGTGGTTGCGAGCCGCTGGACTACGGTGCGGGATCAGAACGGTGGACCTTTCGCTTGGCTGGAAATAAACACAGACATTACCTCGCGCAAGCGTGCCGAAGAAGCGGCTCGCAGCCTCAGTGGTCGAATTCTGACCTTGCAGGATGAGGAACGACGCAAGATGGCGAGAGGGCTGCATGACAGCTTGGGGCAATACTTGACTGCTCTAAAAATCAACCTCAACCTTCTATCGGACGCCGACGGGAATAGAGAGAAGCTTGCTTCAGAATGCTTTGAGATCGTGGAGCAGTGTTTGACTGAAACCCGTACCATCTCTCATCTGCTCCATCCTCCGTTGCTGGATGAAGCAGGCTTTGGCTCTGCGGCTCGATGGTATGTAGACGGCTTCGCTCAGCGCAGCGGCATCAAGGCGAATATTGATTTGCCACCAAAGCTTGATCGGCTGCACGACGATGTTGAGATCGCCCTGTTCCGTGCTCTACAGGAGGCTCTCACCAACGTTCATCGGCACTCAGGCGCATCGGCCGTTGATATTTGCGTTCGCGTGGATACGGAGCAGGTTCATTTGGAAATTAGCGACAACGGACGGGGCATTCCGAAAATCACTGACGGCGATGGTCGGGCGGGCGTCGGCATAGCAGGAATGCGAGAACGGGTGCGCGAATTGCACGGGTCGCTGGAAATTCAATCGGAGGGGAGCGGCACGAAACTGATAATCGAAATCCCCGTACTCCAGCGGAGATCGGTTGACGCATCCGCCGGATGAGAAAACCCAGGCGAAGCATTTCTGTTGCGTCGCAAACTGTTGGATGTGGCCGGCTACCGAGGGCGAAACCTAAACCAAAATCCACGTTTCTGAAAGGCGGGCAACCAATAACCGCGTTTCTAGGTCTGCCGATCTCGGAGGCACAACGCTGGGCAAAATCTGGGATGCCAGTTGTTCGCGAAGGATGGCTATCGGCAGCGAAGGAGTGCCCGGGTCAGTTCTTGGCGCAGAGAGACCAGATTCCATATTGAAAGACACCGGCCCCGACAGTCGCCATCCTGAAGCAAGCGAAAATGGAGTACGCTGAGCTGCAATGATGCGCGCGTAGTTTCCATGGCGAAAAAGAGAAGACCTTGTGCACATCGGCGCACGGCTCGCGGAGCTTTCGCTCTGAGTAGCGATGGATATAGCTATCCTCTGCTCAATCAGATGTGCGTGCCAGGGTCAAATAGTTGAGGGCTGCCCATGACTGCTGCTCGTTGGAACGTATTAATTTTAATGCTGTTCTTTTCGATTGCTTCTAGCTCCCAACCCCCGGCGTCATTTCAACCACCGACTACCGACTGGCCCACTGCGTCCAGCGCCCAAGTGGGCCTTTCCGAAGCTCGCCTGCGCACGCTCGATACCGCCATTCGTTCCGGAGAGTTCAATAAAATAGGAAGCGTCCTGATCGCCCGTCATGGCAAGCTTGCTTATGAAGGCTATTTCGACGGTGACGCTGCTACTCTCCGCGACACTCGATCAGCGACCAAGAGCATTACAGGCATACTCATCGGAATTGCCATCGAAGAGCACAAGCTCAGCGGAGTGGACGCGAAGGTTCTGGCGCTGCTGCCGGAACATGCCCGCCGAGTTCAGAATCCCGACCCGCGCAAAACCGCGATCACGGTGGAAGATTTTCTGACTATGAGTTCACCGCTGGAGTGCGATGACTGGAATGATGCTTCGCGTGGCAACGAGGAGAGGATGTACCTCGTGGAGGATTGGGCGCAGTTCATTCTCGATTTACCGATTCGTGGACATATGCGCGTAGGCGAGCAGGCGGAAGCGCCTCCCTACGGACGCTACTTCAGTTATTGCACCGGAGGAGTTTTCACTCTGAGCGAGGTCCTCCAAAAAGCGACGGGTGCACGCACCGATCATTATGCAAGCGAAAAGCTCTTTCAGATGCTAGGCATTACGAATGTCGAGTGGGTTTATTCTCCCATGAATGTTCCGCAAACGGGCGGCGGACTTCGGCTCACTAGCCGTGACCTTCTCAAGGTCGCTCAACTCTATCTCAACGGCGGCGAGTGGCACGACAACCGCATCGTAAGTGAAAAATGGGTGCAAAGCTCGACGAAGCCTCATGCCCGAATTGATGAGACCACCGAATACGGCTATTTATGGTGGCTCAAGTCCTTTAAGTCCGGCCGGAAGAGTTATCCGGCGTTCTTCATGTCGGGCAACGGGGGTAATAAGGTCGTTGCGATCCCCGCACTCGATATGGCGGTGGTCATCACCAGCACGAACTACAACACGCACGGAATGCACGAGCAGACGCAAAAGATACTGACTGACTACGTGCTGGCGGCGGTAGATTAACGACCTAAACTCGCCTTTATTCGCTTTTTATTCGGCACATCGTGCAAATCTAACTCAACTCGACTCTGGCTTCAATATTCAATTCTTGGAGATTCGATTTTTGAGATGTCCTGATGGCATCGAGTATTCACTTCACCGCGCTGTCCATCCCCGGCATCAATGCCGAGGCTTTTCGCGCTGGATTGTAAATCCGGCCCGGACCGATGCTGATTCATTCTGCCTAATCGATCCTTGTGTGTTGCCGGTTCGCAACACACCAGAGTCGGTGTGTGCATTGCCTGGGGATCGAGAAGTTCGGAACGGCAGGTTCAGAGCTCGTCGATCGCTTTAGCCGCGGCGTTGATGGCGTCGGTAATCTTCTTGATTTGCTCCGGCTTCACGCTCTCTCGCGAGACACGCGCCATCACGGCACCCCGCAGGTTCATGAACGCCTTCATGATTTCCGGCGATCTGCCGCGCTCGAAGCTCCGTCCTGCTTCCTCCAGGCGCGCAAACAACTCCCCGACCTGGGCCTGGTTGGCCTCAAGGCACGCTAGTCCTTCTGGGGTAAGACAGTAGACCTTCTTGTTGTTCTCCGCAGAAGAAATGGCAAGGCCCTCTTCCTCCAGCATTGTCAAGGTCGGATAGATAACGCCGGCGCTCGGCGTGTAGCCGCCCGAAAGGCGTTGCTCCATGGTCTTGATCAGCTGATAGCCATAGGCGGGCTCCTCGGAAAGCAGCTTGAGAATGACCAGCTTCACATCGCCGGCATCAAACAGGCGCCCTCGCCCTTCACCGAAGCCCCGATCGAAGCCGCCGCGACCGCGACCGCCAAAACCACTCTCAGGCCCGCCCCGCCCATGGCTCCTGAAACCATGCCCGAATCCCGCGAATCCCCTTACGCCACGGCCACGCTCCTGCGAATCATGCGCTCCTGTTCCAGGTCCCCTTCGTCCTGCGAAACGACGGTCCCGGCTGTCATTGTTCATGTTCATGTTCATTCCGAAAAACTGTCTGTTCATTGTTCTCTCCTTTTTCGATACATCGCACGACATATCGTTTGCTGATTAGACTATATCTCAAGATATATCTTATTGCAAGAGAAAGCGGAGTGGATGTACGAACTTTACACAAAATACTTAATGTGTAAAAATAGTATAGATGCTTCTGAATGGAACTGCGTGGATCTCCGGAGGAGCTGCGAATTCCCGCACGGGCTCTGAATCCTGCCACTGCCGATCGTCTCTCTGGAGTGTCAGCGAAGCGTTGTCGGGAGTGTCTATCCCCGGGCCAGCCGGGCTTGCAGGAGATGTAGCCAATGCATGAGGCGCGCGAGGCAGCGTGGCCGCCACGACAGGCGGCGATTTTGGCGGCGGCCGTGAAGGTTTTCTTTCAGTTCGGATACCGGAAGACCTCGATGGAGGACGTCGCGGCCGCAGCGGAAGTATCTCGGCAGACGCTCTACCTCCAGTTCCGCCACAAGGAGGGGTTGTTTCGTGCGGCCTTGGAATATCTGACAGAGCAGATGTTGGTTTCGATCAGACGTCTTGCCGGCAATCAGAACGGCACTGTGGAGCAAACACTGATGGGCGTATTCGAGGTTCTTTGCGGAGATTCGCTCGCCGTTTCGTCCCAGATCAACATTGCGGAGTTGCTGGTGGTCGCGCGATCTCAGGAGGAAAGCATCGTTTCCCGTTTCGAGGCGGATGTGCTTTCAGTCATTGCCGATACCCTGACGCAGGCTGGCACGGCCGCTCGATGGGAGCGGCATGGAATCGGCGCGCAGGAACTGGCGATGCATCTTCTCGACACTTCGGCTGGCGCCAAGTCGGCGACCGGAAACCTGTCTGACTACAAGCGACGGATGGCGCTCTCTATCCGAATCATCGTGACGGGTGCCAACGGAGGCAAGGTATGAAAATAGCGGTTGTTGGAGCGACCGGAGCGACGGGACGCAGAGTGGTAAAACATGCACTTGCACAAGGACACTTCGTTACGGCCGTTGCTCGCCATCCGGAGCGACTGTCATCTGCCGACGGGATGTCCTTCGTCCGAGGAGATGTCCTTTCCCCAGGGGGCCTGACAGGTGCTCTTGAAGGCGTGGAGGCCGTCATTAGCTGCATCGGACCAGAAAAGTACTTTTCGCCAGGAACGCTCATGTCAAACGGTGTCGCGAGCATTCTCACCGAATGCAAACGTGCAAACGTCCGACGATTCATAATGCAAAGTGGTATCGGCTTGAGCGATGGACGCGAGCTCTCCTGTCCCAGCCGCTTTGTCGTCCGCGTATCGAGCCGGATATTCACTGCTGCAATTATTGACAAGGCGGTCGCCGAGCGGATGACGCAGAAAATAGACATGGAGTGGGTCATCGTTCGCCCGGTCGGATTGCTAGATAAGCCGGCGAAGGGACGCTATACGGCAGGTCCGTCAGCACGAGTGGCACCACTCGTTCCGCTTTCCTTTGACGATTGCGCCGACTGCCTGCTTCGTGCCGCGATAGATGAACCAAGCTGGGTGGGGAAAATTGTGAACGTGGGTTCCTGACACCGGAATGAATCCCATGATTCCGGGGAACCACAACTGCGAGGCCACGTAACATTGCGGGGTTCGCACGACTGGTCACAGATTTGGTCACAATTTATTCAAAAAAATGACCTGGGCGAAATTCAGGAAGGAATCTATTAAAATCGTATGGTTGTAAAACCTAACCTCGGGAACCAGCAGATAACAAAGAGAAAACCCTCTGCAAGCTACTGGCTCACAGAGGGTTCCCGGTGGACTGTTTGGGATTGACCAAGAGGTGGTCACTCTACGTGGCCTCTCACGGCAACTCCCGGGTCTGGGACTAAAGCGCTTGGCTGACGTCCCCAGGATGAAAGCCCTCGCGCGACCGACGCGATGCCCCATCCGTACTCACCGGCTAGTGTGCGGGCTGTAGCCCCGGCGCGTTCGTCAATCTGATCAGCGTCCGGAGCCCCGCTTAGAGCAACCAACTCTAAGTCTCAGCCACCTCACCTGGTCTTAGACTCCCACAACATTTACCACTACTATCAGAACTTGTCATTCGACCACCTCCTTCCCGGTGTAATTGCAGATTATTACGAAATCGAGGAGCACGTCAACCCGGTGGAATACTCGGAAGGAGTCAAAGCCTTTCACCGCAAGGTGCGCGAAGCAAAGTGCGGGCAGGGTGTGCGAAGGTCACAAGGAAAAAGCAAAATCGAAATCGCGTAAATCTCGAAGAGCCCGTTCACGAAGAGAATCGGGGACGCAAGGTTTAGTCCTTGCGGGGGTTCGCAGCGGCTAGCACGTTTGTTTCAGAAAGTCTTTTTCAGCAAGTCCTGGGTGTCCCAACCGGCGGCGCGGTTCCCCGCGTTTCAGTCGCTTGACTTTCACTCGACGGGAACCCGATCGACGGCCCATCGATCGACTGGCATTTGATCGAGCAGCTTTACCAAATCATTCCAGCAGGAGAAAAGCGCTCATGAAAACGCACGCCCCTGCCAGTATTTCTGCGCCTTATTATTTCTGTCCCTGTATTTTCTTAAGGGCGTCAATGCCGTTCTGGTTCTGCGGATTGAGCTCGACGGACTTTTGATAATTCTCAATTGATAGTTCTTTTTGCCCCGCCTTGAGGTAGGCCTCACCGAGGCTATCGTAGGAATTCCAATTTTTGGGATAGTCCTGCACTTCGAGCTTGAAGGTCTGGATGGCCCAATCGGTTTGTCCCCCGGAGAGGAACTGGTAGCCGAGCTGGATCAGAGTGTTTTCGTCGAGGGTGTAGGGGGAGGATGATCCAGCTTTCTTCAACTCTTCATATCGTGTAATCGCGGCTCGCGGACCTTTGATGTTGGCGACCAGCATGAGCAGCGCTGCGGCCGCAGGAGGATCGGGCGTGTAGTTCCATCCGTATTCCTTGGCCACGCTTTGGATGATCTGGTTCGCAACCGTGACGCCGTTCTCGGAGTCGGCCATGACGGCTACGCCTTTACCCGAATCGGCGAACATGATCAGGAGCGCCTGAAAGCCGGCATCGTCGCCTTCGTGGCCGAACTCCTCCGGGTTCTTGTACTGACCGAGGAAGAAACCCAACCCCACTTGTCCGATCTGCGGCTTCAGCATCTCACGGGTCGTGGCCTGGTCGAGAACGTGATTCGCTTTGCCTTGTTTCGACAGAGCGGTTTCAATGCCGAACTTGGCAAGATCGGTGGGGGTGGTCCACAAGCCGGCAGCAGCCATTTCGGGATAAATGTGCCACTTGCCGGGAATCGGTGTGCCGTCGGCGTTGGTGCCGGCGGCGGTTGCAGCGGCGCGCGCGGGGGGAAGCGGCTGTTCATAACTGCTGTCGCTCATACCGATTTTGTCGAGCACGGCCTCGCGCATGAATTGCGGAAAGGGTTTGCCGGCTACGTCCATTACGAGCTGCTGCTCGATGGTGATTCCGCCGCCGGAGTATTGAAATTTGGTTCCCGGGACGAACTCGACCCGGATGGGCGCTGTGTTCGCGGGCGGCTCGCCGTTGAAGATTTGCACGAGGGTTGGAATGGGAGTTCCGACGGCATATCCGGGGAAGCCATGGACGGTCAGGCCGGCGCTGTGGCTGAGCAGGCGGCGCAACGTGACTTTTTGGTCTTTGGTGAACTCGTTGTCGGGGACCTGCCAGGATTTCAGTTTCTGGTTGACGTTTTCATCGAGTGAGAGCTGGCCGTGCTCGACCAGAGACATGGTTCCGGTGGCGGCGACGGGCTTGCTGATCGATCCTGCCTGAAAGAGCGTGTGGACAGTAACCGGCGTGCTGGAGGCGGCTGCGGTAACTCCGTAACCTTTGGCCCAGGCGATTTTGAAGTTATCGATGACTGCGATGCTCAGGCCGGGGACGTTGTAGAGCTGCATGAGCTTCTCGATGTTGATCTGCATCGGTGGCTCGTCGCTGCTCAGAGGAAGCGGCGGAATCCCGTTTTCCACGCGCTGGATGCGGACGGCAACTTCGGAGTCGTTCGAAGCCTTCGGGTGGGGCCGGGATGCAGCGAGAGCCAGCAAGGCCAGCAACGAAAGTGCTGCGCAGGAAACGCCGCGGGTGTAGGAAGTGGATTGCACGAGTCCTCCGCCGCGGCAAGGTGCGGCCCGAGATTAGAGTACGGCCTGGAGTATAGACTCTGTTTTAGCAGCGATGTTAGCAGTCAGTCGTGCGGTCTGGGGTCGGCGACCGCAACCTGGCACTGTTTCAGCGGGCTTTATTACCGGCCGACCGT
>Ga0210393_10003398_pt1 | contig 12804 bp, 13 predicted proteins | sample IncBWC27OmetaG_FD_160068 | JGI IMG/M metagenome (GOLD analysis project Ga0210393, IMG submission 160068) | Forest soil microbial communities from Barre Woods Harvard Forest LTER site, Petersham, Massachusetts, United States - Inc-BW-C-27-O ... | reverse complement strand
ATCTCGATGGCTCCGGCAAGCGAGCGACCGGCGTCACCTTCGTCGATACCAGCGGAGAAGAGTGGGAGCAGCCGGCTGACCTCGTCATCCTCGCCGCTTTTAGCGTTTTCAACGTCCAGCTCCTGCTTTTGTCGGGCGTCGGCAAGCCCTACGATCCGCTCGCCAATCAAGGGGTGATCGGCCGCAACTTCACCCACCAGACGATCTCCCAAGCGATCGGATTCTTCGACAAGGACAAATTCAACTTCAATCCATTCATCGCCTCCGGCTCGATCGGCATGTGCATTGACGAATTCAACGGCGACAATTTCGACCACGGGCCGCTCGGCTTCGTCGGCGGCGGATATATGGGTCAGGTGCAGACCAACGGGCGCCCGATTCAGACGAACCGCGTCCCGCCCGGCACACCGGCCTGGGGCGCAAAATGGAAGAGTGGGGTGCGCGACAATTATTTGAGCACCGTGATCCCAGGCACGGGCGTGCACGGGAGCTTCTACGCCTACCGCGACGTCTATCTCGACCTCGACCCGCTGTATAAGGACCGGTTCGGCCGGCCGCTGATGCGGATGACGATCGACTTCCACGACAATGAGATCAAGCAGAACGCGTATCTCACCGACAAGTTCGCCGAAATCATCAAGGCGATGGGCGCAAAGGAGGTCGTAAAGGAACCCCGCAAGGCGCCCTACGACGTTACCCAGTACCAAACGACGCACCTGTGCGGCGGCGCGATCATGGGAACCGACCCCTCGACCAGCGCGATCAACCGCTATCTGCAAAGCTGGGACGTTCCCAACCTTTTCGTCATGGGCGCGAACGCCTTTCCGCAAAACGCCGGCTACAATCCGACCGGCACGGTTGCGGCGCTCGCCTACTGGTCGGCCGAGGCGATCAGGACCCAGTACCTCAAGAACCCGGGACCCCTCGTCCATGCGTGAGCTGTTCGCGCCCCGGATCGCGGCTGTCGCGGTCGCGTCGCTTCTCGTCGCGTCGAGCCTGATCGCGGTCGCTCGCGCGCAGACGAACAAAGTCGGGACGAACCTGGACCCGCAGAATTTCGGTCAGATCGAGCGGGGGCGGTATCTTGCCATCGCCGGCGACTGCGCGAGCTGTCACACTGTGCCGGAGTCAAACCAGCCCTTCGCCGGCGGCCGTCCGATCGAAACTCCGTTCGGCGTCGTGGTGGGAGCCAATATCACGCCCGATCCCGAGACCGGGATCGGCGCCTGGAGCGACGAACTGTTCGTCCGCGCGCTGCGCGAGGGCAAAGGGCACAACGGCCAGCTGCTCTACCCGGCAATGCCCTACCCCTATTACACCAAGCTGACCGAGAGCGACGCGCTCGCCATTCGCGCCTACCTCAACACGGTGAAGCCGGTTCGCAACGCCGTCGTTTCCAACAAGCTGCCTTTCCCGTTCGACGTTCGTGAGGGAATGGCGGCCTGGAATGCGCTGTATTTCAGAGGTGGAGAATTCAAGCCGGATTCCGCGAAGTCCGCCGAATGGAATCGCGGCGCCTATCTTGTCGAAGGCCTGGGCCATTGCGGCGCCTGCCACACGCCGAAGACCAAGCTTGGCGGCGACGACCGCGCGCACGCGTTTCAGGGTTACCCGTTGCAGGGATGGTTCGCGCCCAACATCACCAACGACAACGAGCGGGGTCTCGGCGGGTGGAGCGTCACCGATATCGTGGCCTATCTGAAGAATGGTCATAACATGACGACCGCCTCGACCGGAATCATGGCCGAGGAAATCACGTTGTCGAGCTCGCATATGACCGACGCCGACCTCACCGCCATCGCCACCTACCTCAAGGACCTGCCGGGTGAGACAGCTTCGCCGCCGCCAGCGGTTTCCGCCTCCGATCCAAGGATGGCCGCCGGAGGCGCGATCTACGCCGACGAATGTTCGGCTTGCCATGGGCCGGATGGGAAGGGCGTCCCCTATCTTTTTCCGTCGCTGACAGGATCGCCGAACGTCCGCTCCGCCGATCCGGCGAGCCTCATTCGCGTCCTCATCGAAGGCGCACGCAGCGTTGCGACCGCCGGCGAGCCGACCGGTCCGGGAATGCCTTCGTTCGCGTGGAAGCTGAGCGACGATCAGGCGGCCGCGGTCTTGACCTACATTCGCAACGCTTGGGGCGCCTCCGCGCCGGCCGTCGATCCGCGGCAGGTGGAACAAGCTCGTGCGCGCGCCGCGATGGCGTCTGGACGCTAGTCGCCCCTCACATCCCGTAGCCCCGCGCCATCGCCGCGGCGCAAAGCGGAATAAGGGCGAACAGCCCAGCCTCGACATAGAGGGCCTGACGCAATTGCTTGATCTCGTCCGCTGGCGGGCGGAACGACGAATTTGCACGCACGCGCCGCCGCCAGCCGATGTACATCATGGTCGGCGCGACGGAGACGAGTCCGACCCCCACAAACAGCGCCATCTTGGCCCAAAAGAAGATGTTGACCCAATAATACTCGTAGCCCTTGGCGCCGAAGAACACCCGCAAAACCCCCGCCGCGACAACGAGCGCCGCCAGAATGCCGAACCAGGCGTCAACGCGGGCAACCCTCAACGCCATGCGGTCGTCGATAGGCCCCGCGGTCAGGAAGATCTCTGCCGACAGGATCGCGGCCAGCGAAAACACCGCCAGATGATGGAAGCTCGCGAGCAGCCAATCGACGAACATGTCCCCTCCAACCGGATCCCGTGCTCGAGCGTAACTGCGCCCGCCAAGCGCGGCCCGCAAGGCGGTCGCAAAATCATTGACTTTGATTGAAGCTCTGCCTATAGGCTCGCCCTGCTCTAGCGCGGCCCCAAGCCGCGCTTTTGGTTTTGAGCGCCTGAGTTCAAAACCCGAGCAACAAGCCGCGGCTCGCGAGAGCTGCATTTTCGGTCAACTGCCAAAAAGCCGGCCGCGCATGCTCCATGCGTAGCAAGCCGGGCGGAACACGGGAAAGAACGATGTTCGCAGTCATCAAGACCGGTGGCAAACAATACAAGGTTGCCGCCGAGGATAAAATCACTGTCATGACGCTGCCTGGCGAAGCCGGCGCCAGGATTGTGTTCGACGAGGTGCTGGCGCTGTTCGATGGCGCGACCAATCACGTTGGCGCGCCGCGGGTCGCTGGCGCGAGCGTGGTCGGCGAGATCGTCGAGCAGGCGCGCGGGCCGAAGGTCTACGCCTTCAAGAAGCGCCGGCGCAAGAACTCGAAGCGCAAGCGCGGCCATAAGCAGGACCTCACGATCGTGCGCGTGACCGACATTCTGACCGGGGGCGACGCCCCGGCGAGAGCGGCGGCTGCTTCGGCGAGCGAATAGGTAGAGCAAACAATTTCCCGGCGCGTTCGAACGCGCTATTGGGTGGTTCAAGGTTGGCGGGCTCTTAAGGAGCCGCCGGCAGCAAGTTTCGGAGCGAAGATCATGGCTCACAAAAAGGCAGGCGGTTCGTCGCGCAACGGCCGCGATTCGGCCGGCCGGCGTCTCGGCGTCAAAAAGTTCGGCGGCGAGCAGGTTATTGGCGGCATGATTCTTGTACGCCAACGAGGGACCAAATTCCACGCGGGTCGAAATGTTGGCCTTGGCACGGACCATACGTTGTTCGCCACCGCCGCCGGCGAAGTCGCTTTTGAGCGAAAAGGCGACGGACGCCAATATGTATCGGTACGCGCAATTAGCATTTCAGAATAAAGCGGGGAGCAAGACGAGAACCCCGCTTCGGCGACAAGCCCCCGCGGACGTTCTCGAAAGACCAAACATTTCGAGATGAGACAAAAGGCCAAAGAGCCTGCTCAATCGTCCGGTAAGCGAAGCTTACAAAGGGGATGCGGTCGTCGCGTCCCCTTCGTCATTTTTGGCCCCGTTAACGGGGCGATGACCGGTGATTTCATGTTTCCCGATCTGGCACGAGACGATGTGTTCCGGCTTGAGACGCCGCGGCTCTGGCTGCGTTGGCCCCGAATCTGCGACGCCGCAGCGATCCATAAGTTTTGCAGCCAATGGGAAGTGGCCCGCTACACCGCGCGCATTCCCCATCCCTATCCAGCTGGATCGGCTGAGCGATTCGTCTACGCCGCGCGCGAAGCCAACTCGGCCGGACGTGACATGACCTTGGTGATGACGCCCATCCGAGGCAAAAGCGACGCCATTGGGTCGATCAGCCTCGAATCGCGTGGCACGGAGCGCTTGGCGCTCGGCTTTGCGCTGGCGCCCGAGGCCTGGGGTAAGGGACTTGCGACCGAGGCGGCGGTAGCGGTGATCGACGCAGCCTTCGCATTGACGCGCACGGTTGAGATCCTGGCCAGCGTCAGGGTTGAGAACGAGGCCTCGCAGACTGTGCTCGGAAAGTGCGGGTTTTCGCGCATCGGCACGGGGCTCCAGGGCGCGCCCGCGCGCGGGGGCCTAGTCGAATGCCATAGCTTGCGCCTCGCTCGTGCGGATTGGACAGGCGCGGTCGCGCTGTCGCGCGAAACGCCCCAGGACCTGGCGCGCGTTTTGTGACAAGGTCGGAGCGATGAAGTTTCTCGACCAGGCGCGCGTGTACATTCGCTCGGGCGACGGCGGGGCGGGCGCGGTCTCGTTTCGGCGCGAGAAATTCATCGAGTTCGGCGGCCCCGACGGCGGGGATGGCGGGCGTGGCGGCGACGTCGTGGTCGAATGCGCCGACGGCCTCAACACGCTCATCGACTTTCGCTACCAGCAGCATTTCAAGGCCAAGACCGGCATGCACGGCATGGGCCGCAATCGCGCTGGCGGCCGCGGCGCCGACGCAGTTCTGAAAGTGCCAGTCGGAACGCAGGTCTACGATGAGAAGAGCGGCGCGATGCTCGCCGACCTCACTGAGCCTGGCGAGCGCGTGGTGGTCGCCCAAGGCGGCAACGGCGGCTTTGGCAACCTCCATTTCACCACCTCGACCAACCGCTCGCCGCGCCGCGCCAATCCCGGCCTGTCGGGCATCGAGCGCACGCTTCTCCTCCGGCTCAAACTGATCGCCGACGCGGGTCTCGTCGGTCTGCCCAACGCCGGCAAATCGACCTTCCTCGCCGCGGTCTCCGCCGCAAAGCCCAAAATCGCGGACTATCCGTTCACCACCCTCCATCCGGGTCTGGGCGTCGTTCGGGTCGACGGGCGCGATTTCGTGCTCGCCGACATACCCGGTCTGATCGAGGGCGGGCATGAGGGCCACGGCCTTGGCGACCGGTTCCTCGGCCATGTCGAGCGCTGCGGCGCGCTCGTCCATCTCGTGGACGCGACAGACGCCAACGCCGGCGCCGACTATCGAACGGTCCGCCGCGAGCTCGCCGCTTACGGCGAGGGTCTCGCCGAAAAAACGGAGATCGTCGCGCTGTCGAAGGTCGACGCGGTGGACGAGGCGACCCTGAAAAAGCAGACTGAGCGGCTCATGCGCGTGATCCGCGAGTTCGGGCCGCCGATTTCGTCGGGGGCAAAGCGCGCCAAGCCGCTAATGCTCTCAACTGCGACACGAGCCGGTGTGACCGAGGTTCTGCGCGCGACAATGGCGGCGATCGAGACGCGCCGAGCAGACGAGTCGGCCACGAACGCCAAGCCCGTCCAATGGGCGCCGACGATTTAGCGCGACTCCCCCCTCCCTTGGGGAGAGGGGTCGGGGGTGAGGGCAAGTGGCTCCCTCATCCGGCCGCGCTGCGCGCGGCCACCTTCTCCCGGAGGGAGAAGGGAAGAGCGCCATCAATCATCGAGCTTGCGCGCCTCTTCCGGCAGCATGATCGGAACGCCGTCCCGGATCGGATAGGCAAGCCGCGCGGCGCGCGAAATAAGCTCCTGCCGAACCGGATCGTAAGTGAGCTCCGCGCGCGTCACCGGGCACACCAGGATCTCGAGGAGGCGAGCGTCGACCTTCGGCCCGGCTGGATCGTTTGCCGACGTGGGCTTGTCCGGATCATCGCTCATGGGCGCTGCTTTCATCCGGCGGGCTTCGCCCGCCACCTTCTCCCGGAGGGAGAAGGGAAGAGGACGCCCCCAAGCTGATCGAAGTCAACTCAGAAGCGCAAAGCCGCGACCTGACGCACGCCATCGATCTGACTCACTTTCGCGATGACCTCAGGAGGCGCGGTCCCGTCGATCGAAACGAGCGCGATGGCCGAGCCGCCCTGTTCGTCGCGCCCGAGCGCGAAAGTCGCAATATTGACGCCCGCGTCTCCCAAAAGGCCGGCGAAGCGGCCGATGAAGCCCGGCTTGTCCTCGTTGGTGACATAGATCATCGAAGGGGTGAATTCGGCGTCGACCTTGATCCCCTTGATCGAAAGGATGCGCGGTTTGCCGTCATGAAAGACGGTCCCGCCAATCGCCCGCGTTTGCTGCGCCGTCTCGACGGTCAGCGTGATGAAGCTCTCATAATCGCCGTCCGCGGCGCGGGTCATTTCCTCGATGACGATGCCGCGCTGGGCAGCGACCGCGGGCGCCGACACGACGTTGATGTCGACCAGCGAGGGACGCAGCAGCCCGGCGATCGCGGCCGACGTCAAGGCTTTGATTTTGAGTTCCGCGACCGCGCCTTCGTAAGTGAGCGTGACCTTCTGGATCGGCGCTTGCGTGAGCTGGCCCGCGAATGAGCCAAGGCCCTCCACGAGCGCGATGAACGGCTTGAGCTTCGGCGCTTCCTCCGCCGTAATCGAGGGAAAGTTGATCGCGTTCGAAATCGCCCCACGCGTCAAATAGTCCGACATTTGCTCGGCGACCTGAAGCGCCACGTTTTCCTGCGCTTCGTTGGTGGAGGCGCCGAGGTGCGGCGTGGCGATGAAGTTTGGATGGCCGAACAGCGGGTTCGCCGTCGCCGGTTCCTCGATGAAGACATCGAAAGCCGCGCCCGAAACATGACCGCTGTCGAGCGCGGCACGCAGGGCCGCCTCGTCGACGAGGCCGCCGCGGGCGCAATTGATGATGCGAACGCCCGGCTTCGTCTTCGCCAGATTTTCCACCGAGAGGATGTTTCGCGTCTGCGCCGTCAACGGCGTGTGCAGGGTGATGAAGTCGGCGCGCGCCAGGAGATCGTTGAGTTCGAGCTTTTCGACGCCGAGCTCCTGGGCGCGCTCAGGGCTCAGGAACGGATCAAAGGCGATGACCCGCATTCTCAAACCCAGGCCGCGCGAGGCGACGATCGCGCCGATGTTCCCGCAACCAATGATGCCGAGCGTCTTGCCGGTCAATTCGACTCCCATGAAGCGGTTCTTTTCCCACTTTCCCGCCTGGGTCGAGATGTCGGCGCTCGGGATCTGCCGAGCAAGCGCGAACATCAATGCGATCGCGTGTTCGGCGGTGGTGATCGAATTGCCGAACGGCGTGTTCATCACGATGACGCCTCGAGCCGTGGCGGCCGGAATGTCGACGTTATCGACGCCGATGCCCGCGCGGCCGACGACCTTCAGCTTCGCCGCGCGTTCGAGCAGCTTGGCTGTGACTTTGGTGTTGGAGCGAATGGCGAGCCCGTCATAGTCGCCAATGATCTTGGCGAGCTCCTCCTTGTCGAGGCCCGGTTTGACGTCGACTTTGACGCCACGCTCCTTGAAGATCGCGACGGCGGCGGGGGAAAGCTTATCGGAAATGAGAACACGAGGAGTCATGAAGGTTGTCCCGGAATGGCGGCCGAACGCCCACAAAAATGACAGGGAATGCCGCTTGTCTGTGTCATGCCCGCGAACGCGGGCATCCAGAGCAAGCCCGTTGGCGACGACTCTGGACCCCCGCTTTCGCGGGGGTGACAAAGTCGGAGTCAGGCAGCCTTGGCGAGCTTGCTCTTCTCGAGCACGAACGCGTAATCGAGCCAGTGCGTCAGCGCCTCGACATCGGCCGTTTCGACCGTCGCGCCGCACCAGACGCGCAAGCCAGCCGGCGCGTCGCGATAAGCGCCGATGTCAAACGCGACCTTTTCCTTCTCGAGTACGTTCGCAAGCCCCTTGGCGAATACAGCCTGGGCGTCGGCCGTTAGAGCCGAGACCGACGGGTCCACGACTTTGAGACAGACGCTGGTGTTTGAACGTGTCTCGGGCGCGCTGGCGAGGAAATCGATCCACGGCGTGCGCTCGACCCAGTCAGCAATCGCCTTGGCGTTAGCGTCGGCGCGGGCAAAGAGCGCCCTCAGGCCGCCGAGCGACTTCGCCCATTGCAGGGCGTCGAGATAGTCCTCAACGCACAGCATGGAGGGGGTGTTGATGGTCTCACCGTCAAAAAAACCTTCGGTGAGCTTGCCGCCCTTAGCGAGACGAAAGAGCTTTGGCAGCGGCCAAGGCGGCGTGTAGGTCTCAAGGCGTTCGGCCGCACGCGGGCTCAGGATGATGACGCCATGCGCCGCCTCGCCCCCGAGAACCTTCTGCCAGGAGAACGTCACGACATCGAGCTTCGGCCAATCGAGTTCCTGGGCGAAGGCTGCCGATGTCGCATCGCAGATCGTCAGCCCTTTTCGGTCGCCAGCGATCCAATCGCCGTTCGGCACCCGGACGCCGGAGGTCGTGCCGTTCCAGGTGAAAATGACATCGTTGTCAAAATCGACTTGCGTCAGTTTCGGCAATTCGCCGTAAGGCGCCTTGAGTGTGCGGACGTCCTTGAGCTTGAGCTGCTTGACGACGTCGGTCACCCATCCGTCGCCAAAGCTTTCCCAGGCAAGAACATCGACGCCACGCGCGCCAAGAAGCGTCCAGAGGGCCATCTCCACGGCCCCAGTATCGGAACCTGGCGTGATCCCGATGCGGTAGTCGGCGGGAACGCCGAGCACTTCGCGGGTGAGGTCGATCGCGAGCTTGAGCTTGGCTTTGCCAAGCTTTGCGCGATGCGAACGGCCGAGGGCCGCGTCGCTCAGAGCTGTCGGGGTCCAGCCGGGGCGCTTGGCGCATGGGCCGGAAGAAAAGCAGGGGTTTGCGGGGCGAACGCCCGGCGTCTTGGTCGTCATGATGATCATCCTTTCAGATGGAAGCCTCTCGTTGGGGAGAGGTGTCCCGCCGCGGCTCATATCGGAATCGTCGAACAAGGGCAAGCGGTGCGGCGCATCCGCTTTCGGAACATGCCGTCAGGAGCTGACTGACGAGCTCTTCAAGGACGCGCCCTGATCATAAAACGCCTCCCACTTTCGTGTCGCGGACGTTAGCGTTGGCTCTTCCGTCCCCTTTCGGTTTCGCCAATCTGAACGCGCTCGCGCTTTCGCCGGGAGCTTTGCGCTTGCGGTTGAGGAGCGTGCGTGTCTTCGCCCCAGCGCTGATACCGCACGCCAGTGAAGAACAGGATCTGAGCAGCGCCGCGGTCGCCCGAAGCCATGCGACGGGGATTGTTTGCGGGCCGGAAATGGATGACATTGTTCATTGCGGCCCCCTCGAGAATCGGTCGATCGTTGTGATCGCTCCCAGTGTCAAAGGGCCAAGGTTAACAAAGAGTCAAAAGGCCGGACCTTCTGGTTTACGCTAACAGGTTACACGGCTCCGCATTGCAGATTCGGTGTACGGCTCGCAAATCCGCGAGCGATTATTTTAATATCCCAAGCGCTTGGCCGCCGTTTCGTCACCCCAGGCGATAAAGGGGCCGTTACGCAATCCGGCGCCGACTTTGCCGTAAGACAGCGGCAGTCCAGAGGGATCGAGAACTCCGCCGCCGGCCGCGCGCAAAACTGCATCGCCCGCCGCCGTGTCCCATTCCATCGTTGGCGCGAACCGCGGATAGACATCGCCAAGGCCCTCAGCGATGAGGCAAAACTTCAGCGAAGAACCGGCAAATCGCGTCTCCTCGATTGGCAATCTTTTGAGAAAGGAATCCGACTCGGGGTCGAGATGTGAGCGGCTTGCAAAAGCGACCAAGCTCGTTGGCGCGCTGCGAGTCCTGACGCGCCGTCGCGATCCTTGGCCGGGCAACTCTGCCCCGGGGAGCGCTTCACACGTGAAGGCCGTTTCGCCCCCGACCCACAACCGGCCGATCGCGGGCGCATACACCGCGCCGGCGACGGGGGCGCCCCGCTCGACCAACGCGACATTAATCGTAAACTCGCCGTTGCCGGCGAGGAATTCTCGCGTTCCATCGAGCGGATCGACCAACAAGAAACGGTCGGCGACCTGAACCTGCGCCCCGGCGGCCATCGACTCCTCAGCGCACACTGGCGGCATGGGCGCCAGGCTCGCGAGACATTCGCAGATGATCGCTTCGGCCCGATGATCCGCGGATGTGACCGGACTGCCGTCTTCTTTCGATGCGACCGCGCAGCCCCGGTCGTATTCCTCCATCACCGCCGGTCCCGCTGCGAGCGCGGCCTTCGCAAGAAACAAGGCGATTTCGTCTCGGCTCGCGCGGTCAAGCGAGAAAAGGTTTGGATCCCGGAGAACAGAACTCAAGTTGTCTTCCCCATCTCAGTCAACGGCCAGATCAAACGAGCGCATTGGCGCAAGTGAAGCTGCATCGCAACCCGGGTGCGAATCGGATAGATAGGATCCGAATCAGGCAAATGCCGCCACCCGCGCCTCCGCCTCGGCTAAAGGCCCTGAAATCGAACCCAGGATCGAACGCTTGATGATGGCCTCGCTCACACCGCTCGACCTCGCCGCCCTGCTTTGCTCGCGGGTATGCCACGACGTGATCAGCCCGGTCGGAGCGATCATCAACGGCCTCGAGGTGCTTGATGGCGAGGAGGACGAAGAGATGCGCACTGTCGCCATGGAGCTCATCAAGAAGAGCGCGATCTCAGCCTCCGCACGCCTTCAATTTTGCCGGCTGGCGTTCGGCGCCGCCGGTTCCTTCGGCGCGTTGCTCGACACGGGCGATGCGGAAAAGGCGGCAAGGGAGCTTTTTGCCAACGGGCGCACGGTTTTGGAATGGAACTGTGGTCGGCGGATGGCGTCGAGAAGCTCGGTCAAACTTTTGCTGAACCTCTGTCTGATCGCAGCCAGCGCCGTGCCCCGGGGCGGGGTCATTACTGTGGACATTTCGGGCGAAGACGACGCCATGACAATGCGCGTCGAGGCCAAGGGTACAAATGCCCGTCTCTCCCACAGCGCGGCCGATTTCCTGACCAACGCCGTTCCCAACGAGCCAATCGACGGCCATTCAATCCAGCTCTATTTCACGACGCTTCTGGCCCGCGAGTGTCACTCGACGCTCAACGTCTCAACTTCGCCCGAGAACGTTACACTGACGGTCGCTGCAGCGCCTCGGATGAGGGACGTCGAGGTTGCAGCCTATTCCGCTGACGGCTCGCCGGCCGCGTGACCGGGCCGCCGCGCCCAATCACACGCAATCCAAGGCGCCCCAGTCGCTATTCCCTGACCGGCGTGTCGTCGGCGATTTCCGGAGTCGCGTCCGGCTGCTCGCCCTCACCTGAATTGGGTCCGCCAAATCCATAGGGCGACCGCAGCCGACGCCGTCGACCTCGGGGGGGAAAAGCGCTTCCCTCTGACGGCGACTCAAATCCCGCGGGAGCAACCTCAGGCGTCACGACAGGCGGCGGCGAAGCCACCGTCTCGGGCGACGGGGCGCCCATGGCCGGATCCGGGTTATTGATCCTCGGGCTCGCCGTTATGAAGGTGGGAAGCCCCGGCGCCGCAGCATCTGCGGCAGGTTCACGCGGCGGCTGAGGATCGCGATAGGGCCGGAAATCCCGCGGGCGACCATCGCGTCCATTTCGATTGTCGCGATAGCCCTCGTTGCGGTCTTGGTAAGGGCGATCGGGTCGCGGGCCTCGGTCCTGAAATCGGTTGCCCTGACGATCCTGCCGGGGCGCAAAGCCTCCCCGATCGTTTCCCTGGCGCTCGGGCTCGTAAGCCGGTCTGTCGGCAAACGGCTGTGGGGCGTTCGGCGCAGCGGTCGGTTGAGGTTGAAATCCTTGCTGCGGCTGCGGATAAACGGGTTGCCGCTCCGCGGGCGAAGCGAAACGATCCGACAGCGCGTCAAAATCGCCGTCATCCTCCAGGTCGTTCTCATCCTCGCCGGGCGGGCGCTGCTGACCGCTCTGTGCGAGCGCCTGTGCAGCTTGCGCAGCGGCAATAAGTCGGAAGTAATGTTCGGCGTGTTGCAAGTAATTCTCCGCCGCGACCGGATCGCCGCCGGTGTGAGCGTCTCTTGCAAGCTGGAGGTATTTTTCCGCGACGTGATGCGCATTACCGCGTATTTTCACGTCTGGTCCGTTCGATTCGTAGGATCGCGTCAAAGGATTGGGTCCTCGCCGATTATTTGTCGGCCGGCCGCGCATCCTCTTATTCTGACCTGGTCTCATTTTGACTTCCCAATATCCATCCGATTAGCCCACAGGTTCCGATCGTTTTCGGTCCAAGCTTTCTCGATTTTTCGTATGAGAGAGACGATTCACGCCTTCGCGTCATTCGAATGGGGCTGATCTCGTCACACCCGACGCGCGGACATGACCAATCGCATTGATCTCGATCCCGTGCGAGTTTCCCTTTACCGGCGGCGCCCCGTGCCGCGCTCGGACCATCGTCCTAAGTCCGGAAGGCCTTTTTGTAGGCCGCCTCGCCTAACCCCGTTCCCTGCCTTGGCAACCCTTCCCGCGATCAAATAGTTCGCATTGGCTCGGGCGAAAAGCCAAGGCGGGGAAATTTGCGCCGTCGGCGTATCCTTTGCAATCAGAGTAGCGGTTTTTGCTTGGATAGCCAAGTCGCGATTCAATCCAGACTCGAATTCTGGGTCCAATCACAAAAGCGGCGACAAAGCATAAGCCAGCGGATTGATCAGTTTTTGGCAGACCCTTGTACCGGTTCGACCGGGGCTCGGAAACCCTTTGGAGGATCGGTTAGCCATTCGCGGTCGGGCTCAGGACCAAGGGCCGTGGCCGACTTGCCCCCCATTCCGACCCAT
>Ga0210393_10003397_pt1 | contig 12809 bp, 9 predicted proteins | sample IncBWC27OmetaG_FD_160068 | JGI IMG/M metagenome (GOLD analysis project Ga0210393, IMG submission 160068) | Forest soil microbial communities from Barre Woods Harvard Forest LTER site, Petersham, Massachusetts, United States - Inc-BW-C-27-O ... | reverse complement strand
CGACGACTGGCACCGAGACTGACGCGTCGACGGCGTGCACGACCGGCTGAGAGTAAGCCGGCGCGATCCGCACGGCGGTGTGCTTGGCACTCGTCGTGGCCCCGCCGATCAACAGCGGAATCGTCATGCCGCGGCGCTGCATCTCGCGGGCGACGTGTACCATTTCATCAAGCGACGGCGTGATCAGTCCACTCAAGCCCACGAAGTCGGCCTTGTGCGCAACAGCCGCGTCGAGAATTTTGTCCGCCGCGACCATTACGCCCAGGTCGATGACCTCGAAGTTGTTGCAGCCCATCACGACGCCGACGATGTTCTTGCCGATGTCGTGAACGTCCCCCTTCACGGTCGCCATGATGATGGTGCCGCGGTGCTGCGGGCCTTCAGCCTGCTGCTTCTCAGCCTCCATGAACGGCGTGAGGTAGGCGACCGCTTTTTTCATCACTCGGGCGCTTTTGACGACTTGCGGCAGGAACATGCGGCCCGAGCCGAAGAGTTCGCCGACGACGCCCATCCCCTTCATGAGCGGGCCTTGGATGACCTTCAGCGGTCGACCCAGCTCGAGGCGGGCTTCTTCGGTGTCGGCCTCGATGTAGTCGACGATTCCGTTGACGAGTGCGTGGCTCAGCCGTTGCTCGACGGATGCCTTTCGCCAAGCCTCATTCTTTTCGACGGCCGTGTCTTTCGCGACGACCGTTTCAGCAAACGTCACCAACCGCTCGGTAGCGTCGGGCCGGCGGTTGAACAGGACGTCCTCGACGTGCCGCAGGAGATCTTTGTCGATCTCTTCGTAGACTTCGATCTGCCCCGCGTTGACGATCCCCATGTCGAGCCCGGCTTTGATCGCGTGATACAAGAAGGCCGCGTTCATCGCCTGGCGAACCGGTTCGTTGCCGCGGAACGAAAACGAGACATTGCTCACGCCGCCCGAGGTTTTCGCGCCCGGGCATTCGCGCTTAATTTGCCGCAGCGATTCGATGTACTCGACCGCATAGTTGGCGTGCTCTTCGATGCCCGTGCCGACCGTGAGGATATTGGGGTCGAAGATCACGTCTTCGGGCGGAAAGCCGACCTCTTGCGTCAATAACGCGAAGGCCCGCTTGGCGATCGCGACTTTGCGATCGGTCATGACGGCCTGGCCGCCTTCATCGAAGGCCATCACGATGGCGGCAGCCCCGTAGCGGCGCACGAGCCGCGCTTGCCGCAGAAACGACTCCTCCCCCTCTTTGAGGCTGATCGAGTTGACGATGCTCTTGCCCTGCACGCATTTGAGGCCCGCCTCGATGACGGTCCACTTGGAGCTGTCGATCATCACGGGAACGCGGGCGATATCGGGCTCGGCCGCGATCAGGTTGAGGAAGGTGGCCATCGCCTTCTCGCCGTCGAGCAGCGCCTCGTCCATGTTGATGTCGAGGACGTTGGCCCCGTTGGCGACTTGTTCGCGGGCAACTTCCAGCGCGGCGTCGTAATCGCCCGAGCGGACGAGCCGCGCGAATTTTTTCGAGCCGGTGACATTGGTCCGTTCGCCGACGATCACGAAATTGCTGTCGGGCCGCAGGGTGAGCGGCTCCAAACCGCTGAACCGTGAGTAGTGGGCGACGCGCGGCCGCTGTCGTGGCGGCAAGTCTTGCACAGCGTCGGCGATCACCCGGATGTGCGCGGGAGTTGTGCCGCAGCAACCGCCGACGATATTGAGCCAACCGTTTTCGGCGAACTCCGACAACAGTCGCCCCATGTATTCGGGGGTCTCGTCGTACGCGCCGAATTCGTTCGGCAGGCCGGCATTCGGATGGCAGCTCAGAAAGCAGGGGGCGATCCGCGCCAATTCTTCCACGTAGGGCCGCATGCGATCCGCGCCGAGTGCGCAGTTGAGTCCGACGCTGAGTGCCGGAAAGTGGGCCACCGAATTCCAGAATGCTTCGACCGTCTGTCCGGAGAGCGTGCGGCCACTGGCGTCGGTGATCGTCGCCGAAATCATCACGGGGAGCGTGATGCCGCGATCGTCGAAGACTTGCGAGATCGCAAACAGGCACGCTTTGAGGTTCAGCGTGTCGAACGTCGTCTCGGGGAACAGGATGTCGACGCCGCCGTCGCACAGCGCCTCGATCTGCTCGCGGTAAGACATCACGAGCTGGTCGAACGTGACCGCGCGGAAGCCCGGATCGTTCACGTCGGGCGACAGCGAGGCGGCTCGGCTCGTCGGGCCGATGCTGCCGGCGACGAATCGCGGCCGGTCGGGGTTTCGCTCGGTGAATTCGTCGGCGACGCGCCGCGCGATCTGGGCGGAGGCCCGATTGATCGCGGTGACTGCACTTTCGAGCTGGTACTCAGCCATCGAGATCGACGTCGAGTTGAACGTGTTCGTCTCGACGATGTCGGCCCCGGCCTCGAAATACTGCCGATGGATGTCTTCGATGATGTCGGGCCGGGTCAGGCTGAGCAGGTCGTTGCAGCCCCGCAGTTCCTTGGGGTGATCGGCGAACCGTGTGCCTCGAAAGTCGCGCTCCTCGAGCTGGTGCGCCTGGATCATCGTCCCCATCGCGCCGTCGAGCACGAGAATCCGCGTGAGGAGCAACTCTTCGAGTCGAGCGATCGCCGGTGTGGGGGTCGAAACAGACATCAGATCATTCTATGCGGGCGAGGAAAACGAGTTTGGCGAGCGGCCGGTGTAAGCCGGCCGGTTCTTTGTTTTGTATGACTTCGTCTACGAGAGATTGAATTCGCGCGTCGGAGCCATTCCCAGTTCATCGAGAATCGTCTCACAGGCTTTCGACCGGTTGAGCACATAAAAATGGATGCCGGGAACGTCCGCCCGGATGAGCTCGGCGCACTGTTCGACCGCATGCCCCACGCCGATCTCGAACTGCGCCTGAAGATCGTCCTGCGCCGCCTCGAGCCGTGCTCCGAGTTCCCCCGGGATCGACGCTCCGCACATGCTGGTGATCCGTTTGATCCGCGAGAACTCGGTAATCGGCATGATGCCGGGGATCAACGGAACTTTAAGTCCCAGCTTTTGGTACCGGTCTCGAAAATCAAAAAATCGCTCGTTGGAGTAAAACAATTGTGTGTAGACCGCATCGGCGCCGGCTTCGACCTTCCGCTTGAGATTTTCGAGGTCGGTCGCCAGGTCGGGACACTCCTGGTGCTTTTCCGGATAGCCGGCGACTCCGATTCCGATCTCCGGATGCCGGCGGCGGATCAGCGAGACCAACTCGTTCGCGTAGCGGAAACCGCCGGGGGCCGGGCGAAAGACCGTCTCGCCGACGGGCGGGTCCCCGCGCAGAGCCATGATGTTCTGCAGGCCGCACTTCGTCGCCAGGTCGAGCCACTCTTCGATTTCGCGAACGGAACCGCCGAGACACGTAAAGTGAGACGTCGCGGTCAGGCCGAAGCGGTTCTGAATCTCGGCGCACCAATCGATGGTTCGCGTGCGGGTCGTTCCACCCGCGCCATAGGTGCAAGAGATGAAGGCCGGGGCATAGGGGGCCAATCGCTCGAGCGCGCGGCGGAGGCTTTCGTCCCCGTCGGGCGATTTCGGTGGAAAGATCTCGAACGACACGCTGCAGCGGTCGTCCTGATACATGTCTCGAATGCGCATCGACTTACGGACCTCGTCGCGCGGCCACTCGCTCATAGGCCGAGCGCTACAAAAAGGGGACGGCCCCAACCGTCCCAATTCCGCATCTTCTCAGCTCAAAGTATAGCCGAAGGCCCAAGGGCTTGACACGGAAAGTCGCGACCAGGCTCGGCCTGTCGCCGACCGCCACTTGTCGCCCTAATCGGAGCCTGTGAAGATAGATCGGCCATTTGCCCCTCGTCTGGAGACTCGCTTTGCGTGCAATCACGTTGTCGACTGTTGCCCTGGCCCTGGTTTGCGGATCTGTGCTGGCTGAGTCAGGGGCGGCCGAGCCCCATAGCGCGGTGGAGCTGCGCTATCGGGGAACGTTTTCCAAAGCATCGCGCGACGCCGAGGCGACGGGCGAGCCGGTCAAGCGGTTCGATTTGTACTGTCTGTCAACGCCCCACGCTGACGGTGGGCGCGACGTGGCCTACGTTCTCGACGAGCAGGGGGCCGGCGGCTGGCCCTGGCCGGCCCGATTCGGAACGCTGGCGGCTGATGCCGGGCTCCATCCAGGAAAGAACCGGATGCGACTCCTGCACGACCATGGCGGCACGGCCTACCCCCTTGTGCTCCCCTTCCCTTACTTCGAGTTCGCCAGCCATCTGGCCGAAGGTGCTCGCTGGGAGGCGCATCGGCCGGCCGAACTGCCCAGTCAGAACGATACGGCTCCGTGGAAATACCGCGTATCGGCGCGGACGAAAATCGGCGCACGCGATTGCTGGCGCGTCGACGTCTCCCACAACTTCGGCCCGCAAGAATCTCTCTGGATCGACGTCAGTCAGCCGCTGTTGGTCAAAGCCGAGCGGCGGATCGTGATCGGCCGCGGCGAAGTGCACCTCCTGAAGATGGAACTCGACTCAGTCACTCCGCTGACAGGGGACGCCCTCGCGCGGGTCCGCCGACCGCTCGACAGCTTGCTCAAGCTGCAGCGGGACTTGAAACGGTCCGACGATGACCAATCGGCCGAGCTGAGCGACATCCAACTCAAGCTCGTCGCCGACCAGGTGAAGTCCCTCGAACAGCAGGCGGAGAGTACGCCGCTCGAAGGGCTCGTGGCCGCGATCGTCCGCGACGTGAATTCGCAATCGCGTCGCACAGGAGACGTCGAAAGTCTGGGTCGGCGGATGGTCGGCAAACCGGCCCCGCCCATCCGTTTGAAGTCGCTCGACGGCGAAGCGATTCCAGCGGCAGAACTCGCTGGGAAAATCGTCTTACTCCACTTCTGGTCTTACCAGGGAGACCCCTTCCCGCCTGAGCCCTATGGGCAGATCGGCTTTCTCGACCATTTGTATCACCGTCGCAAGAAATTGGGCGTGCAAGTCTATGGCGTGGCCATCGATTCGCGCTTGTCGGAGGCCGCCCAGGCGCCGGCTGCGTTGCGCTCCATTCGCAAATTGCAAAGTTTCATGAATCTGACTTACCCCGTCGTTCTGGATAATGGCACGCTCGAACGACTCGGTGATCCCGAGCGCGTCGGCGCGAAGCTTCCCTTGTGGGTGTTGATCGACGGCAAGGGCACCGTCGTCCAATACAAAGTCGGCAACTACGTGATTAAGGCCGACGAAGGCCTTTCGCAGCTCGACCAGGCGATTCTTGCGCTGATCAAACAGCAACGAACAACCAAAGCCAATTGAGGATCGTGATTCGCCAAGTGTCGGCCGGCCCTTTGCGAGGCCCGCGACACGGAGGCTTAACACGTCCGCGCGCCGTCTATTGCCTGACCAAGGCTCACCGGTAAACTGATAGACGGACGCTGACTTTTCCGTTGATTAACGGCGACTATGGACTCCGGATACCTCGCCATTCTGCTGCTGGTCGTGGGACTGGCGCTGATCGTCTGCGAAGTGTTCATTCCCTCCGCGGGATTGATTGCCACTCTCGCGACGTTGTGTATTGCCGGCTCGGTTGCCGCCGCCTGGAGCGCTTGGGCGTCCAGCCATCCGACTTACTTCGCCCTCTATGCCCTGGCTTTGCTGATTTTGATTCCCTCGGCGATCAGTAGCGCCTTCTACTTATTGCCACGCACGGCGTTTGGTCGCAAAGTGCTGCTCGAAGCGCCCGATCTCGATGAGGTGACTCCGTATCAGGAAGAGCAGCGGCAGCTCCTGCGTCTGGTCGGACACGTTGGGAAGACGCTCACCTTGCTCAATCCGGGCGGCTTAGTGGAAGTCAATGGGACGCGGCAGCACTGCGAGAGCGAGGGCCTGCTGCTGGAGGCGGGCACTCCGGTCGAGATTGTGGCCGTGAAGGGGAACAGCGTGGTGGTACGGCCGGTCGAGCATCGACCTTCCCAAGCGAGCGACGCCGACCTCAAACGCGATCAGTCGGCCGGCGAATCTCTCGACTTCGACCTGCCGCGTAGCTAGACCTTGAGACCGTCCCGCAGCGTCGATCGAGTGGCCGGTCGCGGCGTACCGCGAAATCTCAGCGGGTCCCCTTCTTCTGGCCGCGTTCCGTAGAGCACTTATCGTCCCAATCATCAAACGCGGTTGCGCCGGGCGGCGTAGCTCACAGAGAGGCTGTGGCAGGAATGTTTGGCGATCAGCACGCGAGGCTGTGATGAGCGGAGCACACGCAAGCCGACGACGGCGGGCCGGCAGTTACTTTCCTGTGACCTTGTTGATGTTGCTGGCATACGCGGCGGCGTATGACGAGTGCGTGCGAAGGCCCACGCCGATCGCCTTTCATCGCTTGGCGTGGCCGTACTATGCGATCGGTCAGCATGGGTGGTGGGGCGTAGGAGAATATCGCCTGCCGGAGAAACCGGCCGAGGCCTTCTTTTTTCCGGCAAACTGGATCGATCGCCAGATTCATCCGAATAAATGGGCCGAGAAGCGTCCAGTCTGGGATTGAAGCGGCCCCGCACTGTCGACATCTGCGGCGGGGATTTCAGGGGGTTGCGAGAGGCTACGGCTGCGTCGAGTCCATGGGGTGCGGTGCTGCATCGGGGCGGATGAAGAAATCGTAGGCGAATGCGCCGAGCACACCGCCGGCGAGCGGTCCGACGATCGGCACCCACCACCAGTAATTGCTGGCCAAGAAGACGTTTTTGCCCCAGCCGGCGACGGCCGTGAACAGTCGCGGGCCGAGGTCACGGGCCGGATTGATGGCGTATCCGCAGTTGAAGCCGAAGGTCATCCCGATCAGCACGACGAGCGCGCCGATACAAATGGGGGCCAGATTCGGCGGGGCGCCGATATTCTTTTTGTCGGTGATCCCGAAGATGCACGCGACGAGCAGCGCGGTGCCGACGACCTGATCGATCAATCCGCCGGGCAGCGTGCTCAGATGGGGAGACGGATAGGTCGCGAAGATTCCCGCTGTCGCCGTCTGGCTGCCGAAGCCGGGCGTGGTGCGAACGCCCAAGTCAAAGGCTGACAGCGCTTCGACGTAGACCAAATACGTCACCGCAGCTCCGGCAAAGCCACCAGCCACTTGGACGATCCAATACGGAATAACCCTGCCCCAGGCGAACTTCTTCTGAACGGCCAAGGCCAGACTGACCGCCGGATTGAGGTGCGCGCCGGTAATGCCGCCGGCGACATAGATCCCCATCATCACCCCCAGGCCCCAGCCCAGGTTGATCGATAAGTACCCGCCGTTCTTTTCGTGACTCAGCAGGACTTGTGCGTCGACGGCCGTTCCGAAAGCGACCAGCACGAAAGTGCCGAAGAATTCGGCCGCCAATTCTCGCGTGAGACCCTTCATGCCCCTACTCCCGGCGCAGTGAAATGGTGAAGCGAGCGGCGACCGTCGGGGCTCTCGCAGAGACTCAAGCGCAGATCGCCGCCAGACGAGCCCTGACTGCGGGTCCGATTATGGACCTGCGCCCGGCGCAACTGCAAACGCAAAATGGCCGCCGGCAGATAATTTTAACTTGGTTTGGAATCTGTCGACGCCCGGTGTCACCGCACTGAAAGTGAACCGCCTGCCGGCCGCGCCTCGGTAGATCGTTTCGGCCGAGCCGCTTGGCCGATGCACCACAAGTGGGTCGGCGTGCGGATGAAGAGTTGACCTTGAGAGATGGCCGGCGTCGCGAAGATCGGCTCGTCGATCGCATTCTGCGAAAGCATCTCATAGCGATCGGCGCGAGACGAAATGACCGTCGTCACCCCGTCCTCGTTGAAGAAATAGATCCTTCCGTCGCCCGCAAGGGGTGAGGCCGTGTATCGGCCCGGCAGCCGCGCCTGCCAGCGGCGCGTGCCGCGTGTTGCGTCCAGACAGGTCAGCACGCCGGCGTCGTCGACCAACTCATAGGCCGGACCCACGACGATCGCCGACGGGACAAAAGGCGCGCCGCGAATCGCGCTCCAGGTGACGTGCGAGTTCGTGACGTCGCCGCGGCCCCCGGGACGAACGGCCAAGGTCGGCCCCTTCGGACCGCTGACTGCATAGAGCAGTCCGTTGTCGAACACCGGGGTCGGGATGCACTCGCGCAGCATTCCGTCAACCGTCCAAAGCTTGCGGCCCGTCGCCGGATCGAACGCATCGAGTTTTTCTGACCCGCACAGCACCAACTCGAATTGGCTCTGCGACTGACTCTTCGCGCCGGCAACCGGCACGAGTTGGGGCGAGGCCCACGAATGCCAGTAGCCGGGCCGGTCAACTTTCCAGGCCGTGGCGCCGGTCGCTTTGTCGATCGCCAACACATACGAGTCGCCGTAGTGATCGCATTGCACGATCAGCAGGTTTTCGTAAAGCACGGGCGAACTCGACGCGGCGAAGCGATTCTCAAAGGCTCCGTACTCCGACGCCAGCGACCGTTGCCAGACCAGCTCTCCCTCCACGGTCGTGCAGAAGACGTCGCCCGTACCGAAGAACGCGAAGACAAACTGGCCGTCGGTTACCGGAACCGGCGTGGCCATGCTGCTCTTCGTGTCGTGATGCAGCGTAGGCGACGTGCCCCAGAACTGGTCGTGCCACAACTCACGTCCGGAATCGCGCGCGAGACAAATCACGTGCAGGTTGGCTTGGTGCGGGCCGTCGCAATCGGTCACGAAGACTTTGTCACCCCAGATGATCGGGCCGGCGACGCCCATCCCGGGCAACGGCGTTTTCCACGCGACGTTGTCGCTACTCGACCACTTCAGCGGCAGCCCCGACTCGTGCGAGACGCCGTTGCCGCCTGGGCCGCGCCACCCGGCCCAATTGTCGCCGTGCGTCGCATTTGGCGCTGCCAGCATCAGGAACGATGCGGCAATGCAGAGCGCCGGCAAACTGAATTGAAACTGGAAGCCTCTCATTTGCCGGACGTCACTTTCTCGAAGGGTTTCGATCGCAAGGTGCTCTCGACTGCAGGCATCCTCTTGAGCGGAACGCCGGCGCCGTCGGCCGAACAAAATCGAACCTGAAACGTCCACGCGTTGCCTACAGCCGGGTCGCGGTGATGCGGGCCCTGGCAGATCTTCACCAGCACGCGATTCTGTCCGGCCTTCAAATGCACGGGCGTGCGGAAGCGGTCGAAACGTGTGCCGTTCAGCCACATGTCGCGGCCGAAGACTTTTTCCCCGTTGAGCCAGATCGACAGATTGTCGTCAGCACTGCAGCGCAGTTCGGCTTGTTGGTCGCTCGGCGATTCAACCACCGTATAGGCATAGGCGACCGCCTCGTCGGTCGGCCCGAGGGACTTGATGAGGTCGACGGTGCCGAACGCGTCGCTCGCGTGAGCAGGCAGCCATTGCAGCGTCTTCTTGTCGGTCTGTGTGACCGCGGCCAGCGGCTCACGCGCGGTTTCCGGCGGAAAGATCGCGCGGAATCCGGTCATTCCCGGTGCGGCGAAGGGCCCGATCACGGACCAATCGGTGATCAGCCCCAGATGTTCGACAATGTTCGCCTGCTCGCCGAGCGATTGAAGCTTGGAAGCGGCGGCCGTCACTTGGTCGGGGCTGAGCGCGTGGGCGAACGCCAGCTGAAACGCGCGTTGGGCGGCAGGCTTGTCGCCACGGGTTTGTGCCGCGACACCCTGCTTGAGCACCGCCGCAACCGCATCGTCCCGAAATTCGCGGTCGTCGAGCAGCGTCGGAATGAGAGTCGGGCCAAACTTCGGGTCGAGGCGGTCGACCGCGGTCAGTGCCAGCCGACGCGCACGGCCCGAGTGATTCTGCTGCCGAACGAATTGTTTGAAGTCCTCGATGGGCAAGCGATGCCGCGGATCAGCAAGTTCTCGCGCGACGACGCGCTCGAAAGCCGCGCGATACCAATTCGCCGCAACCACGTTCGGCGTATTCATCGCGGCCAAGAGCCTGGGCACGACTTCGGGGCCGCGGCCGGCTATTTCGCGACAAGCCGCGCGGGCGCGTGCGGCTCCTTGGCCCTGCGGTCCAACTGAGGCAATCGCCGCGATTTGTTGGTCGATGTCGTCTGCCCGCGCGACGGCGGCAGCCAATACGAACGCGCATAAACCGCGGCCACAAGCGATCAAAACTGCAACGACGCGAGTCCGCAGATCACGTCGGGCCCGATCGTAAAAACTCGCATCGTTATGCAGCGACATCCCTTGCGATGCTAACGGTCTCCCGTCGGGTGGCACAAGCCGTGTACATCGCTGGAAGAATCGGGCTGCCGCGACTAGCATCCGCAAAGAGCCAGTCCGAGCCCTCGGCCCCAACGATTCTATTCCCGTTTATGGCCTCACCCCGAGTTTGCGTTCTGCGAGCGCCCGGCACGAATTGCGACGTGGAAACTGCGTTCGCCTTCGAGACGGCCGGCGGCCAGCCTGAGCGCGTCCACTTGTTTCGCCTGCTCGAGCGGCCCGAGCTGCTCGACGATTTTCAAATCGTCTGCGTCCCCGGCGGGTTCAGTTACGGGGACGACATCGGAGCCGGCGTGATCTTTTCGCGGCAGCTCCGCGGCCGACTGGGCGAATCGCTGGCCCGCTTTCTCGCCGCCGACAAGCTCATCCTGGGCATCTGCAATGGGTTTCAAGTTTTGCTCAAGGCGGGCATTCTGCCGGGCGGCGCGGGCGCGTCACCAAAGGCGTCGGCACCGCAGCAATCTGGCCAACAACCTGCGTCGAATGAACAATCGCCCGACGCTACGCTGACCTGGAACTTGAACGGCAAATACACGGCCGTGTGGGTCAAGCTGCAAGTCGAATCGTCGAAGAACGTTTTCCTGCGGGGAATCAAAGAGATCGAGCTGCCCGTCGCACATGCCGAGGGCCGAATCGTGGTTCGTTCGCCTGACGTCATCCAGACTTGGCGCGAACGCTCGCAGATTGCTTTGAGCTATCGACCGATTCCGCACGAAGAAGGACCGGTGTCCGGGTCGGACGGTGACTCGCTTTTGCCCTTTCCTGACAATCCGAACGGCTCAATCGCCAACATCGCCGGCCTGGGCGATCCGACGGGCCGAATCCTCGGACTGATGCCGCACCCCGAGCGCTTTCTGCATAGCACGCAGCATCCGCGTTGGACGCGTCGGCCGCACCGTAGCGGGCCCGGCGAAGGACTGAAGCTATTCCACAACGCTGTCGCGTACTTTGGCTGATTCGCCTGACCGATGACAGACGCGGCGGAACCATCGTGCAAATCGCCAGTTAGGGCGGTCCACTGGCTCAACGCTGGAACTCCGCATCCATCGAATTCCCGAATCCCCCGTCTATAATTGTCCCAGCGACACGATTCCCCGGGCGTATTTAAGGGTGGATCGAGTCCTTTGGAGAGAGCCATGTTTTTTCACTTTGATCCGATGTATTTCGTCTTTCTCGCCCCCGCGTTCCTGCTGATGATCATCGCCCAATTCTGGGTGAAGCACGCGTACGCGTCCGGCATGCAAATCCCCTCGCGTCTATCGGGCGCCGCGGCCGCCCGTTACATCCTCGACGAGGCCGGCTGTCAGGACGTCGCCATCGAAGAGGTGCCCGGCACCATGTCGGATCACTACGACCCGCGCTCGCGCGTGTTGCGTCTCTCGAGCGAGGTCTACCGCGCCCGCACGGCGACCGCCGTCGGCATTGCCGCGCACGAATCGGGCCACGCTTTGCAACATGCCCACAACTGGATGCCGCTGGTCATCCGCAATGCGGCCGTGCCCGCTGCGACCTTCGGAAGCCAGGCGTTCTCGGTGCTGGTCATCGTCGGTATGCTGCTGAGCTTTGCACGAATGTATTCGCTGGGCATCAACCTGATCTTGATCGGAGTAGCCCTGTACGGCCTGGTGCTGGTCTTTCAGCTCATCAACCTACCCGTCGAATTCGACGCCTCCGCGCGTGCCAAGCGCATCTTGAGCCACTATCAGATCGTCGACGGCGACGGAGCAGTCGCAGTCAACCGCGTCCTCAACGCGGCGGCCCTGACTTACGTGGCCGCCACGCTCGCGACGCTGATGACGATCGCCTACTACCTGTGGCGGATCTTCGGCAACAGCCGGAACTAGGCGGCCCGCTTTTACAGGGGCTCTGGGCTTCGATTAGACTTCCATTGACGCGCTTTTGCGCTGCGCCCGCCAAGCTGCGATCCTACCTCGACAGGAGCCCTCCGGTGACGAATCCCCAGCAAAATCTGCCCTCTGACCTTGATCGTGAAACTGCTCCGCCAGCGACTCGTCGCGACTTTCTGAAGACGTCGGCAGTGGCCGCGACCGCCGCGGCAACGGCCCCGTTCTGGTTCGCGACGGGCGAGAACCCGGCCAAGGCGTTTCAGGGTCCGAACAATCGCCACGTGCTGGGTTGCATCGGCACGGGCAGCCGTTGGGAAGGGGACGATGGGCCGCGGGCGATGAAGTTTGCCGATTGCGTCGCCATCTGCGATGTCGATTCGGGACACGCCGGCAAGGGGCGGGACATCGCCGAGAAAATCCAATCCAAGAAGGGCCGCCACTCAAAGCCCGAAATCTATGGCGACTACCGCCGCGTGCTCGACCGCAAAGACATCGACGTCGTGACTATCGTCACGCCCGACCATTGGCACACCAAGATCGCCATCGAGGCGATGAAAGCCGGCAAGGACATCTATTGCGAGAAGCCGCTGACCCTCACCATCGATGAGGGGAAGCAGATCATCAAGGTGCTCGAAGAAACGAAACGGGTATTCCAAGTCGGCACCCAACAGCGTAGCGAGATGCACCTCAACTTCTTGAAGGCTGTCGCCATGGTCCGCGACGGGCGGATCGGCAAAGTGAAACGGGCCCTCTGCGACATCGGCGGCGCCCCCACGAGTCAAACGCTCGACCGCGTGCCGGCCCCGAAGGA
>Ga0210393_10003395_pt1 | contig 12814 bp, 10 predicted proteins | sample IncBWC27OmetaG_FD_160068 | JGI IMG/M metagenome (GOLD analysis project Ga0210393, IMG submission 160068) | Forest soil microbial communities from Barre Woods Harvard Forest LTER site, Petersham, Massachusetts, United States - Inc-BW-C-27-O ... | reverse complement strand
CGAACGTGGGGAGTAAGAGACTGCCACTTGGGAAGCGCGGCTCGTGCAGCTTTGACCGCCGCGTCGATATCCGTAGCAGATCCTTGTGCCACGGCGGCAAGCTTTTCGCCGGTGGAAGGATCAGCGGTGTCGAAGTATGCCCCGGCGGAGGGCGCGGCCCACGTCCCATTGATGAAGTGGCCGAATCGGAGCCCGTGGCGGTCAAGCCAGGCCATCGCCTCTTTTGAGTCCTCTGGCGCCGGACCGTATTCCATAGCCACGAATTTTTCAGCGATGCTCATAAGTGTAGGCGCGGGACTCAGCGCGTCCCGTCCAGAAAACTACGCAATGGGATGCCGGTAGTCCGCCGAATAGCGCCCGGTCACATAATGCTCCAGTTGCCGCTCGATATCATTCAACAATCCGCTCGCCCCAAAGCGAAACAACTCCGCCTTCATCCAGGGAAGCCCAAGTTCTTCTTTCATCAACGCCAGCCATTCGGTAGATTGCTTCGCTGTACGAATTCCCCCCGCGGCCTTGAACCCAACCGCCATGCCGGTTTCCTGCGCGTATTCGCGGATGGCACGGGTCATGACAAAACCAACCGGCAGAGTAGCATTGGTCGGCTCCTTGCCAGTCGAAGTCTTGATAAAATCGGCGCCTGCCATCATCGCAACGAAGCTGGCCCGCGCGACATTGCGAAGGGTCAGCAGATCTCCAGTCCCGAGGATGACTTTCATGTGCGCGGTGCCACATGCCTGTTTGAAGGCAGCGATCTCGTCGTAAAGTTCTTGCCACCTGCCGCCGAAAACGTGGGCACGGGTAATGACTACGTCAATTTCCTGGGCGCCGGCTTCAACAGAGCGGCGAATCTCCGCGATACGCTCAGACAATGGAGAAAGTCCTGCGGGAAATCCAGTGGAAACCGCCGCAACTCGCACGTTGCTGCCTTCAAGCGCCCTTCGCGCCGTCTCGACGAACCTGTGATACACGCAAATCACCGCAACCTGAATATCAAGGCTCTCGATTCCCAGTTGTTTTACCAGTTCGTGCTCGATCGGTTGTCGCCCTTTGGCACACAAACGCCGGACGCGCTCGTCGGTGTCGTCTCCTGAAAGCGTCGTCAGATCCATGCACGAAATTGCCCGCAGCAGCCACGCCGCCTGCCAGTCTTTTTTCACCGTACGGCGCGCGACATGAGTTTGCGCCCTGCGTTCAACCGCGCTGGTATTCACTCGGGCCTGCTTCACCCAATCCAGATTGAGTGGTATACCTCGGTTGGCGAGAAGCGGTTGCCCATGAAACATGGCGAGGGGCGCGTGAGAATCTTGCAGCATGCCCTCAGCCGAAGCGCTGCCGGCGCGGTCGACGACGCCGTGACGTCTGCTGTTCTCCACCGTCATTTGGATGTTCTCCGCCAGTGCTGCGATTCGCGGCTTCCTGGGCAAGGAATGAGGCTTCCATCGCAGACGGACGCTAGCGACGCAATTGTACGGCAGAATTCAAAAAAAGGAAGGAGCATCGTAGACAGGCGTACAATCTCTGTCGTTTCCAAAGTCAGATTCAATCCATCTCATACCTGGGGTGCGCATGCTCCGCCCGATTCTTCTGCTAATGTTTCTACTTACTGCGACCATGCAGTTTTCAGGCCAAGACCGCTCGTACGGCCGCTCGGTAGTGATGACCGACCGCGGCATCGTCGCCACCAGCCATTACGTCGCTTCGCAGGCGGGTGCGCAAGTGCTCGCCAAAGGCGGCTCGGCGATAGATGCCGCCATCGCTGCCAATGCCGTGCTCGGCGTCACTGAACCAATGAATAACGGCATCGGCGGCGACTTGTTTCTCATTTACTGGGAGGCTAAGACTGGCAAACTCTATGGCCTGAATTCAAGCGGGTGGGCCCCGCGCAAACTGTCCATCGAGTTTCTGGCCAAACAGGGCATTACGTCCATGCCCGGCGACGGGATCCACAGCGTCACCGTTCCCGGTGCAGTCGAAGGATGGAGCCAGGCCCACCAGCGCTTCGGACTTTTGCCTTGGAAGGAACTCTTTTCTTCGGCGATCTACTTCGCCGAGCATGGTTACGCCGTGCCTGAGATCGTCCACGACCACTGGCTTGCGGATGAGTCCAAGATGCAAAAGACCGGCGAGGCGCGGAGGGTTTTTCTTCCCGGCGGCAAAGCTCCCGAAGTTGGCGACAAGTTTTCCAATCCTGACATTGCTAGAGCCTTGACCTTGATTGCCGGGCAAGGGCGAGACGCGTTTTACAAAGGCGAGATCGCGCAGGCCATCGTGAGCACGTCCGCGGCGTTTGGCGGAACCATGCAGTTGGACGACCTCGCCGACTTTTCCGCAGAATGGGTCGAGCCAGTCTCCATCGACTATCGCGGATGGAAAGTTTACGAACTCCCCCCGAACGGCCAGGGCATGGCGGCACTCGAGATGCTGAACATTATGAGCACGTTCCAGCCTGACGCGGGCGGACCGCAGGGAACAGTGGAGCTGCACAAGAAGATTGAAGCGATGAAGCTGGCGTACGCCGATCTCTACCGTTACAACGCGGACCCCAGGTTCGCCAAAGTCCCGGTGCAAGGCCTGTTGTCCAAGACGTACGCTGCCCAACGCGCCGCGCTCATCAATCCGAATAAAGCCAACTGCAATCCCGGACCAGGAAGTCCAGCTACGAGCGACACCGTCTATCTTGCGGCCGTGGACAAAGAAGGCAACATCGCGTCGCTGATCCAAAGCAATTATGCCGGCTTCGGTTCCGGCATTGTGGTTAATGGGATGGGTTTCGCGCTGCAGAATCGAGGAGCGTTGTTCGTGCTCGATCCTAAACATCCCAATGCTCTGCAACCGCGTAAACGGCCGTTTCATACCATCATTCCAGCTTTTATGGAGCAGGGCGACTTGCACATAGGCTTTGGCATCATGGGTGGTCCAAACCAGCCTCTGGCCCACGCGCAATTTGTTTCGAATCTGGTTGACTACGGCATGAACATCCAGGGTGCGGTCGAAGCCCCGCGATTCACGGTCACGGGCAATACGATAAGTTGTGACCTGCTGATCGAGTCGCGGATTAAACCCGACGTTCTACAAGCGCTGCGCGATAAAGGACACAACCTCACCGTCCACAAGGAATACACCGCGCTCATGGGACGCGGACAAGCCGTGATGCACAATTCAAGAACCGGCATGAACTCGGCCGCCTCAGATCCGCGCGCCGATGGCGTGGCCGAACCAGAACCGCCGGACATACGCTGAGAACCGAGACCCAAGAAGTGACAACTGGTTTTTTGGAAAAGACTGTCGAAGGTTTCCTGCGGCCCGCCAGCTTTTAGCCTTGACACTCGCCAACCCCAACGCTAGGCTTCGCTAATCCGAACTCATGTTTACACCACACAGTCTGGCCATCGCATTAATAATGATGATCACCAGCGCCATCTGCTGGGGTTCCTGGGCCAACACTTACAAGGGCGTGAAGAATTATCGCTTCGAACTCTTTTATTGGGACTATGCCGTAGGCATTTTCCTGATTTCCGTGATCTTCGCTTTCACCATGGGAAGCACGACCAATGATGCCAGCAGCTTCATCAACAATATCCGTTCCGCGGATCCTTCGAACATCTTGTACACGATGGTGGGCGGAGCGATCTTCAACCTCGCCAACCTCCTGCTCGTGGCCGCGATCGATATGGCCGGTCTGGCGATTGCTTTCCCGGTGGCGATCGGCATCGCTCTGGTGGTGGGCGTGGTATCGAGCTACATCCTGCAACCCAGAGGAAATGCCACGTTGCTGGCTGCCGGGGTAATTTGCGCCGTCATCGCCGTAATCATGGACGGCAAAGCCTATGGCAGCCTGGCCAGCGCGGGCCGCTCTACTTCGAAAAAAAGCATCATTGTCTGCATCATTTCCGGAGTGCTGATGGGCCTCTGGGCACCTTTCGTGACGCATGCGATGACCCGTGGCAATTCCCTCGGGCCGTACAGCATCGCGGTGTTCTTAACTCTGGGTGCGCTGCTTTCGTGTTCCGTCTGGAATGTGTACTTCATGAAGAACCCGCTAGTCGGAGAGCCGGTAAGCTTCGGCGGATTCTTTCAAGGCCCAGCTTCCGGACACGTCCTCGGCCTGCTCGGCGGCGTGATCTGGGGCACCGGGATGGTCTTTAATCTAGTGGCCGCGAACTTCACCGGGGTGGCGATTTCCTACGCCATCGGGCAGTCCGCGCCCATGGTCGCCGCGCTGTGGGGCGTGCTGGCATGGAAGGAATTCGCCGGCGCCGGAAGCCGTGCCAAGCTGTACTTGGCCCTCATGTTTGTCTTCTATTGCATGGCCATCGTGCTGGTCGCAAAAGCAAACGGGTAACTTCGGACAGGCGTGGGGTGCCCCACCCCACCGACCCTCGTTAGCATCTGGGTTGGTTCTGAGGCCACTCTATTCTCGGACTACGGCAGCCCCACCAGAGGGCAGAATCAGTGTACAATTCGTCCCGAATCCAGAAGCCGAAAATTTCCGACGAGCAGAAAGGAGATCCCGGTGGAAACGCTGATCGCGAAAATCCAGAAGTTGACCGTCATTGCGCTCGCTGGAATGCTCGTTGTCGTTGTGGTGCTCTCCACGGTGCACTTGGGCAAGCTGATCGCTGAAGAAATCTGGAAACCCCCTCGATTTCTCATTCCGGTGCAGGGCCTGCTGGAGGTTTTTGGATACTTCCTGCTGGTGCTGATCGGGGTGGAGTTGCTCGAAACTCTGAAAGCCTACCTGAAGAAAGACGTGATTCACGTGCGCGTCGTCCTGGAAGTTGCCCTGATTGCGATGGCGCGGAAAGTGATTATTGAAGAACCCAATAACGTCTCCAGCTTGACTCTGTTCGGGATCGCCGCCCTGATTCTTTCGTTGGGCGTCGCCTTCTACTTCGAAAGGCAGGCGCAACGGCAATCAAGTCACCCCGGGTGATTGCCCTCCCTCCCGCGAGAACGCTTCCCCAAGCAAATGATTCAGGCAGAATCGCGGACTACTGCACGTCCGCCATGGATCGATGCTCCCGCTGTAATTCAAAACGTGAGCAGACATGAGTGTTCGCTCTACAGGTTCTTCACAGCGGAATATTGCCGTGCTTCTTCTGTGGATTTTTGTCGCGTTTGGTCTCCAGCATTTCCAGTGCCTGGATTAGTTTCTTGCGGGTTTCTCGCGGTTGGATTACCGCGTCGACGAAACCGCGGTCGGCGGCTACGTAGGGGTTGGCGAAGCGCTCGGTGAATTCTTCGATTTTCTGCTTGCGCACTTCTGCGCGGTTGGCAGCGTGCTCCAGTTCGCGTTTGTACACGATGTCCACTGCGCCCTCCGGGCCCATGACTGCGATCTCGGCAGTGGGCCACGCGTAGTTCACGTCGGTGCGAATGTGTTTGGAGGCCATAACGCAATACGCGCCGCCGTAGGCTTTGCGGGTGATGACTGTCACTTTTGGCACCGTGGCCTCGGCGAAGGCAAACAGCAGCTTGGCGCCGTGTTTGATGATGCCTCCGTATTCCTGATTGGTGCCTGGGAGGAAGCCGGGCACGTCTTCGAAAGTTACCAGCGGGATGTTGAAGCAATCGCAGAAGCGGACGAAGCGTGCGCCTTTGATCGAGGCGTTGATGTCCAGCGTGCCCGCTAGAAATGCAGGTTGGTTGGCAACGAGCCCGACCGGCTTTCCATTCAGGCGGGCGAATCCTACGACAATGTTTTTTGCGTAGTGTTCCTGGACTTCGAAAAAATAACCGTCGTCGATCACAGCGTGGATCACGTCTTTGATGTCGTAGGGCATGTTCGACTGATCCGGGACCATCTTGTCCAGAGCAGAATCGGCTCGGTCGATGGGATCAGTGCAGGGCTTGCGTGGCGGGTCGTCGAGATTGTTGGAGGGCATGAAGCTGAGCAACTCTCGCACCATCGACAAACACTCGGCATCGTCGTGGGCTTTGAAGTGGGCCACCCCCGAGGTTTCGTTGTGAGTTTCTGCGCCTCCTAGCTCGTCTTTGGTGACTTCCTCGTGGGTGACCGTTTTGATCACGTCGGGCCCGGTAATGAACATGTAGGAAGTCTTGTCGACCATGAGAATGAAATCGGTAATCGCGGGTGAGTAAACCGCGCCGCCGGCGCACGGACCCATGATCGCGGAAATCTGGGGAACGACTCCGCTGTAGAGCGTGTTGCGCAAGAAAATGTCGGCGTAGCCGGCCAGCGACATGACGCCTTCCTGAATTCGCGCGCCGCCGGAATCGTTGAGGCCGATCATGGGGGCTCCCATCTTGGCGGCGAGATCCATGACTTTTACGATCTTGGCGGCGTTGGCCTCGGAGAGCGAACCGCCGAAGACGGTGAAATCCTGGGCGAAGACGAACACGAGGCGGCCTTCGATGCGGCCGTATCCGGTGATAAAGCCGTCGCCATAGATCTTTTGCTCAGCCATGCCGAAGTCGTTGCAGCGATGCGTGACCAGTTTGTCGGTCTCTTCGAATGTGCCTTCGTCGAGCAGGAACTCGATGCGCTCGCGGGCCGACATCTTGCCTTCTTTGTGCTGCTTTTCCCGGCGCTGCTCGCCGCCGCCGTCTTCGGCGAGGTGGTCGCGCTTCTTCAATTCAGCCAGTTTCTGTTCGAGGTTCATCGCGGAAGAATTATAGCGGGTTGGAGGGGGAAGAACTGTGCGGATATTCTGCGCGACTGCGAAACCATGCCCGACGTTGCTTGCTGATTTCACAGACCGCGTAGGCCGCCATCAGATACACGATCGGCTCAATCGGGTGCCGGTAGCGCACTTCGATGTGAGTCATAGAATAGATGATCGGGTAAAAAACCGGCACGGTAACAAAGGGGATGGCGGACAGCCCCAGGTTGCGCAAGAGGAAGACTCCGCCGAGCAAACAGCCCAATGCCAAGCTCGCAGTCAGAGGAAGAAGATACCAGGGCATCAGCCAGAAATGAACCGTGCGTCGTAGCGTCATGCTCAAAAACTCCCGGCGGTGGATGCCGATGTACTGAATCGCATCGGTTCTCAACTGTTGCACGAAGCGGGTTTCTCCCACTTGCTGGTAGAAGCCGCTGCTGTGGGCAGGATGGAGATCGAAGCCGACGTTGCCAAAGTAAATTTCAGCCCAGAGATTGCTGCGGACAGGAAAGTTGGCATGCAGCTCGCGGCGATTGCGGATCGACCAAGGCAGAAGAATGCATGCCATGGTAAGACAGAATGCCAGACCAACCTTCAATGCCATCTCAGATCTCCACAGCTTGACGCCGAGGATCGCTGGTAAAGGCGCAAGCAGAGTGGGGCTGACGAGCGCCGACAACCCCCACAGCGCTCCTGCCGCCGCCCACTGCAGAGTAGTTTTCGATCGGAGCAGAACGAGGAGGGCAAGACACAACATGAGAGCCGATAAACACGTATCCCAGAATAAGAACGTCATCACCGCCACAAGCGGCGACACAATCCATGCCCATGCAGCGACGAGACCCACCTTCTCGGTAAGAAACTCACGCCCCAGTTTGTAAATTAGAACAGCGGCGAGAGCCGAGAAGATCGCGTTCAGCAGGAGCAGAACGGCAGCCGACTTCTGGCTATCGATACCAAAGCACTGGAAAACTGCGGCAACGATAAAAGGGTAGACCGGGGCTATCCATGCCGTCGGGCCCGCGTATCCGCGATATACGCCCGCAAAACTATGATGCAGCACCAGGGAGTGCGCGATCGCTGAGACCTCATTCGTCCATTGTTCGGGCAAGCCCCTGATGAACAGGAAGTAAAGGCAAAGCGCGGCGCGGTACAGAAAAGCGACGGAGAACATCAGGCCAGTGTCGCGGAACCAGTCGCGATTCTTCAGTTCACCCATCTCGGTTCCTGCTTCATGGCGGGAGCATTATAGCGTGGGGCGGCGTTACCGGCCTCGTTGTTGCATGACCTGAGTCCTAATCGCGTTAGCAGAGTAGCGCGATTGGAGGGGTTGATATAGTCTGGCCCGCATGAAGATGAATGAACGAGATCCGAGAGCTTTTTCTCGGGCTTTCAAGTGGGCCATGCACTTGGCTATTTCAACGTGCATCTTCGCAGGTGGTGCGCGTGCCGCATCGAAAGAGAAGGTGATTTACTCCTTCACCGGTCAAAGCGATGGATCTGATCCGAGCTCTCCCTTAACCATTGACAGTACCGGCAACCTTTTCGGCTCAGCCGCCAGCAGCAACTATGGGGTTTTGTTCAGGTTGTCGCCCCGTGCGAATGGACAGTGGGAAGAAATCCCCTTCTACTCATTTGAGGGCGGGAGCAATGGAGCCTACCCAAACGGTGGGATAGTCCTGGGCGCGAACGGAACATTCTTTGGCGTTACCGCCGGAGGCGGCGCGAACTCTCAGGGCACCGTCTTCGAGCTAATCCTTCCCTCCGCCCGGCAGTTAGTCGTACTGTACACTTTTCAGCAAGAAAGCAACCAAGGCACTACTCCCAACTCCTTGATTCGCGACCAAGCCGGCAACCTCTACGGCACAACATTGACCGGTGGTGGCGAAGGCCTTGGTACTGTGTTTGAGCTATCCCCAGGTTCCGGCGGGAGCTGGATCTATGAGGAGATTTTTACCTTTTCGTACGGGGGGAGCTACGCTCAATACGGCGCGTATCCATATGGGGTCTTAACGATGGATGCGGCCGGCAACCTTTACGGCACAACCTACGAGGGCGGTGTGTATGGAGGCGGAGCGGTTTTTGAACTAACGAACACAGGTCAGGGCTGGAAGGAATCGTTGCTGTACAACTTTACCGGCGGCGATAACGGCGATAGCCCGCTGGCTGGCGTCGTCTTCGACAGTCAAGGCAACCTGTATGGCACTACGCTAAGCGGAGGGCAGGATGAGGTAGGAACTGTTTTCCAATTGACGCCGACGCAGGGAGGCTGGGATCACCAGGTGCTTTACAGCTTCACCGGAGGTCTTGACGGAGGTTCCCCATACTACGGCAGCTTGGCGTTGGACGCTGCCGGCAACCTCTTCGGGACCACACGATATGGGGGCGAAGCACAATTAGGAACAGTTTTCAAGCTGACCAGAAGCCCACATTCACACAAGTGGAACGAAACCGTGTTACACAGTTTCGCGGGCGCGCCGGACGGAGTAAATCCGATATTCGGATTAGTGCTTGATCCGGCTGGAAATTTGTACGGGACAACGCCTGCCGGCGGAATCAATGATTTAGGCGCCGTGTTCGAAATCACGCCGTAGACGGGCAAGACGCCCGTTTTCCATTCACTCCATGCTGGAGCCGAGTGGCTGGTATTTATATCGTTTGCCATCCCAGAAGATCACCGAGGTCGCCTGATCGCCGCCGGTTTCTTCGGTGAAGATTCCCATGATTGTCTTGCTCTTCTTTACCGTCATCTTCTTCACTACCACCTGCTTGAAGGGCAGATTCACGATGAGAAACTTCGCTTTGGGAACCGAGGCGTGCCAGGCTTCCGCGCCAGCCCCATGAATCACCAGCAAGGTATAGCCGCGGCGGTCCGGGTCTTCAGAGGCGAATTGCGTGGTGACCTTGGGATTGCCATAGCCAAAGAAGCTGTTGTAGGGATCGACGACCACGAAGCTGTTTTCGGCCTGGTCCATCATCGGGTTGGTACATTTGGCCGGGATGACAATGTCTTCAACGCCGTCGTTGTCCAAATCGGCTACCAAGGGTTTAAGCCCGATCAGGACGCAAGTCGAACCGAATTGCCTCTGAACGAAGTCATTGTCGACAGTCGGTTTGGCCACTGGTAGCGCATACGCTGACTGCGTGGCCAGCGTACAACATAAGCACGTGCACAACGCAGCTAGAAAGATTGCAATTCGAGGGAATGACATAAGGACACTCTAGACCGATTGAGCAGGCTTCGATTAATAAAGAAGAGGTTTGGGCAGCACGAAAGTCACATGCGAGCTTTTGGCTTTCTGGCTTCTAGCTGCTGGCTCTCACCGACCAGATCCCTTTCCATGCTGCCAATGGTCGAGCTAGAAGCTAGAAGCGGCTTACTTGAAGTGCTCCCAGCCCCGAGGACGAAGTTCGAACCTCACGCCTTGGTCGTTCATGAGGACGATGCGCTTGTGGCGAGTGATGTGGCCAATTTGGCTGACGACAACGCCCGCGATTCGCGACGGGACACGCTTGCCGCGGGGTGCCGTGAAGAGCAGTTCGTAATCGTCACCGCCATGCAAAGCGAATTGCAGCTCGACCTCGCGAGCTGGTTTCCCGATGCTGGCGCAGGGGATGGTTGGAGCGAGGATCTCGGCGCCCACGCCGCTTTCTTCACAGATGTGCGTGAGATCGGTGGACAAGCCGTCGCTCAGATCGATCATCGCCGAGGCCAGCCCTTTCTCCAACAGGAACCGGCCGACCTCGATTCGCGGGGTGGGGTGAAAGTGGCAGGGGAAATCCGCCGGACGCAGTTTTCGGCCGGAGAATAGCAACTTCAGGGTAGCAGCGGCGCCTCCCAAGGCGCCGGTTACATAGACACGATCTCCCGGTCGGGCGCCTGAGCGCCGGATGGCTTTGCCCTTCGGGACCGATCCCACGACGACAATGTCGGCCAGGACGCCGCCCGGGGATTGGGCCGTATCTCCGCCCGCGAGGCTCACATGGAACGAATCCGCCAGCTCGAGCAAGCCTTTCACGAACTGGTTAACCCAGGATTGGGGCATCTTCGGCGGCAGGGCCAGAGACAGGAATGCGGCGATTGGGTTGCCCCCCATGGCGGCGATGTCGCTGAGGCCCCTAGTGAGGCATCGATGGCCAACGGCCTCGGCGGGATGCCACTCGCGCCTGAAATGAACCCCCTCCAAACTGAAATCGGTAGTCACCAGCGCCTGCTGGCCGTTGGGAATTTCCAGGATGGCGCAATCATCTCCGATACCGGCTGCTACCCCTCGTCTTCGTGCAGCCCGACCGCGGATGCGCGAGATCAATGCTTTTTCGGCGAGAGGCACGATGGACCAACTATACAAGGCGCCCGTCTCTTGGATAGAAAATCTCGCAACTCCATGCCAGTCACGAACTGCAGGAACAGCTTTGATGTGGACATGGACGGGAACGCGGGATAATATGACCAACCGCTGGGGCGTTTTCCCCCTCGCCCGGCAGGACTGGACACTGTCCAGGAGGTTATCCCGCACCATGACCTACAAGAAGTGTTCTCCGGACCTGGTTCGCGTTTGCTTGCTCCTTGCCGTTACCCTGCTGGCCCCCACCGCCTCGGCGGAGTGGAAAGAGAAAGTACTTTACAGCTTCCAAAGCGTCCCCGATGGGGCTACGCCCGTGGGCGCTGTAGTGTTCGACAAAGCGGGCAATCTCTACGGAGCGACCACCGAAGGCGGTTCTTCCTCCTGCATTTCTTTGGCGCAATGCGGCACCGTGTATCAACTCGCGCCTCCGGTCAAGCAAGGCGATCCCTGGACCGAGACCGTGCTTTACATTTTCAAAGGCAACGGCTCGAAGGATGGCGCGTCTCCAGCGGGCGGCCTGGTGATCGACAGCTTGGGCAACCTCTACGGCACGACGGCGTACGGCGGCACGGGAAACTGCGTGGTGCTGGGAACCCTGATGGGCTGCGGCACGGTGTTCGAAATGTCGCCGCCGAAACAGAAAGGCGGCAAGTGGACCGAGACTGTGCTGTACAGCTTCCCCACGCCCAAGCAGGGCTTTCTGCCCCAAGGAGATTTGGTCTTCGACAGCGCTGGCAATCTGTATGGAGCAACGGAGTTCGGCGGCGGCCATGGGACGACCTGCAATTCTTTCTATAAGTATTGCGGAGCGGTATTCGAGCTGAGCCCGCCGAAGACCAAGGGCGGCAAGTGGACGGAGAGAACCCTACACGGCTTCAAAAGCGGCGAGGATGGCGCCAATCCCAACGGCGCCCTCGTGCTCGACAGCAAGGGCAACATATACGGGACGACCTTCGGAGGGGGCAACGAGAGCGGGGAATGTGGTTCGGTGGGTTGCGGCACCGTGTTCAAGCTAATGAAGCCGACCATGAAAGGCGGCGCTTGGACGGAGGAGTTGCTCCATCGCTTCAATGGCCAAGATGGAGCCAGTCCCACTGCCGGCGTTGTTTTCGGTAAGAACGGCAACCTCTTTGGCACAATGTCTGCCGGGGCCACCAGTGGAAACGGTGCGGTGTTCGATCTAGCTGCCCCAGGGGGCGGCGGGCTCTGGCAGGAAAACGTGCTCTATCGCTTCAGTGACGGCAATGACGGCACTAGTCCCAGAGGTAGTCTCATCTTCGATGCAACTGGCAACCTCTATGGCACCGCCCTCGGCGGAGCAACTCATCGCGGCGTCGTCTTTCGCCTTAAGCCTCCAAAACGCGGAAGCTCCTGGCCACTCAGCGTTCTTTACAACCTTGCAGGCTCCCCCGATGGGGACCATCCTACGGCGACCCTGCGCTTCGACAGCAAGGGCAATCTTTACAGCACGACAGAATGGGGCGGTACGGGGCAGTCTTGCCAGGGCGGCTGCGGGACGGTATTTGAGGTCTCGCCCTAGCGGCGCTAGTCGTATTTCGAATCGAGAGATTCAAGACGATGGAGTGAAGGAGAAATAAAGACATGAAGGGCACAACGAGATTCGCATCTGGCTGGATGTTCTTTGCAATCGCTGTTGTTCTTGTCGGCGGTCTTTCGGCGTTTCCAGTCCTTGCCAGCGCACAAGGTGGCCAGGGTCAGAATGCTGTCTACCCTGCGTCCGGGACCTGCTGTATGGGTTCTAAAGCCTTCATCGACGCCAGCATGTTTGCGCAGACCGGCGTCGACTTTTGTAAGGTGTTGAACGGCATTTTGAGTAGTACG
>Ga0210393_10003391_pt1 | contig 12820 bp, 9 predicted proteins | sample IncBWC27OmetaG_FD_160068 | JGI IMG/M metagenome (GOLD analysis project Ga0210393, IMG submission 160068) | Forest soil microbial communities from Barre Woods Harvard Forest LTER site, Petersham, Massachusetts, United States - Inc-BW-C-27-O ... | reverse complement strand
ACCAGCAAGAAGCCGCTGCTGAATCTGCGTCTGCTCGCCCGCCGCAATTTCGGTTTCGGTGTCCTCGCCAACTTCCTGATGGGCATCGCTTTGTACGGGTCGGTTTTCATCCTGCCGCAATACCTGACGCGCATCCAGGGGTACAATTCCGAGCAGATAGGCTTGGTCCTGGCTTGGACCGGCCTGCCGCAATTGGTGCTGATCCCGCTGGTGCCGCGGCTGATGAAGCGCTTCGACGTGCGGTTGATCATCGGCGTAGGCTTCGCGCTGTTCGCCGCCAGCAACTTCATGAATATCTACATGACGACGGATTACGCCGCCGACCAGTTGTTCTGGCCAAATGTCGTGCGCGCCGTCGGACAGGCGCTCGCCTTTGCCCCGCTTTCCGCAGTCGCCACTTCAGGTATCGAGGCGGAGAATGCCGGTTCGGCGTCCGGGCTCTTCAACATGTTGCGCAATCTCGGCGGCGCGATCGGCATCGCCTTGCTGCAGACGGTTCTGACCAAGCGCGAGCAATATCACTCCAACGTGCTGACGTCCTCGGTTTCGCTATTCGAGCAGGCGACCCGTACCCGAATTGATCAGCTCACGCAGTATTTCATGAACCACGGCGTCATCGATCGGGTTGACGCGGCGCATCGTGCCTATGTCGCGATCGGCAATGTCGTGCAGAAGCAGGCATTCATCCTCGCCTTCAGCGACACGTTCTATCTCTTGGGAATAGCTTTGGTTATTGCGTTGATTGCGTCTCTTCTGCTCAGGAAACCTGGCCACCTCGAAAGTGGCGGCGCGCATTAGCTACAGCGCTTTTCAAGCGAAGTGGTTACGGTCATTCGCTCCCATAGACGCCGTCCTTTTTGATACCCGTAGCCGCCGGCGAGAGCTCGATTTCAGCCGTACCGTTCGGCTCGCTATTCGCACCACTGTAGATGAACCGGGAGTGTTGGCTTCGAAGGCGTTCCTCTCGGCTCGACTCAGACCGTGACATGGGTGCTGGATCGTCATTGCACTGTTCGCCGCTCAAGCCGTCAGAAGGGTCGCAAGGTGCTTCCCCGAAAAGTGCTCCGGGGCCATTTATGCGCATATGAGGTGTTCGCTTGGAAGCGAAACGAGATTTAGTCAAAACGACTAAAAGTGGAAAACTCGGTTTCGCTTTCTCTTCAAGTGTTTGACTGAAGCGAGTTGCCATCATTGGCGCAGCATTTCTAGAGATCGATCAGGCCTCCGTCGACGAACAGCTCGGCGCCTGTCGTGTAAGTGGCGTCGGCGGCCAGGTATAAGGCCGCAGCGGCGACCTCGGCGGGAGTGCCGGTACGGCCCAGCGGAATCCGGGTCTTGGCCCCTTCGATGAAGTTCTCCTTCTGGGCGGGTGTCAGGCCGCCCTTGTCTAGGATCGGAGTGACGATCGGGCCGGGGCTGATGGTGTTGACCCGGATGCCGCGCGGCGCCAGTTCCTTGGCGATGGTGCGGCCGAACGAGCGCAGCGCCGCCTTGGTCGAGCCGTAGACGGTACTACCACCCAGGCCACCGTTGGCGCCGGCCACCGAAGCAGTCAGGATGATCGCGCCCCCATCCGGAATGACGGGGATGGCGTGCTTGACCAGGAAAAATGCGCCCTTCACGTTCAAATTGAAATGGCTGTCGTAGAATTCCTCGTCGATCTGCGCGATGGGGGCGAATTTAGCGATGCCCGCATTGACGAACAGGACGTCGATGCGGTCATGCTTGGCCGTTACCTGATCGACGAGAGCCTTGGTGGCGGCAACGTCGCCGGCGTCGGAGACCAGCACTTCGATTCCCGGCAACGCCGCCTTGGCGGCTTCCACCGAGCGTGCGCTGGAGCCGGTGACGATCACCGTCGCGCCTTCGGATTGAAAGAGTCTGGCGGTCTCAGCGCCGATACCGGAGGTGCCCCCGCTGATGAGAACGATCTTGCCATCGAGCCTTGCCATGAAAGTCTTCCCTGACTTGAGTGTGTCACCGTGGCCGAGATATGGTGTCGCGCATGCCTTCGGCAATGCTGTCGAAAGCGAGTGGTGTCCACTAAAGTCGAACGGCCTGTGATGACTTGAATGCCCTCCTGCGTGGAAGGCGACGGCATCGTCCGCCGGGAGCCCGATCTGGCGGGCGTCGAAGTGGCCCGATTTCATTGACAATGAGGCGCGATTGGATTTCAGACTCCAGTTTACTTCGGACGAGCCGCAGCGGTGGGCCGCCGTCCCCTTCGGGCTTCTATATGGAGCATTGGCGGCGCTTGGTTGGGGCGTCGGATTGGCGGCAGCGCATCATGGCTTCTCCGTCGGCTTCGAGCCGTTCGACTTGCTGTTCGTCAGATATGCCGTCGCCACTCCGATCCTGCTCGTTCTCTATCGCGCGACCAAGCGATCCGGGCGCATAGCCAAGACGAAAGGCACCGTCGCCGTGACGCTGGCATTGGTCGGCGGCCCCTTGCTCGCCATTTGCGTGGTCACCGGCGGCCGTAAAGCACCTTTCTCCAGCGGAATCCTGATCGAAGTCGCCGCGCTGACCGTCTGCAGTATCGTACTCGCCAGGCTGGTGCTTTCCGAGAGACTCGGCTTGTGGCGGAGCGTCGCGATGCTGGCTTTGAGCGCGCGCCTCGCCGTGCTGGCGTTCACGTCTCTGGCCGACGGTTCGCCCGAAGTGGGTGTAGGCATCGCGCTGTTCGCCGCGGGCGGACTTGCGGCGGCGACCTTCGCTGCTCTTTCGTGCAGGTGGCACGTCGATCCGATCACGGCCATGACGATCGTCTCTTCCGCCTCGCTCGCGACTTTCGGACCCTACTACGTTTTCGTCGGCGGGCTTAGCCGCTTGAGTGCCACCCCTTGGACGCTCCTTCTGGAGCAAATGGTCTGCCAAGGCTTGATCGCGGGTTTGTTTTCGTGGATCGGCTTCCTCTACGCGGCCAGGATCCTCGGACTTGTAACGGCGTCCTTCATGCCCGCCGTGACACCCGCGGTGGCGGCGCTCATCACGATGTTGATCAGCCGCGAAAGTCCGACGATGCTTCAGTGGGGGCTCATCGCTTTCGGAACGTTCGCGGCTGGCCTGCTCATAGCCAACTTGCATGCCAAGACTGCAGTCTCCGCTCAGACCAGCTGAGGGGAAGCGCTGCAGCTTGGGAGTTGGCGCGGACTGCGGGCTCGGGCGAAGATCTCCGGGATGGCGATCCCATGCAGAAAGCCGTTTCGCATGTCGCGTCGACCGCGGCAGGGAAGGATTCACACCGCAGATCTCGAGCACGAGCGCGCTTCGCCAGGATTTGCGGCGGGCGTTCGCCGGTCTGCATCAAGCTGGAGTCTCTAGTCGACCGGACATCCGGGGCGAGGGGGTATCCCTTCCTTTCACGTCTGATTTTCCATTTTTTTTCACAGAATACAACGCGCGAAAGCGCCGTGCATCGGGCATGCTGATTGCCTCTTTCGAAGCCGACATCATGCGGAAGTCCTAAACCAATCGGTCTGATTCTCCTTTTTGATCCGATGTTTCGTTCAATACACGTGCGTCGACGGCACGACTAAATACGATCTCGGAATGTTGAACTCGCCTAGGCGCCGAAATTACACGAGGCCCAAATCGGATTTATTCAATGCCTCCGGGGCGAGAGGGCGGGACGTCATGCAGGAGCCACAAGGACATATCGAGCCGTCAGAAAGCAGCGCGGCTTACAACGTCTCACGGATACTGAAGGAACCCAATACTTGGAGTACGACGGTCAACGCGGACCCGTACAAGCATTCCGAGTTTGAGTCGGTTTTACTCGCTATAGCAGGACATGATCTTCGGCAGCCACTTCAAGTCATCCGAAACGCTCACGAGTTTCTTAGTCGCGGCGAACGAACGAGATCTGAGCTGCACCTGCATCGGACGGTTCAGAGCGCCGTCGATCGGTTGAGCGGTCAACTTGATGAATTGGTAGCCGCCCTTCGGTTCAGGAGGCAGGCCCAGGGGGTGACGTTAAGGCCGGTGCGGGTAGGGGCATTGCTGCAACGAACCGCCCACGAGAACGAAGTCGCAGCTCTAGCCAGGGGCGTACGGATCCGTACGGTCCCGACCAGCGCCACGATCGAGAGCGACGCGCTGCTTCTCGATTCCGTTCTGCGCAACTTGGTCAGCAACGCCGTCAAATACACAAAGCCTGGTGGCAGCGTTCTCCTGGGGTGTCGTCAGACCGGTCGAAGCGCACGTATTGACGTGTATGACACTGGGATCGGTATTACCGAGGACCAGATGGCTCGGATATTCGAGGCCTTCACCCGCCTTGATCCAAGGTGCGACGATGGTCTCGGCATCGGCCTCTTCATCGTCCGTCAGGCGATCGGCATTCTGGGACACCGCATCGACGTCGCTTCCACTCCCCATCGTGGGTCCCGCTTTTCCATTTTCGCGAGCGGAGCCGGTGAGACTGGATCGGATCATCAACTCGCGAAACGAATTCGTCTATCGCCGGCGAAGCCCGTTTCCGCTCGGCTGAACCAAGATATCGATCACGTCGGAGAGTAGGAATGTCCGAGCATCAAACAGCCGTCTCTCGTCGCGACGTGATACGTCGTGGCGCTATGGTCGCGGCCGGCGTGGCGATCGTTGCGCCGACGGATGCCGGAGACGCCTCCGAGTCCCTTTCGAAGCGCTTCGAAACGCTCGCCACTGCGCATATCGAGATCAATGGCGTCGATCACCGGCTCGAATTGCAGCCTCGCGTCACGCTGCTCGACACGCTGCGCGAGCGGCTGAACCTCACGGGAACCAAGAAGGGCTGCAATCGCGGCGAATGCGGTGCCTGCACGGTGCTGCTGGACGGCCGGCGGGTGAACGCCTGCCTCGTTCTGGCCGTGGCGGCGGACGGGCGCAAGGTCACGACGATCGAAGGACTCGCCGATGGCCCGCACCTTCATCCCGTTCAGCAGGCGTTCATCGATCACGACGCCTTCCAGTGCGGGTTTTGTACCTGCGGGCAGATCATGTCGGCGGTCGGCTGCATCGCCGAGGGCCACACGGGCTCGAACGCGGAAATCCGTGAGTGGATGAGCGGAAATATCTGTCGTTGCTCCGCCTATCCTCAGATTTCGGCCGCCGTCGAAGCCGCCGCCAGGGAGAGGGTGTGATGCGCGATTTCAGCTATGCGCGGCCGACCTCGCGCGCCGAGGCGATCGCTCTCGCCGGTATGCCGGACACGATGGTGCTGGCCGGAGGGACGGAGTTTCTCAACTGGGCGCGGATCGGCATCGTCGAACCGGCGCGGATCGTCGACATCAGCCGCATTCCCGGCATAGAAGGCGTGGAAGCGTTAGCGGGTGGCGTCCGCATCGGCGCGCTGACGAAGCTGAACGACGCAGCCCAGCATCCGCTCATCCGCGCCTCCTATCCGGTTCTTTCGGAGGCGATCCTCAAATCCGCCTCGGCGCAGATCCGTAACCTGGCGACCGTCGGCGGCAATCCGCTGCAGCGTGTGCGCTGTCCCTACTTCCGTGCCGATGAGCCGACCCCTTGCAACAAGCGCGTTCCGGGCTCTGGCTGCGCCGCGCTGCACGGCTTCAACGAGAAACATGCGATTTTCGGCTGGACCAAGGATTGCGTTGCCGTCCACCCGGCCGATCCGCTGGTCGCTCTCGCCGCATTGGACGCCGTGTTTACCACGGACGGCAAGGATGGCGGACGGCGGATTCCGGCTCGCAGCTTCAACACATTGCCGGGAGAGGATGCGACGGCACACAGCGTCCTGCGTCATGGCGAGCTCATCGTCGGAATCGAAATCGGCGGGGCGGCACCGAAGTCCGCCTACCTTAAGATACGCGAGCGGGAAAGTTACGAGTTCGCCACCGTCTCGGCGGCCGTCGCCCTGGATCTCGACGGCGAAGTGATCCGGCGGGCGCGCGTCGCGCTTGGCTCGGTCGCGATGCGGCCGTGGCGCCTCGCAGAGACGGAGCGACGTCTCGCCGGTCAGAGGCTCGGGTCTCCGGCGATCGGCGCCGCCGTCGACGCCGGCTTCGCCGATGCGCTGCCGCTTTCCTCCAACGCCTACAAGATCAAGCTCGCGCGCAACGCCGCGCTCCGCACGATCGAACTCGCAGCGAGGGCATGATGAGCAGTCCGGGACAACCGATCACCCGCGCCGACGGAGTCGTGAAGGTGACGGGCGCCGCGCGCTATGCCGGCGATCAGAACCAGACCGGGCAGCTCCATGCCGTTTTCGTGGCGTCGACAGTCCCGGCCGGTCGCGTCCAGGCAATCGACGCGCGGGTGGCGCTGGCGATGCCGGGCGTCGTTCGTGTGCTGGTCTCGGCCGATATGCCGCGGGTTCATACCGATCTCGACAAGATCTCGGTGCCGCCGCTCGCGAGCCGCTTCATGCCGATGCAGACCGACGAGATCGTCCATGAGGGGCAACCGGTCGCGATCATATTGGGCGAGAGTCTCGAAGCGGTGGAGGCCGCGACCGCGACGGTTCGGGTCACCTATCAGCGCGCCGCGTTCACGGTGCCGGAGACCGCCCCCGCCGTATCCGCCGACCCGAAGAAGGGCGGCTATTCGAAGGCGAACGCGCTTGAATTCAGCAAGGGAAATGCGTCTACGGCCATAGCCACGGCGCCCGTCAAAGTCGGCGCGGCGTACACGCAGCCGTCCCGTCACGCCAATCCGATGGAGCCGTCCGGCATCATCGCGGTCTGGAGAGGGGATCGTCTGACCGTTTACGACGCCGTGCAGCATCTGCCGGCGGTGCAAAACGCCATGGCCGCAGCTTTCGGCCTGCCGGCGACATCGGTCCGCGTCGTCGCTCCGCATACCGGAGGCGGCTTCGGCGCCAAAGCTTTCGTCTGGCCACATGAAGTCCTCACGGCGATGGCCGCGAAGGTCGCGGGGCGGCCGGTGAAGCTCGTGCTCAGCCGCCAGCAGATGTATGGGATGGTCGGGCCGCAGCCGCAGATGGTGCATGACGTGGGATTGGGCGCCGGCGCCGACGGCAAGCTGCTCGGCGTCAGCCACTTCGCAGCCAACATCACCGGCGTCACGGACGATTATGTCGAGTTCGGCGCGGTTCCGGGCCGTTCCTTCTATGCCTGCGACAACATCATCACCGGCCAGCGCGTCCGTCGCGGTAACGTCACCTTGCCGACTTTCATGCGCTCGCCCTGGGATGGTCCGGGATCCTGGGCGCTCGGTTCTGCGATGGACGAACTGGCGCATGCCCTGAACATGGACCCGCTCGACCTGCGTCTGATCAACTATGCCGAGACCGATCCCGAAAGCGGCAAACCGTGGTCATCGAAGAAGCTGCGGGAGGCTTACGAAGAAGGATCGCGGCGCTTCGGCTGGCGATCGCGGGTCAAAGGTGGCACCCGAGACGGCCATTGGCAAATTGGCTGCGGGATGGCCGACTGCAGCCAGGGTCAGGCGCGCTTCCATTCGACCGCGCGCGTTCGCCTGAAGGCGGACGGCACCGCGCAGATCGAATCGAGCTTCTGCGATATAGGCACCGGTCCTGCGACGATTTTCCCGCAGATCGCGGCAGAGGTTCTGGGGTTGGATCCCAAGCAGGTCTTGGCGGTTTCGGGCGACACCGATCTACCCTATTCGGGTCCGACGTACGGGTCCGGAACCACCATCAGTACCGGCACCGCAGTCCAGCAGGCTGCGCAGGGGGTGCGCGCCAAGCTTGCGCGGCTCGTAGGCTGGCCGGCCGAGGAGGTCACCATGCGGGCTGGCCAGATCGTTCATGGCAAGGAGTCCCGCACCATACGAGAAGTGCTCGGCGAGGCCGGCGTGTCGGAGCTCGCGTCCGATGGCTCCTTCGATCTTCCGGGCGGCGCACCCGTCGACATGGGCTCGTCGGAGTTTCCGGCTCGTACATTCGGTGTGATCTTCGTCGAGGTCGGCGTCGACCGGGAGCTCGGTCTGCTACGTCTGCGCCGGGCAACCGGCGTCTACAGTGCCGGGCGGATCATCAACCCGAGAACGGCGCGCTCCCAGATGATCGGCGGCATCGTCTGGGGCTGGGGCATGGCGGCCATGGAGGCGAGCCACTTCGAACCCACTCTCGGTCGCTGGCTCGCGAAGGATCTGGCAGGCGTCGCTCTTCCGGTCAACGCCGACATTCCGCCTGAGATCGATGTGGGGTTCGTCGATGAGTTCGACGCCAATTCAGGTCCTCTGGGCGCCAAGGGCATCGGTGAACTCGGTGCGACGGGCGTGGCTGCCGCCGTCGCGAATGCGCTTTACGACGCGATCGGTCTTCGCGTCCGCGACCTTCCCATCACGCCGGAAAAACTTTTTGCCGCTTAGGCAGAGGAGACCTCTTCGATGGCAGACATTGCTTTCGGCGCCGTCGGGACAGGCCGCAAGAGGCCGGATGAGATCTCTGCGGCGAGTTTGTCCATCTGTTCGTCGACGCGATCGGCCGTTTCGGGATTGTTACGCAGAAGATTGCGGGCGGTTTCGAGAAGGTGTGCTTGCGCGAGCTGCGCTGCTTCGCTGGCGTTGCGACCCAAGACGGCGTCGACGATCGCCCTGTGTTCGCCGTCAACGTCCCGCGTTCCAAGCTCGTAGAAAGCCGACAGCCGGCGATAACGATCGACATTCTCGAAGAGGAGCGCTCGGTAACTCAGCAGACGTGGCGCCCTGCAGGCCGCAACAAGCGATAGGTGAAAGAGCCGATGATTCTCTTCCCACTTCTCGTCGAAAAAGCGGGCATCGCTTTGGCCGCGATCGTTTATCCCGAGCCGATGGGCGGATGCGACGATCTCGGCTTCCCAATTGCGGTCGCCGTGCGCGATCGACGCTCGCAGCGCCGTGCTCTCCACCCAGACCATCGTCTTCATCAGGTCCATGAGGTCGTCCGAGGAAACCTGGGCGACGCGGAATCCCCGCTGCCCCTCGGCCGTAACCAGTCCCACCGTGGTCAGCCGCGAGAGCGCCTCGCGCAAAGGACTGATTCCGGTCTCGTACCGCTCCTGAAGCGCGACCATGCCGAGACGCTCGCCGGGTTTGAGCACACCTCTGACGATTTCCTGACGAATGGCGTTCGCCAACGTCTCGGCCTGGGTCCTCTGATTTTCCAACACCTTGGGCATGCCTCACCTTTACGCCAACGATCTCGATTACTAAAGTCCGCAAGAATTTCCAAATTATTACTTTTTATCCAAATATTAGTTGACAACCCAAATTTTCCACCCATGATCACAATGAAATCGCCCGCAAGAGGCCGATCTCGTCCGGCCAGCCCGCGTCGAATTGGAGGAAGGTCCTATGAACCAGCAGATCATCGCCACTCCCGAGCTCGAGGGACCGGTCCGCAGCGAAACCCGTGACGGCATGCGCATCGACTGGGATGTGCCGATCCCGATGGATGACGGCTTGATCCTTCGCGCCGACGTGTACCGGCCGCTCGCCGAGGGACGCTATCCGGTGATCATGAGCTACGGCCCCTACGCCAAGCTGCTCCACTTCGAAGACGGCTACGTCACCGCCTGGCGAAAGATGGTCGACGAGTTTCCCGATGTGCTCGCCAACAGCAGCAACCGCTATCAGGCTTGGGAGGTGGTCGATCCCGAAAAATGGGTGCCGCATGGATATGTCGTCGTGCGCGTCGACAGCCGCGGCGCGGGCCGTTCACCGGGCGTGATGAATCCACGCGACTCTCGCGAGACGAAGGACTACGCCGCCTGCATAGAATGGGGCGGCGTGCAGCCATGGTCGAACGGCAAGGTCGGGCTGAACGGCATTTCGTATTACGCCATCAACCAATGGCAAGTCGCCGGGCTTCAGCCGAAGCACCTTGCGGCCATCTGTCTGTGGGAGGGGATGACCGACCACTACCGCGATTACATCTATCACGGCGGCATCTACTGCACCTTCGCGCAGAATTGGTACGACATGCAGTTGAAGGTCGTGCAGCACGGCCTGGGCACGCGCGGGCACAAGAGCCGTCTCAACGGTGAACTGGTCTCGGGCCCGCCCACGTTGACCGACGAGGAGCTCGGCGCCAATCGCATCGACATGTGGCGCGAGCTGTTCGAACATCCGCTCGACGACGACTACCACCGCGAACGGTCGGCCGACCTGTCGAAGGTCAAGGTGCCGTTGCTGTCGGCGGGTAACTGGGGAGGGCAGGGCCTTCATCCGCGCGGCAACTTCGAGGGTTTCGTCAACGCCGCTTCGGAGCAGAAATGGCTGGAAGTGCACGGCATCGAGCACTGGACCCATTTCTACACGGACTACGGCGTCGAGCTGCAGCGTCGATTCTTCGACTATTTTCTGAAAGGCGAAGACAACGGCTGGGACAAGCAGCCAAAGGTGCAGCTGCAGGTTCGCAGCCCGGGCGAGAAGTTCGTCCGGCGTTTCGAGGAGGCGTGGCCGATTCCACGTACGCAGTGGACGAAAATCCATCTGCAAAGCGAAGCCTATGGCCTCGCGCGAGGTGAGCCAGCCGGCTCCACCGACATCGCATTCCGGGCGCTCGGCGACGGCGTGACATTCCTCACCGAGCCGATGGAGCAGGAGACGGAGATCACGGGGCCGATCGCAGCGCGGCTCCAGGTGTCTTCCAGCACGACGGATGCCGACCTGTTCTTGGTCGTGCGGCTGTTCGCGCCCGACCTGAAGGAGATATCGTTCCGCGGCGCGCTCGATCCGCACACACCGATCGCGCAGGGGTGGCTCCGGGCGTCTCACCGAAAGCTCGATCCGGCCAAGAGCCTGCCCTATCGGCCGTACCATCCTCATGACGAGGTGTTGCCTCTCGAACCCGGCAAGCCTTACGAACTCGACATCGAGCTTTGGCCGACCTGCATCGTGGTCCCCAAGGGCTACCGCATCGGACTGAGCGTGCGCGGTCGCGACTACGTCTATTCCGGCGGCAGCGGCGGCCGGCTCTCCAACATGAAGAATGAGTTCACGGGCTGCGGACCCTTCCTGCACGACGATCCGCGTGATCGCACGATGGACCGCTTCAACGGAGAGACGCGTATCCATATCGGCGGAGGTCGCGAAAACTACCTCCTCCTGCCGATCATCCCGGTCAAGTGATTTCAGAAGCAGGAGACGGATCATGGCTCGACATTTGAAGCGCGGACGCGACGCGGCTTTGCGCGCGGAAGACGACGCGAAGGTACGCACGACGGTCGAAGGCATTCTGTCGGACATCGCGATCAAGGGCGATGCGGCCGTTCGCGAGCTCTCGATCAAGTTCGACAAGTGGGACCGCAAGGACTACCGCCTGACCAAAAGTGAGATTCAGGGCTGCCTCTCCGAGATGACCCAGCGCGATCTCGACGACATTCGCTTCGCGCAGGAGCAGGTCGGCTACTTCGCGCAGATCCAGCGCGACAGCATGAAGGACGTGGAGGTGGAGACGCTGCCCGGCGTCGTACTCGGCCACAAGAACATCCCCATCAACGCCGTCGGCTGCTACGTACCCGGGGGCAAGTATCCGCTCCTCGCTTCGGCGCACATGTCGGTGGTCACGGCCAAGGTCGCGGGTGTCAACCGAATCGTGACGTGCGCGCCCCCGTTCCACGGCAAGCCGGCGCCGGCCATCGTCGCCGCGCAGCACATGGCCGGTGCGGACGAAATCTACTGTCTGGGCGGCATCCAAGCCGTTGGTGCGATGGCGATCGGCACGGAGAGCATCGCGCCGGTGAACATGCTGGTCGGACCGGGGAACGCGTTCGTAGCGGAAGCCAAGCGCCAGCTTTTCGGTCGTGTCGGCATCGACCTCTTCGCCGGGCCGACCGAAACCCTGGTTATCGCCGACGACAGCGTGGACGGCGAGCTTTGCGCCACGGATCTGCTCGGCCAGGCGGAACATGGCCCCAACTCGCCGGCGATCCTGCTGACGAATTCGGAGGCGCTGGCGCGCGACACCATGGCAGAGATCGAACGGATCCTTCAGATCCTGCCGACCGCCGAAATCGCCCGCAAGTCCTGGGAGGACTACGGCGAAGTCATTGTCGCCGAGAGCTACGACGAGATGGTGAAGATCGCGGACGACATCGCCTCCGAACACGTCCAGGTCATGACGAAGGATCCGGACTACTTCCTCAACCACATGACCAACTACGGCGCGTTGTTCCTCGGGCCGCGTACCAACGTCGCGTTCGGCGACAAGGTGATCGGCACCAACCACACGCTGCCGACCATGAAGGCCGCGCGCTACACCGGCGGGCTCTGGGTCGGCAAATTCCTCAAGACCTGCACGTATCAACGGGTCACCACCGATGCCGCGTCCGCGATGATCGGCGAATACTGCAGCCGTCTTTGCGCTCTCGAAGGCTTCGTGGGCCACGGCGAGCAGGCGAACGTTCGCGTGCGCCGTTACGGCGGACGGAACGTGCCCTACGGACAGGCGGCGGAAGCGCTGCCCGCAAATTGATGAATCCTGCGGGGCCGCACGCTCCGCAGGACAGATAACAGAAATAAGAAAAAGAAAAGCGTTTGGCGCGTCCGTTCGAACACGGCGATGCCTGTCAAGGGAGGTGAACAATGAATCGCCCTACGATGCTGACATTCTACGACGAGGCCGGGCCGTCGTCGCGATACTGGGCCAGCTTCGCGACGTTGTGCGCGGGCTGGTGCCTGGACTTTTTCGATTTCTACATCGTTGGCTTCATCGTCGCCTCCCTCGGTCCAGGCTGGCATCTGACCTATCTGGAATCCTCGATCATGCTGTTGAGCGGCGGCCTGGGCTCGATCCTCGGCGCGCTGCTGTTCGGGGCGCTTGGCGACAAGATCGGCCGCAAGCCCACATTGATCGCCGCGACGATTACTTGTGCGCTCGGCGCGGGAGGGATCGCGCTCGTGCCCGACG
>Ga0210393_10003390_pt1 | contig 12820 bp, 5 predicted proteins | sample IncBWC27OmetaG_FD_160068 | JGI IMG/M metagenome (GOLD analysis project Ga0210393, IMG submission 160068) | Forest soil microbial communities from Barre Woods Harvard Forest LTER site, Petersham, Massachusetts, United States - Inc-BW-C-27-O ... | reverse complement strand
CTGTAGTGGGCGCCTTCGAGAGAGTCGTCGCCGACCTCGGCGCGGTTGCCGTCGCCCGGTGCGGGCACCGTCTGGAACACCTGGAGATGGTGAGCGCGGATCAGGCCGCAAAGCTGGGCGCGTGGGGCGTCATTGCCAGCGTGCAGCCCAATTTCGATGCGCTCTGGGGCGGCGGCGATGGCATGTACGCCCGTCGGCTCGGCGGCGCGCGAGGCAGTGAACTCAACCCCTTTGCGCTGTTAGCATCCCAAGGCGTGCCCCTCGCGCTAGGTTCGGACGCCCCGGTGACGGGGCTCGACCCCTGGGAAAGTGTGCGCGCGGCGGTCAATCACCACACCCCGGGCAGTGCGATTTCGGCGCGGGCGGCGTTCGCTGCCGCGACCCGCGGTGGCTGGCGGGCAGCCGGTGTCCGCGACGGCGCGACGGGAACCTTGGTGCCCGGCGCGCCCGCTTCCTACGCGGTGTGGGACGCCGGCCCCCTCGACGTCACCGCACCGCGCGACGCCGTCCAGCGCTGGTCCACCGACCCGCGGTCCCGGGTGCCCGCCCTGCCGCGAATGCACCCGACCGACGCCTTGCCGCGCTGCCGACAAACCGTGCATCGGGGTGCCGTCATCTATGGCTAGTGATTCGTCCGATCCGCCGGTGGAGCCGGATGATCCCGACGCCACTGTCGAGGACGCCGAGGCTCCGGCACCGAACCGGGCACGCAAGGCACGGACGTGGGCGGCCGCGGTTGTCGTGGCGTGGCTGACCGCAGTCCGGGCCTGGCTGGCGCCGCGTCTGCCGCGGTTGGTGGTCACCATCGTGGCCGGCTGGCTGCTCTTGGCCAGCTTCCCGCCCAGGAACTGGTGGTGGGGCGCCGTCGTCGCCTTCGCGCTGCTGGCGTGGGTGCTGACCCGCCCGGCCACCACGCTGCTGGGCGGCCTGGGCTACGGATTCCTGTTCGGTCTGGTGTTCTACCTGGCGCTGCTGCCGTGGATCAGCATGCTGGTGGGCTCGATGCCCTGGGTTGCGCTCGCGACGGTTTCGGCGCTGTTTTCCGCGCTGTTCGGCCTGTTCGCCGTCGTGGTGCGCCGGTTGCCCGGCTGGCCGATCTGGTTTGCGTTGGTGTGGGCGGCGCAGGAGTGGTTGAAGTCGGTCTTCCCGTTTGGCGGATTTCCCTGGGGGGCGGTGACGTTCGGCCAAACCAGTGGCCCCCTGCTGCCGCTGGTCCAGCTCGGCGGAGTTGCTCTGCTCTCCACGGCGATCGTGCTGGTGGGATCCTGCCTGACCGCCATCACCCTGGAGATTGTGAGGTGGCTGCGGACCAGCCCCCAGACGCCTGCCGCGAACCCGCCAGCCGTGGTGCTGCCCGGTACCTGCATCTGCTTGGTGTTGCTCACGGCGGTAGTTGTCTGGCCGCATGTGCGGCACGCGGGTACCGGGTCGGGTGGTGAACCCGCGGTCACGGCCGCGGTAGTGCAGGGCAACGTACCCCGGCTGGGGCTGCAGTTCAACGCGCAACGCCGCGCGGTGCTGGACAACCATGTTCGCGAGACGATGCGGCTGGCCGACGACGTGCGCGCGGGCAGCGCCCCACAACCTCAATTCGTCATCTGGCCCGAGGACTCGTCGGATATCGATCCGTTGCTCAATGTCGACGCCGGGCAAGAGATCCAGGCGGCGGCCCAGGCGATCGGTGCACCGATCCTGGTCGGCACCGTGCTAGATGCCGGCGGCCCGATGCAAGAAACTCCCGAATACACCAACACGTTGATCGTCTGGAATCCGGTCACCGGACCCGCCGACCGCCACGATAAGGAAATCGTGCAGCCGTTCGGCGAGTACCTGCCGATGCCCTGGCTTTTCAAGCATCTCTCCGGGTACGCCGGCCACGCCGGCCACTTCGTGCCTCGCAAGAGTAGCGACGTCGTGCACGTCGCCGGAGTACCGATCGGGGTGGCCACCTGCTGGGAGGTGGTCTTCGATCGCGAGCCCCGCAAGGCGGTCCTCAACGGCGCTCAGTTGCTGGCCGTTCCCAGTAACAACGCCACGTTCAACCAGACCATGAGCGAGCAACAGCTCGCGTTCGCCAAGGTACGGGCCGTCGAACACGACCGATACGTCCTGGTTGCCGGCACCACCGGGATCAGTGCTGTCATCGCGCCGGATGGCGCCGAGTTGGCCCGCACGGAGTTCTTCCAGCCCGCCTACCTGGACACCCTGGTCCGCCTCAAGACAACGCTCACGCCGGCAACCCGCTGGGGTCCGATCATCCAATGGATGCTGGTCGGGACGGCTGGAGCGGTTATTTTGATCGGAATTTGGCAGAATAGAGGGTCCTTGCGTCCGAATCGCCGGCGGTCCAGCGCCCCGGAGCGAATCTTCGGATTCAGGGGTTGCGCCCGACACCCCTTCCGAAGAGGGCGGCGACCACATCATTCCGGGCGACACAGAGGAGCTACATGACCACCGGCCAGCCGGCGCCCCCGATCCCGGGGAACCGCCCCAGCCAGCGCGTCCTGGTGATCATCCCGACCTTCAATGAGCGGGAGAACCTGCCGCTGATCCATGGGCGGCTCAAGACCGCGTGCCCCGACGTGCACGTGCTCGTCGTGGACGACAACAGCCCAGATGGCACCGGCCAACTCGCCGACGAACTGGCAGCCGCCGATCCCGGTCGCACGCACGTGTTGCACCGCACCGTCAAGAACGGGCTGGGCGCGGCCTACCTGGAAGGCTTCGCCTGGGGCCTGAGCCGGCAATACTCGGTGCTCGTGGAGATGGACGCCGACGGCAGCCACGCGCCCGAGCAGCTGCATCGGCTGCTGGAGGCCGTCGACGCCGGAGCCGACCTGGCCATCGGTTCGCGCTACGTCGACGGCGGCACGGTGCGGAACTGGCCCTGGCGGCGCTGGGCGCTGTCCTGGACGGCGAACACCTACGCCCGGCTGTCGCTCGGTGTCAGTGTCCACGACATCACCGCCGGCTACCGCGCCTACCGCCGCGAAGTGCTCGAGGCGATCGCCCTCGACAGCGTGGACTCCAAGGGCTACTGCTTCCAGATCGACCTGACGAACCGCACGGTGCGCAACGGGTTCGTCGTCGCCGAAGTGCCCATCACCTTCACCGAGCGCGAACTCGGCGTGTCCAAGATGAGCGGATCCAACATCCGCGAAGCGTTGGCCAAAGTCACCCGATGGGGCATCGAGGGACGATTCGCCCGCACCGGCAGCACACACACCCACGACCGGGCATAACCGGTCAGGGGCGGGTGGCTTGCGCGTCAGCCCTACTTAGCCCCTGCGGCGTGACCTGATGATGTCGAGGCGCTCCTTGAGCAGCTCGTCGAGTTCTTCGACGCTACGGCGCTCCAGCAACATGTCCCAGTGCGTACGGGGCGGCTTGACCTTCTTGGGCTCCGGCAGATCACCCTCGATCAGGGTGCCCTCCATGCCGTTTCGGCATTGCCAGGTGCCGGGGATATCGGCGTCGTCGGCGAAGGGGACCTCGAACTCCTCGCCGTTGTCGGTGCGGTACCGCGCTATCTGGCGCGGCGCCAGGTCATGGTTGCGGTCGGTCTCGTAGCTCACGGCTCCGAGGCGACTGCCTCTGAGGACGCGATCAGCCATCAGCGCTACTCCTTATGTGGGCTGTGAGCTCTCGGGCTCTCCCGTAATTCCAATACTGTTCCGGTTGGCAAAACGTTACGACGGGCTGTCTAGTTCCCGAGTAGTTTTCCGGACCTGGCGCGCGGCGCATGCGGCGCGAGCATCAATCATACGCGGTGTCGCGGGCTCGAAATGCTTCCCGCGGGCTAAAGTCGGCAAGCGTGAGTCTGAGAAAACGGGGTTCGGGGCCCCAGCCGTGCCGCTGGTGCGGCAGAGACGTCACCGAGGTCGGGATGGGCCGCCGTCGCCAGTACTGCCGGCAATCCTGTCGCCAACGCGCTTACGAACAGCGGGCCATGATCACCCGCGGTGAGGCTGGAGGGGTGCCCGCGCTGCCCGCCGATGCGGTTGTGCTGTCGGCCGACGACGCAGCCGACCTGTCGGATCGCGTCTACCAGGTGCGATGCGCGGCCGAGGACGTCGCCACCGCGCTCGACGAGGGGGCCGGGTCAACCGAGCTGCGCGAACTGTGTGATGCACTGATTCGGGCGGCCAGGGCCGCCGACGGCTGGCGACGAGTGGGGGTCTGACCGCGGCGTTCAGGTACAGTCGCGCCATGGACGGTGGGTCAGGTGTCAAGAGCGCAGCGACGCCGTTCCTCTTATAACTGCAGGGAATATCGGACGTTTTGAAATCCTGCCGGCGTTGGCCATACTCACCAGCGACATTCTTGGGCCGGAGAGCAGCACGACGTGACTCGGCGAAATAGACGAGGTAGCGATGGTTGATCAACTCCAGCATGCGACCGAAGCGCTGCGCAAAGCGCTGGTCCAGGTTGAGCGTCTGAAGCGGACCAACCGTGCCCTGCTGGAGCGGTCGAATGAGCCGATCGCCATCGTCGGTATGTCTTGCCGCTTCCCCGGTGGGGTCGATTCCCCGGACGCCCTGTGGCAGATGGTGGCCGAAGGCCGGGACGTCATCACGGAGTTTCCGACCGACCGTGGGTGGGATCTGGCCGGCTTATTCGACCCGGATCCCGACGTGCCGCACAAGTCGTATGCGCACACCGGCGGCTTCGTGGACGACGTCGCGGACTTCGACGCCGCCTTCTTTGGCATCGCGCCCAGTGAGGCGCTGGCGATGGACCCCCAGCATCGGATGCTGCTGGAGCTGTCGTGGGAGGCGCTGGAGCGGGCCGGAATCGATCCGGGCGGGCTGCGCGGCAGCGCCACGGGGGTCTTCGCGGGCCTCATCGTCCAGGGCTACGGAATGTTGGCCGAGGAGATCGAGGGCTACCGGCTGACCGGCATGACCTCCAGCGTTGCGTCGGGGCGGGTGTCGTATGTGCTGGGGTTGGAGGGCCCGGCGGTGTCGGTGGATACGGCGTGTTCGTCGTCGTTGGTGGCGTTGCATATGGCGGTGCAGTCGCTGCGTACGGGCGAGTGCGACCTGGCCCTGGCCGGCGGCGCAACCGTCAACGCGACGCCGACCGTCTTCGTGGAGTTCAGCCGGCACCGGGGACTGTCCCCCGACGGCCGGTGCAAGGCGTATGCCGGCGCGGCCGACGGGGTCGGCTGGTCCGAAGGCGGAGCGATCCTGGTGGTGGAGCGCCTTTCGGATGCGCGGCGGTTGGGTCATCCGGTGTTGGCGGTGGTGCGGGGTTCGGCGGTTAATCAGGATGGTGCGTCGAATGGGTTGACGGCGCCTAATGGGCCTTCGCAGCAGCGGGTGGTGCGGGCGGCGTTGGCTAATGCGGGGCTGAGTGCGGCGCAGGTGGATGTGGTCGAGGGTCATGGGACCGGTACCACGTTGGGTGATCCGATTGAGGCTCAGGCGTTGTTGGCGACGTATGGGCAGGATCGTGGTTCGGGTGAGCCGCTGTGGTTGGGGTCGGTCAAGTCGAATATGGGTCATACCCAGGCCGCTGCGGGGGTGGCGGGTGTGATCAAGATGGTGCAGGCGATGCGTCATGGGGTGTTGCCGGCGACGTTGCATGTGGATGTGCCGTCCTCGCATGTGGATTGGTCGGCGGGGTCGGTGTCGTTGTTGACCGAGGCGCGGGACTGGTCGGGTGAGCGGGGGGCGCGTCGTGCGGGTATTTCGTCGTTTGGGATTAGTGGCACTAATGCGCATGTGATTGTCGAGTCTGTGCCGGCGGTGGCCGAGCGTGAGGCCCGTCCGGAATTGCCGGTGGTGCCGTGGGTGGTGTCGGCGAAGTCGTTGGTGGCGTTGGGGTCTCAGGCGGCTCGGTTGGCTGAGTATGTGCGTGCGCATCCGGGGCTTGATGTGGCCGATGTGGGGTGGTCGCTGGCGGGGCGTTCGAGTTTTGAGCATCGGGCCGTGGTGGTCGGTGCTGATCGGGATCGGTTGTTGGCCGGGTTGGATGAGTTGGCCGGCGATGAGGTCGTGTCGGTGGTTCGGGGCACCGCGACCCCCGGTAGCAAGACGGTATTCGTCTTCCCCGGCCAAGGCTCCCAAACGCTGGGCATGGGGAGGGGATTGCACGCCGAGTACCCGGTATTCGCCGAGGCTTTCGACGCCGTCGTAGCCGAGCTGGACCGGCACCTGCTGCGCCCGCTGCGCGAAGTGATGTGGGGACACGACGAAAACCTATTGAACACCACCGAATTCGCCCAACCCGCTTTGTTCGCGGTGGAAGTGGCCTTGTTCCGGCTGCTGGAATCCTGGGGTATCCATCCCGATTTCGTGATGGGTCATTCGATCGGCGAGTTGTCCGCGGCGCACGTCGCCGGCGTCCTCTCGCTGGAGAACGCGGCGGTACTGGTGGTCGCCCGCGGTCGTTTCATGCAGGCTCTCCCCGCGGGCGGGGCGATGGTCGCAGTGCAGGCTACCGAGCAGGAGGTGCGGCCGCTGCTGACCGCCGATGTCGGCATCGCTGCGGTCAACGGGCCTGCCTCGGTGGTGATTTCGGGCGCCGAGAACGCGGTCACCGCGGTCGCCGAGCAGCTGCGTGCCGACGGCCGCAGGGTGCACCAGCTGGCGGTTTCCCATGCGTTCCACTCGCCGTTGATGGAACCGATGATCGACGAATTCGCCACGGTCGCAGCCGGGTTCGCCATCGGACAGCCCAGCATCCCCATCGTGTCCAACCTGACCGGGCAGCTGGCCGGAGCCGACTTCGCTTCGCCCGTGTACTGGAAGCGGCACATCCGCGAGGCGGTGCGATTCGCCGACAGTGTCCGCTTCGCGCACGCAGCCGGCGCCCACCGCTTCCTCGAAGTCGGGCCCAGCAGCGGCCTGACGGCATCGATCGAAGAATCGCTACCCGATGCGGCCGTCGTTACAATGTCGGCGCTGCGCAAGGACCGCCCCGAGCCGACGACCCTGACCGACGCCGTTGCGCAAGGGTTTGTCACCGGCATGGAGGTGGACTGGCGCGGGTCAATTGGCGCAGCCGATATGGTTGAACTACCCACGTATGCCTTTGAGCGACGGCGGTTTTGGCTCTCCAGCGACGGCCCTGCGGCCGATGCCGCCGGATTGGGACTGGAAGCCAGCGAGCACGCCTTGCTGGGCGCTGTCATCGAGCTGCCCGCCTCGGGCGGAGTGGTGCTGACGGGGCGGCTGTCGCCCAGCGTGCAGGGCTGGCTCTCCGATCACGCCATTGGTGGCGTCGTGCTGTTCCCCGGTGCGGGTTTTGTCGAGTTGGCGATCCGCGCCGGCGACGAGGTGGGCTGTGGGGTTGTCGACGAGTTGAATTTGGCAGCGCCGCTGGTGCTGCCCGCCTCGGGTTCGGTCGCGATACGGGTGGTGGTCGCTGGCCCTGACGAATCGGGAGCCCGGGCGGTGTCGGTGTTTTCGCGCGCCGAACCCGGTTTACCGTGGCTTCTGCACGCCGAGGGCGCGCTGAGGGCGGGTTCGGTGCAGCCGACCGCGGACTTGTCCGTGTGGCCGGCGGTAGGCGCCACCCGGGTGGCCCTCGACGGGATCTACCAGGAGTTGGCGGCACGCGGCTATGGGTATGGACCCGCCTTCCAAGGGTTGCAGGCGATGTGGCGCCGCGGCGATGAGTTGTTCGCCGAGGTGGCGCTGCCGACAGATGCCGGCCTGACGCCGGCGGGCTTCGGCGTGCACCCGGCGGTGTTGGACGCGGCATTGCACGCGGTCATCGTGGCCGGCGCCGACAACATCGCCGGCGCCGCCGAGGGTTCGGTGATGGTGCCGTTCTCCTGGCAGCAGGTGTCGCTGCATGCCGCAGGAGCCTCGGCGGTACGGGCTCGCATCGCGCCGACGGGACCGTCGGCCGTCTCGATCGAGCTCACCGACACCCTGGGGTTGCCGGTGCTGTCGGTGACGTCGATGGTCGCCCGCCCGGTGACCGAAAAGCAGCTGAAGGCCGCGCTATCGGGCGCGGGCGGAGATCGGCTGTTCGAGGTGGTCTGGACACCGGCGACCGGGGCATCAGCCGGTGCCATCCCGTCGTACGAGGTCTTCGAGTCGGAACCGGCCACCGATGATCCCGTGGCCGACGTCTATGCGGCCACGCATAAAGCATTGGCCGCCGTGGGGTCCTGGCTGACCGAGCGTGACACGGGGGTCTTGGTGGTAACGACGTGGGGCGCGGTGGCGCTGCCCGGCGAGGACGTCACCGATTTGGCGGGTGCGGCCGTGTGGGGGCTGGTGCGCTCGGCGCAGACCGAGCAGCCCGGCCGGATCGTGCTGGTCGATGCCGACGGGCCCCTGGATGACGAAGCGGTCGCGGCGGCGTTGGCGGTCGGTGAGCCGCAGGTGCTGCTGCGGGGCGGGCGGGTGTACACCGCGCGGGTGCATGGCAGTCGCGCCGTTGACAGCGTCCTGGTGCCTCCCGATGGTGTGCCGTGGCGGCTGGGCATGAGCACCCGGGGCACCTTCGAGAATCTGTGCCTGGAGCCGATTCCCGACGCTGACGCGCCGTTGGCGCCTGGTCAGGTGCGTGTTGCGACCCGCGCGATCGCCGCCAATTTCCGCGACGTCATGATCGCGTTGGGTCTGTATCCCGACGAAGATGCGGTCATGGGCGTCGAGGCGTGCGGAATCGTTGTCGAAACCGCTTCTGGCGACAGTTGTTTTGCGGTGGGTGACCGAGTCACCGGCCTGTTCCCGGAAGGCACCGGCACCATCGCGGTGACCGACGAGCGGCTGCTGATCAAAATACCTGCGGGTTGGTCCTACGCCGACGCCGCCACGGCTCCCGTCGTTTTCGCGACGGCCTACTACGCGCTGACCACCTTGGGCGACGTGAAGGCAGGGCAGCGGGTGCTGGTCCATGCTGCGACCGGCGGGGTGGGCATGGCGGCGGTCCAGCTGGCCAGGCACTGGGGCCTGGAGGTGTTCGCCACCGCCAGCCAGGGCAAGTGGGACACCCTGCGGGCCATGGGCTTCGACGACGACCACATTGCCGATTCGCGCACGTGTGACTTCGAGGACAAGTTCCGGACGGTCACCGGTGGCCGCGGCATGGATGTGGTGCTCGATTCGCTGGCCGGCGAATTCGTCGATGCCTCGCTGCGATTGGTCGCGGCTGGCGGGATCTTCTTGGAGATGGGCAAGACCGATATCCGTGATCCCGATGTGGTCGCCGAACGACACGCGGGCGTGCGCTACCGCGCCTTCGACCTCTTCGAAGCGGGCCCCGACCACATCCAGGGGATGCTCGCCGACCTGGCCGCGATGTTCGGCGACGATGTGTTGCGGCCGTTGCCGGTCACCACATTTGATGTGCGGCGGGCGGCGGCGGCCTTGCGGTATTTGAGTCAGGCCCGCCACGTCGGCAAGGTCGTGATCATGATGCCGGATGCGTGGGCGGCAGGCACCGTGCTCATCACCGGTGCTACTGGGATGGCGGGTTCGGCGCTGGCCCGCCATGTGGTGGCGCACCACGGCGCGCGCCGCCTGCTGTTGGTGAGTCGGCGCGGTCCCGATGCACCGGGGGCAGCGGAGTTGGTCGCCGAACTGGCAGCGGCCGGCGCCCAGGTACAGGCGGTGGCCTGTGATGCCGCGGATCGTGAAGCGCTGGCCAAGGTGATCGCCGATATCCCGGTACAGCAGCCACTTTCGGCGGTGATCCATGCCGCCGGGGTGCTCGATGATGCGGTGGTGACCTCGCTGACCCCCGAGCGGGTTGACGCGGTGCTGCGACCCAAGGTGGACGCCGCGTGGAACCTGCACGAGTTGACGCGGGACCTGGATGTGTCGGCGTTCGTGCTGTTTTCGTCGATGGGCGGGCTGGTGGGCTCCTCCGGCCAGGCCAACTATGCGGCGGCCAACTCGTTCCTGGACGCGCTGGCCGTACACCGGCGGGCTCAAGGACTGCCGGCGATCTCGCTCGGATGGGGGCTTTGGGACCAGGCCAGCGACATGACCGGCGGGTTGGCGAGCGTCGATTTCGTGCGGTTCGCGCGCGATGGCATCGTGGCGATGTCCTCGGATGAGGCACTGCGACTGCTCGACACCGCAATGATTGTGGACGAGCCGTTCGTGCTGCCCGCCCACATCGATCTGGTCGCGCTGCGGGCGAAGTTCGACGCCGGGACGTTGCCGCCGATGTTCGTCGATCTGATCAACGCGCAGGCGCGCCGCCAGGTCGACGACTCGCTGGCCGCCGCGAAGTCGAAATCGGCGCTCCTGCAACGTCTGGAGGGCCTGCCCGAGGATGAGCAGCACGCCGTCCTGCTGGATCTGGTGCGTTCCCACATCGCCACCGTGCTAGGCACCTCGAGCCCCGAGGCCATCGACCCGGACCGCGCCTTCCAGGAATTGGGTTTCGACTCACTGACTGCGGTCGAGATGCGCAACCGGCTCAAAGCTGCCACCGGACTGGCCCTTTCACCGACCCTGATTTTCGACTATCCCAACCCAGCGGCGCTCGCTGGCTACTTCCACCAGGCACTCCTCGGTGCCACGCGCCAGGACGCCCCGCAATCCGCGCCCGGCGAAGCGGAACTGCAACGCGTGGTGGCGTCCATTCCGGTCAGGCGCCTCCGCCAAGCAGGGGTGTTGGATCTGTTGCTCGCGTTGGCAAATGACACCGACGGGGACGGGCAGGCGACGGGCTCGGAGGGCGCCGCCGCTGCAAAAGACATCGCCGACATGGACCTCGATGACCTGGTCAACGCGGCGTTCACGAACGACGATGACTAGCCATGAGCTTGAGGATCGCGGTCACCGGGGCCAGCGGGGTACTTGGCCGCGGCATCGTCGCCAGATTGCTCAGCCAAGGCCACGACGTCGCCGGAATCGCTCGTCATCGACCTGAAAGCTGGCCGAGTGCGGCTGATTTCGTCGCCGCCGACATCCGCGACCGCGCAGCGGTCAGGCGCGCGGTCACGGGCGCCGACGTCGTCGCGCACTGCGCGTGGTCGAGCCACCGGGTCAACATCGAGGGCACGGCCAACGTCCTCGGCGCAATGGCCGAGACCGGCACCGGCCGCATCGTTTTCGCTTCCTCACCACACGCGATCGCCCCGGTATCCGCCGAGGGTCTGGACAAGGCACAGGTCGAAGGGATGCTGGCGGACTCGGGCGCCAAGTGGGTCGCGATCCGCTCCGCGTTCATCCTCGGCCGAAGTGTCGACAACTGGTTGCTTCGGCTGTTGGCGCTACCGGCGTATCCCGACATAGCCGGGTCCGCGGATCGCCCCATGCAAGTGGTTCACGCCGACGACGCGCTGCGGTTATTTGTCCGTGCCCTGCTGGACGACGAAATCGACAGCGGCCCGGTCAATCTCGCCGCCCCCGGCGAGCCGACGTTTCGCCAGCTCGCCGACGCGCTCGGGCGGCCCGTGCTGCGACTGGGCGCGCTTGGGCGGCGCCGCTCGGCCGCATTGGCCGAACTGCAACTCGTGCAGAGCGCGCCGCTGATGGACACCACACGGTTGCACGACGACTGGGGGTTCCGGCCGGCGTGGAACGCCGACGAAACCCTCCAAGACTTCGCGCTCGCGGTGCGCGGCCGGGTCACCGTGGGCAAGCGGGTGGTATCGCTGCCCTGGCGAATGACCAGCATCCAGGACCTGCCCGCCGTCGACACGCCCTCCGATGACGGAGTGGTTCCGAGATTGGCTGGCCCGCAGGACGACAACGGCGAATTCGACACCCCGATCGACCCCCGGTTCCCCACCTATCTGGCCACCAACCTGTCCGAGGCGCTGCCCGGTCCGTTCTCTCCGTCGTCCGCTTCGGTGACCGTGCGCGGCCTGCGTGCGGGCGGGATGGCCATTGCCGAGCGATTGCGGCCCGGCGGCATTGTGCAGCGCGAAATCGCCATGCGCACCGTCGCGGTGTTCGCGCACCGGCTGTACGGGGCGATCACGTCGGCGCATTTCATGGCCGAGACCGTGCCGTTCGCCAAGCCCGCCACGATTGTCAGCAACAGCGGGTTTTTCGGCCCCAGCATGGCATCGCTGCCGATCTTCGGCGAGGAGCGTCCACCCTCCGAATCCGGTCGGGGGCGCAGGCGGCTGCGGACTGTCCGCAACATCGGGGTCTTCGGGGTCAACCTGGTGGGACTGAGTGCCGGATCACCTCGGGATACCCACGATTTCAGCGCCGACGTCGACCGGCTGGAGCGGCTCGCCGACGGCGACCTCAGCAGACTCGACGATCGTCGGTTGCTCAGCCTGATCACGCTGGCACGTGACCACGTTGTGCACGGGTGGGTGCTGGCCTCGGCGTCATTCATGCTGTGCGCCGCGTTCAACGTGTTGTTGCGCGGGTTGTGTGGCCGAGACACCGCGACGTCTGTTGGGCCGAACCTGGTCAGCGCGCGGTCCGTGGAGGCGCTGCAGCGGCTGGTGGCCGCGGCGCGGCGTGACCCCAACGTGACTCGTCTGCTGGCCGAATCGGGGGAGCGCCTGGACAAGCTGGCTGTGGAGGCGCCGGAGTTTCACGCCGCGGTGCTGGCTGAGCTGGCGCTGATCGGGCACCGCGGTCCGGCCGAGGCCGAGATGCTGTCGACGAGTTACGCCGACGATCCCGAGTTACTTGTCCGGATGGTGGCTAAGGCGTTGAACTCTGCACCGCCGGCACCCCCGCGGTATCCACGGATTCCGCTGCGGGCCAAGCCTGTTGCGTCGCTGGCCGCGCGCCAACTGCGCGACCGAGAGGCGCGGCGCGACAAAATGGTGCGCGCCATCTGGGTGCTGCGCAGCCTGCTGCGTGAGTACGGTCGCAGGTTGGCCGACGCCGGAGTCGTCGACACGGCCGACGACGTGTTCTACCTGTTGGTT
>Ga0210393_10003389_pt1 | contig 12821 bp, 7 predicted proteins | sample IncBWC27OmetaG_FD_160068 | JGI IMG/M metagenome (GOLD analysis project Ga0210393, IMG submission 160068) | Forest soil microbial communities from Barre Woods Harvard Forest LTER site, Petersham, Massachusetts, United States - Inc-BW-C-27-O ... | reverse complement strand
GGTTCAAGCCTTCACTTACGAAAGCTCGGTGGCGGATTCGGAGGCGAACGCAGGGACGGTGCGACTGCGCAAGCGGCTGGCGAAAGGGTTCTCGATTGGCGGCACCTACACGTTTTCCAAGTCGCTGGACGATGCATCTTCGATTGGCGCCGGAGCCAGCTCGGGCGCAAACACGCCGGGGTTGGGCGCGGGCGGCACGGGCGCGGGGGGAGGCGGAGGAGGGTCGGGCGGAGGCGCGGCCAACGTGGCGCAGAATCCTTTCAATCTGTCGGGAGAGCGCGGGCTTTCCAGTTTCAACCAGACCCAGAAGTTCACCGCGGACTATTTGTGGGAGTTGCCGTTTGGACACGACAAGCACTGGCTCACGGGAAATACCCCGTTGCGCGCGGTTCTTGGCGATTGGCAATGGAGCGGCGATTGGACGTTCGCATCGGGCCTGCCCTTTACGCCGCGATTTGTGAACGACGTCAGTGACGTGAACGCGGGAACGAACGCCACGCTGCGGCCGGATCTGGTTCCCGGGCAAGCGGTGAGTCTGGGGAATCCTTCGATCGCAGAGTGGTTCAATACCACGGCATTCGTTGCGCCACCGGCGGGACAGTACGGCGACGCGCGGCGTAACAGCATCATTGGACCGGGCAGCAAAGTATTTGATATGGCATTCACGAAAATCTTTCCGATGAAGGAGTCGCGCCTGCTGGAATTTCGGGCGCAGGCCACTAACATTTTCAACATGGTGAATTACTCTTCGATCGATACCTCGGTGACCTCGCCCACGTTTGGCCGGGTTACGGCGGCTGGGGCCATGCGGCAATTTACGATTACGTCACGCTTTCGCTTCTGAAGATGGCGTTGGGGAGAGGATATTGCTGAAAGGACGCTTTTCGAGAAAAGCAGGGCTATGAGTTTCTCTTGCAACCGATTCGCCGATAAAGCTGCGGCACTGCTGCTGACGATTGTGCTGCTGGGCACTCCTTTGCCTTCGCAGCAACCATCGGAACTCCGCTTGCGATCGGAATCGGATCTGGTGCTGGTGAACGTGACGGTGCGGGACAAGAACGGAAACTTCGTGCAGGGCTTGAAGCCGGAAAACTTCACGATCCTCGAGGACAACAAACCGCAGAAGGTACTCTCCTTTGATGTGGAGAACGTGGATGCCGTGCCGGCGCTGGATGTGGCCCAGGTGAAGCCGCTGGCGGAGGTTCCCGGGCAGACGACTCCGGCGCCTGCGGCAGCAGATGCGGCCGCTCAGTTCAAAGATCGGCGACTGATTGTTTTGTTTTTCGATCTCTCCGCCATGGAGCCGGACGAAATCGACCACGCGGTCACCTCGGCCGAGCACTATGTGGACGCGCAAATGGCGCCCGCGGACCTGGTGTCCATTGTTTCGCTGGGAAGTTCGCTGCTGGTGAATCAGGATTTCACAGCGGATCATGCGCTGCTGAAGAAACAACTGCAACAATTCAGTACGGGAAGCGGCCAAGGTTTTGAGGAAGGCACCACCGGCACGACTGAGGGCACGCCCGACACGGGTCAGCCCTTCACCGCCGATGATACGGAATACAACATCTTCAACACCGACCGGCGGCTGGAGGCATTGCGGTCAGTGGCCGAACGGCTGTCGCACGTGCAACAGAAAAAATCGCTGATCTATTTTTCCAGCGGCATGGACCGTACCGGCATTGAGAATCAGGCGGAACTGCGCGCCGCCGTGAACGCGGCGGTGCGTTCGAACCTGGCGATTTACACCATGGACATGCGCGGGCTGCAAGCGCTGGTGGCCGGCGGCGAAGCGCAAAACGCCAGCCTGCGCGGGGTTTCGGCGTATTCCGGGCAGGCAACCTTGAATGCACTGAATTCCAATTTCACGACCCAGGAGACGCTGGTGACCCTGGCCAGCGATACCGGCGGGCGGGCGTTTCTCGATTCGAACGACTTCAGCAAGATTTTCAAAGGCGTGCAGCAAGATACGTCCACTTACTACCTGCTTGGTTATCACAGCACGAACCCCGCGCGTGACGGGCGTTACCGGCGCATTGTGGTGAAGAGCAACATTCCGGGGGCGAAGATCGACTACCGCCGCGGTTACTATGCGCCCGCGGATTATCAGCATTCCACGAAGGACGATAAGGAGCGCCAGCTTGAAGAGGAACTCGCTTCCGAACTGCCGGCCACGGACTTGCCGATCTATCTGGGCGCTTCCTACTTTCGCCTGGAGAACAATAAATTCTTCGTTCCCATTTCGCTGGTGGTGCCGGGATCGCAAATTCCGTTTGTCCGCAGCAGCGACCGCGACAAGGCCACGCTGGATGTGATTGGCATGGTGCTCGACGGCGAACACCATCCCTTGAACAGGATTCGCGATACCGTGAAGCTGGCGGTGGACACGGCGACCGAAGTGCAAAAAAAGAATGTGCAGTATGACACCGGGATGAGTTTACTGAGTGGAAAGTATCATCTGAAATTTGTGGTTCGCGAGAATCAGACCGGCCGCATGGGATCGTTCGAGGCCGACATTGAAGTACCCGATTTGAAGTCGCAGCCGCTGAAGATGAGTTCGGTGGTGCTGGCCAGCCAGACGCAAGCGGCGAAGAAGGGTACGAACCTGAATCCGCTGGTTCACGACGGTTCCGAGATTATCCCGAACATCACGCACGTTTTCTCCGCCTCGCAGCATCTGTTTCTTTACTATGAGGTGTACGATGCGGCGCGTCCGAGTGGGACGGATTCTGCGAAGGGCGCGGGGTCTGCGCGCAGTGAAGACCCCAAGCCCGGCATCCGGCTGTTGAGCAACGTCGCGTTTTTTCAGGGCAAAGCCAAAGCCTACGAGAGTTCCCTGTTGGAGTTGGACGACATGAACGCGCGAGAACGAAAGGCGGCTGTATTCCAGCTGGACGTGCCGCTCAGTTCGCTCAAGCCCGGGTTCTATACCTGCCAGGTCAACGTAATCGATGATGTGGGCGGACACTTCCTGTTTCCGCGGCTGGCCTTGCTGATCCGGCAAGAGAGCGCGAGCGCTGGACATTGAGAGCGCAGTGAACGACAATCGTCATTCTGCAGTGGCGAAGGAAAGCCGGAATGCAGCCAGTCCACTTATCCTAAAGTCATAGTTGGCAGACCGGTTGGCAGACCGAACGCGCGCCCGGGACACGGGTGTGCGCGGCGGACCATGGCATTCCTCCAACCTGTAGGTTCCGAGGGAACAATGTACACGGCGAAGCACATGAAATGGTGGGGATGGGGAGAGGAAGAGGTTGGCTTCAACTCGAAGGCCCATCCTGGTTTGTGGCCCTACGCGAAATCTGTGCTCGCGGTGGAACACGACGAAATGGATACGCCGCCCGTGCCCCTCGAAGCTGTGCAGTTGCGTGAAGCCATGCGTCATGACGGCTTCTTGACGGACGTGCAATTGGCGATGCGGGGTGATCAGATCTGCGATAGCCGGCGCGAGCGCGTGATCCACGCCTACGGCAAGGGCTTTCGCGATCTGTTTCGCTTGCGGCGGGGCCTGGCGGAGGGTGCTCCTGACCTCGTGCTTTATCCCGAGGGCGAGAACGACGTGCTGGCAACCTTGCGGGCGGCGGCGCGCCACGACGTGGTGGTGATACCGTTTGGGGGCGGCTCGAACATTGCCGGATGCCTGGAGCGCACCGAAGCCCGCCGCATGGCAGTGTCGCTTGATATGCGGCGTATGCGGCGAGTGCTCGCCGTAGACGTGGAATCATGCACGGCGCGCATTGAGGCTGGCGCTTTTGGTCCCGACCTGGAAGAACAACTGAATAGCTCCGGGCTAACCCTCGGCCACTTTCCGGATTCGTTCCTGCACTCCACGCTCGGGGGGTGGATCGCCACGCGATCCGCGGGAATGCAGAGCGACAAGTACGGAAAAATCGAGGACATGGTGATCGCGCTGCGGATGGTCACGCCACTGGGAGTGTTGGCGACGCGAACCGTGCCGAAATCTTCGAATGGCATCGATGTGAATCATCTGTGCATTGGCAGTGAGGGAACGCTGGGGGTGATTACGGAAGCGACCATGCAAGTGCATCCCCGGCCCGGGGTGCACCGCACGCACGGCTATCTGTTCATGGAATTCGAAGGCGGCATTGCGGCCATGCACGAGTGCGTGCGAAAAGAGTGCACGCCTTCCATGTCGCGGCTCAACGATCCCGACAAAACGGCGCTGTCGCTGGCCTTCAAGCCTCCGTCGTCGGGACTTTCGCAGGCGGTCGCGACCTGCATGAAGAGTTATCTCAGGGTAAAGGGGTTCGATTTCGCGCGAGCTTGCCTCATGCTCTCCACTTTCGAAGGCAGCAAGAGCGATGTGGCTCGCCAGCACCGTGAGGTGAGCGCCATCTATCGGCGCTTCGGTGCAGTGGACCTGGGACCTAGCTCAGGGAAGTCGTTCGAATCGAGCAAATATGATTTTCCTCACATACGCGATTTCCTCATGGATCGCGGTGTGACTTCCGACGTGAGCGAGACTTCCACCACCTGGAAAAACATCGTTCCCCTTTATCGCGCGACGACTGCGTCTTTGGGCGCAGCGATTCACGAGAGTGGAGCAAAACCCTGGGTGGGATGTCACATCAGCCACACTTACCATTGCGGGGCGAGCCTGTATTTAACGTTCGCCTGCAAGCAGCAGGATGGCCGCGAAATGCAGCAATATCTGCACGCCAAGCGAACCGTGCAGCAGTCGTTCATGGATAACGGAGCCACTCTGTCGCATCACCATGCCGTCGGCACCGAACACCTGCCATGGTTGACCGATGATATTTCGCCGCTGGGAGTGCTGGCGGTAGCCGCGATTAAGGGAGGACTCGACCCCGATAACATCATGAACCCGGGACGGCTGCGGCCGTCCGCATCGCCTTTTGAGGACTGGACAAGAGTGGGCAGCGAAGCGACGATCACCGCGAAGCTTTGAGTCCTGCCGAGTTACGCGCTCGCACCGAAAATTAAGCTGCAAGGACGGAGGCCAAAGCCGATCCTGATAGCAGGTGTTCCTAAGGATTTTGTATTTCGAGGCAGCTTTTCTGTTGGATAATGGCATCTTCTTAAACCGGGGCGTATTTCGGCCAAGCCAGAAAATCTGTTGTGCGAGCCATCGAGCATGTCTTCGTCTCCTGCCGAAACGACAATCGAGTCTCCCTCTCCTCCGGTGATTGAGAGGCCGCCGGAAGATCCCGGCCCCGGTGCTTCCTGGTTCCAGGGACGGCTGCGGGGAGCGCTCGTCGCGGTGGTGATTGCCTTGGTTGTCGGGACGCTCGTGCTGGTGGGCATGAGAGCGGGGAAAAAGCAGTCGAGCGGAACTGGTGCGCAATCCTCGAGTCTCCCAGCTGATTCCGGTCGAACTTTGCGTCTCAAGGGCACAACCGAGGCGGTGCAATCCCGCGCCATCCTGGCGCCTCTTCTTGCGGGGCAGGCGGTGGGCACACTTACGATTACCCGGCTCGCGCAGGTGGGAACCCGCGTGAAGCGAGGAGATCTGCTGGTCGAGTTCGACCGCCAGGCCCAGTTGCGCGACTTCATCGATAAGCAGGCGGACTATGGAAAACTCGTCGACCAAGTGCTCGAAGAGCAAGCCAAGGAGAATGCGGCCCGCGCTAAAGACGAAACCGAGAGGAAGCAGGCGGAAGACAATCTAAGCAAAGCTGAACTCGAAATGCAGAAGGTTGAGATCGTCTCGCGGATCGACGCCGAAAAAGCGCAGGAGAACCTGGACGAGGCGAAGGCCACGCTGCAACAACTGCGCGAAACCTTCGATCTAAAACGGAAGGCGGCCCAGGCGGCGATTCGCATTCTGGAAATTCAGCGCGATCGCACGCGCGAAACCATGCGGCACGCGCAGGCGAATTCCGAGCTGATGCAGATTCACTCGCCGATCGACGGAGTAGTGGTTTTGAACACGATCTGGAAACAGGGAAAGATGGGGGAGGTACAGGAAGGCGATCAGGTGCGGCCTGGCGTGCCTTTCATGCAGGTGGTCGATCCCTCCAGGATGCAGGTGCAGGCGCCGGTCAATCAGGAAGACTTCCTGAGTTTGCGTGTGGGCCAGACTGCGAGAGTGTATCTCGATGCGTATCCGCAGTTGGTGTTCCGGGGCAAGCTGGAAGAAATGGCTCCCATCGGAAGGAACGGTGACTTCTCTTCCAAGCTTCGTACCTTCGCCGTAGTTTTCTCGATTGCCGGCAACGACGCCAAGTTGATGCCCGACCTTTCTGCCGCGGTCGACGTGGACGTCGCCGGAACCGGCGGAGCCGCGGGTGGTTTCGAATGACTTTTGCAATGACGACCCGTGAAATGGCGATCGCTCGAATGAAGCAGCTATGGATTCGGCGCAAAGTGATGGTGGTCGCCGTGGTTTTGTTGGTGGGCAGCGGTGTGGTCTTCGGTGCGGTTCGATATTCGAATCGGGCGCCAGAGGTTCCCACCCTCGACGTGAAGCGCGGGGAATTCATCGACTCCATTCAGTTCCGCGGTGAAGTGAAGGCGATGAAGTCGGTGACGATTTCTGCGCCAGCGGAAGCGGGAGATCTGCAGATCATCAAGATCGCAGCCGACGGCACGCAAGTGCAGCAGGGCGATGTGGTGGTGGAGTTTGACAAGACGAAAACCGAGCAGGATCTGGCGCAACACCGGTCCACATTGAAATCGGCGCAGGCCGAGATCGATCAAGCCAAGGCGCAGGCGCGGCTTACAGAAGAAGAAGATGTGACCGCGGTGAAGAAGGCGCGATTCGACGTGGAGACCGCAAAGCTGGATGCCAGCAAGCAGGAGATTGTCTCGAAAATCGAAGGCGCGGAAGCGAACTTGAAAGTCGCCGATGCCGACCAGAAATTGCACGAGGTGGAAGAGAAGCTGACGGCCGATCGCGCGGTGAATAAGGCGACGATCGAGAGCAAGGTCGAAGCCAGCAAGAAAGCAGCCTACGATGTGCAGCGGGCGGAACGCTCCTTAACCAAAATGACGTTACCGGCACCGGCGGCGGGAATGATCAGCCTGATTTCGACGTGGCGTCCCGGAGGCGAGGCTCCGTTTAAACCGGGTGACCGGGCGTGGCCGGGCGCGCCCATCGCGGAGTTGCCGGATGTCTCCACCCTGCGAGTCTCGGCCCGAGCCGACGAAACGGAACGCGGACGTTTGGCGCTGAACGAAACCTTGAGCGCACAGCTGGACGCGATTCCCGACCGGCAATTCACCGGCAAGATCGAACAGATCAGCACCATCGCCACCATCGATTTTTCGGCGGGGTGGCCGATCCCCAGGAATTTCAATCTGGTGATCGCTTTGGATCAGGCCGACGCACGGTTGAAGCCCGGCATGACCGCGCAACTGACGGTGGTGGTGGACCGCGTGGCGAATGCCCTCACCATTCCGGTGGAAGCTTCGTTTCAGAAATCGGGGCAGACCGTGGCATACGTGTGGCAAGGTTCGAAATTTCAGGAGCGAGTGATCGAGGTGGAACGCAGGAGCCGCGACCGCATCCTGGTGGCCAAGGGTCTGAGCGCGGGTGACCGCGTGGCGTTGAAAGATCCGACGGTGAAGGAGTGATGGCACGCCCATGAAACGCAGCCGCGTGATCCTTTGGGGAGTGTTCACTGCGATTCTCGTGGGCGCCGTCGCCGTGGTAGCGGGGGCGCGGCGATCGAGCATTCCCACCAGCGATGGGGAGATTCCCGTTGGTCAAGTAAAGCGCGGAGACATGGAACTGAAGGTTGTGGTTACCGGCGAGTTGCGCGCGAACCACACCATCACCTTGACGGCGCCTCCGGTCGGCGGCGGCGCGCTGCAAATTACGCGGCTCTCTCATACCGGCGTCCCCGTGAAGAAAGGCGATATCGTCATTGAGTTCGATCCCAGCGAGCAGCGCTACAAGCTGGAGCAGAACCGATCGGAGTTGCTGCAGGCGGATCAGGAAATCACCAAGGCGAAGGCCGACGCCGCGGTGCTTGCGGCGCAAGACAAAGTTGCGCTGCTTAAGGCTCGCTTCGATGTGCGGCGGGCGGAGTTGGATGTCCAGAAAAATGAACTGGTAAGCGCGATCGATGGCAAGAAAAACCAGCTTGGTCTGGAACAGGCACAGCGAGTGCTGGCCGAGTTGGAACAGGACATCCAGTCGCACACCGCATCCGGCCAAGCCACGATTTACCTGGCTCAGGAGAAGCGGAACAAAGCCAAGTTAGCGATGGACCAGGCGCAGCAGAACATCGACAGGATGCACGTTCCGGCCGCCATCGATGGGCTTGTCTCGATTGAGAAGAATCGTGACGCGACTGGCGGATTCTTTTTTGACGGCATGACTCTGCCCGACTACCGCGAAGGGGACCAGGTTGAGGCGGGCAGTTCCATTGCGGAGGTGATCGACTCGCATGAGGTGGAGATCGTCTGCAAAATCAACGAACACGACCGCAGCAATATCAAGGCCGGACAACCGGCGGAAATTGAGTTCGATGCTTTGCCCGGGCAGGTTTTCCACGGGACCGTCAAGACCGTGGGAGGCATGTCCATGAAGCAATTCTGGGAAACCGATATGGGAGGCAAGTTCGACGTTACCATTCAGCTTCCAAACTCCGATTCTCGCCTGCGTCCCGGTCTTACCGCTCAGGTCGTGATTCGGGGGGAGGAAAAGAAGAATGCGCTCTACATTCCCCGGCAGGCGCTGTTCCTGAAAGATGGCAAGCGCGTTGTCTACGTTAAGAGTGGCAGCGGATTTGAGCCGCGCGAGGTCAAGATTCAAAACGAGAGCGAGAGCCGGGCTGCCATCGAAGGATTGAACGCCGGCAGTGAAGTCGCGCTGGTCGATCCGACTGCGCCACGAAAAGCGAGCGCTTCGAGCGCGCCTTCAACGGGCATCGGCGGAGGGACCCCCTGATGGCGACCATCGCATCGCCCAGTCCGGCGCGCGTGCTCCACGGCTACCAGCAATGGATTCCGGATGTTCGCCTGGGGCTGCAGAACCTGCTGCTTCACCGGCTTCGCTCACTGCTGACCATGCTGGGAATGATTTTCGGCGTGGCCGCGGTGGTCTCCATGCTCTCCATCGGCGCGGGTGCGCGGCAGAAAGTGATGGCACTGATCGAACAGATGGGCGTCCGCAACCTGATCGTGGAAGCGAAGGAAACTACGGAATGGCAGGCTCATTCCAAGATTCGCAAGATTTCGCCCGGACTCACTTTCCAGGACTACCGCGTGATTCGCGACGACGTGAACGATATTGTGGTGTCGACTCCGCGCAAGCGGATGACGCCTTCGAAGACCATTCCGAAGGCTCAGGAAGATGTGCCGGCCGTCTACGGCGTGAACCCGGGTTACACCACGATTGGCGGCCTTCAGTTGCTGCAGGGCAGGTTCTTTGATCAGGACGAAGAGAAGCGGGGCGCGGCGGTCTGTGTGTTGGGAGCGGCTGCGAGGTCGAGTCTGTTTGGAGCCGCCGATCCCATCGATCAGTATGTGAAGGTGAACGAGCAGTGGTTTCGCGTGATCGGAGTGGCCAGTCCTCAACTCAGCTCGCGCACGGAAGTGTCGGGAGTTCCGACGCAGGATCTCAACAACATTATTTATGTTCCGCTGAATGCCGCGATTCTTCGCCTGGAAGACAGCTACAGCGATGTCCGCGACGAGATTGATGGAATTTATCTCAACCTGCGGGATGGCGCCGATATGCCTGCGGTGGCACAAGTAGTACGAGCGATTCTGGATTCGTCTCACCACGGGGCGGGAGACTTCAGCGTGATTGTGCCCGCCGAACTGCTGGCCGAACAGAAACGCACGGAACGGCTTTTCAGTATCGTGATGGTCGCGATCGCTTCCATCTCGCTGCTGGTTGGTGGTATCGGAATCATGAACATCATGCTGGCCAGCATTCTCGAACGAACCCGGGAGATCGGTGTGCGCCGCGCGGTGGGGGCTCGACAGTCCGATATTGTGCGCCAGTTCGTGGTCGAGGCCATGATGATCTCTTTCGTGGGCGGAAGCCTTGGCATCATCTTTGGCTTCGTGATGTCGCGCCTGATCGCGTTGCTCGCCGGCTGGTCGACCATCGTGACGGTGAGTTCCATCCTTTTAGCGTTTGTGGTTTCCATCACCGTGGGCCTGGTGTTCGGGATTTATCCGGCGGTGAAGGCCGCGCGCCTGGATCCGGTGGAAGCCATTCGTTACGAGTGAATCAACGGACCCGCGAACAAACTATCCTCGCGTTAATTTTCTGTCCGCAGTTCTGGAGGAAGAAGAAATGAAGCTTCGTCTCGTTCTGTGCCCTCTGCTGTGCCCCATTCTGCTGTGCGGCATTCTGTGCTTGCCCGCGAGCGTCCTGTCCGCGCAAACCATTCGCGAACGCGAAACGTTTCGCGGGCTGACCAATCCGCAAGCGGTCACGGACACGCTGCCGGGCCCGAAGTATATGCGGGAGCACGTGGTCGACGGCAAGTTGCGCCTCACACTGCAGGATGCCGTGGTTCTGACGCTGGCCAACAACAGCAACGTGAGGCTGCAGGAGTTGAACATTGAGAATTCCAAGTATTCCCTGCTCGCTTCGCATTCACCGTTTGATCCTTCCGTGCAAGCCAGCTTCAGTTCCCAGGGGCAGCTTTCGCAGGCGTACACACAGCTTACCGGGGCCCCGGCGCTGGGAACCTTGAGCAGCTTGAACCAGGTCACGCAGCTCAACTATAGCCAGACATTCGAGACCGGAACCAACATTCAATTCAATTTCAACGCAACCAAGTACTCGTCCAACAGCACTTTCAACTTCTTCAATCCCTCCCTATCCTCCTTTCTCGGCTTTCAGTTCACCCAGCCCTTGTTGCGCAACCGCTGGTTGTTCGCCAATCGGGCGCCTCTGGTGATCGCGCGCCGCAATGTGCGAGCGTCCCGCGCCACGTTTGAGGCTCAAGTGAGCAGCACCATTCAGCAAGTCGTCGGGCAATATTGGAATGTGGTGCAGGCGCGCGGCAACCTGGAAGTGGCGCAGAAATCGCTGGATGCGGCCGAGGCCACCTATAAGCACGACAAGCGCGCACTGGAACTGGGAGCGCTCCCGCCGCTGGACATTTATCGCTCGGAATCGCAAGTGGCGGGTCGGCGCGTGCAGGTGATCCAGAGCGAGTACGCTCTGCGGCAGGCTGAGGATGTTTTTCGTCAGAGCGTGGGCGCCGATCTTGATCCTTACTTTCGAGCGCTCGATCTCGACTTGACGGAACCACCCGAACCGGGAGAGGAGTTACGGAGCGTCGATGCGGCGACGGCCCTGCAACAGGCGATGGGAAAGAGGCCGGAACTTGAAGCCGCGCGTCAGTCCCTGGCCAATGATGACACCAGCATTCGTCTCGCTCACAACAATTTGTTGCCAGATTTGCGCGTGAACGGAAACTACTCCGGGAACGGGCTGAACAATCTTGCTACCGCCCAGGGGGTGGCCGCGGGAGGGTTCGGCGACTCCCTGAACCAGTTGTTCGGTTTCGGCTATCCCAGCTACGGGTTCGGTCTCACCCTGAATCTTCCGGTTAAGAATCGCAGCGGGCAAGCAGCACTCGGCAGTGCCTTGATCTCGCGCAGCAGAGACCTGTACACGGAAAGACAAACGAAGGAGCAGATCACATTCGACGTGAGCAATGCGGTCCATCAGCTCGAAGAAGCAAAAATCAACATCGCGGCCAGCAAGGAGTCAGTCGATCTGGCACGCAAGACCATGGCCGCCGAGCAGCGCAAGTACGAACTGGGAACGGGACAGATTTTTCTGGTGCTCGAAGCACAAACCGAACTGGCAGCGGCGGAGCAAGGTCTCTTGCAAGCCGAAGTCAGTTATCGGCTGGCGGTGGCTGCGGTCGATTACGCCACCGGCAGTTTGCTGGAGCCTTACGGCGTGCAGATCGCGGAACTCACGCGGTAGTTTTTCTCTCTTCGCGATCCCGGCGGCGACATTTGTCATTGCGCAATTCTTATGGCGCGACGTGACCACGCAACACCGTGATAGAAGCCTTCGGAATCTGGTAAAGCGCCTCGGCACCGCCAGCGACGCTCGATTTAGAGGGCGGCCCGTCGGGGTCGGCGTGGCCCCCGGTTCCTTCGGGGTGCCATTGATATTCCGCAGATCCTAAGGTGATGCGATCCACGTGACCGGAAAAATAGCGGTCGCGCTTGGTCTCGGAATCTGCAAAAGATAGCTTCACCGCGTGATCGTTGAATTGATCGCGGTTGACCAGCATGACGGACCACTGTCCATCCGGCCGTTCCACGGCATAAGCCGTGACCAGCACGGTTCCGGCGGCGTCGGTAACGTCGCTCGAAGCCTTGAAAAGCCGGTGCGGGGCATCCACCGGCTGCACCCACTCCTTGGTGATGACCTGCGCAGCCAGGTATTGCGGCGGATACCCTAATACGTGGTAGTTCTCGTCGATCCACAAAAAGCTACCAAAGCCTCCAAATTGGCGGGGCGATGGCATGTAGTGAAAGTAATAAGTTGCGCCGGCGCCTGCACTCATCATCGACCCAACGTAATCGGCCAGCCACAAACCGCTCTTCACGCTCGACGGTCCTGCGCCGCCTCCGATGTTTCCCTCCGTCATGAAGAACGGAATATTGGAGGGCAGGCCGTTATCTTTCCAGACTTGAACAATGTGGCTGACGTATCCCGGCTCCGGATACAGATCGCCCCAGGAATAGGTCGGCCTGTCCTGGTAAGGATAGTGCTCGAATGAAAAGAATGTGAAGTCGTTCAGGCGGCCCTGAGCTTTCAGGTAATCCACAAAACGTCCCAGCCAGGAAACCTTTCCCGCGGCGTCGGGCCACACTTCGACGTCGCCAAACGTTCCTTCAAA
>Ga0210393_10003388_pt1 | contig 12822 bp, 14 predicted proteins | sample IncBWC27OmetaG_FD_160068 | JGI IMG/M metagenome (GOLD analysis project Ga0210393, IMG submission 160068) | Forest soil microbial communities from Barre Woods Harvard Forest LTER site, Petersham, Massachusetts, United States - Inc-BW-C-27-O ... | reverse complement strand
ATGGTCTGCGGCGTCACGAACGCCGCGCGAGCCAACTCGGCATTCGAGATTCGCGGGTTGCCGGCGACGGCGAGCAGCACGGCGTTCTGCGGTGCGGTGATGCCGAGCCGCGCGAGTTCCGCATCCAGGCGTTGCCGCAAACGATGTTGCGTGATCTTCAGGTTGTAGCCAACCCAGTCGACTGCGCTGCGAGGCACCACTTTCGCCGTTGACATGTCAGGGCCCTTACACTAGTATCAGGTGACTGATATTATTCGACAGGAGCTCGCATGACAACGCCAGTCGGCCCCGACTTCATTGCCTTGCAAGTGCGCAGCCTCGCCACATCCAGTAAGTTCTACACGGAGGTCTTCGGTTTCGAAGCCGCGGCGCAGAGTCCGCCTGGCGCGGTCGTTCTCAAGACCGCGCCGATCCCGCTGGCGTTGCGAGAGCCTCTCCGACCGCTTCCCGAAGCGGGGCCGCTCGGTGTGGGCATGGCGCTCTGGATCGCGTGCGACGACGCTAACGCGCTGCATGACCTGATCGTCAAACGGGGCGGCGCGATCCTCAGCCCGCTTGCCGACGGTCCCTTCGGTCGCTTCTTCGTTGCCGGTGACCCCGATGGCTACGGGATCACCTTTCATACGGCGCGGAGCTGACCACCGTCCGCGCCTTCCATCCAGCTTGAGAGGGCGCTTTCTGCTCACGTTGGGGGGAGGCGCATCCAGCGCGGAAGATCTGAAGCCGTTGCGGCGCAGTGCACCCTCTGACCGCTGGTACGACTGCAACGTGTCCCCACAGAGCGCGAAGATTCACACGCTGATCACACCTGGCGTCAGCATTCGCACCAAACCGCTTGTTTTAAAGGCTAAGAATTGCCTTCCCTGTGAGTTCAGTTGACGCGGGTCTGGTCCGAGATCCAGTTGACTTCCCAGTTCTTGCCGCCGTCGTTCGAGTACGATTGCTCGAAATGGGGTGATTTGGATTTCAGCCCCGTCCAGTCGAATTTAACCAGGACACTTTTGTCATCGAGCACGTCCTGCGCGTAGAACTCGCCATGACCCGCCTTGAACTGTCCGATTTGCGGCACCACGACGAGTCCGTCCCTGCTGTTGGCCCAATACAGGCGCCACTCGTGCGTCTTGGGATTGAAGAGCCGCACCGTGAGACCCTCGATGTGCTTGGTGGGACCCTCTAAATTGATCGTGTCGAGCTGGGCGCGGCCGTGCCAGAGCGGCGCGCACTCGCCGAGCCCTGTGTAATCGACCCACTGAGTTGAGCCGGTGAGAGCCGGCCGTACCTTCAAGTGAAAACTCCAGCGCCCCAACAGTGGCTCGAAGTCGCGTTGCCCGGGCTGCTCATCTACAGTTCCCGCGCCCGACGAGGTCGCGTCCTCGGCATCGCCGATGCGCATCATGTCCGAGACCCAGTTTACCTCCCAACTCCTGCCACCATTCTCCGAAAACGCCTGCTCGAAATGCGCGGAAGTTGGTGTGATCTTGGACCAGACGTAGCGCACCAGGGTGCTCTTACCGTCGGAATTGTCCTGCGCATAGAACTCGCCCTGGCCGTGATCGAACTTGCCAACTTGCGCGCTCGACAAGATTCCGTCGCGACTATTCGCCCAATACAGACTCCATAAATGCGTTGCCCCGTTGTAGGTACGCAACGTCATTCCTTCTATGTGGTCGTTCGGACTCTGGGTGAAAAACTCGTTGAGATTGGCGCGACCGCCCCAGACTTTGCGGTAGATTCCGTAGCCGTCAGACTCCGTCCAGCGGTCGGTTCCTGGCACCTTGCGCTTCAAGTGCACCTTCCAGCGTCCGAAGAGAAAGTCGAAGTCGTGTTGGCCGTCGCGCTCCGCGCTCGCGGCCGGCGGCGAATCGGCCGCTGGTGCTCGCGGCGCGGGGAGGCCCAGCCCTAGTGCGAGGAGAGGTGCGGCCATTAAGGCGCGGTTGGCAATCTTCATTCGGCTTAGATGCATGATGCTCCGTCCATGAGTCGCGTGAGTTTGAACGCCCAGCTCACGTCCGGCGCGATCGTTCACATAGTAAGCCCGCGGCGCTCAGTGGGATAACGATAGTTCTTGACCTTCATCTGAAGCTCAGCTTCAAATGAAGCGTGCCGAAACCTCTGCCGCCCCTGGAATCTCTGCGTGTACTTGCTACCTGTGTGCGGCTGGGGAATTTTTCGCGCGCCGCCGCGGAATTGGGGATCACGCCGACGGCCGTCAGCCAGCGCATGCGCGCCCTCGAGGCGCAAATCGGCGTGACTCTGTTTCGGCGTCACGGACCCAAGTTGACCACCACCGATCGTGCGCGGGCACTCGGACAGCGTATCAACGAGGCCCTCAGCCTGGTGCACGGCGCGGTCGATGACTGTCGTCGCATCAAGCACCCGCTGCGCATCACCTGCGCGCCGACGTTTGCCGCGCGCTGGCTGGTGCCGCGCCTGGTGGGCTATCAGACCTTGCCAGGCGCCAGTGCGATCGTGCTCGACGCGACACAGACACTGTCGCCGCAGGGTTCTTTCGACGTCGCCATTCGGAGCGGACGCGGTCCGTGGCCGGGCTATGAGTCAGTGCGATTGCTTTCCGATGACGGCACACCGATGTTGAGTCCGAAGTGGACGCCGCCCGTCGGGCGCATGACGGTGAAGAAGCTGTTGCGCGTGCCCTTGATTCCGGATTCGCGCTGGGCAGAGTGGTTCAAGCTGGCCGGTGTTCCGAACGCCAAGCCGCAATTCGTTGCCGCGCGATTTCCCAACTATGAACTCGAAGCCCAGGCCGCGGTTCAGGGGATCGGCGCCGCGCTGTTGTCACCCGATCTTTTTGCGCAGTTTGTCGCCCAGGGAGCACTGGTAGCCCCCTTCTCATCGAGGGTGGAAGGTCCTGGCAGCTACTGGATGCTATGGACCAAGCAGTGCGCTGAGGCGCATTTCCTCAGTTGGATGAAATCGCAGTTCGGTATCGCGTAGCTTCGGCGCGCACCGTCCTGGTGGCGTGCGCCGTCGTGAGATATAGACCCTGTGCCGTCTGCGAGCGCGCCGTTGCACGGCGCTGAGTTACTGCGCCAACTGCGGCGTGACGGTTAGTGTGCCCGAGGCGCTCTGCGTTGCCGCCGAGTAAAATGAAAGCAGGCTGTTTTCGCTAAGGACGTAACTGATGGTATCGGTCTCCACGAGCGCCTGGCTTGTGTCAAAGACCTTGTAAGTGAACTGCACCACTTCATTGCTGCCAGGATCAACGGGAATCAACATGACTGCGACGCTAACCTGCACAGTGCCCAGCGCAACGCTCAGGGTGCTGTCAGTGTACCGACTCAGTGTGCCCAGCATTGTGACGGATGTTCCAACCATCGCGGGAATCATGATGGGCTGCTGGGCAACATCGAATTCCGAACTCTGGGATTCGCCCACCACGGCAGTTGTTGCGGTTTCATAGGCGTTCACGACGGAGGAGCTATACGGCGATGTTTGCCCTGCAACGCTGACCGTTCCAGAGATGCTCTGGGTTTGCAGTCGCGCCATCGTTCCGTTGAACATTCCACCGACGCCTGGATTCAGTGTCAAGGTTCCCGTGCCGGTGAAAGGGTTCGAAGTGCCATTGACGATCGCGGTACCGGATAAATTTACATTAGTACTCAGGCCGCTCTGGAGCAGCGCAGCCATACCCGCCTGCAGATCATAGGAGCCCGGAGGCGGAGTCAGCGGATAGCCGCTGCTGCCTCCGCCGCTGCCGCACGCGCTCAGGAGCAGGGCGGCCAGGACGCTGGCAGCTGTACTCTTCGCATGGTGCGGAATCATATCGGTATGAATTCGAATTTTAGATTTTAGTTGCAATTAAACACATCCTTTGTGTAAGTCCGCACCGGAATCGTACGCCACCCCGTCAAATCTAACTGTCATGATTCTGTGAAAAAGCGTTGTCGTTTGTAACGGTAGGTGCCCGAATTGGCCCAGCAAGAGCGAAATTTCACACGTCCATCACGCTTCGGATCCACCTACTTGCCAAACTGCTTACTCTCAAGCCCCAGAAGTGCCGCTCGTGGGCCACGTGGCCGTGAATCGAGCGCCACCCAAGGGCGACGTATCCACGGAAACATTGCCGTTGTGCCACTCCATCACCCGCTTCACGATGGCGAGCCCCAGCCCAAAGCCCTGTTTCACTTCACCGCTGCGTTGCAGTTGAACGAACGACTCGAATATCCGGCGACGATCTTCGGTCGGTACTCCTGGGCCGTCATCTTCCACGGTCAACCGATTGGTTGAGTCGCCAGCCTCGAACGTCACTCGAACATCGCGCTTCGAAAATCGCATCGCGTTGTACAGCAGGTTTTTGTAGGCGGACTCCAACAAGTGGACGTCACAGACCACCCGGCCCGAATTACCTCGAATGTCTGTAACCACATTGCGATCGTGGCCTGAGTTCGACCGGGCGGATTCCGCGATTGCGGGAATGAGAACCGACAAATCATGGCGACCCATATTGAGCGCTACGTCCGCGCGCTCCAGAATCGCGTACTCCATCGTCGCATTCACGAGGTCGTTTACAGCGCCAATATCGGCCTTAATCTGAGTCAAGCGCTCACGCACTTCCGGTAGGCTGCCGGCCGCCAGTCCCAGTTCTATTTCGAATTGCATGCGGGAAAGGGGAGTCCTGATTTCGTGCGAGACCGCGTTCGACATGTCGCGGTGGGATGCGATCAGCCGATCAATTCTGGCTGCCATCTTCCGGAATGTTGCGGCCAGTGAATGTACCGGTGAGCGTGGATTGACGGTGACATCGAAGTGCCAATTGCGGTCCCCAAAGCGTCGCGCGGAAGCCTCCAGTGATCGCAAATCGCGCGTCAGCGGCCAAAGCCAAATCATGATGACAAACGCAATCGCCGCGTAAAATCCCATAGTCAACAGCCAATCCAACGCTCCCCGCCGCGCATCGGATCCGGCGAACTTGAGAGCCAGTACGTGACCGGCATCGAGTTGTTTCAGAGTCCAGGACTGCTGCGCGGAACCTTGCATTCGTGTGATTTCGCCGCGCGCCAGCTTGTCGAGCGTCTGCCGTCCGGCAATGTCGGCAATGGAAAATAATTCCATATCGATCCCTGAGCTCAGGGCCAGCGCCGCGACTTCAGACCTCCACCGAGGCTCGGGCAATTGAGTCAATCGGCCTTTGAGAATTGAAAAGGCGAGCGATGCCGGGGCGTCGTCAATGGAGTTGGGGCGGCTGTACAGCTGCAGCAGCGCGTCCTGCGCCCAACTGACTGCGGCCAGCGTTCCCGCGATCAATAAGTAGAGTCCCAGAAAGTGACGTACCATCTCACCACGCGCCGGCTACGAACAAATATCCCTGACCCCAAATGGTTTTGATTCGCTCCGATGTGTCTCCATCCTCTCCCAGTTTCTTACGGAGATGCGAGATTCGAACGTCCAGTGTGCGATCCAATCCGTCGTAGTCCCGCTTGTAAATGCGGCGAAACAAGGCTTCTCGCGATTGAATCTCGCCGGCGTGGCTTGCGAGACAGGTGAGCAGCTCGAACTCGCTGCTCGACAGGGCGATCGCTTTATCGTTCAGGCGAACTGAGCGCGCTGCGCGATCGATCACAAGTGCACCAAAGCGCAACAGTCCGAATGCCGGTTCTTCCTTGCTCCTACCGCGCCGGAGCAACGCGTTGATGTGAGCTACGAGGACCCTTGGCTCGACCGGCTTGACGACATAGTCATCTGCACCTAACTCCAATCCCAAGACGTGATCGATGTCGTTGTTGCGAGCGGTCAAAATCAAGATTGGGCTCGGATACGCAGGCCGTAGTTGCTTGCAGATCGTGAATCCATCATCCCCAGGCAACCCCAAATCGAGAATCACAAGCTCCGGCGCCAGTTCAAATACTTGGCTTGCGACGTGTCGGCCCAAATTGGCTATGGTCACGCGAAAGCCGCTACCCTCCAAGTACCGGCTCACGAGCTCAGCCAATCGCACATCGTCTTCAATCAGCATGATCGAGGGCGTCATTGGAAAATGTTCCATGGGTCTCGACGCCGGTGCCGATAACGAATGGCTTCGCGAATGATGCGCAGCGCTTCGGAAGCGAGGACAGTATCGAGCCGCGAATCCTTTAGTTCAAATAGCAGATCATCGCTGAACACCAGTTCGATGCTGTAGGTACCCTGGGAGTAATGTTCCCAACATCGCTTAACGTCGGAGCGCCCCAGGATGACCAAACAAAGCGACTCCTCCCGAGGTGAATGCCAATTGGCGTGCACGGTCGTGCTGCACTGTGATTCGTTCGCGGCGAGTGTGCACACCCGCGGACGGAGTTCCAGTTGAATGCCTGAGCCGGGCTCACCGATTCCCCCGGTCAACACGGCCGCGACGAGAATCGCCGTGCACCGGCCGGCGCGAGATCCTAAGCTAAAACGCATTAACGAATCCCAAGAATGACGTCACGACGTAGTTATGCGCCACGATCGGGCTGTCGGCAATCGCGCTTGCCAAGTGTTCGTACTGGGTGATGACCTCGAAGCGCCATCCTCTACCCAGCGGTCGCGTGTATCCCAGTTTGAGGAACGGGCGAAGCGCGCTTCCTGATTCATAAACGCGCGGCGCGCCATAATAGTAGTTGACGATGGCCGCGCTTTGCCAGGTCAGGCCGATAGTGGCACTGAAGGCGTCCGCCGAGATTCTCACCGGGAATTGGACGGCTGTGCGAACCTCCTCGCCGTGGTTATGGCCGGTAACCTCACGGAGCACATCCAATTGCCCGATGATGCCATGGTCATTGAAGGTCCACTCAGGTCCCGCCAAATAGGTGATCGGCCGAGAACGTGATGGGAACGGCACCGGATTCGGGTTGGTGCCGACCGTGGCTGCCGCTATGTTCACGAAAATATTTTGCAAGTCGCTGCGATAAAAGAATATGCGGTCATAGCCAGGGCTGGCGATCAAGCTCAACGTGTTCTTTCCGTTCTCGAGCGCCGTAAATCCGGCGTCCAAGTTATCTATGTAAAACCGCTTTCCGTAGTAGCTGAACTGCGGTACGACAAGCAACGGCAGGTCCTGTCCATGCACCAATGGGTTGGTCCGCACGCCTGCACCCAACGCGAGACTGAAATTCCATTTTCCAACCACCACGCAATCCGGCAAAGCGGCATTGCAATCGTCCACCGACGTCGCGGGTGCGGCACCTGCGGTCGCGGCAGCGGTCAGAACACACGCGATGAGTAGTTTCCACATCCCGGTCGGGATAGTCGCAGACCGCATGAGATCTAGCCACTTGCGATCTGTAACAAATTGTAAAAAAGCGTGCTTGCCGGGTACCAGACCGTACGGGAGGGAGTTTTGTATGCCCAATCAAGAGCATCGACTAGCGCGTTTCCAAGCGAAGCCAAACAACAAAGGAATAAACTATCGGAGCTAGGATTGTCATGGCCAGGACAGTTAAAGAGGCAACACTTTGCTCAGGCGAAGTAATAGCGAGCCAAAAGATTAGTACGCCGCCTACGACGAAAACTCGACCCGCAAATCTATGCGTGCGTTCCCAAACAACATCATTGGCAAGGGTCCACGGCGTGCAGATGCCCATAAAAGACCGGGTCACCTTGCCGAGAAAGTTTCCAACGACCGCAAGTAGTACGCCGGCACCGGCGGTGACACGCGATCGGTCCAATATTCCGTCGTTTGATGCCAATAGTGCGACAACCGTCATGTAGAGCGAAAAGCCCGTAATCGCTGCAACAAGCGTCGGATACACCCGCTGAAAAGACGCTACTGAAAAGCCTTGCGGCGCGAGGTGCGGAGCTGCGATTAGAAGCGCGCATGAGAGCAGACTCAAGAAGGGGAGAAAAAAAGCGCCGAGTGGTTTGGGCATCAAACCAACTATCTCGCCATAAATGCCCCATCGCGTTGGAACGGGATCTGGAAGATGCCCGTAAAGCAGACTAGCCGCGGCGAAGGCAAGGACTACAAACAGTATTGATACCCAGTATCGGGCAACAGACGTCATACCGCACGTTTCGATGTCTTGGGCTTCTGAAACAGGTCCAATAGCAGGGCAGCGACATCTTCAAAGACCGTGGTGTTGAGGGAGTAGATCTGTTCTTGCGCGCGGCGCTCGCACCGGATCAGGTCGGCATCCTTCAGGATATTGAAGTGATACGACAACGATCCTTTCGTAATCTCAAACGTCTCCGCAAGCTGCCCCGCCGAGAGCGGGCCGCCCTGAAGCAGCTTTAAGATTTTTCGCCGCTGCGGATCAGCGATCGCCTTGAATAGTATATCGCGCATACTCAGAATGTATTTTGATAATCGTCAAAATACAGCGCATAATGCCCCGAGTCAATACTTGTGATCGACTGGGTTTTCCGTTCACAGAGGTTGCCGCGATGCACATGATAATAGCGATGTCGCCGTGACGCGCACGCAAAGGAAAGTGGGTGTCATTCTCGGGGTGGCGCTCCTCAGCGGCGCGGTTTTGTGGATCGCATGGCTCATCATAAGACCGCCTCTTATCGATGTCGGTGCGTATCGGCTCGAGGCCCGTGTGAAAGGCTCGGGAAATCCGACTGTCGTTTTCGAGACAGGGTTCACCGGCGGAATACTGCTCTATTGGAAGCTTCAGGACCGCATTGCCGAACACACCCGAACCCTTCTCTATGAGCGCGCCGGAGTAGGCCGGTCAGATCCCGGTCCGCAACCCCGCACCGCTGAACAGATGGCGCGAGACCTTCATTCGCTTTTGGCGGCTCTCGATATCCGACCACCCGTAGTCCTTGTCGGCCATTCAGCCGGTGGCCTGTTCATGCGAGTGTTCGCGCATGACTACCCAGCTGAAGTGGCTGCCATGGTGTTCATCGATCCGGCAACCGAGGCGAGCTACGAGCGTATGCGGCAATCGAGCCCGACAGATTGGCAGACCATGGAAACAAAACTGCCCGCAGGATTGAGGCGGCAGTGGGTTGCGTTGCCCGCGAGCCTCGATGAAGCACGGTCCGCTTGGCCTCTGCCGCCCATACCCTACGTCATGATCACCGCGACGAAGCCATTGGGTGAGTGGGGGCTCAAGTCACGGGAAGATATGGAGGCGTGGCCCAGAGAACATCAGGCACTCTTGTCCCATCTTCCAAGCACCACGACAACCAATATCCTTTTGCCGCAGGCGGATCACCTTAGCGTATTGAAAGAACCCGCAGTCGCTAACGCCATTTTGGATACTATCGAACAGGTGAGGGCGCGCCTCCCAAATTGACAAAAAGGCGATCCAGAGAGGTGGATTTCCAGACTGTTTCTATTAAACGGTCGGCTATGGACTGGATACATTGCGCGGTCACGAAAAGTGAAGTTCCGGGGTCATGGTGGGCCACAAAATCTCGTGGAGATTCTTGGCGTATTTCTTGGCTGGGCGGAGGGACACCAAACGATTCGCACGTAGGAAGCTGGCGGCACTAGCGATCGCGATGCTGGGTATTGCCACCAAATTCAACAATCGTGCTGAGCACTTCAGGCCAGCGACGCTCAAACTCCGCATCCCGTTGTAGACCGCGCCTTACCAGTGCCTCGATTCGCTGCTGAGTTTCGCTCCACGTCAGCGCGGTTTGAAAGGAATTGAATGCGTCCAGGAGCCGGTCTGCGGACGGCAGTGAGACTTGGTTGACGAGATTTTTCGCCGCCGCCAGGGCACGCCGGTCGAAGGAGGCAATCCGTCGAGCGAGCGTATCGACGAAGCCCTCCAGTTCCGCGTCTGGTAACGCACGATTTACGTAGCCATACCGCTCTGCGGTATCGCCATCAAAATCTTTGGCCCCGAGAATGATTTCCAGCGCGCGACCGCGACCCACCAAATGTGGGAGACGTTCCGTTCCACCGCCCCCGGGATGCAATCCGACTCCAACTTCGGGTTGACCCAGGCGCGTGTTTTCGCGCGACGCAAACCGCATGTCGCAAGCGAGCACAAACTCGCTGCACGCACCTCGAACGCAGCCACGAATCTTCGCGATGCTAACCACTGGAGACCGGGTGATACGGACGAACGTGTCCGCGAGGACAGGAAGACCTGAGGGGCCGACCGCCGTCATGACGTTACCCAGCTTGCCCGTCAAGTCAAAGTGACTGAGGTAATAATCACGGTTCGCGCTCTCAAACACGACTACGCGCAAGCTTGGATCGACGCTCATGCGTGCGAGCAGGTCTTGCAGAGCTTGGAACATCGTCCCGTCTGCAACGTTGAAAGGCGGATAGTCGAAAACAACCCGCCAGTACGCAGGCGTTTCGTCAACAATTCGCAAAGGCGCAACGGATTCAGCCACCACTCAGACTCCTTGTTTCAACCTCGATAGAGTGTTTCACGGCACGGAGTTCGATCTTCAGTTTCCGCAACACCCGGGAAGCACGCAGCAGACCGGCAAAGCGCGTCAGGCGGTCTTTAGTCCCACATTGGATTGCGCGGCGCGCACAGCGGCTTCCAAGATCAGATTCGCTGCCTCTTTCGGGCGCGCCAGCATCGCGACATGGCTCGATGCGATCTCGATTGTCTTGGCGTTGATGGCTTTGGCCATCGCTCTTTCCAGGCTTGGTGGTATGGCGCGGTCCGCCGTTGCAACGAGATACCAGCTCGGCTTTTCTTTCCAAGACGCCACCGAAATGTTTGCGCCCAATGCGGCCGCAGCTGTTGGCGCTTGCGCCGCAAACAAGATGGCCTTTTCGGTAGCGGTCAGATCCTGGGCAAAATCGTTCTTCACGCCCGATTCGGTTAGCTTCAAGAAACCCTGTAAGTCGGGCCGGACCTCTGATCCCATAGGTGCCGGTTCGACGCTCGCGCCGAGGGAACCCGCTGATTGGCCCACATCGGGCGCGAACGCGGCGATGTAAACAAGCCCCGCCACTTTGGGATCACCACCGGCTTGCGTGATGACAACGCCTCCATAAGAGTGGCCCACCAGGAGAATCGGACCGTCTTCAAGCACGATCGCACGCTTCACCGTTCGCACATCGTCATCCAGAGATGTCAGCGGGAGTTGCACTGCAGTGACGCGGAGCCCGCCGTCGAGCAGAAGCGGGATCACTTTCGACCACGATGAGCCGTCTGCCCACGCTCCGTGTACGAGGATTACGCACGGGGCCTCGTTCATTCTGAATTCCTCCACTTATGCGGCCAACGAAACGACGCAAAGGTGTACGTCCGAGCGTCCACGTGCCAACAATCCGGCTGCAATTGAGCAGGTGACAGTATTCGCTTATATAGCTAAGCTGCCCCGCTCGCCCGGACGTTTCAATTGCCGGAAGCGTCAAAGTTTTGACCGGGAGGGACAACGCCATGTCTGCAAATACTGCATACGAATTTGGCATCGTGCATTATCCTGGGGCGCAGGTAGCGTGCATCTTGGGCCTTACCGATTTGTTCGGCGTCGCTTCCACAATTGCGCGTGATCGACAGCGATCCGGCCAGAACGCACTTCGTGTCACGCACTGGCGACCGCTCCATAGCGGCGACGCGAATCTTTCTTGCGTCTATGACAGCGCTCCGCGCGGCAGCCCAAAGCCCCGGACCTTGATCATCCCCCCGACCATGGTGGACCTGCCGGATCCTGATGTCCCGGCCGGCGTCGTGTCCTGGCTCCGCAATCGCCATGCCGTCGGTGCCACGTTGGTTTCACTGTGCTCGGGGGCCTTTATCCTCGCCGAAACAGGTCTCGTCGATGGAAAGTCCGTTGCCACGCATCAGATTTGCGCACAGGTTCTCTCGAAACGTTTTCCGCAAATCGTCGTCGATGTGAATCGGCGCATTATTGATCATGGCGACATCGTTACCGCGGGCGGATTTCTCGCGTGGGTCGATCTTGGCCTGTTTCTCGTCAACAAGATTCTTGGCCCGGAGATGAGGGCGGAGACGGCGCGATTTGTTCTTTCCGGTTCAGCGGCGGGTGACGCACGCTATTTCACCGGCTTCGCTCCTCCTCAGACGCACAGAGATAGAGCCGTGTTGAAGGTTCAGGAGTGGGTGCACATGAGGGACGGACGAGGCGTCTCCCTTGCAGCCATGGCCTCCGCCGCCGGGCTGGAACGGCGCACGCTGCTGCGCCGGTTCGCGAGTGCAACGGGCATGACCCCAATCGCGTATTGTCGGGCCGTTCGCACTGCGCGAGCCCGCGAGCTGCTGGAAGGAGGAGACACCTCTCAGAAGCAGATCGCGCAATCGCTCGGCTATAAGGACGTGGCCTCATTTGCACGTGCATTTCGGAAGGCTGTGGGCTCGGCACCGGGCGCCTATCGTAAAAGGTTTGGCCGTAGCGGTATCTCGCCAGCCGATTTCAAGGGCGCCTCACAAACACATTCGCTGGTCAGGTCTGCGGCGGCCGTGGTTGACTGACCAGTTTCGGACAAGCCATCTGCGCCCGCGCAAGACGCACGGCTTCTGAACAGCTACCCCACGGTCCGTTGGCAGAATAATGGGCACCATGTAGATTGCACACATGGCGCTTAAACGGATGGACAACGTAGGAATCGTCGTCGACGATCTCGACGCGACGATCGCTTTCTTTCGCGAGCTCGGCCTCGATCTCGAAGGGCGGGCCACGATCGAAGGAGAATGGGCCGGACGTGTCACGGGACTGGGCGATCAGCGCGTCGAGATTGCCATGATGCGCACGCCGGACGGCCACAGCCGGCTCGAGCTCTCCCGATTTCTCAGGCCGCCTACCGTCGCGGATCACCGCAACGCACCGGTGAACGCTCTGGGCTACCTACGCGTCATGTTCGCCGTGGACGACATCGACGAGACGCTCGAGAGGCTCCGCAAGCGCGGCGCGCAACTCGTGGGCGAAGTTGTTCGGTATAAAGACGTGTATCGGCTC
>Ga0210393_10003378_pt1 | contig 12833 bp, 12 predicted proteins | sample IncBWC27OmetaG_FD_160068 | JGI IMG/M metagenome (GOLD analysis project Ga0210393, IMG submission 160068) | Forest soil microbial communities from Barre Woods Harvard Forest LTER site, Petersham, Massachusetts, United States - Inc-BW-C-27-O ... | reverse complement strand
GCATACTCCACAGCCTTCTCAGTGGTCTGCAGAAGAAAATCGTCAGACCAACCTTCGGTAAATCTTCGGATAGGACTGGAACCGATAAAAGTCGCAGCCTCAATCTGCAATCCCGTCTTCTGCACGATCTCGGCAATGGGGCGAATATCGTTCTCATGGGTACGCGCCGCGCAGTTGGCGCGAATCTTCATCTTCTGCGCAACGATCTCTTGAGCCAGCGCCGTCACATGCTCCACGGCACGCGCGCCTGCGCCCGGCAATCCGAGATCAAGCGAGTTGATCCCGAGCGCTTCCATCAAATGCAGGATTTCAATCTTTTCTGGAATGGAAGGATCGCGTACCGACGGAGACTGGAGGCCATCGCGCAGACTTTCATCATTCAGCAGCACAGGACCCGGAGGCTTCAATCCCGGGGGATAATTCTGGTTCCAGTCGTAGATGAGTTCGGAAGTATTCATGGGCGAGTACCCAGGACCGAGTACTGAGTCAACCCGCGCTTCTTTCTGGCCAGGTACCAGGTACTCAGTGTTCGCAACTATTTTTCTTTCGGCGGCAGGGTCAGCCCAAAAACTGAAACCATTCCCTGCCCCGCAACATTAACTTTCGCTTCCGCGGGATTCGGCAAATACAGCGTCTGGCAATGCTCGCAGCGGTAGACCTCGGCATCCGGTCCCCAGGCTTTTTCGGCATCGCCACAGGTTTGCTCGATGACGTCTTCGCTGTAGAACCAGCGCTTCAAATGGCCGCCGCAGAATTTGCCTTTTTCGTTTTTCTCGTTGCAGGCGCGCTGTCCGGCCTTCTTGATTTTGACCTTATGATGCGGAAGCTGCGCCGGAGTTTGCGGACTTGAAGTGGTGATTTCGCCAGTCGCCAAAGGACTTACCCTCGTTCATGCGGCGCTCGTGCCGCCGGATTCCGCCCTACTAGCGCCATTGTACCCGAAGGCGAAAACCGAACCCAAACCCGCGATGTCGTATGCTAGGCGTTATTCTCGTGACCGGCAATGCAATGCCAGAATGAGCATCCCATGAACCCTCCGAGGTTTCGGGCAACGAATAGGTTGCCAGTTTGCGCCGCAATTCTAATCGCGCTTGGTTTTCTCTGGCTCCCAACCGTAGCCCAGACTCCGGCTAAGAGAACCGACAATCTTGCCAACATTCAACAGGAACTGGTCCGCACCGAGACCGGATTTTTCGAAGCCTGGAAGATGAAGGACCAAGCCTACTTCCACGACCACATCGCGGAGAACGGAATCTTCTGGAGTGATTCCGGTACCTTTTCCCGCGACCAGCAATTACAGGAACAGGAAGCTTCCGCAAAAGGTTGCAAGGTGGAGGGCTATGGCCTTTCTGATTTCGCCGCAATGCCACTCACGGTCGGAGCTTACCTGCTCACTTACAAAGCGGAGCAATACGCCACGTGCAATGGAGAAAGAGTCCCCATTCACATGAACGGCAGTTCGATTTACATTCTCAAAGCAGGCCACTGGCAAGCCATCTACCGGGCCGAAGTGCCGCTGAAGAATCAAAGCTGAGGAGATCGATGATCACAATTGTTTCCGGATTGCCGCGCTCAGGCACTTCGCTGATGATGCAGATGCTGGCCGCGGGAGGACTTCCTGTGCTCTCCGATGGTGAACGTCAGGCTGACGTCGACAATCCTCGCGGTTATCTCGAGTGGGAGCGCATCAAGCAACTTCCCAAAGATCCTGCCTGCATTTCCGAAGCTGAGGGCAAAGTCGTGAAAATAATATCGCTTCTCCTGCTTTCACTGCCCGAAGGCCACGAGTATCGCGTGATCTTCATGGAGAGACCGCTGACGGAAGTACTGGCATCACAGGAAGTGATGCAGCGGCACCGGGGAACCGTCACTCCGGGTGCGAGCGCCGCCCTTATCAGTTCGGCTTTCGAGAAAAACTTGCGAGCCGTGCATGCGTGGCTCGACAGCAAGGCCTATGTGAAGACTCTGCGCGTTCCCTACCACGAGGTACTGCGCGATGCTGAATCTATCGCGCAGAAGATCACCCAGTTCCTCGCGATCGACCTCAATGTGCAGGCCATGTCACAGCAGGTCGATTCAACTCTTTATCGCAATCGCAAGAAGTAGAACTTCACTCCCACTCAGAACTCCCGCTTTGGCGGTACTTGGTCGGCTCCAACCCGGCCAACGCCGATCTCGGCAGCGAAATAGCTTTCGCCGCGAACCGGCCCTCCCGCCATCCGGCGCAGCATCGCAATCTGGCCAACGTGGGTTAAGGCATCGGCGACCGGTCCCTGCAAGAGTTTTTCCGGCGTAGCATGCAGCGGCTCGGATGACGCCAGATAGTCGTCGAACTTCTTCAACGCTGCAAAGAACCGTTCGGTTTCTTTTTCCCAAGGAAGTGGACCCGAGTCCTTCCAAGTTTGGCTACCGGCAGCGATTGAGAGAGCCCAGTCCAGCAGGTCTCCGATGTGGGCCAGAATTTTTCCCGGCGTGCGCACACCTTCAGCGGGACGAAAATCCGCGAATGCCTCAGGCGCGTTACGGATCGCCTTGCCTCCGCGATAAGCCACCGTAGCCAAGCAGTGGCGCAGCAATTCGCGTTTGGAATCGGAGTTCGACGAGGGATTCATGAACACAAGATACACTGTCGCTGGGAGACAGGAAAACCATGACGAGAGAGGCCGCGCAGCCAAGTTCAGTGAGTCGCGAGAACGCCGAGCACTACAGGTGGGGAAATGATTGTGACGGCTGGCATCTGGTCAAAGATGAAAACCTCAGCGTGATTGAGGAATTCATTCCCTCAGGCGGATGCGAAGTTCGCCACTATCATCAGATAGCTCAACAGTTTTTCTACATTCTTTCGGGAGAGTTGTTGATGGAAGCTGAAGGACGAACCACGTTACTGCGCGCAGGATCGGGAATTCGCGTGCTGCCAGGGATCCATCACCAAGTCTGCAATCCGTCGTCCGGTGCCGTACGCTTTTTGGTTATTTCACAGCCGCCAAGCCACGGCGACCGGGTTTCCGAATAATTCATGACTGTGTTCAGATGCTCAAAGCTTCTTCCTCCTGAGCACTCCGGCAGCCCGGAGTGCGCCCTGCAAACGCGTTCCCAGGTCGCGTGCAAATTGCATATCTAAGAACCCAGCCATCTGCTGCGCAAAATTCAGTCCATACCCATACCACCAGACTTTCTTCATGGAGGGCATCAGGTCCACATCAATGTATTTCAGCCGCACCATCTCCTCCAATCCGAAGCGCCCGTGGGCTCGACCAATACCGCTCGACTTCACACCGCCATGCGGCGCCTCGCTGATGCCGAAGCAAGAAACTACGTCATTCACCATGACGGTGCCCGCCTGAATGCGCCTCGCCAACCGCTCGCCACGCGATGCATCGCGGGTCCACACACTCGCCGCCAATCCGAAGTCGGAATCATTCGCCAGGCGCACCGCTTCATCGTCGCTGTCGAACGCCGCGACCGGCAGCACCGGACCAAATGTTTCCTCGCGCATGATGCGCATCTCGTGCGCCACGTCCCCCAGGACCGTGGGTTGATAAAAATTTGGCCCGAGCCCGGGAAATCGCGACCCTCCGGCCAAGACCCTGGCACCGCGCCCTACAGCATCTGCGATGTGCGATTCCACAATTTGCAACTGGCGTTCGTGGATCATGGGCCCAACATCGGTGGCATGGTCCAGTCCATGCCCAACCTGCAACTTTCTCGTTTTCTCCACGCACGCCTTCAGAAAGTTTTCGTACAGACTGCGATGCACGTAACAGCGCTCGACTGACAAGCAAGTCTGCCCGGCATTTAGGAATGCTCCCCATATTGCCGCGCTTGAGGCTACATCCACATCAGCATCATCGAGCACCAGCATGGGATCTTTGCCGCCCAACTCCAACACGACGGGAAGCAACCGCTCCGCTGCGGCGGCCGCAATACGCTTGCCTGTGGTCACACTTCCGGTGAATACCAGTTTGTCGATCTGCGAATGGATCAGCGCCGCGCCCGTGACACCGTCACCCACAACAACCTGAAAAACATCCTTAGGCACGCCTGCAGCATGCAACAGCGACCGCAGTTCCAGCGCTACCAGAGAGGTAAATTCCGAAGGTTTCAGCACCACCGCATTCCCGGCTACGAGCGCGGCGAGTGTCTCCGTCGCGGGAATCGAAAACGGATAATTCCACGGAGAAATAATTCCGACTACGCCGTAAGGTTCTCGCACTAAGCGTCCGCTTTTGAGTTTGGTCACGAGATTTCCATGATGCAGCGCTTCGTCGCGCAGCAGTCTGTAGGCGTGATCAAGAAGAAATCGCGCCGCATCGAGCACCACCAGCACTTCAGTGGTGAGCGCCTCGGCTACCGGCTTGCCCGCTTCTTCCGTGATGGCACCGGCGATTTCTAACTTCCGCTCATGCAACCTGCGCTGAAACTCGCGCAGCACTACTATGCGCTTTCGCACGCCAAAATCGGCCCATGCCGTCTGCGCAGCCCGCGACCGCGCCACCGCCAGCCGAACCTCGTCCCCGCCAGCACATTCCAACTCGCGCAGGACGGTGCCCGTCGCCGGATTCACCGACAAAATCTTTCGCACCCCGATTTGTAGTTCGGTAGCCATTGCGGAAAGTCCGCAGAGACTTAGCCTGAAACGCAAAGCCGGCCGGGCTTAGTACTCAACACTTACCAGATACAGTCCGCTGGCCGGCGCGGTCGCTCCCGCAACCGACCGGCTGCGAGCTTCCAGAATTCGCGTCAGATCATTGGCCTGCAGCGTTTCCTTACCCACCAGAATAAACGTCCCCACCAGATTTCTCACCATGTGATGGAGAAAGCCTGATCCTCTGACCGTGTAGATAAACTCGTGGCCCTGCCGTTCCCATGTAGAAGAAAAAATGCGCCGCAGATTCGACACCGGAGCGCCGTCGCTGCGGCGCTCCGGATCCACTGCCGCGAAGGAGGTGAAATCATGCTCGCCCTCCACGTTTCCGGCCGAGCGAAGCATTGCCTGCTCCTCCAATGGATACGGATAGTGCCAGACATACCGCGCCAGGAATGGCGGACAAATTGCCTCGCGATAAATCCGGTAGCGGTAAGTCTTGGCTCGCGCCGAATGCCGCGCATGAAAATCAGCCGCAGCTTCCGTGGTCTCCAGAACCCTCACTGACGCCGGCAAAATATCATTCAGCGCTTTCACGAAATTCGCTGTGGGGACGGAAGACTCCGTGACAAATGTCACAACCTGCGCCAGAGCGTGCACGCCCGCATCGGTCCGTCCCGAACCCTGCGGCAATACCTTTTCGCCGGTGACTCGTCCAATGGCTGAGGCAAGTGTGCCCTGCACGGTAATCGCATCGGGCTGTACTTGCCAGCCGGCGAAATCCGATCCGTCATAGGAGAGAATCAGTTTGAGATTGCGCATGCGATCTTTCGAGTCCCCCCGAGGTAGCGGCTCATCCAAAGCATCTCAAGGATTGACGTATCTTGCGTGCTTCGCTTTTCGAATGAAGTCTTACATGAAGAGCACTTTACCAGTATCACGCGGGGCCGGAGTTCAGAGAACCGTCCGCGGATCGGATATACTGTGGCGTTTCCCAAACTTTATTCTCGACAGGGGATTTCTCGACCGCCGGTTCCACGTACCGCAGGAGTTCAGCCGCCACAGAGCCAGTATTGCAAATTACCAGGCGGGTTCCGACCCCTTTGCCCAAACTTCGTTTTTGAGGAACCTGGGTGCCTCTGATTGCGTACTAACATTTGTGTAGAGCTTTCGCGGGAAGCGGAGCTGGCAGGACAACCGGGTCCTTTTGCTGCAAGATCGTAACGAAATCAGATTTTGGAACAAGCAGTTCTCATGAACGGAGATGAGTAGATGCCATTCGCACGCATAGCCCGCAACATCCGGCTGATCACAGCCGCAGTTTTGTTTGGGATACTGACGCTTGCAGGTCAGGCGCAGGAGCCACCCGCCGCGCCCACTCCTCAGAATACGCCGGAGGCGCGACCCCTGCCGGTGCTGAACTATTCTCAGCCCGTATCGCATTTTCCCAACCCGATCGGCCCCTACACGCCGCGGCACGTGGTTGCGCCTAACCTGGCGAACACGTCCCGCATCGATTCGTTGATGCGCGATGGCAAGCTCTATCTATCGCTCAATGACGCCATCGCGCTAATGCTGGAAAACAATCTTGACGTTGCTATCGCGCGCTATAACTTGAATATTGCCGATACTGACGTCCTCCGCGCCAAAGCAGGCGCAAATATTTTCGGTATCAACGCCGGCGTTGTGCTGAATACGCCCGGCGGAGGCGTAGGCGGGATCGGGGCAAACTCCGGAGCAGCAACCGGAGGTACCAGCCTCGGGGCGGGTGGCATCGGCGCCGGAACAAACGGGTTGGTTGGCTCAACCCTTGGCCAGGGACCAGTCATCACCAGCTTCGATCCAATCCTGACGGGGACCTTGCAGATGGATCGCTCTCACTCGCTTTCCAGCAGTGCCTTCAATGGAGTCCCAATTATTAACCAGAATACGGGTACGGCAAATTTTTCCTATACCCAGGGATTTGCCTGGGGCACAAACCTGTCTGTGGGATTCAACAACACCCACCAAACAACCAACATCCCTTTCACAACATTCACCCCTTTGGTTTCCACGGGCTTCCAGGCACGGGTGACGCAGCACCTTTTACAGGGGTTTGGAACGGCAGCGAATACCCGTTTCATTCGGATCGCCAAAAATAATCGTGAACTTTCCGACGTTGCGTTCCGTTTGCAGATCATCGACTCGGTTGATCAGATCGAAAACATTTACTGGGACTTGGTTTACGCCTATGAGAATGCCCGCGTGCAGAATGAGTCGTTGGCGTTCGCGCAAAAAACCTTCTCGGATACCAGGAAGCAGGTCGAAATTGGCAGCCTCGCCCCCATAGAAACCGTGCGTGCTCAGAGCGTCGTAGCCCAGGATCAGCAACTTGTGACTGCAGCTCAAACAAATCTGCAGCTGGAACAATTGCTCATGAAAAACGCACTGACCCGGACGCTGAAGGATCCAGTCCTGGCAACGGCGGAAGTAATTCCCACTTCTACGATGGACGTACCGGCACAGGAACCTTTGAGGCCTACCGAAGACCTGATCAATGAGGCGTTGCGCCATCGCGCCGAACTTGTGGAATCGCGCATCGACCTCAATAGCCGCGATTTGAGCAACAAGGCAGTGCGCAGCGCGCTGCTGCCTACACTGGATCTGTATGCCTACTACGGAGGCTCCGGATTGGGCGGCGATCTCACGCCGGGTCTAACTCTCTGCGCCCCCGGCGAGAATCCCATTCTCACCAATTGCGCGGTTGTCGCTCCGCAATTTTCAAGCGGTAAACCTGTTAGCTACAGCAGCGCGCTCAACAACCTTGTCACCTCCGCTGCGCCCGACAAGGGTGTAGGAGTCTCGCTAAATATCCCTATTCGGAACCGGGCCGCACAGGCCGTACAGGTCCGCTCTGAACTGGAGTACCGTCAAGCGGAAATGCGTTTGCAACAGATTGAAAATCAGGTCGGGATCGAAATTCGAAATGCGCAATATGCCGTGCAACAGAATCGTGCCAGTGTCGATTCCGCCAAAGCAGCTCTGGACCTCGCTCGCCAGTCTCTGGATGCCGAACAAAAGAAATTTCAGTTTGGCACATCCACCAACACTTTGGTGTTGCAGTACGAGAGTCAGCTGGCAACGTCTGAGTCGACTCTCGTAAATGCCCTGGTTGCTTACGAGAAGTCACGAGTCGAACTGGATCGCGCAACCGGGCAATTGCTCGATCGTGACGGCATCAGCGTGGACGATGCGGCCAAAGGCCAAGTCACTCGCATGCCAAACGTACCCTACATCGCGCCCCGCAAAGAGCTGCCTTCCGTAAGTCAGCCCGTACCCCAACCGGTCGCGCCAACACAACCGCAGTAGGGCGAAACCATCGGCAGAAACGGGCGCGGTCACAAGCCGCGCCCTCTTCACTTCCCACAATTCTTTACAATCTGCTACGGTTTCCCGCGCCCCATCCCGCTAAGATGGTATGACGCTATAAATGGATTGCGCATCCAACTTTCGAAAACCTTATTACCTTCAATACGATGTCTGACGGTTCCTGTTCAAGGAGACGAACTATGTCTTTTTTCCTGCCCCGAGTGACTGCGGCGCCCTCGCGCTCCGGTGTGCTGCTGATGATGATAACGATTGCGATTCTTACCTGCGTGCTGTTGCCGTCGGTGTACGCGCAGAACGTTCCCGCCGCTCCCGCGCCGCAGCCTGCGCCGGCTCCCGCGCCCCCTCAGCTGGTTCATTTACAGGACTATTCGAATCCGCGCCCGGCTTTTCCTCGCCTCCTGCAACCTTATCGGGCGCAGGAGTTGGCGCAGCCTAATCTGGCGAACTCGCCGCGGATCGACGGGCTGATGCGTGACGGCAAAATCTATCTGTCGATCGACGACGCCGTCGCCCTGACGCTGGAAAACAATCTCGATATCGATATCGCCCGCTACAATCTCAACATTGCGGACACTGATTACTTGCGCGCGAAGTCGGGCGCCAACATCCTCGGCGTCAATGCTGGCATTGTGCAGAATACTCCGGGCGGCGGCGTGGGCGGCCTGGGTGGCACAGTGGGTTCCGGTACGGGCGGCACAACCGTTGCAGCCAGCGGCGTAGGTACAGGAACAAACGGTCTGGTCAGCTCGACGCTCGGAATCGGCTCACCTATCACCAGCTTTGATCCCGTTATCACCGGGACACTGCAGCTCGACAAGAACCAGACCGAATCGGTCAGCAGCCTGGCTCCGGTACCCATAATTGCCCAGAACACATACACCGCCGACGTCGCCTACGTACAAGGCTTTCAGTGGGGAACGGCCTTATCCGTGGGGTTCAACAACACGCACCTCACCACCAACAGCCCGACGAGTTTGTTGACTCCGGACTTGAGCTCAAATTTCCAGCTCAAGATCACGCAAAACCTTTTGCAGGGCTTCGGTTCCGGACCCAATCTGCGTTTCATCCACATCGCCAAGAACAACCGGGAGATCTCCGACGTCGCCTTCCGCCTGCAAATCATTACCACCGTCGATCAGATCGAAAACATGTATTGGGATCTGGTATACGCCTATGAAAACTTGCGGGTGCAGGAGGAAGCCCTTACATACGCGCAGAAAGCATTGGACGATTCCAAGCGCCAGGCGCAGGTCGGCACCGTGCCGCCTATTCAGGTAGTGAGCGCGCAAAGCACGGTCTCCACCGACCAGCAAAATCTGATCGTGGCTCAGAACAATCTGGAACTGCAAGAGCTGCTGATGAAAAACGCGCTCAGCCGCAGCATCGAAGATCCGGTGCTGGCCGAGGCTGACGTAATTCCTACTTCGACGATGCAGCTTCCGGCGGTGGAACCAGCGATCCCGACCCAGGATTTGATCAACCAGGCGCTCGGCCATCGCGCCGAACTGGTGGAATCGCGCATCGACCTCAATTCCCGCGACCTCAGCGGCAAAGCGGTCCGCAATGCTCTGCTGCCCACCCTCGATGCCTTCGCCTACTATGGCGGATCGGGGGTTGGCGGAAATGTGGCTCTTCCGCCGTGCGGGACAGGAACCATCACCGGTAGGTGCTACACCACTGTTCCACCGCCCTTCCAAAATACGAATAACGTCGGCTACGGCGGCACACTGAACCAACTGGTAAACTCGACCGCCCCAGATAAAGGGGTTGGCCTGACGCTGAACATACCCCTCCGCAATCGCGAAGCGCAGGCCAATCAGGTGCGCGCGGAGCTGGAATATCGCCAAGCCCAGGTGCGGCTGCATCAACTGGAGAATCAAGTGCGCATCGAAGTGCGCAATGCTCAATTTGACGTAAAGCAGAACCGAGCTTCGGTGCAGGCCGCCCAGGATGCGGTTGATTTCGCCCGTCAAACGTTGGACGCCGATCAGCAGAAGCTGAAAGTAGGACTCACGACGCAAACCGCAATCCTGCAGGACGCTTCCACGTTGACCACAGCGGAATCGAATCTGGTTTCGGCGAAGGCAGCCTATGAGAAGTCCCGCATCGAACTCGATCGTGCCACGGGGCTGCTGCTCGACCACTCGAACATCGATGTGGCCGACGCCACGCGCGGGCAGGTGACGCATTTGCCCCAGGTGCCCTACGTAGCCCCGCGGCAGGAGGTTACGCCCGGAGCGACTCCACCGCAAACGACATCTCCTCAACCACCGCCGTCTTAATCCACGAAAGCATAAAGAAAGCCCAGCGCAGCAGCATGCCGAGCTTTTCTCTTAGAGGCGAGGAGTTCACGCCCTGCAGGCCCCCAGGGCCTTTCCCATGAACTCCCACACTTTCGGATTGCTGAAGGGAGCCATCTGCTGGCGAAACTGCTGTGGCCACTCAGCCCCGTGAGCGTAAAGTTTGTTCAGTCCGGAAGTAATCTCCGGATCGCCGCCGGTGAAGCCTTCCGCCAATTTCTTCCAGCGGGCAGCCAGCGCCTGCGCCTTTGCTCCAGCAGGCTCCTCTCGTTGCGCGATCGCGGCCTCGACGTCACGAATCAGTTCCGTCCACTCCCGCGTCACGCGCTCCTGCAGTTCCGGAGACCACAGCGCCTTGCGATCTTCGATCTTGGCCTGCGCCTCTTCGCTGTAGTATTGCTTCGACCAATTCATGTTGTCCTGCATTTCGATCACCTCGATGATTTTTTTTAACAACGCAGAGTCAGCCGGCTTGCCTGGCCGCATCGCCTTGTCGGCGTCCCGGATCGCGTCAATGGCCCGGTCCAGCAACGACCGCTTGTTCTCGAGCACTCGGAGCTGCAATCGCAGAGCGTCAGGCAAGTCGAGTGCGCTACGGTCCAGCAACGTCTTGATCTGCTTCAAAGGGATTCCGAGAAACCTCAGCGCTACAATCTGTTCCAGCCGCTCCAGATCCCACAGGCTGTACATCCGGTAACCTGCCTGCGTGCGTCGCGGCTTCAGTAATCCCAACTGGTCGTAGTGATGGAGTGCGCGAACCGTAATGCCTGAGAGTTCGGCGAACTCCTTCACCCGATAAACTTGTGGATTGCTTTTAGTCACTCGAAATCCCGTCCAGAATCATCGTGGAGCCTGACGCAGCGTCAGGGTCAAGGAGAATTTTAGAGATTTTCCAGGCCATCGCGAAATCTGCCCAGGGAGACACTTCGCCGTCAATTCTCTGTCTGAGGGTTGACGTTGTATCCTTCATCCCGTGACCCTGTCCATCGTCATCATCACGCACAACGAGGAAGCCAACCTCGGCCGCACGCTCGAAAGTGTGAAGGCGCTCGTCAGCGACGGCAGGGGAGAAATCATCGTCGTCGACTCGGGCTCGACCGATCGCACCGTCGAGATCGCGAGGTCATTCGGCGCGAAAGTCTTTGTCGAGGAATGGAAAGGCTACGCAGCGCAGAAGAATTCGGCCATCGATAAGGCGACAGGGGATTGGATTCTGAGCTTGGATGCGGATGAGTCGTTGGAATCGGGCACGGCCGGAGCGATTCATTTTTTGGTCTCGAGACCCGGCGGCTTCACGGAATTGGAGCTACAGAATTTAGCTCTTGTGAAGGGGGGCGACTCGCTCGACACGGTGGAAATGGTAATGGCCGTCGAAGAGGCCGTCGACTCTGCAAGAAGCGCGGAAGAGATTCCGCTGGCTTTGAGCGGGTACTCGTTTTCGCGCAAGAACCTATTCCTCGGGCGCTGGATCAAGCATGGCGGCTTTTGGCCGGATCCAAAACTGCGCCTGTTTCGCCGCGGATACGGGCGCATTGGGAAACGTGCTGTGCATGAAACTGTAAAAGTCGACGGCTATACCGCCAAGGTGAAAACTGGTGGAATCCTTCACCACTCCTACCCCACGCTCTCCGACTACATCGAGCACATGAACCGGTACTCGTCCCTGGGCGCCGAGATGGTCGTGGCGAAAGCCAATGGCAAGGTTCGATTCAGCGTCATCAACATCGTCCTTCGCCCGCTGGCGACGTTCGTCTACAACTATTTTCTCCGCCTAGGTTTTCTCGATGGACGCGAAGGACTGCTGCTGCATCTCTACCACGGAGTTTATGTGTCGTGGAAATATGCCAAGGCTTGGGAGCTTTCGCGAAAGCACTCGTCGTGACAGCCGGAAGTCGATGACCGACCGGTCGTTTGATCCGCGCTTAACACCTTGCCGGTAGTCGCCCGTTTCCCTATTATCACAACAGAACTGGGGTTCGCATGGAAAAGAAACAGTCGAAGCCGCACGTTGCCGAGAGTCCTCTCGCCGACGTTTTCGAGAATCGCCATCCGTCCGACGCCGAAAAGAGCTGGGCTGAGAAAACACTGGCCCCCACGCTGGAAAAAGCTCCCGAGCGGCCGATTGGGGCGTCCACCGGAGTGAATGTTGACGAGCACGGCCACGCTCGGTTCACCACGATTTCCGGAGTACCCGTCCGCCGACTCTATACGCAAGCAGATCTGCCTCAAGACTGGACCGAAGAAAAATATCTGGGGTATCCGGGCCAAGCGCCATACACGCGCGGGATCCACGCCACCGGATATCGCGGCAAATTATTTACGATGGCAATTCTCCGGCTTCGCTTCGCCGGAGGAGACCAACCAGCGCTACAAATATCTGCTGGAGCACGGCGGCGGCGGACTCTCGGTGGCATTCGATTTACCTACCCTGATGGGCTACGACTCCGATCATCCCGCAAGTGAGGGCGAAGTCGGCAAGTGCGGTGTCGCCATCGATTCTCTCGAAGACATGGAAATTCTTTTTGGCGGCATCGATCTGGAAAAGACCACTGTATCGATGACGATTAATTCGCCGGCGT
>Ga0210393_10003377_pt1 | contig 12835 bp, 3 predicted proteins | sample IncBWC27OmetaG_FD_160068 | JGI IMG/M metagenome (GOLD analysis project Ga0210393, IMG submission 160068) | Forest soil microbial communities from Barre Woods Harvard Forest LTER site, Petersham, Massachusetts, United States - Inc-BW-C-27-O ... | reverse complement strand
GCTTAACGCCTTGCCCAGTCAGGCTCAGGTGCGAGTATGGGAAGGTTTTCTGAATCTTCTATATAAAGAGGGAGCGCACTACTGCGCCTATAGAAGCGAGTGCGTCGAGGTCATTGCGTCATTGCGGACAGTGACGGCAGAAATAGAGAACCGCCAGACCATGTCCGCGACCGTTACCTGCCCATCTTGGTCGACGAGGTCCAGCGCACTCCGGCGTTGGGGACATGCAAATGTGTCCCGTAAGCCGTATAGGGTGCCTTTCGATCCGGTCAAACACAAAAGTATAGTTCTCACTATTACTATTATTACTTCTATTAGCAATTTCTAATTGTACTGTCATTGCCTTCTAATTCCTATTGTGGTCATCATCAATCCAAGGAGCATTTGTGTGAGAGGTTTTCCTTGAGGTGTAGAACTGGGTCTATCTGTCTTCTTTACTTGGCATCTCTATTCTGTGCCGCCGGACTTGCGTTCGGCCAGGGTACAGACCTTGGCACCATTCGCGGAACGGTTACAGACGCTACCAGAGCTGTCATTCCCAATGCCACGGTAAGCATCATCGATGCCCTTACCAACACGGCGCGTAAGACAAGAACGAATTCACAGGGCAATTACGAAATGTTCGGGCAAAAGCCTGGCACGTATATAGTGACAATCACTGCTCCTGGGATGAGCAAGGAAGAAATCACGGACATTGTGTTGAACGGCAGCGATATTGTGAGCGTCGATGCCATGCTCAAGGTTTCCGCGGCGCAAGAGAGCGTGGTGGTCAAGATGGAAGCGCCAGCCGTCAACACCGAAGATCAGACGATCAGCCAAACCCTGAATAATACTGAGATTGTTGAACTTCCTCGCGATAGCCGCAATGTGTACAGCTTCCTTTATTTGAATCCCAACGTCACGCAGGGCGCCACCGACGGCTCTTTCAAATTTATCGGGGCCCAGAGCTATGGGGCCAGCTTTTCCCTTGATGGGCAACGCTCCAACGGCGGGATTTTCGGCGAGCCCACTTCCAGCCAGCCTTCGCTCGAAGCAGTTGGTGAGATTAATCTCTTAACCTCGGACTTCAGCGCAGAATATGCGGGCATCGCCAATATTCGCGTAAACACAAAACGGGGCGGTTCGGACTATCACGGGTCGGCATTCTATAACAATAAAAACTCCGCCTTGGCTGCATGGACACTTGATGATAAGAACGGGAAGGCCAATTTTTCGCCAACCGCTTTTCAATCCAGCTACCCGAACCCGTATTTTAACTTCAATGACATTGGAGGCTCGGTAGGTGGTCCTATCCCATACCTTAGCAAGACCTGGTTTTTTGCCGCGTATGAACGAAACTATGCGGTTTCTCCCACCAAGATTTCATCGACTACGATTCCGCATCCTTCGCTACTCATAGGGGATTTTTCCGCGCTGAACGATTCCGCGAAACCGCTCGTGCCAGCAGGGATCACTCTGACACCCCAGGAAATTGCAGTCGATACGACTCCAGACGCCAATCCGAACGATCCCCCCGGGTCGCTCCGATTCGTCACCATACCCTCGAGATTACTTAACCCCACGGTACAGAAACTCATTGACACCTATTTCCCCAAAATCGGGCTTGGCACTCCGATCAATCCGGCCAATGGGAGAATTCCTGGAGGCTTCCAGACCATTTTGCCGGGCTATTCCACCCAGGATATTGGCACCTTGCGGCTGGACCGCGACTTTTCCGAGCGGGATCACCTATACGGGGTGTACAACGCGTCTGCACAAGTAGACGCCACTACTGCCGTGGTGTCGCCCTATACAGGACTGGGATTGACTAAAGATGATCGCAGGAACAACACAGTTTCTTTGTCCTATACGCATACCTTCAAGGGTACCGTGGTCAACGAGACGCGGGGTGGCTTTAACCGGCAAAGCCTCTTGCGGCATAGCAATACGACGCTAGACGGATTTCTCTCCAGCATTGGGTTCGATCAGAGTGATATTGACGCCTACGGCTCGGTGGTAGGTCCTTTCGCTCTTTCTACGTTTGGCCACCCGGCGATCAGCTTTAGCAATACTTTCGCGACCTTCACAAACGGCGGCCGTGACACTTTTCGCCCTTTAGACCAGAATCTGATTACGTTCGGAGATACGCTTACGTGGATTCTGGGCAAACACGATTTTCGGATGGGTGGAGACTTGGTGCGGAACGCTGCCGTAGATGGTTTCGCGCTAAATCGCGGAAACCCGCGCGGCTCCATGACATACGCCGGAACGGGAACCAATCCCTTCGCTCATTTTCTTCTCGGACTTCCTCCCACCACCGTGAGCTATGTTTTGCAGCCCCGCCCGCCCATGGATGTGCACAATTGGGAGCACGGCTACTTTTTCCAGGACACCTGGAAAGTCACTCCGAAGCTGACGTTCAATCTCGGTTTGCGCTATGAACTCATCACGCCGTTCGTTGACAAGAACGACCTGATCGCCAACTTCGATCCGAATTACGTGAACCCTACGACAGGTCAGTTGGGCCGATTTGTCATTCCCTCAACCAAGACGCTCAAGTATCTGGACACCCGCATCATCAGTTTCGGCTATGTGCTGGCCAAGGATTCCGGTTTGGGCGTCGGGAGAGGAACAGTACGTATGGATAAAACCGACATTTCGCCGCGCATCGGTGTGGCGTACCGGCTTGGGAGTAAATCCGTTATCCGGGGTGGATATGGAATCTACTATCCTACTTCGGCTGCTCAAGGCATTCGCGATCCGATCGCTACCAACCCGTTTAACCAGTCCATCACCAAAAGAGGGACAATCACTCCAATCGACGGGTGGCCCGGGGGTAGCGACAACGGGTTCAGTCCTCTTACGGGAGGCACCATTGCTTCTGGAGTGAACGGCACGCCCGCGGTGAACGCGGTCCCCTTCGGTATACGCCAGCCCCGTATCCATCAGTACAACGTCACCTTTGAACGCGAGATTGGCTGGGGAAACGCAGTGCGCTTTTCCTATTTGGGCTCAACGATGCATGGGCTGATTGCCGGCAAAGACTTGAACGAACTTCAGCCGAGTGATTTGCCTTTCGGTACAAACGTCGTGGATGACAATGGCAATCCTACTGGCATATGCGACCCTGTCAATCTCGGAAATTGCGGCATTTCGAATGCGGACGCGCAACGCTATCGCTTCCCGGCGCTTGGGGACTTCGTTATAAGTTACGGAAATTACGGCCATGCGCAGAGCAATGCATTCCAGACCCAGCTTGAGCATCGTTTTTTCCATGGCTTGTTGTTCAACGTTTCCTACACGTATTTGGACCAGAAATCGACAGCATTGGACACCGGCAACTCCAGCCTCGGCGGGGTTACGTATAATCAGTTCCAACCGGAGAGCGACTATGGGGTAGACGGCTATGTTTCTCGGCATCGCTTGGTTGCCTATGGCATCTATGATTTGCCTGTCGGCCGCGGCCGACGATACGGCCCTTCTATGTCCCGCTGGGTCGATGCCCTCGTAGGCGGGTGGCAAACGACGTTCAATATGTTTGCAAAATCCGGAACGGGCTTTACTCCTTTCTGGATTTGCGATGATTGCAATCCCATTGAACCCGGCAACATCGGCATTTCCTCACTGGATGCTGTCGGCGATTTTAATGCCGAGCCATCCTTCCGACCCGTTGTACTTAGTAATAATTTTAATCAGAAAACCGGTGATCAAATTTGGAATCCAGCGGCGTTCGGGTTACCTTCGGTAGGCTCCGACCTTTTCACTCAAGCCGGCGTGGCTAAGCGCAATATGCTGTGGGGTCCTGGGACCTGGGGAGTAAACTTAGGAATCCATAAGGACTTCCGCTTTTCCGAGCGTGTGAACATACAGCTTGGCGGCGATATAGACAACCTATTCAATCACCCGCTGTTATCACCTAATGCGGATGCCGGCGGCGGGGGCGGCACATTCGCGCTCCTCGGCGACTTCAACGTCGAGGTTGATCAGAAAACTGGAAAATTACTGCCGATTAACCCGGCAATCCCGGGCGATGTCAACCGCAACCCTTTGTTCGGAGTGCTGAACAGCAGCTTTACGCAAGAGGGCATCGATAACCGCCGCACTGTAAGGCTGCGGCTGAGGATTACGTTTTAACCCGTTTGGCCGAGCTGACTGACGATATGTGGGGATATTGGGAACTAAGACGAGAGTGAGGGGGATCGCGACAAGAACAATGCTGCACAATCCTCGCCAACTCCCAGGCTTATAATGGCGCGAAAGACCGCCAATATTCTTTCCGGTTTGCCTCCCCGAGCTTCATATCAATGAGATAGTTGCGCCAATGCTGCGTTGCATTGCGTAATTTGCGCCGAGATAGGGCCGAGTTTCTCTGCGTCTTCGCGCGCCAATGCGCCTTGCTCGCGCATTTTCAGCCAGATGGATTGGCTTTCTTGATAGAATGTGCGCGCTTCGCGCCAATGCCTCATTTGCTCAGCAGGCGAGTCTCTCTGATTGCGAGCAAGAGCGGTGTTTGCCCTTCCCAGTCCCTCATAGGAATCCGCCAGACCGGACAAGACATATCTGTTTTTCGAGTCCCCCTGCAGGGATTGGAAGATGGCGAGCGCATTCTGGAGTTTCGCCATGCCTCCGGATGTGTCTCCACGCTGGACCAGGATGGACCCGATGTGAACGCATGAGAAGCCGAGATAGTTCCTCGTCAATGCGTTCCGCGGATCACGTCTGGATGAGTCTTGTAGAATTGACTCGGCTTGCCGGTAATTCTTAAGAGCTTCAGTCAATTCCTTCTTCTTTTCCAGAAACATTCCTTGATGAAAATAGTCCTGTGAAAGAAACTCCTTGAGTGTCGCGTTTCCCGGGTCAGCGGCAGTCATTTGCATCAAGATTTCCAATGCTTTGCGGTTCATCTCGATGGCTTGGCTCAAGTCACCCTGCAACATCAATACGTGCGCGGTGTAACTATAGTCGCCGGCCAAGTGAGTCCGAAGCTTTAGATTCGCTGGATAGGCGGCAACACCCGCTTCACGGATCGACATCGCCTTGCGATAGTTCTGAAGTGCGCTCTCCAGGTCGCCCTTTGACCTCAAAAGGCCAGCGATGGTGAAATAGCTTCCTGCGTACCAATCGCGATCCTCGGCTGCACTGGTCCGCGTTGCGTAGTTCTCAGCGATCTGCAGCGCCGTCTGAAAGTTGGCCATGGCGCCAGCGAAATCCCCGGTCGCCTGCTGGCAGCTTCCAATCTTGTTGTACAAGGAGAACACGCCGAGCTTAGCCTTCCTTTCGTCGCGTTCCCCTGCCAGGAGCACCATCCGAATTGCCAAGGCTTTGCCGTAGCTCGCAAAAGCTCCTGAGGTGTCGCCCAAGTTTGCGTAGTTCGGATTTCCCTGAACATCTCCAAGCTTCTCATAGGCTACAGCCAGCTCGCGCTGCAACGAAGGGTCACCGCTGGCGTCCCGTGCGAGAACGTCTATGTATTCAAGGGCCCGCTTGACGACGAGCTCTCGCGCCGGAGTCGACCCGGGAAGGTCCTGGATGGCATCATGGAACTCGAACATGAAGGAATTCGCGAGTTTTCGAACGTCATTGAAACGAGCTTCGGCGCGGCGGCGGTTGGCTTCAGCAATGCGTGCTTCGCGAACCACGAGAAGGACGCCTGTCAGGAGAGTTGCAAGCAGCAATGACGTAGCGGCAACGCTGACGCGATGACGGCGTATGAATTTTCCCGCTCGGTAATTCCAGGTGCCTTTTCTGGCAGTGATGGGTAGGCCTTCGAGATGGCGGCGAATGTCTTCATTGAACTGTTCGACGGAGGAATAGCGCTTGTCTGGTTCCTTCCGCAATGCTTTCAGTAGGATGAAATCCAAGTCGCCGCGCAATCTCTTCTGCAGCCCCAGAGGAGAGGCTTCTCTCGTGCCGCTGATCGCCTCTGGCGTGAGTTCCCGCGAATCACCATTCGCACCAACGGCTCGCCTGCGCTGGATGGAAGTGCTGGGTCGCTCTGGCTCTTCGTGAGTGATAGCCTCTGCCAGCTTCGCGGGAGTATGCGCATCGACGCGGTACGGAGAGCGACCAGTTAGCAACTGATAGAGGACGACACCGAGGGAATACAAATCCGTGGACGTCGAGACAGGCTCGCCTCGAACTTGCTCCGGGCTGGCGTATTCTGGCGTCATTGGCCGGAGCGATGTTGCTTCTGTGCTGCCCGACTGGTCGAGAATCTTGGCGATACCAAAATCCAGGAGCTTGGGAACGCCTTCTTTCGTCACGAGAATATTGCTGGGCTTAATATCGCGATGAATCACCAGGCGTTGATGTGCGTATTCCACAGCGGAGCAAACCTGACGAAAAAGCGCAAGGCGTTCCGTGACAGAGAGTTTGTGCGAGTCGCAGTAGCAATCAATGGGAACGCCCTCGACCAATTCCATGACAAGATACGGAATGGTGTCTTCGGTTGTACCTCCGTCGAGAAGGCCGGCTATATTAGGATGATCGAGACTGGCTAAAATTTGTCGTTCGTTGCGGAAGCGGTCGAGGATGAAGGACGTATCGTAGCCGAGGCGGACGAGCTTGATCGCAACATTTTTCTGATATTGCCCATCAGCTCGGCTGCCCGCGAAAACTTCGCCCATTCCACCCTGGCCAATTGCCCGCTCGACGAGATACGGTCCAATCCGACGTCCTACTTGGACGGCCGGGCGTTGCTTCATCCCTGAGGTCTTTTCGAGAGCGGCGTCGGGAGCGTTTAGAAACTGGCTACCAGCCTGATAATGAGACGTGAGCAGGGAGTCCACTTCCTCGCGGAATCCAGGGTTTTCGTCGCATTCTTCTCTTAAGTAGGCTTCCCGCGCCGGTCCTTGGAGTGAGAGGGCCCTTTCAAAAATCTCTGAGACTCTCTCCGCCTGTTCCGGAGTCATGAAGCTACGCTCCGGTTCATTTCTCTGAAGAGCCAGGCGCGTGCCGTAGTCCAGTTGCGTTTCACGGTAGCTGGCGAAACACCAAGGACCTCGGAAGTATCCTCAATGGAAAGACCGGAGAAAAAACGCAATTCAACGATTTGACTCTGCTGCGGATTGATCTGCGCAAGACGATTCAAGGAATCATCGAGAGCCAGGATGTCGAGGCCCTTGTTTGGGTTGCCGACCAGACCTTCGTTCAAACTGAGTTTGATCGCATCTCCGCCGCGCTTACCAGCGCGATGACCTCGCGCATGATCCACCAGAATCTGGCGCATCAACCGAGCGGCAACCCCATAAAAGTGCTTGCGGTCTTTCCATTCTGGAGGTTTTTGACCGACCAAACGCATAAAGGCCTCGTGGACGAGAGCGGTGCTCTGGAGGGTGTGGTCCGGACGCTCCTTACGAAGGTAATGCTGTGCGACGGTTCGGAGTTCCTCATACACGAGGGGCATCAAGCAGTCCAGGGCGTCACGATCTCCAGCGCCCCAGCGAGCCAGTAAGTCCGTGATTTGACTGGGGGGGTCGCTGGACAAGTTCTTCTCCGTCCACCGCGGGGAAGCAGCAAGTAAGCGGAAGAATAGAGGGCCGAACTAAAGATGTCAATCTGGCTGAAATCTCAGGGCTTAGAAGTGCCAATAACCGTTCCAATCAATTTTGGGCGCCGCTGAGCCAAATTCGCTCCGTTTTCCGCATGTCTAGATCAAAAGGCCCGGAAACCTCACGTCTCCGAGCCCACATCGACTGGCGCACTTTGGCGTTCCCCACCGTGCTTCGCGCGAGCCAGGTTCGCGTGGCAACGAACCGGTGCGAAAAGTGCGCCCATCCTCGACTTGGAGGCAAGCAATGCGCAGCAAGCTTCGGCCCTCGGGCTATGAAAAACCTTCAACCACGCTCAGGATTACTGTCTGCTTCCTGATACTTTCCATCCTGCTTCTTTGGGGGCCGCGTTCGAATGCGCAACAGCAACAACTGATGACAACGTTTTCCAAGGGCGCTCCAAACGATCCCTTCAGCGGTCCGCAGTTTATTGCCTTCGACAGAGCTGGAAATCTGTTCATCTCAGACAGCGGCAACCACCGCGTGCAGCGTATCGCCAGCCAAACCGGCGCGGTCACTACGGTTGTGGGAACCGGCACGGCTGGGTCCACCGGAGACGGAGGGCCGGCGACTCAGGCGCAAATCAACTGCCCGTCGGGTCTGGTTTTCGACGGAAGTGGCAATCTCTACGTCGCGGATCCTTGCCAAAACGTTGTGCGCAAGGTGACTCCCGGCGCCGATGGCGTAATCTCGGGAGCTAACGACGAACTGATCGGCACCTATGCAGGAAACGGTTCACCGGGCGCTTGCAATCCGCCGAGTGGTGTTCTCGCCAATCAAGCCGCCGTGGGCGCTCCGACCGCGCTCGCTATGGACAAAAGCGGCAACCTCTACCTTGTTTCAGATGACTGCTCGGACTTCATCCGGCGGGTCGACGGCGGCTCGGGTATCCTTAGCGAGAGGCAGGATGTCGGGCCGTTGCAACCTATCCCGGCAATGACTTTCGACATCTCCGGCAATCTGCTGGTCTGGGATTTTGGCGAAGTACTCGAATCTTGTTCCCCAACCGTACTCGCCAACGATGGTGTATGCCAAACCGTGTCCGATGGTCCTCCGGGGTTGACTGGCATTTTTGAGCCTCCCGCAGCGATCTTTGACAACGCCGGCAATCTTTATTTCTCCAACGGCGGATCCAACTGCGAGGACGGCTGTGCTACAGCCATCTACAAACTGACGCCGACGAGCGGAGCCATCGGTTTTGATTCTACATACTCTGTGTATGCGGGAAACGGACAGCCCGGTTACAGCGGCGATGGTGGCTCGCCCCTGGATGCGGAATTGAGCTCGCCGATTGGTCTGGCTTTCAACAGCGGTGGAAACCTATTCATCAGCGACTCGCAAAACAACGTCATTCGCGCCGTCCTTAATTGCGCAGCGACGCCCGCCGGCAACAGCGTCTCCGTGAATCCTCTGGATCAGCTAGGCGCATTGCGTGGCGATGTCGCAATCACCTTCGACAGCGTCACCAGTGCCGGCTGCTCGGTGGTCATCACCGGCCAGCCCCCGGCTCCACTTCCTGGGGGGTTCCAGATCACTGGAACATCGGCGGTGACGTTCGACATTATTTCTTCCGCGCAATTCACTGGAAATGCCACTGTCTGTCTTACTAGCAATCCACTGCCTCCGGCAGCCAGGCTTTTGGAATTCAATAAGGCAACGCAAGGGTGGGACGACGTTACTTTGTCCGTGAATTCCGCCACTGGTACGATCTGTGGTCAGTCCACTTCGCTTTCGGTCTTCGCGATTGCCGCACAGAACCAGGCTCTGCCGGTATTGACCGCTCATCCCTCGAATCCGACGAATCAGAGCACGGCGACATTCTCGTTCACTGACAGTGATCCTACGATTGCAAGTTTTCTGTGCACACTGGACGGGACCACGGCTCCGTGCGTAAGCGGCGTCAGCTATCCTTCACTCGCCGACGGTCTCCACGCGTTCTCCGTCGTCGGCCAAACTACGGGGGGCGTGTCCGGTCCCACCACGTCGTTTAGTTGGGTCATTGACACCATCGCGCCGCCCGCTCCGACGCTGACTTCGCACCCCGCCAATCCCAGCAACTCGGCCAGCGCGTCGTTCGCCTTCACTGACGCAGACGCCAGTGTCAGCTTCTCGTGCAGCCTGGACGGGACCACGGCCTCGTGCACAAACGCTGCTAGCTATTCCGCGTTGTCGGCAACCACGCACACCTTTTCCGTAACCGCAGCAGACGCGGCGGGAAACGTAAGCGTTCCCACAGTGTTCGTCTGGACGGTAGATATTACGCCTCCGCCCGTACCTTCGATCGATTCGCACCCGACTAACCCCAGCGCGACTTCCAACGCGGCGTTTGCGTTCTCCGATACGGAAGCCGGCGTTCGGCTCAGCTGCGAACTTGATGGCGTGAGTGTGGCCTGCACTAGCCCGATCATCTATCCGGGGCTGGCTGATGGCGCACACACTTTCTCCGTCTTTGCCACGGACGCGGCGGGCAATTCAAGCGCGCCCAATACGTTCGCGTGGACGATTGGCACGACGGCGCCTCCATCTCCGCACATCGATTCAGCGCCGGCGGCGCTTTCCAACCAGGTTGCACCGTCCTTTACCTTCTCCGATGGACAGGCAGGCGCCACATTTATTTGTCAGATAGACGGGGCACAGCCTGGTCCTTGTACCTCGCCCGCGATCTATGTAGGTCTGCCCGACGGGCAAAACACTTTTTCGGTTGCAGCAAGCGACCCGGCGTCCGGCAGGTCAAGCGCGCCCGCAACCTACACTTGGACCAAGGACACCACGCCGCCCAAAGTCGGCATCCAAGGTGCGCCGGCCACGGTCGTGATTCCGAACGTTTCCACGGTCAACTTCAGCGGCGGGTCGCCGGACATCGTGGGATATCAATGCAGCCTGGACGGAGCGGCGTACGCGCCCTGTTCGTCTCCGTTTACTCAGGCGATCAACATTCCGGGCGGGCACAGTTTCTCCGTCGAAGCGGTGGATGCAGCCGGCAATGTGAGCGATCCTGAAACCGCAGGCTGGAACGTTACCTATTGCCATTGTGTGCTTGCCGGCGACTATTCTAATCCGGCGTTCAACGACCAAGTGAGCACAACGTCGCAGAACTTCAAGGTGAGGGTGACGTACGCTGCTAATGGCTTGGACCTCGCGGATATTTCGGTAGTACAGGCCGGTAACGGCGCAGTGGTTTACACCTTGCCTAGCACGGCGCGGGGTTGGCAGTTCAGTCCCGATCAAACGCACTTTGTCTTTCTAGACGCGCTTCCACAACCGAACAGCCCGGTCGAGGCGACGGTCATTGACTTAAGTACGACTCCGGCAAAACGGATTCTTACCGTCTCGAATGTCGGCGGGGCACTAGAGTTCAGCCCATCTGGGGTTTACCTCATGGTTGTCGGCGCACCGTTGGGTTCGGGAAATTCTTCCCAATACTCGGTGTCTGTCTATCGCGTTGGAGATGTGTCCCACGGAGCGCTGGTGTATTCCACGACGTCTTTTGGAGCGACGGCCGCTTGGGGTTTCAGCAACGGCGGCGCTCAGGAAGCCGAGACCTCGTTTTTGTTCGCCTATGCCGCTGGTCAGGGGACGGTGACGTGGAATGTGGGATACCTGCCGACCGGCAAGCAGACGGTTTCCCAAACCTCAACTCTCGGGAATGCGTTCTGGCAGTTTAATCCCTGCGGAAACGTCATCGCTCTCATCAACAACAAGCCCGGCTTCTCCGAGCAGGTTGACCTGTTCAGCACCGAAACCGGCACACATCTTGGTGGGACTTCATTCCCCGTACAGAACGTTACCCTTAGCTCGACTGTAGATCAGGGTGGGAATCCTGAAGAGGTCGGAAACATCATCAGCCCGCTGCAGACCATCGTGATCTTCCAAAACAAGTGTACTGCCAACACTCCGACCGGCAATAACGTAAGTATTTCTCCAACCTGCTCGCAAACTAACAGCAGCCCGGTCTCTGTGACTTTCAGCGACGTGACCCAGGAGGGCGGAACCGGCGTTGACGAGAGCCCAACCGGCAATGCGCCACCGGGAGATTTCCAAGTCGGGAATCCGCCCGTCTACTACGACATTGCCACGAGCGCGACGTACTCTGGCGACATAACGATCTGCATTAGCTACGCCGGAATCACGTTCTCCGGAACACCGCGGCTCTTCCATTTCGAAAATGGCGTTTGGGTCGATCGCACGACTTCGGTCGACACCACTACACAGAGCGTCTGCGCCACGGTCAGTTCACTCTCGCCGTTTGCCCTGTTCTCCGAACCGGCAGGGCAAGCGCCCGCCATTACTAGTCCGGACAGCGCGATATTCCAGTTGGGGGCCGCCGGAGGTTTTACCGTGCTCGCCACCGGCAGCCCTTCTCCAAAGCTTTCTGAATCGGGGACTCTGCCAGACGGTGTCCGCTTCGCCGACAATGGAGATGGATCGGCAGTTCTTACCGGCACTCCAACATCCGGTGGCACGTTCCCAATCACTTTTACTGCAAACAACGGGGTGAGCAGCCCCGCCGTACAGCAATTCTCTCTTGTGATACCGGGAGCCGCGAACCAGCCACCGACGGCCAATGCGGGCACAAATCAAACGGTCGAAGCCAGCGCGCCCGCCGGTGCCGCCGTGACACTCGCCGGCTCCGGTTCCGATCCCAACAACGATCCGCTTACGTTCACTTGGTCGGAAGGTGGAACCTCGCTGAGTAACAGCGCGCAGCTTACTGTCACCCTCTCGGTCGGTGTGCACACGCTGACCTTGACCGCGAATGACGGACGCGGCGGCGTGGGCACGTCGACCGTGACGATCACCGTGCAGGACACCACTCCTCCAACATTCACGCCGCCGGCAAGCCAGGTGCTGGAAGCAACGGGTCCAGCGGGAGCGGCTGCGAACTTTAGTACGACTGCCACGGACATCGTAGACGGCACGGATCCGGTGCTTTGTAGTCCGGCTTCGGGCGCGACGTTTGCGTTGGGAACGACAACTGTAGTTTGCACCGCGACAGATCGGCACGGCAACGCGTCCACTGCGGCCTTCACGATAACCGTACGCGACACCCGGCCACCGGTAGTCACGGCACCCGCCAACATCACGATTCCTGCAACGGAAGCTGCCGGCGCACGCGGCAACGCATGGCCGGCTCTCGCCGCATTTCTTGCAGGAGCGACCGGAAAGGACAATATCGATCCATCGCCAGCCCCCCTGCCGCCACAGTTCGGCAATGCAAGCGTGAACAACAACACGCTCTTCCCCTACGGCACGACGACGGTAACATTCAAATTCCGGGATGCCAGCGGCAACGTCGGCTCGGCAAC
>Ga0210393_10003376_pt1 | contig 12836 bp, 5 predicted proteins | sample IncBWC27OmetaG_FD_160068 | JGI IMG/M metagenome (GOLD analysis project Ga0210393, IMG submission 160068) | Forest soil microbial communities from Barre Woods Harvard Forest LTER site, Petersham, Massachusetts, United States - Inc-BW-C-27-O ... | reverse complement strand
GTTGGAGCGTCCTGCACCTGCAACCCTCAAGAAGATAGAACACGAGTTCTCTTTGAAGGACGAGCTCGATCCAGCATGGGCGATTCGGCCGATCGCCCTCACACAAGACGAGAACCGGGCCATGCTCCTGTTCGAGGATGCAGACGGAGAGCCACTCGATCGTCTTCTGGGACGGCCATTCGAGTTGAAACAATTTCTTCGTTGTGGAATTGGCCTCGCTGCAGCACTTGGCCACGCGCACAGACGTGGTCTTATCCACAAAGACATCAAGCCATCCAACGTGTTTGTGAACGCTGCTGTGGACCGGGCCTGGTTGACCGGTTTCGGTATTGCTTCTCGATTGCCGCGCGAGCGCCAGGCCCCGGAACCTACGGAATTCATCTCCGGAACACTCGCCTACATGGCTCCTGAGCAAACGGGCAGAATGAATCGTTCCATTGATTCGCGTAGCGATCTTTACGCCCTTGGCATCACGCTTTATGAACTATTGACCGGCATCCTCCCCTTCACCGCTACTGATTCCATGGAATGGGTTCACTGCCACATTGCCAGACAGCCGCTGGCGCCGGCCGAGCAGCTCAGAGATATTCCCCGCTCTGTCTCGGCAATCATTATGAAGCTGCTTGCCAAGACTCCTGAAGAGCGCTATCAGACCGCGGCTGGCCTGGAAAGCGACCTTCGCCGCTGTCTGGGGGACTGGGATCGTGAGCGAGGCATTAAAGATTTCCCACTGGGAGAACGTGACAGGCCGGATCGCCTGCTGATTCCGGAAAAACTGTACGGACGTGAGGGCGAAATTGAGGCGCTGCTAGCGTGCTTCGACCGCGTCGTTAAGAGCGGCACGCCGGAGTTGGTGCTCGTCTCCGGCCATTCCGGAATCGGTAAGTCTTCCGTAGTCAAAGAGCTGCACAAAGTGCTCGTTCCGCCGCGCGGCCTTTTTGCGTCTGGTAAGTTCGACCAGTACAAACTCGACATCCCGTATTCCACACTGGGACAAGCCCTGCGGAGCCTGACGCGGCGGCTTCTGGCGATGCGCGATTCCGATCTGGCGACCTGGAGCGACGCTATCCGCGAAGCGTTAGAACCGAACGGACGGCTGATGATCGACCTGGTCCCCGAACTGAAGCTAATTATTGGTGAACAGCCACCGGTTCCCGAGCTTTCGCCCCAAGAGGCCCAACGGCGTTTCCAACTCGTATTCCGACAATTCATAGGCGTGTTCGCACGACCGGAACACCCTCTGGCGCTGTTCCTCGACGACTTGCAATGGCTCGATTCGGCCACACTCGAAGTGCTCGGGGAACTCCTGACACAGGCAGACGTGCATCACTTGTTGGTGATCGGCGCCTATCGCGATAACGAAGTCGATGCCGCTCATCCGTTGGCCCGAAAACTCGAAGGCATTCGCAAGGCGGGGGCTAGCATCAAGGAAATCAAACTTGCGCCACTCTCTCAAGAGAACGTGGCGCAGTTGCTCATGGACGCTCTTCAATGCGAGCCGGAACGCGTTCCGCTACTCGCACAATTGATTTACCACAAGACTCGGGGTAATCCATTTTTCTCGGTCCAGTTCATCTCCGCGCTCGAGCACGAGAGCCTCCTCGCTTTTGACCACGCGCGTGGCCGCTGGTCGTGGGACCTCGATCGTATTCACGCCAAAGGGTACACCGACAACGTAGTGGACCTCATGATCGGAAAACTCAGGCGCCTGCCCCCCGAGACGCAGAATGCACTGCAGCAGTTCGCCTGCCTTGGAAACACGGCGAGGATCACGACGCTTTCGCTGGTCTACGGCACAGGGGAGACCCAGGTCCATTCGGATCTGTTTGAGGCTCTCCGAGCCGAGGTGGTCGAGTGGCTGGAGGGCTCATACAAGTTTATTCACGACCGCGTTGAGGAGGCCGTTTACTCGCTCATCCCGGAACCATTGCGTGCCGAGGCCCACCTCCGAATCGGAAGGCTGCTGTTGGCGCATACTCCTCCGGCCAAGCGGGAGGAGGCGATTTTCGAGATCGTCAATCAGCTCAACCGCGGCGCAGCCTTGATCGTCTTGCGCGAGGAGCGCGAAGAGTTGGCGGGGCTCAACCTGATCGCGGGCCAGCGCGCGAAGTCGTCCGCGGCGCACGCCTCGGCACTGACCTATCTGGTCGCTGGTGCGGAGCTGCTGTCAGAGGACGGTTGGGACCGGCGGCATGACCTCACGTTTGCGCTGGAGATAAATCGGGCAGAATGCGAATACGTGACGGCCCAACTCCTTCCGGCCGAGGAGCGTCTGACAGCTCTTGCGACGCGCGCCGCCACTCTTGTCGAGCGAGCTGCTGTCGCTGCGTTACGTGTGGATCTTTACACGACGCTCGATCAGTTTGACCGCGCGATCACCGTCGGTCTCGAGTATCTCCGCCACGTGGGTGTCGACTGGTCGGCTCAACCGAGCGACGAGGAAGTTAGGCGCGAATACGAAGGAATCTGGTCCCAACTCGGGACGCGTGCGATCGAGGATCTGATCGAGTTGCCTATCTTGAGAGATCCGGCATCCCTGGCCACTCTCGACATCCTGACGAAAGTCGCACTCCCTGCGATGGTCCTTGATAGGAATGTGCATGCATTGGTGAACTGCCGGGCAGTCAGTCTCAGCCTGGAACTTGGCAATTGCGATGCTTCGTGCCACGCCTACGTCTCCGTCGCGGTTATCGCCGGAGCCCGATTCGGCGACTACCAGGCGGGGTACCGTTTCGGCCGGGTAGGCTGTGAACTAGCCGAGCAACGCGGATCGAAGCGCTTCCAACCTCGAACCTTTTCAATTTTCGGCGCTCTGGTGATGCCATGGACAAGGCCTTTCAAGAGCAGCCGTGATTTGTTGTGCCGCACGATCGAAGACGCCAACAGGATCGGCGATGTGGTCTTTGCCGTCGGAATCTACATCACTCTCTGCTCGAATATGCTGGCGGCCGGCGATCCCCTTGTGGACGTGGAACGCGAAGCCGAGCGTGGTTTCGAACTCGCACGCAAAGCACGGTTCGGGCTGATGATCGATCATATGGCGAACCAACTCGGCTTGGTGCGGATGCTCCGTGGATTAACCCGGCAATTTGGACGTTTTGACGATGAACAGTTCGAAGAGCTGGCGGCCGAGCGTCGCTTCGCCAGCAATCCGAATCTCGGGGTTGCCGAATGCGCTTATTGGATTCGCAAGCTACAGGCGCGCTTCATGGCCGGCGATGTTACGGCAGCCCTCCATGCGTCACAGCAGGCGGAACGGCTGCTGCGGCTCCAGGAATCTATGCTAGAAGAGGCCACATATCACTTCTATGCTGCGCTGTCTCGCGCTGCATGTTGCGATTCCGTGTCACCCGACGAGCGCCAGCAGCACCTCGAGGTTCTGGCCGATCACCACAGACGGCTTGTAATATGGGCGAAGAACTGCCCGGAGAATTTTGAAAATCGCGCCGCACTGGTGGGCGCGGAAATCGCGCGGATCGAAGGCCGCGTGCTCGAGGCCGAGCAGCTATACGAACAGGCTATCCGCTCAGCGCACAGCAACGGCATTGTCAATCATGAGGCCATCGCCTACGAGGTCGCCGCGCGATTTTACGCTGCACGTGGTTTCCAAAGGTTCGCCAATGCATATCTGCTCGAAGCTCGGTATTGCTACCAGCGCTGGGGGGCGGTTGGCAAAGTACGCCAGCTCGATCAAATCTACCCACACCTCAGCATCAGAGACCCCGCGCTCGATTCTCGACCCAGCATTGACACATCGATCGAGCACCTGGATCTCGCGATGGTCGTGGAAGTCTCCCAAGCCGTATCCGGCGAAATCGTGCTCGGGAAGCTGATCGACACGCTGTTGCGCACGGCGCTTGAGCACGCGGGCGCAGAACGGGCGCTGCTGGTTCTGCCGCAAGGCACGGAGCTGCGGGTCCAGGCGGAGGCGGTCACCGCTGGCGGCTCGGTCACCATCAATCTGTGCGATGCACCGATCACGGGCGATCAGCTGCCGGAAACTGTCCTTCAATACGCCGCGCGTTCTCAGGAGAGCGTCATTCTTGAGGACGCCTCAGCGCGAGGCAACTTCTCGGACGATGGGTACATTCGTGAAAAACGTGCTCGGTCCATCCTCTGCCTTCCCCTCGTGAAACAAGGCAGATTGATCGCGATCCTATACCTTGAGAACAATCTAGCTGCCAACGTCTTCTCGGCCCGAAGAATTGCCGTATTGAACGTACTCGCTTCATCCGCGGCAACTTCGCTTGAAAACAGCCGCTTATATCGTGGGCTCCAGGAGCGCGAAGCGAAGATCAGGCGGCTGGTGGACGCCAACATTGTCGGGATCCTCATCGCGGAGCTCGACGGTCGAATTCTTGAGGCGAATGACGCGTTTCTCCGCATCGTGGGATACGGCCGTGAAGATCTCGCCGCGGGTCGAATACGATGGACGGACCTTACTCCTCCCGAATGGATTGAACTCGACATACGACAGCGATTGCCAGAGCTCAAGGCGATTGGGAGCTTGCAGCCCTTCGAGAAGGAGTTGTTTCGAAAAGATGGCAGCCGCGTGCCCGTGCTCATCGGTGCTACAATGTTTGAAGAGACGGGGAACCAAGGTGTGGCATTCGTGCTCGACCTCTCTGAGCGCAAGCGTGCCGAAGAGGCGCGCGACAGGCTGCACCAGCTCGACGCGGATCTCGCGCACCTGAACCGCGTGAGCATGCTTGGAGAGCTCGCCGCAGCGCTGGCTCATGAGCTCAAGCAGCCGATTGCCGCTGTGGCGCTCAACGCCGATGCATGTGCGCTTTGCCTCCGTCGCGATCCGCCCGATCTTGAGCGTGCCGCCAATGTAGCCGAGACGGTGATCGCTGCCGCGCAGCACGCCGGTGAGATCATCGATCGGGTGCGTTCACTGTACCGGCGTGAGACGCCAGAACGAGAGCAGGTCGATCTGAATGACATCGTTAGAGAGATGATCGCCATGCTGCGCGATAAGGCAATGAAGGATTCGGTTTCGATTCATACCGAGCTTGACCCGACACTTCCGAGAGCGGTGGCCGATCGCGTCCAGATTCAGCAGGTTCTGATGAACCTCCTGCTCAACGGTATTGAGGCAATGCAAGAAAGCGGGGGTGGCAAGCTGACGGTTGCCTCGACGAAGACCGAGGACTGCCAGCTACTTGTCACGGTGAGTGATTCGGGGGTCGGAATTTCTGGTGATCAAGCGGAGCGCCTCTTCGAGGCGTTTTTCACCACCAAGCCGGAAGGCACCGGCATGGGGCTGTCGATCAGCCGGCGGATCATCGAGTCGCATGGGGGCCTCTTGTGGGCCAATCCGAACCCCGGACATGGCGCAACGTTTGGGTTTGCGCTGCCGGCTGCGGAGCAGCAGGACAGCGCTCGCGACGGCTCTGATGCGCGCGCTGCACACTGGAGCAGAGCGGACAATCGTCAATGGCCTTTGCGTCCCGCATCATAGCCGGCTCACCCTGAGCCGGTATTCCTTGGCGTCCTTAGTCCACTCGAGGGCAGCCCGACCAGACAGTGGGCTACTCCCAAACGAGTGGACGCTACGCTCTTTTGGGGATAACCGGGTGGATCATGATTGGGTACGCTTGCATCCATGCGCGACAGATCAATTGGCCGCGGGGCTGCCAGATCGTGTACGGCGGGACGCCGGGAGGGGCACTACGGCTTGTGCGACGTGTGCGAGCGCGCCGAGCTCGTTGGCGGTAAGCTTGGCATCCGGAGTGCACACGCTTGCGGAACTGAGGTGGAAGTCCTCGTTTCCGGATCGTGTGCCTGCCGGTGGGCGTGCGCGTTCGACGGCGCCGCTGCGGCGGCAGGGTTGGCGGTGTCTGCGCAGCTGGAGTAGATCGTGGCCTCGGAGAGTGCGATTCGGATCATGGCTGTCGATGATCATCCCCTCTTCCGTCAGGGGATTGGCGCGGTCGTTTCTTTACAGGCAGACCTGAAGTTGGTGGCAGAGGCGGCGAACGGCCGTGAAGCCATCCAGCAGTTCCGCACCCACCGGCCTGATGTCACCTTGATGGATCTGCAGATGCCCGAGATGAGCGGGTTGGATGCGATCCGCGCAATCCTGCGGGAGTTCCCGGACGCCCGGATCATCGTGCTCACGACGTACGCGGGAGATGTCCAAGTGCTGCGCGCGCTCAAAGCGGGCGCTTGCGGATACCTGCTCAAAGAGGCGTTGCATCGAGAGGTCCTGGAGACCATTCGTGCGGTTCATGCGGGCAAGAAGGCGTTATCGCCCGAGGTATCCTTCGAACTGGCCGAACACGTGTCGGACGATCAGCTTACCCCCGGGGAGGTCCGTGTGCTGCGCCTGATCGCCGATGGCAAGGCCAACAAGGAAATCGCGGCCCGGCTGTCTTTGAGCGAGGAGACCGTGAAGTGGCAGGTCCGAAATATTCTGTCCAAACTAGGTGTCACGGACCGTACGCAGGCGGCGATGGTCGGCTTAAAGCGCGGCATCATCGAGCTCTAGACTCCCAAACGAGTGTCCCCTGTCGCCGCTCGGAGATTACCGATTGTGGCCGCGTGGCATAGGCTGCGCATTTGAAATTCCGGACAGATGCAAGCATCAGTCTCCCTTCTGAGCGTTGCTCACGCTCACGTGAGAGCGAGGGGTCGCGACCAAGAGTGGGTCCCTTCTCGCTCATGAGTGCGCCCCTCCGCCTAAGATAGTTGGAACTCCTCCTCGTGAGCGGCTTTCGCCGAGTGGTTGTTGTGTTCCAAAGTGCAAGCCAGCGCAACGGAGCACACGAGCATGAGTGCACTTCTTGGATTAGGACGGATCGATGGCTGAGCCAATCTCGAGGCCTGAACGTATGCGAAGCGGCCACCAGGCACAATACGAAATGTATTGTCGCGCGGGATTGAGACCGACCGATTATGCACTCGATCCAGCGCGTGAGCCTCCGATCGGATCTCACATCGTGACGCCCCGTCAGGGCTACACGCATCACGGCATCTATGTGGGGGAAAGGCGGGTCGTGCAGTACGGCGGCCTTTCACGCGGCTTGCGTCGCGAGCCGGTGGAAGAAGTCTCCATTTCGCAGTTTGCGCAGGGACGTGAGATCCGCGTTCGGTCGTATGAGTCGAGTCATTTCGATCGCGAGGAAGTGATCTGCCGGGCCCGACTGAGGCTCGGCGAAAATCGCTATCACCCCCTGAAAAACAATTGCGAGCACTTCTGCGAATGGTGCGTGCGCGGGGAGCCTCGCAGCTATCAGGTCGAGGAACTGCCCGGCCGTTGCTTGCGTGCCTGGTCGGTGCTGCTAAAGCTCAGACGGCTCGCATCCCGAGCAGGAGTTGAGAAAATGAAGCGAAAGAGCTTGTGGTTTGCGCTGGTTGCCGCCCTCGCGGCCGGGTGCACGACGATGGGAACCGGAACTGGATCTACGCTGTCCGGGGCGAATCCGGTGACATTCAAGTGGAAGAGTTCCGACGGCGTCTCTGGAAGCATGAGCGCCACGCTGTCCGACGGGCAGACGTACAATGGTCAGTACTTCGAGATCACCAAAGATACCACGACCGATAGCGTGGGACCTCTCTGGTACGGCTGGGGTCGAGGTTGGGGCTACGGCGGCGGGTGGGACTACTGGGATGCGTATCCGACGCCGGACTTCATCACGCACTACACGGGCCGTGTGGTCGCTAATCTCGGCTCACCAAGCGGCGCTCACATGCGGTGCAAATTTGTGCTGGTGCGCCCCGACGACGGAATGAACGGCGGAGGGAGCGGGCAGTGTCAATTGCCGGATGGCACGAGCATCGATGCGAACTTTCCGCACGGTCGAAGCTAAGGCGTAGCCGTCGCCGCTCTCGTCGGCCTTCGCGGCCTTTGAGCGCCTGGGGTCCTTGAGATATTCACCATTGAGCGACGCTCCAGAGCGTCGGCAGATCCGGACGTACTAAGAAAATTGGGAGATTTCCCTGGATTCTAGAAGTGCATGCCCGCCGTGACTCCAAACGTGCGCGGAGGCTCGGGCGAGAACTGCTGGCCGTAGGCGATGGACTCTGAGCCGAAGGAGTAGTACTCCGCGCCGGTCAGGTTGGCACCCCACAGCCGAAGATCATACCGGCGGCCCGGGTCGGTCCATTTTATCGATGCGTTGAGCAGGTTCACGACCGGCTGCTTCATGCTCTCGTCGGGGAACCAGTAGAACGAGTCCGTATACGACACATTCACATTGAGATCGAAATCGCCGAGCGAAGTCGGAATCACATAGTCAGCCGCAACATTAGCGCCGTAGTGCGGGGCGCGAATCAGTTCCAACCCGGATGCATTGCAGGTGTACGTCCCGTTGGGCGTGCAGGAAGGCGAAGCGATGTTGGAGCCGGCATAGTAAGCGTTGGGCGGGAAGTAGTCTGGTGCATTCTTGAAGCTGTCATAGTGGCCATAAAGGATCGATAAGCCACCGGAAAGCGTCAGATGAATCATGGGAATTACTTTGATGGAAAGCTCGCCGCCGTTGACCTGCGCCGACGCGGCATTGATCAACTTCGTGCCGCCCGCCACGATGATGGCCATCTGAAGATTTTGCACGTTGTAGTGGAATGCGCTCAGGTTGACCTGCAGATGATGATCGAGCCATTCGCTTTTCATGCCGACATCGACCGACTTCAGCACTTCGGGATTGACCGGCGGATTGTTGGCGGGACCGCCGGCCGCCGTGCCGAACGTATCGAATTGGCCGCTCTTCACGCCGCGGTTCCATGAAACATAGCCCATTACGTCGTCGGTGAATTCATGATCCAATGCCACCCGGTAGGTCCCCATCGGCCAGCGGTGGAAAGCGCCGGGCGTAGCGGGCGTAGTCGGGCAGGCAATCGGAGCCACGTCGCAAACGGGCAGGGCGCCGACTTCTGGAATCGCATCGGAAAACCAAACGCCGCCGGTGAACAGGCGTTTGTCCACCGTGTAACGAGCACCCAAGGTCAGGTGTGTATGCGCGGCGATGAGCGCGGTTCCCTGCACATACCCTGCGATGGAGGTTGTTCTGACGTTGTCGGCGAGGTTCAAGTAGTAGTTCGGGGGGGCTAACGCCGTGGGAAACCCTTCCGCGATTCCCGCCAATTTCGCATTCGGTCCGTAGCCTGTGTTGTCGTCCATGTAGAACGCGCCAACGATCCAGTTGAAGCGCGACGCATAGGAGGCGTCATCCGGACTGATCAACCGTAGTTCCTGGCTGAGATTGCGATCCCTCTGAACCAGGTCAGTATCAATGTCGCCGTAAGCCGAGCCGTCCTGATTGAACCGCGCAAAACCGGTCATATTCTGCCAGCCGGTGATACTGACGCCGTTGGCGAAGCCGAGCTCTTGTTCGACTTTCAGCTCGAGGGTGGTGTGCTTGTTGACGGAGACGTCATTCTCGTTGTCCGACGTGTTGTACCACCCGACATAGGTGGCTCCGGGCGCGCCGGGGCATTTGAAGGCGATGGGCGAAGTCTGCGGATTTCGGTCGGCTCCGCCCTCGCCGGGACAATAGCCGTGGCCGCCCGCCGCGACGAATTGGGGAGTCTGATTGAAGCCGAGTCCTACTTCGCCGCGCGTGTACGCGAAATTTCCCGCAAGCAGAATCCTCGTCGAGGACGTCGGGGCCCACAACCACTTGTTGCGGATGCCCCAGTCCTCCGCGCTGAACGCCTCCTGTCCGGTCACGACATCATGGCCCCAGCCATTCTGCTGATCCGTGACGTAAAGCGCCAAGTTGGACGCGACATCCTCGATGATCTTGCCTGTCACGTAAGCACGGCCGGTAAATGTCCTGTAGTTGCCATAGCCGCCTTCGAAATCGGCGCCGGGGTCGAATTGCGGGTCCTTGGTGTGGACCTGAATGACGCCGCCGGTTGCGTTGCGGCCGAACAGAGTTCCCTGCGGGCCCTTCAGAACATCGATGCCGGAAATGGCGTTCAGCTGAAAAATGGACGCATCGCCGGTCGGAATGTAAATGTCATCGAGATACACGGCGACCGAGCTTTCCTCGCCGGTTCCGTTCGAGTTGGGTCCGATGCCGCGGATAAACGTCGTGGCCGAGTTGAGTTCGTGGCCCATCTGCACGCCGGGTACCAGTTGCGCAAGCATATCGGTGCTGACGATTGCCGCATTAAGGGCGGCGTCCGGGGTGATCGAGGCCACGGAGATCGGAACCGCTTGGGCATTTTCCGTGCGGCCCTGGGCGGTCACGGTGATTTCCACGAGCTGGTCGCTGTCCGCAGCCGCCTCCGCCGGATCGGCGTAGGCCGACGAAACTACCAGTAGACCGGCAACGGCGCACGCGGCGCCCAGGGACACGTTCGGCCGCCCAGTGTTTCTTAAGCGGTGTCCTTCCGTTGCCGCCCGCATCGCCGACTTCGAATTCTCATTGGACATTTTCTCTACCCGTAATGTCCCGAGATCGCACTGCGGTATTAGCTCGGCCAGCGGCTATCCGCCGCCGCGTCGTTGCGCACGTGCGGGTGCGCAGCTACCTCAAGGGCAATCATACGACGCTGCCTGAGCACATGCCGAGTGCGCATCAAAAACACGTGAAATGAACGCCGGGGCGGCTTCTGAACCGGGGCCAGTAGCCCCTTTCGGGGGCTCCACTTGACGACTCATTGCGGTGTAGCGTTCGAAACGAATCCCGACTGTCAGTCGGTCCGGCCAGAGCATCAGGAGTTCTGATCATGAGGCCTATCCATCGCACTGATCTTCGGCAGGACGACAGTCCGCCATTTTGGGGTGAGGAGTGCTTCATTCGGGGCTGTAATGAAGCAGCCGCGCTGCGAATGATCTTATCGGCCAGCGCCTTCGATTCGATGATGGTCAACGCCGGATCCGACGAGAACGCCTGGCTGCCGCATGGCCGAACCTATGATAACCAGCGCTATTCGCCCCTGAAGCAGATCACTGCCAACAACGTGCGCTCTCTGAGTTTGGCTTCGATGAACACCGCGGCCATATGGCCGGCGTCAAGATCAACCCAATCCGCATTCCTTTACGAGGGCGGGATCGAGGGTCGATGGAAGAAGTTCCTTTGCCAAAGTTCACAAATCCAGAGCCCACTAGCATCTGACGCGATGCAGTCGGCTGCGTCCGTCGCCAGTCGATGGTCTGCTGAAAGAGGTTTACACGCCCGCGCTCGGCGAGAATGCCGGCGGAGACGCTCATATGAGAGTCGATCTCAAGCTCTCCCTGAACAGCCGCGCTCTCCCACCTTTTTTCGCGGCTGGTCATCTTCCCGATCGGCTGGTTTCCAGCCGGTCGTCCTAGCGCACCATGTTGAAAGATAAGGAGGAACATTCATGCGTCACAAAAGTCTATCGGTGGGAGCCATAGTCGTCCTAATGTCCATGGCACCCACCATAATTACTCACGGGCAACAACCCACTGCCGACGAGCACGAAGACGGACGACCGGCAGCGGTTTACAACCCATATCCAGCCGGCATCCTGCCGAGCGATTTGGATTCGGAGATAGCCAGGGTCCTCCGGGAGGTCGACGTCATCGAGGCCAGAGCTATCGAAAGATGGCACTCCCTACCGCCGCCGACACAATTGCAGATGCGCGCGGGCCCGAATCCGCCCGTCCTTGCGGGTACCGGGACTGAATCAATCGAAACCCTCGGCGAGCTTATGCTTTTCGACAAGAACATGTCGCCACGCAGAAATCAAGCATGCACGTCTTGCCACATGCCGTATGCGGGCTGGAGCGGACCGATTCCGTCGGTGAACCTGACGATGATCGCCTATCCTGGAACAATTCACTTTCGGGCCGGCAAGCGGACGCCGCAACGACACACGTATTCACCATTCTTCCCTGTACTGCAATACAACCAAGAACAACAACTATTCTTTGGCGGCAATTTCTGGGATTCACGTGCGACCGGATACAGGCTACGGAATCCCGACGCCGAACAGGCACAGGGTCCTCCCGTTGATACTCAAGAAATGGGTTTCCCTGACACTGCTTGCGTTGCGTTTCGCCTCGCGCAGGCTGTGTACAAACCTCTCTTCGAACGGGTGTGGGGCAAACAGTCGCTCGATATCAAGTTCCCAGCCGATACTCAGAGGATCTGCGCGACTCCAGGGGGGGCTGCGGTGTTTGGCGGAGACCCCGAACCGATCAAGTTGACACAGGAAGAGCGCACAGAGGCAAGCACGGTCTATGACGACTGGGGATTGTCTATTGACGCATACGAGCAGTCCGTGCAGGTCAGCAATTTCACGTCGAAATTCGACGCGTTCCTGAAGACCAAGTACACGATGACACCGGACGAGATGGCTGGCCTCAACTTATTCAATGGCAAAGGCAACTGCAACTCATGTCATGTTGACGGAAGAGGGACGACCCTGCAGTCAGGTCAGGTGGACACCAGCACAACCGCGACGGCGAACCCTCCTCTATTCACATGCTTCGGCTCGGCAAATGAAGGGCTGCCTCTCAATCCAAGGGATGCTTTCTACTATCAGACCACGCCGGATTCCTTTGGGTTCATCGGGAATCCTTACGGTTTCCGCTACAGAGATTTGGGAATGGGAACTTTCCTGCGAAGTGGTTTTGGCTCCGGCCCCAACCCAAACCGGAACTGGATACAATTTGCACCAAGTGTTGACGGCCAATTTCAAGTGCCCACGGTGCGCAATGCGGCGATGACACCACGGCAGTGTCCCACCACCGAAGCGGGCACCGGGAAACCTTACTTCCAGAAGGCGTTCTTTCACAACGGCTACATCAAAAGCTTGAAGCAGCTCGTTCATTTCTACAACACACGCGACACCAACTTTGCCTACCCGGTCACCTCTGGAAACTGTCCGCAAGGAACAATCGAGAAGGTGACCTG